>Ga0164313_10005008_pt1 | contig 11747 bp, 11 predicted proteins | sample GuaBasSedimGuay4_FD_113735 | JGI IMG/M metagenome (GOLD analysis project Ga0164313, IMG submission 113735) | Subseafloor sediment microbial communities from Guaymas Basin, Gulf of California, Mexico - Guay4, Core 4569-4, 0-3 cm | ecosystem: Environmental > Aquatic > Marine > Hydrothermal vents... | reverse complement strand
TTGAAAAATCGCATCCCCGCATCAAAAGCATGTCCAATCTGCAGGCCGCTGTGGGACTGCTCCAGCTGCACCACATCGATGCCTTTAATGAAGGCGCCCGGCGCAACGCCCGGGTTCTGACCGAAGAATTAGCGCATGTAAAGCATGTCGCAGCACCGCAGACCACCGATGGCAATCACATCTATGTCTACTATCCTCTCTCGGTCACGCCAAATCGGCGGGATGATTTGCGTAATTATCTGCTCAGCCACGGCATCGATGCGAAAATTACCGATATGTCGGACTGCTCTGTTTTAACACCGTTTCTTAAAGGCAGTGACGCTGCAACCCACCGGGAGGGGCCCAGCGAGGCATCCATCCTTGAAATCTGTGTTTACCCGATGATTTCAACGGCCAAGATGCGTCGTATCGGCCGGGTTATTCAAGCCTGGGATGCGATGCAAACCTGAATGACAGCATCTCTCAGATGAACATTTTGGTTAGTCATTAGGAAGCGCCCTATTTTTTCAAACGGCAGATCAAAATTAGGCCTTGCCTGTGCCAGCCGGATTGCTGATGAAACCAAGTTGTCTGGTAGTAAAATAAAGCTTTGGAAACATCATCAATCCGGCTGGGCACTACGCTAGCTGGGCAGCATCTTAGAGACCTGCCGTTTGAAAAAATAGGGCGCTCCCCAAAAAAATTCAATCGGAAAATATTGATGACACCGATAAAGGATGTAAGGCTAACGCTCACCACGCTTGTAGGGCTCACCCAGCATGGCCGGTGCATTCAGTTTTTTGCTGTCGCCAAGCCCGATCATTAACAGCACCAGCAGTGTGGCGAGATAGGGGAGCATGGCCAGGAAGTTTGGTGAAATCCCCAAGGGCTGAAGCAGGTACTGCAACACAAAAATCCCCCCGAACAAAAAGGCACCGATCACAGCCCGCATGGGATTCCACAAAGCGAAAATCGTCAGGGCGATGACAATCCACCCCCTGCCGGCGGTCATCCCTTCGATCCATGACTTGCTGTAGGATATGGAGAGGTTGGCTCCGGCCATGCCGGAGAAACCACCCCCCAGAAGAATGCACCCATAGCGGATAAGCGCAACATTGACGCCCTGAGCCTCCGTGGCTTTCGGATTTTCACCCGCGGAACGGATTTTTATGCCCAGTTCGGTGTATTCGAGTGTAAACCAGGCGGCCAATGCCAGCAGCAGGGCCATGTAGAAAAATGGACTCTGATCAAAAAATATCTTCCCCACAATCGGAATATCGGCAAGATACGGAACGGCAAATGTGTTCATCTTTACGGTAAGGGGTTTGCCGACGTAGGATTTGCCGGCCAGGCCCGATATGCCCAGGCCCAGCATGGTCAGCGCCAGCCCGGAAACCACTTGGTTGGACTGCAGGCTGACCGAGGCAAAGGCGTGAATGACGGAGATCATCATGCCTGCCAGGATAGCTGCCATAAGCCCCAGCCAGGGGTTCTGTGTGTAAAAAGTCACGATGAAGGCCGTTACCGCACCGACGGACATCACCCCTTCCACGCCGAGATTGAGGATACCGGATCGTTCGCAGATCACCTCTCCGATGGTTCCCAGCAAAAGCGGTGTTCCGGCAATCAATGTCCGCTGGGCGACCGAAACAATTATATCTTCCATGGTTTCTCCCTCATGAGCAACATTCGACAGCTTCATCCTTTTTTTTTATAAAGACTTATATTTCATGCTTGATGGTGCGCGGTCGGACATGAAAATCTATCCTGATTTTGTGTTTCAGAAAATAGTCCCCCATGATCAGAAATACGAGGAGTGTCCCGTTGAAAATTTCCACCGTGGCCGCGGGGAGGCCCAGGGAAATCTGAATGGCATCCCCCCCGACCAGAATACCCGCAAAAAAAATACCCGCGATAATAACAAAGAAGGGGTTGAGCTTTGCCAGCCAGGCCACAATGATGGCCGTGAAACCGTACCCCGAAGAAATGGAATCCGGATAGCTGAGATAATGATGAAGCCCCGCCACCTCGCCGATGCCGGCAAATCCGGCAACACCGCCGCTGATAGCCATGATGATCAGCGTGGTTTTGAAAAAATCGATCCCCGCATAGCGGGCCGCTTCGGGATTTTCCCCGATCACCCGGACTTCATAACCGAAACGCGTCTTGTAGATGACCATCCATAGAACCAGAACGGTCAGCAAAGCCAGCCCAAGGGTAAAATAGTGGATCCTCGAACCGGGGATCAATGCCAGGATGGCCGACGCGGGTAGGTCATCGGTATAGGGAAAGCCGAACTTGGTTTTTCCCTTCCAGGGGCCGACGATCAGAAATATTAAAATCTCGGCGCAGATGTAGTTCATCATCAGTGTCGAGATGACTTCGTTTATGGCGAATTTAATTTTCAAAAAGGCCGGAATCAGCCCCCAGATGGCGCCACCGATGAAGCCGGCCAGAAACATCAGGGGAATAATCACCGGTGCAGGGAGATGGGGGCCCCAGTTCAACCCGACCCAGGTGCCGAAAATGGCCCCCATCAACAGCTGACCCTCGGCCCCGATATTCCAGAACTTTGCCCTGAAAGCAATCGCCAACCCCACCCCGATCAGGATAAGGGGGATGGCCTTGGTGACGGTTTCCTTGAAACCGTATATGCTTCCGAAAGAGCCGGCAAATATTTTTCCGATGGCAAAAAACGGATTCACGCCAAAAGCCAGAAAGATAAGCCCGATGACGAACAGTCCGGCCAACACCGAAAAAACAAGCGCCAGAACCTGATCCCCGGAGGTAATTTTTTCCCTGTCGATAATCCTAATTTTCATATAAAAACCGCTACGTGCTCTTTATTCTCAAGGACCCGGCCATCATCAGTCCGATGTCCTCCATTTGTGGCTCGTCACTGTTCAATATCCCCATGAACTCCCCCTGGAAAATGATGGCAATCCGATCACAAAGTTCGAAGATCTCTTCTAAATCTTCCGAAACCAGCAGCACCGCCCCGCCGGCCTTGCGCTGTTTCAACAACTGCTTGCGAAGGTATTCCGTGGCGCCCACGTCCAGGCCGTAGGTGGGATGCGCGGCCACCAGCAGAGCCGGGTCATGGCTGATTTCACGGCCCAGGATCAGTTTTTGAATATTGCCCCCCGAAAGATCCTTGGTTTGAACATAAATCGAAGGCGTCAGGACCTGGAAGGTATCCACCAGGCTTTTCGCATGTGACTTGATGCTGCCATAGGCCAGCAGGGAGTTTTTTGAATATTGTTCCAGGTGATGCTGCTTGAGTATGGAATTTTCATACAGGTAAAGGCCCGGGGCAATCCCGAATTTGATGCGCTCTTCGGGCACGTGGGAGACGCCACTGTTATAAATCTTTCTGGGCGACTGATTGGTAATATCCTTGTCATTGACCGATATGCTGCCCGAGACCAGCTTTCTCAGACCGGTAATGGCTTCTACCAGCTCACGCTGGCCATTACCGGACACACCCGCAATACCGAAGATTTCATTTTTGTGGATATCGAAGGAGACACCCTTGACAGCCGGGTATCCCTTGTCGCTGTTCACGGTGACGGCGGATACGTGCAGCACCCGGTTGCCGGGGGGCATCTTGTCACGTTGGATGTCGAATATCACGTCACGTCCCACCATCATCCTGGCCAGCGTTTTTTTGTCGACATCCACGGTATCCGCGTGTCCGACGATCTGTCCCTTCTGCAGCACCGTCACACGATCGCAGAGATCCATGATCTCATCCAGCTTGTGGCTGATCAGAATAATGAGGTGGCCGGCCCGTTTCATATCCCGGAGCACCCGGAACAAATCTTTGGCCTCCTGGGGGGTCAGAACGGAAGTGGGTTCATCCAGAATCAACAGATCGGCACCGTTAAAAAGGGCCTTGATGATCTCTACGCGCTGCTGCTCCCCTGCGGAAAGCTGCCAGATTTTCTTGAGGGGGTCGATTTCAAGATTGAACTTTTTGGAAAAAGCGACAATATCTTCTTTGATTTTTTTCTGGGGGAAAAAAAAGGGCACCTTTTTATATCCCAGGGCGATGTTTTCCGCAGCTGAATGATTGTCCACGAGCATGAAATGCTGGTGCACCATGCCGATGCCCATGTTTATGGATTCCAGTGGTGACGTTATGCGGACCGCCTCACCGTTTATCCTGATTTCCCCGGTATCGGGCTGGTAGAGCCCGTAGAGGATGTTCATCAAGGTGGTTTTGCCGGCACCGTTTTCACCCAGCAATCCCAGTATCTCACCAGCCTCAATTGTAAGATTGATATCGCGGTTGGCTGGAACGCCATGGAAAAACTTGGAGATTCCCACCATTTCAAGTTTTTTGATTTTATTCATTAGAAATTTTCATGCTTGACCGGACATAGCGAAGCATAACCACCAATTACCATATAAATGACTCCGAAAAGCGCAATTGATTTGTACAAATTAACATATCTACCTGTAAAAAAGGGGAACCGACTCCGCCAGCGCCCCTTTTTTATTTCAGACTTTACGTATTTCACAAAATTATACTGAAAATAAATATTGAATTTATTTGGGAATGCTGCCCACGACATTATCCACATAGTACATGATGCTCAGCAGGTCACCCTTGGATGCCCTTTCACCTTTTTTAATTTTAAGGGCCCCCGTATTGTCGTAAATTGGTCCTTCAAAGGGCTCGAAAACATCTGTGCCCTTTTTCATCTGCTCGTAGCGCTTGACCACCAGGTCATAGGCCGAAATTTCGCCGAACTCGGCGGTTTTAACCTTGGCCGCCTTTAACTCGGCTGCAAACTTCGGATTGACGATGTTGTCAAAGCTGCCGCCGAGAATGGCCGCATCTTCGGCGGCCAGCCACCAGAGGTCATCCTTGGTCCAGGTCCCGTCATGAAGGCTCTGGAGAATTTTGACATACATGACCCCCCAGTCCACCAGCTGACCGGAAACCACGGAATCGACCCCATAGGGCTGCATGGGGCTGTAGTGGCTGAAGGTGTAGATCTGCTTACCCTTTTCCGAATGGTCCTGCCCCACTTCGATAACAGCCGGCGTATCTTCGGTAAATGCCAGCGTATCGCAGCCGCTGGCAATCAGAGACTCGGCGGCCTCCTTGGCCTTGTCCGGTCCATACCAGGCGTAGATCCAGCGCACATGTACCTTGGCATCCGGATTGACCGCCTTTATCCCTAAGGCAAAGGCATCGATATGGCGCACCAGTTCAGGAATCGGAAATGCGGCCACATAGCCGATCTTATCGCTCTTGGTCATGGCTCCGGCCATCAACCCGTTCAGATAGTACATCTGATAGAGATCGGCAAAATAGGTGCCCACGTTTTCAGACTGTTTGAATCCGGAGCAGTGCATGAAATGCTTGTCCGGATATTTCATGCCGGCTTTGACGGTGTCGTCCATGTAGCCGAAGCTGGTGGTGAACACCACGTCACATTTTTGTTCCTGGATAAAACGGTCAATAATTCGGGCCGAGTCCGCTTCACCCACAGACTCGATAAATACCGTCTCCAGCCAGGGCAGTTTGGATTCGGCAAATTTCCTGCCCATATCGTGTGCATGTGACCAGCCATAGTCTCCTACAGGGCCGACATAGATAAAACCGGCCTTGAGCTTATCATCCTTTGCAGAAGCAACACCGGCAAGCAGAAATACGCACAGGCAAACAGCCAACATCCTGAAAATAATCCTCATTTCATTCTCCTCTTTTCTTTCACATTAAATCACACATTGTTGAAAAACCATTAAAAGAAAAATTATTCAACGCTCAATTCAGGTCGGATTAAGATGAATTCATACGACAGTCCGGTCCAACAAGTCAACATCTGGATGCGTCCAAATTCAATATTGTTTGGGTTGACATTCCCCTAGTCGTGTGATGTTTTATAAGATTGCTAAATAGGGGGATTTTTAATTTGACCGGTCAGCCAAGTGAACAACAAATTGTCGGTCTGTTTCTAATGTTCAGGAGGTGTAACATGTATGGAATCCAGGCGATCAACGCCAACAACGGCTGGGCCATGGCGCTTGCCGGCTCACTTATTGTCATGTGCGGATTGTCCGTTTTGTCTTTTATTATTTCCCAGCTACATAAGGTTGTGGAATTCATGGAAAAACGAAATATAAGTGGCTCTGCCGGAGATATTTCCGGTCAAATAGCGGAGTATGACCAGGAAACGGGGCTGGATCACGACCTGTCCAACCTGAACCAGAGTTTTTCCCACTATCGCACACTGACAACCAAACTGGGTAATGTGTTCGTACTGCAGGAGCTGTTTACCCTGTTCCGGGAGAAAGATTTCCCGCACCCGCATCTGACCATCCGATCCCTCAGGGAAGAGGGGTTCCTGATCCCGGCTGACGATGGGCGGTTCGCCTGGAAAAACTGATTGTTCAAACAGATTAATAGCGATTCTGCGTTTTAAAACCTTAAACCAGATCATTGTCTTTTAATTCATATGAAAGTGTAGCAATTATGGAACTATTACTTCAATTTCTTACCAATACCGGCTATTACCTTGCAGACTATCGGCATATCATCATGCTCTGCGTAGGCTGTACCTTTGTTTACCTGGCGATTGCCAAAAAATATGAGCCCCTGCTGCTGCTGCCCATCGGCTTCGGCGTCCTCGTCGGCAACGTGCCCTTTTTCAAGGGATTTGGTCTTGGCATTTATGAACCCAACTCCGTGCTTCACTACCTGTACTTCGGTGTGACCTCCGGGCTCTACCCATCCATCGTTTTTCTGGGCCTTGGAGCCATGACCGATTTTTCGTCTCTTCTGGTGAGGCCCAAGCTGATGCTGCTGGGAGCGGCGGCGCAGATGGGCATTTATTTTACCCTGTTAAGTGCCCTGGCTCTTGGTTTCCTGCCCAAAGAAGCCGCATCCATTGCCATTATCGGCGGCGCTGACGGTCCCACATCCATATTTTTGACAGCCAAGCTGGCGCCGCACCTGATCGGCCCCATTGCCATTGCGGCCTATTCCTACATGGCCCTGATTCCCATCATCCAGCCACCGATCATGCGGCTGCTCACGACCAGAGAAGAGCGCCTGATCCGCATGTCCGAAAACGAACGCACCGTTTCCAGGAAGGAGCTGCTGCTCTTCCCGGTCATCGGTGTTATCCTGTGCTGCTTTCTGGCACCGGCATCCATCCCGCTGCTGGGGACCTTCTTTTTCGGCAACCTCATGCGCGTATCGGGCGTGGTGGATCGCCTGGCCAAAACCGCCAGCTCGGCCATCATCGACACGGCAACGATTTTTCTCGGTTTCACGGTTGGTGCCAGCACCCAGGGCGACGTTTTTCTGACCCCCAAGGCGGTGACCATTTTCGCGCTGGGCGCGGTTGCCTTCAGCATCGCCACCGCTTCAGGCATACTTTTCGCCAAATTTCTAAACCTGTTTTCTAAAAACAAGATCAACCCGCTTCTCGGGGCAGCCGGTGTTTCCGCTGTTCCCGGTTCCGCCAGGGAAGTTCACCTTGTGGGACAGCGTGAAGACCCGGGCAATTATCTCCTGATGCATGCGATGGCCTGCAACTCGTCCGGCGTCATCGGTTCGGCTATCTGCGCTGGTATTCTGTGGAGCTTCATGGTATAAATATTCATCCTCAGCCAATCCCACCAAGGCACAATATAATAAGTGGCTCAATCAACATGTTCTGGTGTCAGCCTGAATGGTGCCCATGAAAATTTATCGGGAGGTGAAGATGCTTGCCAAGGTTTTAATCAGAAGAAAATTCAGGACCGGCCACACCAAAGAAATCGTCGCGCTCCTCAACGATCTGCGCGCTGTTGCCATGCGTCAAACCGGTTATCTGTCCGGCCTGACGCTCATGGCGCCGGACAACTCGAACAATATGCTGGTTATCGGGACCTGGCAGTCCATAGAAGACTGGCACTGCTGGAAGGCCGATCCAGACCGGACCCGTCTCGAAGCCATGTTGGAAATCTATCAGGATGGGCCCACGCAATATGAAGCCTATGTCGTTGGTACCGGGTTTACCGGTTAATAACGGGTCCTGAAGAACTATTTAATTCGCAGGAGATTCTTTTATGGGTTTGCTCTCTTCCTCCTCCTCGCTCACCCGGTACCGGGTTGAGGGAAAACTGGAAAACCCGGTGATGGAAACGGTGTACGCGGGACTCATCCGCAACGCCATAGCCAACATCGACGACAATGCTGCCGAAAAGGCCATGGGCTGGACATCCTTCAACGATCCGTTTGTGCCCAGCTTTGAAGGCTCCAGCTTTACCATTGGAAGCTACTTCCTGTTTTCTTTGCGCATTGACCGAAAAATCATTCCAGCCAAGGTCATTCAGAAATACTATGCCATCGAACTTTTTAAAAAGCTAAAAGCATCGGGGCGTGAATTTCTATCGCGGAATGAAAAAAAGATGCTCAAAGAGCAGGTCATCAACCTGCTTACGCTCAGAATTCCGGCCACCCCGAACATCTACAACCTCCTCTGGAGCTATGAAACCGAGAACCTTTGGTTTTTCACAAACCTGAAAAAACCGTGCGAGGAACTCGAAACCCTTTTTCTGACATCTTTCAACCTGAAACTGGTCAGGCTCTTCCCTTACACAATAACCGAATTTTATGGGGGTCTCTTGGGTGATGAATACGATGCCTTCACCAAGCTCTCCCCGAGCAAACTAATGGAGTAAACCATGCTGGACATAGCCACTGCATACAACCGCTACAAATTCCTGGGTTATGAGTTTTTGACCTGGCTCTGGTTTGCGATTGAGCGGAACCCGGGGCTTTTAAAATCAGAAAATGGTGATTTCGGCGCTATCAATGTGGGCAATCGCATTGTTCTGGAAAACTTTACCCGGGATAAAACTGAAAGCATCACCATCAAGGGAGACGATCCCAACCTCGATGCCGCGCTGCTGTCTCTAAAAAACGGGGCACTCGTCACCGAAATAAACCTGGTTTTCAAATCCAATGATCACGAGTGGCAATTTACCCTGAAAGGCGAAAGTTTTTCCATCACCAACCTGAAAACACCCCAAAGAGGGCCCGTGGATACGATCGAGGACACCGAGGGTGCCGTCCTCGAGCAGGCCTATCTGCTCGACCAGCTGCTGCAATACCAGGATTCTCTTTTCAAAACCTTTATACACCTGCGGGTTTCGCCGGAGTGGCAGACCAAATCCATTCCCGAACTTAAAAGCTGGGCCTCCGCGCAATGATAAAGGATTGTCAATTCCGGGGACGCGGTGGAAATTTTCATTATATCGACTGGGGCGGCAGCCATATCTTCGCCCACTTTTCCCATGCCACGGGTCTTTGCGCTGCCGTATATTCGCCCCTGGTCCAGCACCTCACCGACGACCTGCATGTCCTGGGAATGGACGACCGCGGGCACGGCAAAACCGAGGCGTCCGCAGATCCCGCACGATTGAAAGGCTGGAATATTTTTTCAAGGGATATGGAACGCTTTCTGGATTCCTGGAAGACGCCTTTTGTGGCCATGGGACACTCACGGGGTGCCGTATCCAGTTTGCGCCTGGCCCACACAAGGCCTGATCTCGTCAGGGCCCTGGTCCTCATTGACCCCACAATCCTGCCCGCTTCATCCATGTGGTTTGTCTACCTTGCCAAAAAGACCGGTCTCACAAAATTCATACCCATTGCATCCCGTGCCGCCAAGCGTAAAGCTGTCTGGCCGGATCGGCAGACCATCCATAATGCCTACCGCAAAAAGCCCATGTTCCGGGCATGGGACCCGAAATGCCTGGAAGGTTACCTCGCAGACGGAACCCGGGACAACGGGGACGGTCACACCCGACTGAGCTGCACACCGGCCTGGGAATCCCGCTGTTTTTCTGTATACCCCCATGACCTGTGGTCCTTCATCCCGCATGTTCGGCAGCCGGTTCTGGTTATTTACGGAGGGCGCTCCGACACCTTTCTGGAAAAGACGGCCAACCAGTTAAAAGAGAAGCTCCCCAACGCCCAGTTTCATTGCTTCGAGCACAACGGGCACTTTGTGCCCATGGAAAAACCGCAGCAAACGGCCGAAGTCATTCTGGCGTTCATCAAATCGATTTGACGGTGAAACCAACGTCGCTTCCGAATGACATTTAGGGCGAATCATGCTATTATGGAGGTTATGAACCAATCGAAGTTTATCTGTAACTGTCTTGCCGACCTGACCGATGGTTTGCGTGAAGGTCTCTCCCACTTCTCGGGGCCCTGCCGAGCCGCCGTTCTCTATGCCACCTTGCCGCAAGATCCTGTTTTTATCTATGATCCCCAAAACCTTTTGCGCGGCCACGAACCCCGGTTCAAAGAGCTCTACATAGATACCGCGGACTGGAAAGATTCGGGACCACACCAATTCCTGAAAAACGGTTCCTTTCATATGGTATCGGAAAAAAATCTGCAGTTGGCCGGACTCGTCTCTTTTGGCGGCAGGTCCAGTTCGGTTTATTATCAGATGTGGTTCACGGAACACCACCCGGATATGTGTGCGGTCGGGCCAACCGAGCGGTGGTTGGAGCATGCCGCCTGGCGGTTTTCACATGATATCGCCAACGATAAAGAGCTTTACACCGGTATATCCGGTAACTTTCTGCGTGAATACGCCACCCATGCGGTCCGTGATTTTATTGTGGATGAAATGAACCTCAAGCTCGGTTGGGATACCCAACTAAGGGTGTATCCCATTCTCGACACCATTCTCGGTATTGGAAATACCCGCGAGGAAGGCGCCTGGCCAAGGGGGGAGCTGGTCTTTGTTGAAAAAAGCGCGTTGTCAAGTATTCAGTTCGTCACCAGTTTCCCCGAATTAGAGCAGCCCAGTCTCAACAATTTTAAACATGTCAGAAAACTGCTGCTGGCTGTCGAGAACTCAAACCGCAAACTCGTCTCACAGGGCCAGACCATTATCGGTATATCGGAAGACTATATCAACGAATTCTGTATAAATGCTGAATTCAACGGCCGGCACGGGTTTATCCGGCTTAACGGGGAAGCGGTGTGTAGTTTTTCGGACGGCAGCTTCAGGTCCACCACCCATCAAGCCAAACTGGTTCACGTAGAAGAGATGCTCCTGGAATCAAAACTGAACCCCGAAAGCAGTAGTTTTTTATTCAAAATTGTTTGCAGCCTGGCCCACTTTGCTGAAAACCGAAAGTTCGGATGCACCCTTATCCTAGATTTAAACGACACCCCGGTCACCATATCCGGCCAGAAACTGGAAAAACCCATCGACCTCAGACAATTGAACTACCTCGAACTGGCCAAATCCCTGGCCAAAGTCGATGGTGCCCTGCACATCTGCCGGGATCTTAAACTGCACGCCTTTGCCTGCCTGCTGGACGGGCGCAGCATCGCCGGAGAAGATCGGGCCAGGGGCGCCCGATTCAACTCTGCACTGCGGTTCACCACCGAACACCGCAACCTTATCGTCGTCGTGGTTTCTTCGGATAGGCCGGTCTCCACGATTCAGGAAGGGGTTGAAATCAGTGCTCAATGCCGGTGGAACCCGGTATCAACATGCACCATCCGCCACAAAACACTCCGGGAGTGGATCTCCGCATAACCTCCGTATAATAAGACTGCGTAAAACCAGCAGAAATTATACGCGATTTTCCAGTTGACAAATCCGTAAGATAGGTTATACTTATATGTATAACTATGAGGAGGTTTCCTGTGTTGATGAAAGTATTTAATAAGGGGCAGGTGGTCATCCCGGTCGCAATTCGAAAAGAGTTCGGCATCGAGATCGGAGATATGC
>Ga0164313_10005007_pt1 | contig 11747 bp, 9 predicted proteins | sample GuaBasSedimGuay4_FD_113735 | JGI IMG/M metagenome (GOLD analysis project Ga0164313, IMG submission 113735) | Subseafloor sediment microbial communities from Guaymas Basin, Gulf of California, Mexico - Guay4, Core 4569-4, 0-3 cm | ecosystem: Environmental > Aquatic > Marine > Hydrothermal vents >... | reverse complement strand
TCACCGGGACCAACGGCAAGAGCACCACCGCGTCACTGGTAGGACAACTCCTCGACACCGGCGATCTGCCAACCGCAGTCGTCGGCACGCTCGGCGCCCAACTCGGCGGTCGACAGATCGCGGTGAGCGAACGCACCACTCCCGAGAGTACGGAGTTGGCGCCGATTCTCAGTGATGCGGTCGGTGGGGGAGCCGTCTGGGTTGCCATGGAGGTCTCGTCGCACGCCTTGATGCAGGATCGCGTAACCGGCCTCGAGTTCGAGGTGGCGGTCTGGACGAATCTGACCCGCGACCACCTCGACTATCACCTCGATATGGAGAGCTACTTCGCCGCTAAGCGGCGGCTTTTCGACAGGCACCTGGCAGCGGGCGGGCGCCGGGTGCTGCCCGTGGACGATCCCTGGGGCGCCCGGCTCCTCGACGAGCCCATGGACGGCGATCTCTCGTGGGGGCTTGATCGGGGCGACGTCTGCGCCCGTGACCTGAGCTCGGATCTCGAAGGGTCGAGCTTTGAGCTCAGGCTGCCCGACGACTCGATTCAGGTCGAGCTGCCGCTGGTGGGAATTCACAACCTGAGGAACGCGCTGGCCGCAGCCGCCGTGGCCCACGCTTGTGGTATCGGTGCTTCGGACATCGCCAGGGGGCTCGCTGCGGCACGACCGCTCATCGGACGCCTGGAACCGGTCACCACCGATCTCGACGTTCCCATCTTCGTCGACTACGCCCACACCCCCGATGGTCTCCGCGCAGTCCTCCAGTCGCTCGATAGAATCACCGACCGCCGTCTGATCGTCGTCTTCGGCGCCGGCGGCGATCGTGACCGTGGTAAGCGGGGTCCCATGGGCTTCGCGGTTGGTCAGCTTGCCGATGTTGCGGTGGTCACCTCCGACAACCCGCGTTCCGAAGATCCGGTCGCCATCGCCGAAGCCGTGGCCGCCGGGGTGACGGCGGCCGGGAGGGAGCCCGTCGTCGAGCTCGATCGTCGCGCCGCCATCGGCCGCGCCCTCGAGCTGGCCGACGATCACTCGCTCATTCTGGTTGCCGGAAAGGGCCACGAGGCCACCCAGACCATCGGCGATCAGCGGATCCCGTTCTCCGACCAGGTCGTAATTTGCGAAGAGGCCGAGAGGGTGCCATGCAGCTGAGCGCGGCTGAAGTCGCCTGGCTCGTCTCCGGCTCCGTCCAGGGATCGGCGGATGTGCGGCTCAGCGGCGTTGAAGTGGATTCTCGGCTGGTTGAGCCCGGAGATCTCTTCGTAGCTCTTCGTGGCTCCCGTTGCGATGGCCATGCTTTTGTCACCGACGCTCTGGCGGTGGCCGCCGCCGCCCTGATACGCTTCGACGCCGAGTTCGACATGCTTCCCTCGAATCGCGCCCTGATCCGGGTAGAGGATCCACTCAGCGCGTACTGGGAGCTGGCCCGTCACGAGCGTCAGCGACGCGGCTGGCGGGTCGTCGCCATCACCGGTTCGGTGGGCAAGACCACCACCAAGGACATGTTGACGGCCTTTCTCGAGCCGAGCATGCCGGTTGGCGCCACGGTGGGAAATCGGAACTCCACCCTCGGTCTGCCGGCGGAGGTGCTCTCACAGCCGGAAGACGTTGAAGTCTTCGTTGCCGAGGCCGGCATGAGCCGGGCGGGTGAGCTCGACATCATCGGGTCGCTCATCACGCCACAGGTCTTGCTCTACACCCGGATCGCTCCGGTTCACACCGAGTTCTTCCCCGACTTGGAAGACATCGTCCGTGCCAAGGCCGAGCTGCTGTCGCACCTCGATTCCACGGGTACCCTGATCATCAACGCCGACGACCCGCACCAGACTGCTTTCCCCGAGGCCACCTCGGCGTCGGTGCTCCGCTTCGGCGCCCCCGACACCGACGCATGGCTCAGCGATCTCGAGGATCGCGGTCTCTTTGGAACCCGCTTCAAGCTCCATCTGCAGTCGGGGGAAGCGGCCGTGGAGCTCGGCTTGGCCGGCCGCCACCAGGCAGAGAACCTGCTCGCTGCCGCAACCGCGGCGGGTGTTTTCGGGGTGGATGCCGAAGCAGTGGCCGAGATCGCACCGAGGCTGGAGCCCGCCGCCCACCGTGGCAGGATCCACCGGTTGTCCGCGGGAATCACCCTCGTTGACGACAGCTACAACGCGTCTCCCCTGGCCATGAGCCGGCTGCTCGAGATGTTGGCGATGGTACCCGGACGGCGGGTTGCGGTTCTCGGCGAGATGTTCGAGCTTGGTGATCGGGCGGCGAGGGCCCACCGGCAGGTTGGTCAGGAGGCCGCCGCGTCGTGTGATGTCCTGGTCGCTACGGGGGGAGATGGGGCCGTAGAGCTCACCGGCGCGGCCCGCGCTGCCGGTCTGGATCCAGGCGCGGTCCACCACGTGGGCGATGCCGGGGCTGCCGTGAAGCTCTTGAAGACTATTCTCCAGCCCGACGACGTTGTCCTGATCAAGGGCTCGCGCGGGGTCGGACTCGACCAGACCGTCGATGCTCTTCTGGGTTGGGACGTCGACTGATGCTCTACGCTCTTCTGACCTCGCTGTCGGACACTTGGTTCGGTTTCAACGTCTTTCGTTACATCACCTTCCGTACGGGCCTGGGGATTTCGACAGCCTTTTTCATCAGCCTCGTGGCCGGTCCATGGCTCATCGAACGATTGCGTAGTCTGCAGATCCGCCAGTCGATCCGCGAAGAGGGCCCCGTGCACCATCAGGTCAAGGCCGGAACCCCGACCATGGGTGGGGTTCTCATTGTCGGCAGCTTCGTGCTGACGACGTTGCTTTGGGCTGATCTGCGAAACCAGTACGTTTGGACCGTGCTGCTGGTCACCGTGGCCTTCGCTGCAATCGGCTTTGCCGATGATTGGATCAAGATCCGCAACCATCGCAATCTCGGTCTCACAACTCGTCAGAAGCTCGCGCTCCAAATAGTTGTCGGGCTGGCGGCCGGATTCGCCGTTCGCGCAGTGGCCGGAGACGCCCCCCACGCAGGGACCTTGGCCGTGCCGTTCTTCAAGGGCGTGCTGATCCCCTTGGGTGTGCTCTATCTACCCTTCGTGATGATCGTCTTGCTCGGTGCGTCCAACGCGGTCAACCTCACCGATGGCCTCGACGGTCTGGCCATCGGCGCCATGGCCATCGCGGCCTCGACCTACACGATCTTTGTCTATATTGCCGACCACGCGCGGATCGCCGACTATCTTCAGATCGTGCCGGTACCGGGCGCCGGTGAGGTGGCGGTATTTACCGGCGCGATGGTCGGTGCGGCACTCGGCTTCCTCTGGTTCAACTGCCACCCGGCCGAGGTCTTTATGGGCGATGTTGGTTCGTTGGCTCTCGGCGGCGGCATTGGGATCGTAGCCGTGGTTGCCAAACAGGAGCTTCTCCTGGTTCTCGTCGGCGGACTCTTCGTTCTCGAGGCGTTGTCGGTGATGATCCAGGTCCTCTCGTTCAAGCTGCGCGGCAAGCGGGTCTTCCGTATGGCGCCGCTCCACCACCACTTCGAACTGCTGGGCTGGGCCGAGACCCAAGTGGTGACCCGTTTCTGGATCATCGCTGTAGTCTTCGCCCTTGCCGGGCTGTCGACTTTGAAGCTGAGGTGAGGATGGACGGCAGATCCTCCTCCCGAGTACTGGTGGTCGGACTGGGACTCTCAGGTGTGGCTGCCGCGCGTCTCGCTGCGGCCGACGGCGCCGAGGTGGTCGTGACCGACCGTCGGTCTGAACCCGAGCTGGCTGAGGTTCTCGCACAGCTCCCGTCTGGAGTTCACACCTTCTTTGGCGGCCATCCCGAACCCTGCCTCGACGGAGTGGACGTCGTTGTCGTTTCTCCCGGGGTGCCACCGACTGTGGAGTTGCTGGTCGCGGCGAGGGAACGGGGTCTCGACCTGGTCACCGAGGTCGAGTTCGCCTGGCGCCATCGGCCGGATGCACCTCTGGTGGCCATCACCGGCTCCAACGGCAAGAGTACGGTGACCACCCTTGTGGCGGAGATGCTCCGCGTCGCCGGGTTCGACGCAGTGGCGGGCGGCAACCTCGGCACGGCCGCCTCCGAGCTCGTCCTCGCCGGTGGCTGGGACCGGTGGGTGTTGGAGATCTCGAGTTTTCAGTCCGAGCTGCTCACGACCATGGCGCCGTCAGTGGCCGTGTTCCTCAATCTCAGCCAAGACCACCTCGAACGTCACGCGGATCTCGGGGACTACCTCGCTGCGAAACGGCAACTCTTCGCCTACCAGCGAGGAGACGACACCGCGGTGCTCAACGCCGATGATCCGGCCTCGGCCGGTACCGAAACGGTGGCCGTACGGCGTTTCTTCTCTCTCGACCATCAGGCCGATGCATGGCTCAACGGCGACCGGCTGTTGATCGACGGTGAGGATGTCCTTTCGGCCGACGGGGTGCGGCTGAGCGGCGCCCACAACCTGAGCAACATTCTTGCCGCCGCCCTTGCATCCATCGCCGTGGGCGCTTCTCTGGATGCCGTGGCCCAAGCAGCCGCTTCCTTCGACGGCCTCGCGCATCGCCACAGGACTGTCCACGAGATTGCCGGGGTGCGGTGGATCGACGACTCCAAGGCGACCAACATCGGGGCGACCTTGGCTGCCCTCAGAGGCTATCCGGCCGGTTCGCTGCACCTGATCCTCGGTGGTCAGGCCAAGGGCCAGGACTTCAAAGTGCTCGCGGACGAGGTGCAACGCGCCGTCGCTCGTCTCTATGTCATCGGGATCGATGGGCCCGTGATCGCCCAGTCTCTGGCCGGATCCGCTCCGGTGGAAAGCTGCGGCACCCTGGTCGAGGCCGTGAGTCGTGCGCGTACGGCGGCCGAGGCCGGACAGGCCGTCTTGCTGGCGCCGGCGTGCGCCTCCTTCGACCAGTTCACGGGCTACGAGCAGCGGGGTGATGTTTTTGCCGCCCTCGCCCGAGAAGAGGTGGCGGCGTGCCTATAACACAGCGCTTCGACCGCCTCCTCCTTGGCGCTGCCATCCTCCAGATGGCGGTGGGCCTGGCCCTGCTCGCCTCGGCGTCGTGGCTCATCGCCACCGAGCGTTACGGACGGCCCGGCTCGTACTTCTTCACCTGGCAGGCGGCCACCGCCGTGGTCGGTCTCGGAGTCTTGGTGGTGTGTATGCACATCCGGTCTGATCTCCTCACCGAGCCCAAGTTGGCATGGTTCGGAGTCGGGCTGAGCTGGCTACTGCTGATGGCGACCTTCGTTCAGCCACCGGTGGCGGGGACCCACCGCTGGCTGTCCATCGGAGGTCTGTCCCTCCAACCTTCGGTCTTGGCGCGGGTCGCCCTCATGGTCTTTGCCGCGGTGGAGCTCGATCGCGCTCGGCGCGAGGGCTGGCCCGCACGCCGGCTCTGGGTGCTGACATCGGTCTGCACGATGACGGCGATTCTCATCATTGCCGAACCCGATCTCGGTTCGGGGGCCCTGCTTCTCGTGGTGCTGGCTGCCATGGCCTTTGTCTCCGGCATGCCCATTCGGATGCTCACTGCGCCGGCCGTGGTGGGGGTCTTGGCTCTTGTCGTGGCGGTCATCACGTCTCCGTATCGTCTGGCACGGGTTCGTGCCTTCCTCGATCCCGACGCCGCCACCGCCGCCGGGTGGCAGAGCTACCAGAGCCTGGTCGCCATCGGCAGCGGTGGGATCACAGGGCGTGGATATGGAACGGGATTGCAGAAGCTCTTCTTCCTGCCCGAGCCACACACCGATTTCATCTTTTCCATCATCGGCGAGGAGCTCGGTTTGATCGGTCTGCTCGGTATGTTATGCCTCATCGCGGTGATCACGTGGCGGGGTCTGAGAATCGCGGCCCGACTGACCTCCCCCGACCGAGCGTTGCTCGCTTTCGGCCTGACCTTCGCCTTTGCCGCTCAAAGTCTGATCCACATGGTGGTCTGCCTCGACCTGCTCCCGCCCAAGGGCATTCCACTGCCCCTGGTGAGCTACGGCAAGACAGATCTCGTGGTCACTCTGGCGTCGGTGGGGCTGCTGCTGAATATGTCGCGGGAGGCGAACGTATGAGCCGGCGAGTGCTTGTCGCTGGGGGGGGCACCGGGGGTCACATCTTCCCCGGTTTGGCTGTGGCTGCTGAGCTTCAGTCTCTCGGAGTCGAGGTCCACTGGTTGGGCGCCCGCCGTGGTCTCGAGGCCGAGTTGGTTCCCGAACGCAAGCTGCCCTTGACCCTGGTCGAGCTCGAGGGAATCCAGGCCCGCGGTCCGGTGGCGGCGGCCCGCGCCGTCACGTTGCTGCCGCGAGCCGTGATCACGGCGGTGCGGACGCTGCTCGAGTTCGAACCCCTGGCGGTGGTTGGCGTCGGTGGCTACGCGTCGGCCGCAGGTCTTGCCGCGGCGGGCCTCCTGGGGGTGCCGACTGTCCTCCAGGAACAGAACTCGATTCCTGGAATGACCAATCGATTCCTTGCACCGTGGGCGGATCTGGTGTGCTGTGGTTTCGCCGATGCAGTGGCTCACTTCCCGTCGCTTCCAGCCGAATGGACAGGGAACCCGGTTCGGCGGCATTTCTTCGAGATCGAAGCGGTCGAGCCGCACGACCCGCCACGTCTGCTGGTCCTCGGCGGAAGCCAGGGTTCACTCTTCCTCAATCGCATCCTGCCGCGGGCGCTGACCATCCTCCAGAGTGTGGGGACCGAGGTCGAGGTGCAACACCAGACCGGAGGGCGCTGGGCCGAAGTGGTGAAAACCAGTTATTCCGATCTGGGGATCGAGGCGGATGTCTCCGCCTTCCTCGCCGAGCCCTGGCGAGCTCTGCGCGAGGCGGACATTGTGGTTGCGAGATCCGGCGCGCTCACTGTGTCCGAGCTCGCTGCTGCGGGTCGAGGTGCGCTCTTGGTGCCGTTTGCCTCGGCAGCGGGGAACCACCAGGAGTACAACGCCCGTTCTCTCGAGAAGGCCGGTGGCGCAGTCGTTCTCACCGAGAACGAGGCCAATCCGACCTCCGTGGCCGAGGTTCTCGGCGGGATTCTCAGAGATTCGCAGACCATGACGACGATGGGGGCGGCTGCCTCGGCGATGGCCCTGCCTGATGCCGCGCGGAGAATCGCCGACCGGGTCCTCGCCATCGGGGGTGGTCAATGACCGGGCGTCACCTCCACTTCATGGGCATCGGCGGAGTCGGCATGTGTGGGTTGGCTGAAGTGCTGCACGCCGGCGGTGCGATCGTGAGTGGTTGTGATGTGACCGCCTCGGAACGCACCGAGAGGCTCTCGGCTCTTGGGATCGATGTTCGAATCGGGCATGATCCGAGCCACCTCGAAGGCGTCGACACCGTGGTCTATACGGCGGCGGTCGCTGACGACGAGGAAGAATTCCAGCGCGCCAAACAGGGGCGGATCTCGATGGTGCGGCGAGCAGTCATGCTGGGCGAGCTCATGAACGACCGTCGGGGCGTCGCCATCGCCGGGACCCACGGCAAGACGACAACAACGGCGCTGATCGGCCATCTCCTGACCGAGGCCGGACTCGATCCCACAGTGATTGTGGGCGGCCACGCCCGATTCGCCGATTCCAACGCGCGGATCGGCGCCGGCGAGATCATGGTCTGTGAGGCGGACGAGTACGACCGGTCCTTTCTCGAGATCCACGCGGTGGTGTCGGTGGTCACCAACCTCGAGCCCGAGCACCTGGATTGCTACGGATCTCCGGCAGAGCTCGATGCGGCCTTCGCCGTCTTCTGCAATCAGACCTCGGAAAACGGACGTGTCGTGTTGTGCCGCGATGACGAAGGCTCGTGGGCGTTGGCCGAAAAGGTAGAGCGACCGCTGATGACCTATGGCCTCTCAGAGGCTGCAGACCTCCGCGCCGTCGAGATTCGGAGCGAGCCCAGCGGCAGTACATTCACGGTTATTCGAGACGGAGAGACCCTGGGCGAAGCTGCCATCAGCCTGCCGGGCCGATTCAACATACTCAATTCCCTGGCGGCACTGGCCGTCGGCTTCGAACTCGGTCTGCCGTTCTCCGAACTGGCCGCGAGTTGCGCCACCTTCAGCGGGGTGGTGAGGCGCTTCGATGTGCTCGGTGTGAGGAATGAAATTACGGTGGTGGACGACTACGCCCACCATCCGACCGAGATCGAGGCCGTGCTGGGAGCGGCCCGGCAGGCCTTCCCCGGGCGGCGCCTGGTGGTGGTCTTCCAGCCGCATCTCTACAGTCGGACCCGCGAATTCGCCGATGGCTTTGCCCGCGCCTTGCTTGGTGCCGATGTGGTGGTGGTCCTGCCGATCTACCCCGCTCGCGAGCGCCCCATCGACGGTGTTGATGAGAACTTGGTCGTGAAAGCTGCGGCCCGCCTGGGTCACCCGGCGATCTCTGCCGGCCCGGCCGTCGATAAGGTGCCTTCTTTTGTCAATGAGCTGCTGTCGGCGGGGGATATCCTGGTAACCCTCGGTGCCGGGGATGTTCACCGTGTGGCCGAGGACTGGCTGCGAGGTGCCGCATGACTGTGGTTCATCGCCGGTTCCTTCCCGATCGCCTCCGGCCCCGAGCGCCTCACCACCGCTCCCGTCGGCGCTTCCTACTCCCGGCAGTAGTGGTGATCGCCGGGTTGCTGCTCGTTCCTTTGTGGACGGTGCAATCGGTGAAGGTTTACGGCGGTGAGGTTATTCCTCAAGCGGCGACTGCTTCCCTCGATGGATTGGTGGGGCATCTGGTGCCCACCCTCGAACTCGAGTGGTTGCATCAACTAGCAGCAGTCTGGCCGGCTGCCAAGGAGGTCAGAGTCTACCTCGAGCTGCCGGGAACAGTGGTTGTAGAGATCTTTCCGGAGCCGACCCGCGGGTCCGCTCCGGTGGGAAGGGGCTGGCATGCGGTGGCCGCGGATGGCCGCTTGGCCGGCGCCGTGGATGAGCCTCAGTCGCCCCACCTCATGGGCTTCCGACGCCCCTCAGATCGGCGTCTGGCCTTTGCGGTGGCTCGGCGTCTGGCCAAAGCCAGCGGCGGAGAGGTAAAAGGCGTGCAACAAGTTACTCCGGCGGACTTCCGCGTGGATCTGCGTTTTGACGATCAGGATCTCACCGCGGCGGTCCATGTTCTTCCGGAAGGAACCGCCGCGGAGCAAGTGTGGTGCGAGCTGGCCTTCAACGGAGAATTGATGGTCGACTGGGCCGATCTGCGGTGGCCGAATCGAATGGTATTGGGGACTCGAGCGACACAAGAACCTCCGCGGGAGACCGTATGACGAACGATATTGGGCCGCTGGTGGGGATCGACGTCGGCTCGACCCGCGTGCTGGTGGTCGTCGGGGCTGTGGAGGATGACCGTTTGGTGATCCGCGGCTGCGGTCAGGCTGACCACGACGGCGCCCGCAAGGGAGTGATCGCCAATCTCGAAGAAGTCACGATGGCAGTTCATGTGGCAGCCGAGGAGGCCGAAGCTATGGCGTCGGTGCCGGTGGAACTCGCCGCCGTAGGTCTCGGTGGCCTTCCAGTCCAGGGTCTGCCTGCCACGGCATCGGTGCCGGTGACCGGACGCGACAACACGGTGTCTGAGGATGATCTGAGGCGGGCACTCACCGCCTGCGCCCAGGTTAGCATCCCACGGGATTTCAGGGTGCTCGATATCATCGCCTGCGGCTATGCCCTGGATGGTCAGTCAGGGATGGAATACCCGGTGGGCATGCCGGGCACCCGCCTCGACGCTTCGGCCTTCGTGGTCTACACCAACAAAACCCACAGCGATACTGTCGAGCAGACCGTCAATCGTGCTGCGGTGGCGGTGAAACAACTGGTCTATGAACCCCTGGCGGCGGCCGAGGCGGTGGTCACGCCCGATGAGCGCGAGCTCGGCTGTCTGCTCCTCGACCTCGGTTATGCCACGACCGAGTGGGTGCTTTACGCCGAGGGGGTGGTGGTATCTTCCGGCGTTCTTCCGGTGGGTGGACGGCACTTCACTGCTGATCTCGCGGCCCTGCTCAAAACGACGACCGCTGCCGCCGAGCAGACCAAGCGTCAGATCGGGGCCTCCCTCGAGCGTGACGGTCTCGATATCGACGCGGTGGAAGTTCCGAACCTCGGTGGGGACGGCAACCATGTTCACCCTGCCCGATTTGCGGCCGAGATTCTCCACGAACGCGCCCGCGACCTCTTCATCGGAGTGCACCGGGTGCTCGTGGAGCACAAGCTCGACAGGGTTCCGCGGGCGGGAATCGTGCTGACGGGCGGCGGTGCCGCCCTTGACGGGCTCGAAGAAGTGGCAGAGAAAATTTTTGGGCACCGCGCTCGTATCGGCCGGCCGCTGGACTTGGCCGGCCTCACCGAGCCGGTGTCCGGGCCCGAGTGGGCCGTCGCGTGTGGTTTGATCCGGATGCAATCTCATCGAAGAAGCGAACACATGGCAATTCGAGGGCGGAGCGGCGGCTTGTTGGCCCGGCTCCGCAACGCCCTCGGCGATTTTTTTGAAATGGGAGGTGGGCATGATCGAGTTTGACAACGAGTTGATTGAGGATATCGAGGATCTGGACGAGAACGACCCGACCCTGTTCGATGAGGAGGCGGGGGTGGGGATTTTCCTGGACGAGGGTATGGCTCCGGCACAGATTCGGGTGATAGGAGTCGGCGGCGGCGGCTGCAATTCGGTGAATCGGATGATTTCGGCCGGTCTCACCGGCGTCGAGTTCATCGCCGCCAACACGGACTCACAGGCCCTCACGGCCAGTCTGGCGCCGGTCAAGCTCCAGCTCGGCTCGGAGCTCACCCGTGGGCTGGGTGCCGGCGCAAATCCGGAGATCGGACGCAACGCCGCACTGGAGGCCGACAAGAAGATCTTCGATCTTCTCGAAGGCGCCGATATGGTGTTCATCACGAGCGGTATGGGGGGCGGCACCGGCACCGGCGCCACTCCCGTCATCGCCCAGATGGCGCAGGACGTGGGCGCCCTGACAGTGGCGGTGGTGACCAAGCCGTTCTCCTTCGAGGGATCGCGGCGACGCAAAGTGGCGGAGGACGGCATTGCTCACCTCGCCGAGCATGTCGACACCCTCATAACCATCCCCAACGACCGATTGCTCAAGTTCGTCGAACGCAACACCAACTTCACCGATGCGATGCGCATCGCCGACGACGTGTTGCGTCAGGCGGTTCAAGGGATTGCCGACATCATCACCGTGCCGGGGCTGATCAACCGGGATTTTGCCGATGTGCGGACGGTGATGAAGGGAATGGGCCACGCCCTCATGGGGATCGGTCTCGCCTTCGGTGAGCACCGCGCAGTTGAGGCCGCACAACAGGCCATCGCTTCCCCGTTACTCGAGGAGACTTCCATCGAGGGTGCACGCGGGCTGCTCATCAATATTTCGGGCGGCACCGATGTGACCTTGAACGAGATTAACGAGGCGGCGGAGATTATCACTGAGGGCGCCGATCCCGACGCCCAGATTCTCTTTGGCGCTGTGGTTGATCCCACGCTCGAGGACAGCCTGCAGGTGACCGTGATCGCCACCGGTTTCCAATGCGAGCAGGACTCGGCACGGGTGCCGATGGCTGAGGTGCGGTCGCTGACGGATCCTGCCCTGGACGAGGCGCCCCCGGCGCGGGCGAGTCGTTTTTTCGTTCCCGGAGGGCCCAACTCCGAGTACGGCATCAATCAGACAGATGATTACGAGATCCCGGCCATCTTGCGCAAACAGATGGACTGACAACACTTGATCGGTTTTTAGACGCGCCCGAGGTATGTCTCGGGAGCGTTGTTCGCCCCTCCCGCTACACCACCTCCCGGCGGGGGGGGCAATCTTT
>Ga0164313_10005006_pt1 | contig 11748 bp, 6 predicted proteins | sample GuaBasSedimGuay4_FD_113735 | JGI IMG/M metagenome (GOLD analysis project Ga0164313, IMG submission 113735) | Subseafloor sediment microbial communities from Guaymas Basin, Gulf of California, Mexico - Guay4, Core 4569-4, 0-3 cm | ecosystem: Environmental > Aquatic > Marine > Hydrothermal vents >... | reverse complement strand
TATAGTCAAATGAACCGTCATTATTAAGGTTCAGTGTGCCATTAGATACGTCGCTTACCAGAGTTGAAACAGTCAGTGGAACAAGTAAACCATCATCGGTATCGTTAGCCAGTACGCCCGGAGCAGCCACATTCAAGGTTACACCAGAAGTTGCATTATAGGCATCATCATTCGCAGTCGGTGGATCATTAACTACGCCACCATCACAGTCAGCGGGGGCGTTTTTGACATCCTTGATGTCAAAAGTGCCATCTGGCTGATCAGCACGTACGGTACATGGAACTGAGGCTGGATTTTGCACCCTAACACTCCATTTACCCTTTCTATTGGTTGTATCAATACCAACAAGTGTTCCGGTATCCGCATTAGTCACAGTGACAAGAACAGTACTTCCGTCCACACCTTTTACTTCCAGTGTATTGTTCTTAGCATTCCATTTTGCCTTGTCAATTTCGACCGCAGCGTTTACATCAAATGATGCAGCAAAAGTTAAAATACAGACGGCTGGCAAAGCCAGTACCGACATCTTTTTCAAGAACTGTTTTAGAAGACCTATAAACATGGTCCCATCCTCCTCATTTTTTTGTTCATTTATGTTCTGTCGAGAACAGTCCCTGATTTTTTTGTAATTCTTTAACAACTCGACGCTATTTTTTATTGAATGCACGCAGCATTAGCGATAGATAAGCATATTTCATGCCAAGATCAGCTATTCAGCTAAAACACCGTACGTTAAATATTTAAGAATATCAGTACATTATTATTTAATTCCATACATGACATAACCGACAGTCAGTCATGACACTTATGACATTTGACAAATGTCAATTGTGACATGATTTTTTAAAACATCATGAGAGACATTCAGCGCTTGTCGATTTATTTAACTTTTAAAAAACGCCAGTATGGCGGGGCTTGACCCACTAGCCGTTCAGCTTTATGCAAATAACCCAAAATTTTGTAAGGCAATCCTTACAGTATTAAGACCACGCGATTATTCACCTGACAAATCATCTGAATTAACGCTTAAACGCCTGTATGACAGGCTTTTATCCAAAGTAGCCACTATGCTGCATGCAAATAACTTAATATAAATAAGGTAAATATTACGCTTTTATGCAAAGTACCCTTAATTTTGTATGGTTATCTTTACACTATATTGCTAAGCCCTCACATTATTATTAAATCCACATACATTTCACTTTTTTCTCAACACCCAAATCCCTGCATAGAAACACGAATATGCTGCTTCATCGTTTTATGCTTCATCGCTTTGCAGCTAGATTACTTAGCATTTACTGCTTATGTTTTTTTAGTCATAAATACCCAACAACAAAGGCACAATTACACTGCCGAAACATTCATAACAATCAAACACATGCTACACTCTCTCAAAGCAGTCAGTATCGCGCCAAAATAACAAAAAAAGCCTCTCCCATGGAACAAGATCGTTCACAAAAAACAGAAGATCAAATCCTTGCCTTAGCCAATGCCATGGAAACCGGCACCATGCAACATGCGCGCGGCATGTTGAATGAACTCAGCTCGGCTGAAATCGCCAACTTACTCGAATCCCTGCCCCACACTGAACGCAACATCATCTGGGAACTGGTTGATTCAGAAAAAGAAGGCGAGGTTCTTATCCAGTTAGGCGAAGAACTGCGTGCAAGTTTGATCCGCGACATGTCTTTGCAGGACCTGGTCAGTGCCACCGAAGGCATGGACATCGATGATTTAGCTGACTTTATACAATCGCTGCCAGGCCGCGTTACCACACAGGTATTAACCTCCTTAGATACCCAGCACCGCGAACGACTCGAAGCGGTTTTATCCTACCCGGAAGACAGTGCCGGCGGTTTAATGAATACCGACACCGTCACGGTGCGCAATGAAGTGACATTAGATGTGGTGCTGCGTTATTTGCGGCGCATGGAAAAACTGCCTGATAATACCGATAGTTTGTTTGTTACCACACGAGACAACCTTTTTGTTGGCACATTACCGTTAACCAGCCTGTTAACTAGCGACCCGGAACTCACTGTTACCGATGTAATGAAACGCGATACCGAAGTCATCAAAGCCAGCATGGAAGATGATGAGGTGGCAAAAATATTCGAAACCCACGATTTGTTCTCAGCCCCGGTAGTTGATGAGCACATGAGGTTACTCGGGCGTATTACCGTAGATGACGTGGTTGATGTGATTCGTGAAGAAGCCGAACACTCTGTATTAGGTATGGCAGGCTTGACCGAAGACGAAGATTTGTTCGCACCGGCCATACCCAGCGCACGCCGGCGTGCGATCTGGCTAGGTATTAATTTAATTACTGCCTTTATGGCTTCCTGGGTAGTATCTAATTTTGAAGGCACGCTGGAAAAAATCGTTACCATTGCGGTATTAATGAATGTGGTTGCCAGCATGGGCGGCATTGCCGGCTCACAAACATTAACCCTGGTCATCCGCGGTATTGCACTGGGCCAGGTAAGCAAAAGCAATCGAGGCTGGCTGGTAAACAAAGAAATTATTGTTGGCTTGCTTAATGGCATCGGCTGGGCACTGGTGATTGCCGCCATCGCTGTATTCTGGTTTGACGACTTACAGATTGGTTATGTCATTGCTGCCGCCATCATTATCAATCTATTTGTTGCTGCTTTTTCCGGCGTTGCCATTCCTATCATTTTGCAGAAATTTAATATTGACCCTGCTATAGCTGGCAGTGTCATCTTGACCACCATTACTGATATTGTCGGCCTGTTTTCCTTTCTTGGTCTCGCCACCCTGTTTTTACTTTAGCCCAAATATCTTATGGAAAAGCTTTTTGTAGCCATCTTTTTAATAGCTGTCGTTGTCGCGACCGTAGCCATTCAACCTGAGACAGGCATTACCGCCGATGATCTTGACATGAGTAATCTCAGCGGTGTTAATGACAGGAAAAAACGCTTCTTCGATTTTATGCGGCCTATTATCAATGATGAGAACAGCAAAATTCTGAAACTAAGAGAACAACTACTTGCCGCAAAAGAACACAACAACAATAAAGTATTTGTTGCACGGATGGCAAAACAATACAGCGTAAGCTGGGATCACGAAAATAAAAACTGGGACAAATTATTTGAACGCGTAGACGTTATTGCACTGGAACTCTCACTCGCGCAAAGCGCGGTTGAAACCGCCTGGGGCCAATCACGTTTTGCCAGACAGGGAAATAACTTTTTTGGCCAGTGGTGTTACCCAAAAGGCTGCGGCATTATTCCAGCTAAACGCAACAGAGGCTCAAGTCATGAAGTCGCCAAATTTAACAGCGTTAACGATTCGGTGCGCAGCTATATAAAAAACATCAACACCGGTCGCGTTTATGCACTGCTGCGTAAAGTTCGCCGGGAGAATCGTAGCGCAGGAAAACAGCCGGACGCAAAAGCCCAGGCCGGTGGTTTGATTAAATATTCACAGCGCGGTAAAAAATATGTAAAAGAAATCCGCGCGATAATTCATGCAAACAAAAAATTAATGTTGGGGCAATAAAAACTCTTAATTGTCCACAGATGAACGCAAATAAAAACCAATATTTACCAGACAACTCAACGACTATGAACTGAAAGCCCATAGGTTGTTTCAGAGCGATTAAAAATCGTTTTCTTTACGATACTGCCTTTTTAGAACTATCGATATCATATATTTCAGTCGTCCTGAACGATAGTGAAGGATCTTGAAGGCTAGTATTAAGATCCTTCACTATCGTTCAGGATGACAATATCTCACTAAAGTCTTGCACTAAAAGTGCATAGTTTTTACTAGCGGCCCGGGACAATAAATTCACGTCATTGCGAGGTCGAAGCAATCTCTATTGCTAGCACTTCAACCAAAGGAAGATTGCTTAGACCTCGCAATGACAGTTTTTTATTTAAAGCTCTTATTTGCGTTCATCTGTGGACAACATTTCTTTAATCTCTTCGATGCGCCTGCATTCTAAGACGCAGGGCATTCAATTTAATGAAACCATCGGCGTCTTTGTGATCATATGCACCACCATCATCTTCAAAGGTGGCTATGTCTTCATCAAACAATGAATCATCGGATTTACGGCCGACGATATCAACATTGCCTTTATATAACTTAACCCGCACTACACCGTTAACATATTGCTGTGAGGCATCAATCATCTGTTGCAGCATTTCACGCTCTGCGCTCCACCAGTAACCGTTGTAAATCAACTTGGCGTAACGCGGCATTAAATCATCTTTTAAGTGTGCAACTTCACGATCCAGTGTTAGCGACTCCATGGCGCGGTGAGCACGTAACATGATGGTGCCGCCCGGTGTTTCATAACAGCCGCGTGATTTCATACCGATGTAACGGTTTTCCACCATATCGAGACGGCCAATACCGTTTTCACCCGCCAGGCGATTTAACTCGGTAAGCACCTGTGCAGGGGTCATCGGTTTATCATCGATAGCGATGATATCACCCTGCTGGTAAGTCAATTCGATATAAGTTGCTTTATCGGGCGCGTTTTCCGGTGATACTGTCCAGCGCCACATTTCCTCTTCCGCTTCTGCCCATGGGTCTTCCAGGACACCACCTTCGTAGGAGATATGAAGCAGGTTTGCATCCATTGAATAAGGTGATTTTTTGCCTTTGTTGAAATCAACATCAATGCCATGTTCTTCCGCATAAGCCATCAGCTTTTCACGCGACAGCAAATCCCATTCACGCCAGGGTGCGATGACATGCACGCCGGGTTTAAGCGCATACGCACCTAACTCAAATCGAATCTGATCATTGCCCTTACCGGTAGCGCCGTGAGAAATGGCATCGGCGCCGGTTTCATTTGCAATTTCTACCATACGTTTTGCGATCAACGGACGCGCTATCGACGTACCTAACAAATACTCACCTTCATAAACCGCATTAGCACGAAACATCGGAAACACGTAATCACGAACAAACTCTTCTTCCAGGTTTTCAATATAGATTTCCTTAACACCCAGCGCCTCAGCTTTACCACGAACAGGATCGACTTCTTCGCCCTGACCAATGTCTGCCGTGAAGGTAACCACTTCACAATCATATTCATCCTGTAACCATTTCAAAATAACAGAAGTATCAAGGCCGCCCGAATAGGCGAGTACAGCTTTTTTGATGTTTGGTTTTGCAGACATGGTGAATTTCCAGTTGTGAGTTCTTAAACGAGGTGCGGATTATACTTAAAAATACAATATTATTCATTACGTCATATTCACCGCAGAGACATAGAGAAAAAGCAAGATATCCGCGAAAAACGCAAATGACGCGAAGAAAAGCTTTTTGTTTTTAATCATTATTTGCGTTCTTTGCGTTTTTCGCGGACTAAATAAGTTTTTCTCTGCGCCTCGGCGGTAAAAAACAGTTTGCACCTCATCACATCTTCCATTAGTCACACTATATTAAATTCGACTAAAGTAGCCATAACTTTTATAATTACGCCCTTAACACTCAGGAAAAGCTTAAAAATTTCCGCGAGTTATTAATAAATATTGATAAATTCATTTAACTACGCCAAATATCTATAAAAATGGCGCTTTTTGTATCGAATGTGCGAGTAAAAGATGACAGAGTTACACGATATTGACCCCCTGGAAACCCAGGAGTGGCTGGATGCGCTAAATGCCGTTATTGAAAATGAAGGCATTGAACGTGCACATTTCCTGCTTGAGCACCTTATTGACGATGCCAGGCGTAATGGTGCCAACCTGCCCTTTACCAATAATACGGCTTATTTAAACACCATCCCTACGCACCTTGAACAGCAATCACCCGGCAATCGTGCGCTGGAAAACCGCATCCGCTCTTTTATTCGCTGGAACGCAATGGCAATGGTGGTCCGCGCCAATAAAGAAAACTCTGAGCTTGGTGGGCATATTGCCAGCTTCGCGTCAGCGGCAACCTTATACGATATTGGCTTTAATCATTTTTTCCACGCACCCACACCAGAACACGGTGGCGACCTGATTTTTATGCAGGGCCACTCTGCACCCGGTATTTATGCACGCGCTTATCTCGAAGGCCGTCTGGATGAAAGTCACCTGGATAAATTCCGCCAGGAAGTTGATGGCGGCGGTTTATCTTCTTACCCTCACCCCTGGTTGATGCCTGACTTCTGGCAGTTCCCGACTGTATCCATGGGCCTGGGCCCAATCATGGCTATTTACCAGGCACGATTCATGAAGTACCTGCAGGACCGCGGGTTAGCCAATACCGAAAACCGCAAAGTCTGGGCATTCTGCGGTGACGGCGAAATGGATGAACCTGAATCACTGGGCGCCATTTCACTCGGTGGCCGTGAAAAACTGGACAACCTGATTTTTGTCATCAACTGTAACCTGCAACGCCTTGATGGCCCGGTTCGCGGTAACGGAAAAATTATTCAGGAACTGGAATCGGTATTCCGTGGTGCCGGCTGGCATGTTATTAAAGTTATCTGGGGCTCTTACTGGGACCCGCTGCTAAGCAAAGATAAAGATGGTCTACTGCAAAAACGTATGGAAGAAATTGTCGATGGTGATTACCAGAACTACAAAGCCAAAGACGGCGCTTTTGTACGTGAACATTTCTTCAACTCAGCCGAACTAAAAGCCATGGTTGCACACATGTCGGATGATGATGTCTGGCGTTTGAATCGTGGCGGTCATGATCCACACAAAGTATACGCGGCTTATAAGAATGCCATGGATCACAAGGATCAACCAACACTGATCCTGACCAAAACCGTCAAAGGTTACGGCATGGGTGAAGCGGGCGAAGGCCAGAACACTACGCATTCACAGAAAAAGATGAACATGGATGACCTGAGCGCTTTTGCTAAACGCTTCAATATTCCGGTTACTGATGAACAAATCGAAAAAGCCGAATATTACAAACCGGCTGAAGACAGTGCGGAAATGAAATACATGCACGAACGTCGCCAGGCATTAGGCGGTTATTTACCTTCGCGCACACATTTGGCCGCACCACTGGAAGTACCTGCGCTATCAACGTTTGATGCTTTATTACAGGGTTCAGGTGAACGCGAAATGTCAACCACCATGGCCTTTGTGCGCATTCTCACGATGCTGGCACGTGATAAGAAAATCGGTAAAAACGTGGTCCCCATCGTACCGGATGAAGCCCGTACTTTCGGTATGGAAGGCATGTTCCGCCAGCTTGGTATTTACTCCTCTGTCGGCCAGTTATACGAGCCCCAGGATAAAGCCCAGGTAATGTTCTACAAGGAGGACAAGAACGGTCAGATCCTGGAAGAAGGCATTAATGAAGCCGGTGCCATGTCGTCGTGGATTGCTGCCGCCACCGCGTATAGCTCACACGGCGTTAACATGATTCCGTTTTATGTTTATTACTCCATGTTCGGCTTCCAGCGTATTGGCGACCTGGCATGGGCTGCGGGTGATATGCAGGCACGCGGTTTTCTGATCGGCGCTACCGCCGGTCGTACCACACTTTCAGGTGAAGGGTTACAGCATCAGGATGGCCACAGTTTAATTGTGGCATCGACCATTCCTAACTGCGTGGCTTATGACCCCTGCTTTGCCTACGAAATAACCGTAATTATTCATGACGGCATGCATCGCATGGTTCAGCAACAGGAAAATGTGTATTACTACATTACCGCGATGAACGAAAACTATGTGATGCCGGCGATGCCTGAAGGCATTAAAGACGGCATCATAAAAGGCATGTACCGATTCAGTCAGGACAAGCCCGGAAAAGCCGAAGACAAAGTTCAGCTATTTGGCAGCGGCACGATTTTACGTGAAGTTATTGAAGCGGCCGAGCTGCTGAAAAATGACTGGAAAGTCAGCGCCGATGTCTGGAGCATCACCAGTTACAACGAACTGGCGCGTGAAGCGGTGGATTGCGAACGCTGGAACATGTTGAATCCAGGCAAAAAAGCACGCGTGCCTTACATTACACAACAGTTAAAAGACTGCGAGGGTCCGGTGATAGCTTCATCTGATTATATCCGCACAGTTTCTAACCAGGTGCGCCAATATGTGCCTGCAACCTACACGGTACTGGGCACGGATGGTTTTGGACGGTCAGATACGCGTAAGAATTTGCGCCGTCACTTCGAGGTTAACAGCCACTATGTTGTTGTTGCTGCATTAAAAACACTGGCTGATGAAGGCTCAATACCTGCTTCTAAAGTGAGCGATGCCATCAAGAAATACGGCATTAAAATCAGAAAACCTAACCCGATAACAGTGTAACTTGCTAGTAACCTACTAGCTAAACTGGAAAGTAAAAATGGCAGAAATTAAAGACATTCTTGTTCCTGATATTGGTGATTTCGATGGCGTCGAAGTCATTGAAATCCTGGTCGCTGCAGGTGACGCAATTAATATTGAAGATCCTGTCGTGTCACTGGAGTCGGATAAAGCAGCAATGGAAATCCCCTCACCTTTTGCGGGAACCGTTAAAGAAATCAAGGTGAGCATGGGTGGCAAAGTCTCCGAAGGTGACTTGCTTATCACCATGGAGGTTTCTGCAGACACTGCCGAAGAATCGCCTGCTGAAACAGTGGAAGCAACTGAGACGACGGCGGCTTCTGCGCCAGCACCTGCACCTGCTGAATCCGCTCCTGCAACAGCTTCACCGGCACCTAAAGCTGCTTCACCCAGGCCCTCACCGACCGCCTCAATACAGATCAACGAAGAAGGGTTTAGCAAAGCACACGCCAGTCCTTCAGTAAGAAAATTTGCCCGCGAACTCGGTGCCGACCTGTCGCAAATGAGCGGCACAGGTGCTAAAAATCGCATACTGAAAGAAGATGTAAAAACCTGGGTAAAACAGGCACTGGCACAGGCTTCTCAGGGCGGCGGCCTGGGCATTGACCCCATGCCTGAAATTGATTTCAGCCAGTTCGGTGAAATAGAAATTCAGCAACTCACTCGAATCAACAAACTCACCGGAAAATTCCTGCGCCGCAACTGGCTCACCGTGCCCCACGTGACGCAGTTCGATGAAGCCGATATCACCGAGCTGGAAAAGTTCCGCAAACAGTTAAACGAAGAAAACCAGAAACAGGGGATTCGTGTCACGGTACTGGTTTTCCTGATGAAAGCCCTGGTCTCTGCCTTAAAAGAATTTCCACGCTTTAATTCTTCACTGGACCACAGCGGTGAGAACCTGGTGCTGAAACAGTACATTAATATTGGCGTTGCCATGGACACACCGGACGGCCTTGTGGTACCGGTGATTCGCGACTGTGACCGAAAAACATTAACCGAACTGGCCCAGGAACTAACCGAAACCAGCAAACGCGCACGTGATAAAAAACTCTCCCCTGGCGATATGCAGGGCGGCTGCATTACTATTTCCAGCCTCGGCGGCATCGGTGGCACCACGTTTACGCCCATTGTGAATGCACCCGAAGTCGCTATTCTCGGGGTATCACGTTCAGCCATAAAACCGGTTTACATGAAAAACACTGACGGGGATGATGAATTTGTACCCCGTTTGATACTGCCGCTATCATTATCTTACGATCATCGTGTTATAGATGGCGCTGATGGTGCACGTTTCACCTCTTACTTAAACAAAGTACTGTCCGATACAAGAAGGTTGTTACTTTAAAAGCTTAATAACTCTTTAACCGCCGAGACGCAGAGGCGCTGAGTTTTTAATACTATGTGCTACGCACATTTAATTAACAAGTTTTTCTCTGCGCCTCTGCGTGACGTGCATGGATGCACTAATGTCGAAGGTGTACGGATACACAGGAGCGACCTCTGCGGTAAATCGTTTTTTAATGCTATTGTTTTTCGAGAAAAAATTTTATGAGCAAAATAGTAAATGTAGAAGTTCCTGATATTGGCGACTTTACTGATGTCGACATCATCGAAGTGCTGGTCAGTGCCGGTGATGTTATTGCAGAAGAAGACGCGCTTATCACGCTGGAATCCGATAAAGCCACCATTGAAATTCCTTCACCTTCTGCCGGCACCGTCAAAGAAGTTGTTGTCAAGGTTAATGACAAAGTCACCCAGGGCGATCTGATTTTAAAACTGGAAGTGACTGCTAGCAGTAGCCAGGCAGGCAGTGATAGCAACAGTGAAACCACAGAGAATAAAGAAACAAGCGCAGCCTCAGAAGCACCTGCAGCAACAGCACCTACTGCACAAACTGCTCCGGCAGGTGCTTCTGCAGGCAAGAGCGATTTGCACGCAGAAGTACTTGTCCTTGGTTCCGGCCCCGGCGGTTACACCGCTGCTTTTCGCGCAGCCGACCTGGGCAAAAAAGTGGTTCTTGTCGAAAAATACGACAGCATCGGCGGCGTGTGTTTAAACGTTGGCTGCATTCCGTCAAAAGCCTTATTGCACACTGCGGAAATCATTAATGAAGCAGCCGAGATGGCCGCCCACGGCATTGATTTCGGCAAACCCAAAATTGATATTAAAAAACTGGCCGGTTTTAAAAACAAAGTTATTAAACAGTTAACCGGCGGACTGGCCGCTTTAGCCAAACAACGCAAAGTACAGATTGTTACCGGTTACGGTAAATTCACTTCAGCCCATACTATTGAAATCACTGGCAAGGGTGGCAGTCAAACCATCTCATTTGATAATGCCATTATCGCAGCAGGTTCATCGGTATTTAAAATCCCCGGCCTGCCTTATGACGATGAGCGCCTGCTGGATTCAACCGGCGCACTGGAACTGGCCGATATTCCAAAACGCCTGCTGGTCATCGGCGGCGGCATCATCGGCCTGGAAATGGCTACCGTTTACGATGCACTGGGCTCCAAAGTCTCCGTTGTTGAACTTTCACCTACTTTAATTCCAGGCTGCGATACCGACCTGGTACGGCCGTTAATGAAACGTCTTAAGAAGCGTTACGAAAACATCTGGTTAAATGCCAAAGTTACCGATATTGACGTATTGAAAAAAGGTTTAAAAGTCTCCTTTGAAGGCAAAGGCGTACCCGAGCATGATGTTTTCGACCGGGTATTACTCGCCGTCGGTCGCAGCCCCAACGGCAAACTCATTGATGCCGATAAAGCCGGCGTTGCGGTTGATGACCGTGGTTTTATTGCCGTGGACAAGCAGCAACGCACGAACGTGAACCACATCTTTGCCATCGGCGATATTGTCGGCCAGCCGATGCTGGCACACAAAGCCACACACGAAGCCAAGACTGCAGCCGAAGTTATAAGCGGCATGAAGTCTTATTTTGACGCTAAAACCATTCCTTCGGTGGCTTACACCGACCCCGAAATCGCCTGGATGGGTATCACCGAAGAACAGGCGAAAGCCGATGGCGTTGAATATACCAAAGGTGTATTCCCCTGGGCTGCCAGCGGTCGCTCGTTAAGCATCGGACGCAACGAAGGGCTCACCAAAGTGCTGTTTGATAAAAACACGCACAAGATTATTGGCGCAGGCATGGTCGGCACCAATGCGGGTGAGCTTATTGCCGAAGCCGTACTGGCACTGGAAATGGGTGCCGACATAGAAGACATCGCACTGACTGTACACCCACATCCAACCCTGTCCGAAACCTTCAATTTTGCTGCTGAAATGGCTGAAGGCACGATTACGGATTTATATATTCCTAAGAAATAAAACCACTCAACAACTATGGACTGAAAGTCCATAGGTTGTTTCAGAACCCATAGCTTGTCTTACAGCAAAATCGTCTTCTTTATAATACTGCCTTTTTAGAACTATCGATATCATATATTTCTGTCCTCCTGAACGATAGTGAAGGATCTTA
>Ga0164313_10005005_pt1 | contig 11748 bp, 7 predicted proteins | sample GuaBasSedimGuay4_FD_113735 | JGI IMG/M metagenome (GOLD analysis project Ga0164313, IMG submission 113735) | Subseafloor sediment microbial communities from Guaymas Basin, Gulf of California, Mexico - Guay4, Core 4569-4, 0-3 cm | ecosystem: Environmental > Aquatic > Marine > Hydrothermal vents >... | reverse complement strand
TTTTCACCTTCTTATCATCTGATGTTCTGTGTATCTGTCTTCCGTCCTCTGCCCTCTGAAGACACTGTTTTACTTTCACAGCTATCCCCTGATTCATACCGGGAACGGCCGCTATTTCCTCCACCGTGGCCTTCCTGATGTTCGGCAGGGACCCGAAGTGCTGCAACAGCGCTTTCTTCCTCTGCCTGCCGACGCCTTCAATGCCGTCCAGTTCAGAATGCATCGATGCCTTTCCCCGTTGCCGTCGGTGAAAACCAATGGCGAACCGATGGGCCTCATCTCTGATTCTCTGCAGCAACAACTGCGCCTCTCTATCCCGCCACAACGGGACAGGGTTCATGCGTCCGGGTTTGTAGATTTTGTCCACATCTTCACCCCGGTCCTCATCTTTCTTGGCAATGCCGATGATGTCGAATGCGCCGTCCAGTCCCAAATCCCTGATAATGGAGACGGCAATATTGAGTTGGCCTTTGCCGCCGTCGACCATCAAGAGGTCCGGGAAAGGGTCCTGGCTGGTGCGGCCGGCAAACCGCCTGTACAGGACTTCGGCCATGTAAGCATAGTCGTCGTTGGCTTTCAGAGTTCTGATCTTGTAGGTCCTGTAAAATTGTTTGGCCGGCCGGCCCCTTTCGAAAACCACCATCCCGGAAACAGGTGCTTCACCGTACATGCTGGAGTTGTCAAAGCATTCAATACGCTCGGGTAAATGTCGCAGTTTAAGACGCTGCTGCAGCCGGGCAAGCAGGTCTTTTTCCATCTCCATGGAAGTGAGATGGTCTTCCAGCTTGGTGTCTGCATTTTCCTTTGCCAGATGCATCAACCGCCGCTTCTCACCACGCTGGGGAAACCGAACCGCAACTCTCCTGCCTCTGAGGCGCCCGAGCATCTCCTCTACCAGGCCGACATTCTCGAGGGGGGCTGACACCAAAATCTCGGAAGGCACATAATGGTCTTTTTCATAGTACTGCCGTATAAAAGATTCCCATATTTCAGCACGGGTGGACATGGTGTCCTCAAACTCGAAATGCCGGGATCCGAGGATAAATCCGCCACGCACGAACAACATCATGACCACAAAAGGCCCCTCCTTTGCGGTCATGGCAATGACATCCCGGTCTTTGAGGTCCGTGGAAACGATGACCTGTTTTTCAAGCGTCCGCTCAAGGGCGATAATTTTATCACGCAGAACTGCCGCTGCCTCGAACCTTTGCTGCAGCGCTTCTGCCTTCATTTCGGCTTTCAATTTTCGAATGAGGTCCGGCGTCCGGCCGTTCAGAAATAGTATAACCTCATCCACCAGGCGTTGATAACGGAATGGCGCCACTTCCATGCAGCAGGGGGCCAGGCAGGCCTTCATCTGGAAATGGAGGCAGGGGCGTCGCCGGATTTTGAACTCCTTGTCTTTGCATTTTCTCAGCAAAAAGGTCCGGTTGACGATCTTCAGGGTCTGCCGTACAGCGCCGGCAGATGCATAGGGGCCGAAATATCTTGCACCGTCTTTGTTTATTCTGCGCACGATCTGCAGATTCGGATAAAGGTGTTTCAAGTTCAACCGCAGCAAGGGATACCGTTTGTCGTCCTTTAAAACGATATTGTAGCGGGGTTTGTGACGCCTGATGAGGTTGGCTTCCAGTATAAGGGCTTCTTTTTCCGTCGCTGTTATCACGACCTCGAAAAAGGCTATGTTGCCGACCAGGGCACGGGTCTTGGGGTCGGATGGACCTGACTTTTTAAAATAGGACCGCAGCCTTTTTTTGAGATTGGCTGCTTTGCCGACATAAAGCACCTGGTTGCCGGCGTTTTTCATGATGTAGACGCCCGGACGCTGCGTCACCTGACTTAACTGCGCTTGAGTGTTGTTTTCTATGGGATGTTTCTTGCTCGGGCTCGTTGTCATCTTTCTCATTCGTTTTTTTTACAGTTGTTTACCCTTCGCCCCCGGCCAGCTGCTTGAGTTCCTTGATGCGGTCCCGCAACAGGGCGGCCCGTTCAAAAGCGAGTTCCTTGGCAGCCTTTGCCATCTCCTTTTCCAGTACATTGATAGTGTCTTCAAGATCATCGAACGTGTCGTAGGATTCCGGCTGTTCAGCGACCTTGTCGACGGTAACGTAATCCGCTTCATATACGGATTCAAAGATAGTGGTAATTTCTTTTTTAATGGTTTCCGGAGTTATATCGTTTTTCTTGTTGTAGGCTTTTTGAATTTTTCTTCTGCGCCGGGTTTCATCGATGGCCTGCCCCATGGATCGTGTGATGTTATCAGCATACATGATGACCTGCCCGTTCACATTCCGGGCGGCGCGGCCGCAGGTCTGCACCAGGGAACGGGTGGAACGCAGAAAACCCTCCTTGTCGGCATCCAACACCGCCACCAAAGAAACCTCGGGTATGTCCAGACCTTCCCGCAGCAGGTTGATGCCGATGAGAACATCGAACACGCCCGACCTGAGATCCCTGATGATATCCATACGTTCCATGGTTTTGATGTCCGAATGCAGATAGCGCACCCGGACGCCCAGGTCGGCATAGTACTCACACAGGTCTTCTGACATGCGTTTTGTCAGGGTGGTTACCAGTACGCGCTCTCCCGCCTTTTCGTGTAATCGAATTTCATGCAGCAGGTCATCCACCTGGTTCTCCGCTTTACGGACCTGAATATCGGGATCGAGCAGCCCGGTGGGCCGGACAATCTGTTCGACAATGGCATCCCGGCCTTTGTCCAGTTCGTATTCTGCAGGGGTTGCCGAAACATAGATTACCTGGGAAATACGTTTTTCGGTCTCCTCGAACTTCAGGGGCCGATTGTCCAGTGCCGACGGCAGTCTGAAACCATATTCCACCAAGGTCGTTTTACGCGACCGATCGCCCTTGTACATGGCTCTCAGTTGCGGCACTCCAATATGGCTTTCGTCGATGAACAAAAGGAATTTTTCGGAAAAGTAGTCCAGCAGTGTAGGCGGCGGTTCCCCTGGGAAACGCCCGGTAAAATGGCGGGAATAATTTTCTATGCCATTGCAATAGCCGATCTCCTGCAACATTTCGAGATCAAAGTGGGTGCGTTCTTCGATGCGCTGGGCTTCTATGAGCCGGTTCTGATCCCTGAATAATTCAATGCGGTCCTTGAGCTCGTCCAAAATCGTTTTTACGGCGCGCCTGCGTGTTTTCTGTTGAGAAACATAATGGCTGGCCGGAAAGATCAAGAGCCGTTGCAAATTGCGTTTGACGCTGCCTTTGAGCGAATCAATTTCCGATATCGACTCCACGATGTCGCCGAAAAAGTCGACCCGCATTGCTGTTTTTTCCTCATAAGCAGGGAAAATTTCAACCCGGTCGCCGCGCACCCTGAAGGTACCCCGGTGAAAATCGACATCATTTCGTTCGTACTGCATGGCCACGAGGTCCGCCAGAAGATCCTCACGCATCAATTCACTGCCGGCCTCCATTTCCACCCGCATGGACAAGTAGTCTTCCGGTTCCCCCAACCCGTAAATACAGGAAACACTGGCTACGACGATGACATCCTGGCGGGTCAGCACCGAACGCGTTGCCGAATGCCTCAACTTGTCGATCATTTCGTTGATGGACGAATCTTTCTGAATGTAAGTGTCGCTCGCAGGAATGTAGGCTTCGGGTTGGTAGTAATCATAATAGGAAACAAAAAACTCCACCGCATTGTGAGGGAAGATCGATTTGAACTCCTGGTACAACTGAGCGGCGAGAGTTTTATTGGGTGCAAGGACCAGCGTGGGCATGTTCACCCGGCTGATCACCTGGGCCATGGTAAATGTCTTGCCGGATCCGGTCACCCCCAGCAATACTTGGTGGGGCTTCCCGGCCAGCACGTTGCGGCTTAGTTTTTCAATGGCTTGGGGTTGATCTCCGGTGGGAATGAAATCAGATACAATCTTAAATCGAGAAATGAATTCGCCGTGCGAATTCATTTCTCGATTCTCCAGACCGTTCCATCCGGGCGGTCTTCGATCACGACGTCCATATTGGCAAGGCGGTCCCGAATTTCATCGGCTTTTTGCCAGTCTTTATCTTTGCGGGCGGCTGCGCGAGCATTCAGCAGGGCTTCAACTTCTTCCGGATCGATTTCCTGCTTTGACGCCTGCGTCGATAATTTTTCGACAAAATAGCTTTCTGCGGATTGGTTCATCACGCCCAGCACGTTCCCCATCCTCAGGATGGCACACCGCAGACGGCGTAAACTTGCTGCAACTGTTGCATCCGCCGCATCTTTTTTTTCATCCATTAGGCGATTCGCCTGGCGGACGGCATCGAATACGAGGGCGAGTGCCCTGGCCGTGTTGAAATCGTCGTTCATGCCTTCGCAAAAACGCTGCCAGTATGGTTCGGATATGTCATCGGCATTTTCAACACCTTCTTCAGAAGGACCGATCCGATTCTCAACACGCTGCAACAGTGCATAAATCCTGTCGAGAGCGGTTGTCGATTCCAGAAGGGCGCTGTCACTGAAATCAATGGGTTTGCGGTACTGCTTGGATAGCAGAAACAGCCGCACGGCTTCAGGATGGAAGTGCTGCAGTACGTCCTTGACCATTAAAAAATTGCCAAGTGACTTGGACATCTTTTCCTGGTTGATGTTGACAAACCCGTTGTGCATCCAGTAGTTGGCCAATGCCTTGCCCGTTGCACATTCTGATTGGGCGATTTCGTTTTCATGGTGGGGAAAAATAAGGTCCTTGCCACCGCCGTGAATATCGAATGTCCGGCCCAGATATTTTGAACTCATGGCCGAGCATTCAATGTGCCAACCGGGCCTCCCCTGCCCCCAGGGACTTTCCCAATAGGGTTCACCGGGTTTGGCGGATTTCCAGAGAGCGAAATCAAATGGATTTTTTTTGCGTGGGTCAATGTCAACACGCGCCCCGGCCTCCATGTCATCCAATCTGCGCCCGGACAGTTTCCCGTATGCCTCGAAGGCATCAACGGAAAAATAGACATCCCCGTCCTTTGTATAGGCGGCCCCTTTCTGGATCAGGTTTTCCACAAAAACGATTATTTCAGGCATATGTTCTGTTACGCGTGGTTCAAAAGTGGGGGACGCCACATGCAGTGCTTTCATATCAGCCTGAAACTCTTTTATATAAAGGTCTGCCAATTCAACCGATGACATGTCGAGTTCGTTGGCCCGGTTGATAATCTTGTCATCGACATCCGTAAAGTTGCGGACGTAGGTAACCGTCATTCCCTTTGCCTGGAAATACCTGACGATGACATCAAACACCACAAAAGCACGCGCATGTCCAATGTGGCACGAAGCGTACACAGTGGGCCCGCAGACGTACATCATAACCTTTCCCGGTTCAATGCTCTGAAATGTCTCTTTTTTTCTGGTCAGCGTATTGTAAATATTTAAGTTCATTCAGCTTCCATTCTTTTTCTGAATCAGGGCCACACATCGGGCGGCAATCCCCACCCCCCTGCCCGCAAAACCGAGGCCTTCGGTGGTTGTGGCCTTGACGTTTACGGCCTCTTTATCGATGTTCAATGCTGCCGCAATGTTATTCTCCATTTTGGTTCGATAGGCGGCCATGCGGGGCGCCTCGGCAATCAGTGTGGCATCGGCGTTAATCACATAGAAGCCGTTCTTATGGATCAGGCCGGCAATTTTTTCAAGAAATTTCATACTGGAGGTATTTTTATTTTCAGGGTCAGTATCCGGAAAAAGAAGACCTATATCCCCCATTCCCAAGGCCCCCAGGAACGCGTCGCACACGGCATGCACCAGAACATCGGCATCCGAATGTCCCAGTAGACCTTTTTCAAAGGGAATCTCGACACCGCCTAGCACAAGCTTCCTGCCAAAAACCAGGCGATGCACATCATAGCCTGAACCGACCCTGATACCTGAGGTTTGCATGAATTTGGATGATTCTCCGCCTATGGGGTTTATTGCCAATGGATATTACGCCTGGACATTGTACACTTTCAAGGGGTTGAATTTTCCCTTGGCTTTCAAGGGATCGAGTACTTCGGTTGGGAACAACCCCTTGGTTTTTTCATATGTGACTTCAGAAATGATGATCTGATCGGCCCGGGCGGCCGAGCAGAGCCGTGAGGCCGTATTGACCGTATCGCCCACAACCGAATAGCTCATTGTCTGGCTTGAACCGATATATCCGGCAACCACTTTGCCCGTGTTGATCCCAATGCCTATTTTGATTTCCCTCTTTCCTTCAGCCACCCGCTGCTGGTTGATGGAAATCAATTCGCATCGAATATCAACCGCTGCCCGAACGGCCCGGGCAGGATCGTCATCGTGGGAAACCGGCGCCCCCCAGATGACCATGATGGCATCACCGATGAACTTGTCCACTGTGCCCTCATGGGCAAAGACGATATCGACAATTTTTTCGTAATACTCATTCAGCATCTGCAGCACTTCGGCGGCCTGAATATTTTCGCTCATGGAGGTAAACTCCCTGATATCCACAAACATGACCGTGGCAACCCGGTTGATGCCTCCTTTTTCAACGTTCAAAGCGCCGGACACGACCATTTCCGCCAGGTCAGGCGACAACAGGCGTTGAAACCGTTCACGCGTGGCTGTTTCCTGCCTGCTTTTTTCTTCGGCCTTTTTGCGTTCGTTTATGGTAAACTGTGAATGGGAACCGAAAATGACAAACAGGCAGATAACAATGAGCCTGGGCCAGATCTCGGCAGGTCCCGGCCCGAACAAACGACTGGACATATTCAGGTCGACAGACATGAATATGGAAAGAAGGGTGTCCAAAATCCAGTATACGGCGGCAAGGCCGATACCGATGAGAACCATTTTATCGGTGAGACCAACTCGGAATCTGCGGTTTGTTCCCAATGCAAATCTCCTTGTATTATTGGTACGTTAAGGCACGTCAAGGAACATAAAACAGGTAATTCTGTGAAAATGCCGGGCGCATACCAGCTTAAAAACATATGAATATTAATCAGAATTAAGCCCGTTTTTCAAGGTCATTGTATGGATTGCCATAAAACAGTACTCAAATAAAAACAACTGCCTGTATATAATGAACTCTTGACAAATCCTGGCATTTATGAATAAATATGTTTTGTTATATATCTATAGTCCAAAGTTATATATTTATATGCCAACCTGTAATAATTATACAATTTAACATGGAGTCTTGCCTTGGCCGGGAAAGATGAAATATCTTCAACTGAAAAACTGCTGGACCTGATAAGAGAAGATAGCGAAAAGGATCAGGAACCATTTAATCTTTCAGCAGAAGCAACCGCTGTTCCGGACGCGGAAATATTGACGGACGCGCCAGAGGAACCTATAGAGGAAACTATTGCTGAAAGCAACTCTGCCCCCCTCTTTTCCAATATCATCCCCATCCGAAAAAGAACAACTGTCGGGGTGGATATCGGGTACCACGAACTAAAAATGGCCATGGTCAATCAGGTTTCCGAACGCAAGCACGAACTGCTTGACTTCGCCACCATTCCCTACCCTAAAGGAATCTCTCAAAGCAGTCCGACGTTTCCGGCGTTTATAAAGAATGCGCTCAAAGATTTCTGCGGCAAGAGCCGGCAGACCGCCATCTGGGCTGCCATCTCAGCTGCCCGGGTTGAAACGCGCAACCTGAAGATCCCCAAAGTTTCAAAAAAGCAGATCGACAACGCCATTTACTGGACCTTGAAAAAAGACCTCTCCTTTGATGAGAATGAGATGATTTTCGACTTTGATGTCCTGGGGGACATCATTGAAGACGGTATCAATAAAATAGAGGTCATGGCTTATGTCGCCCCTAAACAGGAAGTCGTTCAACAGAAAAACCTATTTGCAAAAATAGGGTTTCCTTTGGCAGGCGTTACTATCGTGCCCTTTGGCATCCAGAATCTGCTGAGGACCAGTGTTATAGATGCCCGTGAAAAGCTTGTCTGCAGTCTTTTTATCGGCAGGGACTGGTCACGGATTGTTATCTATTCACACGGGAATATGGTCCTCTCGCGTGGCATCAAGGCCGGTATTCGCAGCATGATCGAAGCCGTTGCCCAGGAACTCGGCAAAAGCGGCCTCGACACCACGGAACAGACCATCGATCCTTCCGAAAGCAGTATTTTCGGTATCAACGAAGAGACCTATATATTCGACATCGAACAGGCTCGGCAGATATTTAACGATCACATCAACAATAAGGCCCCTTTTAGAGGAGACGGAACGGGGCAGGTTCTCAAAGATCACGATGTGTTCACCATGATTCTTCCGGCCTTGGAACGTCTGATCAAGCAGGTGGAAAGGACACTGGAGCACTACTATCTCCACTTCGGCAATGAGCGCATGAGCCGCATATTCGTTTCCGGACAACTGAGCGCCTACGGCAATTTGCTCGAGTACATGCGGGAACAGCTGGACATTCAAATCGACACGCTGAATCCGTTCTCTGCCAGGCTGAACTATCTGGGCATCGCCACCCTGCCCATCGAGCCCACTGCCAAGGAAGCCTACGCACCTGCTATTGGGTTAGGCCTTTCCAACAACACGCTCACACCCAACTTTATCTATACCTACAAGGATAAAAATGCCGATGACAGCACCAAAATGATCAATCGCATCATTGCCACCGGCGTTATCTTTTTTCTGGCCATATGTTCCGGTATTTATGTCTGGGGCAATTCGGTCCTCAAGGAAAAAAACAGGGAACTGGTACAGTTGCAACGCGAAGTTGAAACATTCAAACCCCTGGTCAACAAAAATCTGATCATCAATCTTGCCAGTGAGACAAAAAACAAACGCCAATCCCTGAAAAAGATGGGGGAACGGTATAAGGGCATGGCTGTTATCAATGAAATATCGAACATTACGCCATCCGAAATTAAACTGGTGAGCATTACAGCTAATTTTGGTGACGGAATGATACCATTGGGAAATGACCGAAAGCAGACACTGGTTGTCGAAGGCATCATCACCGGTGACCGCCTCACTTTCGAATCAACCCTGGCTGGATATGTCGTAAAGATTGGAAGTTCGCCCCTGTTCAGTACACCCAGTATTGAGAACAAATCATTCAAATTTTTTAATAACAAAGAGGTATTGCAATTCAGGGCCATGCTCGACCTGGTCTGACAGGGGGCAACCAAGGCATGGACGCTAATCGTATTTAAATTACCATATGTATCGTGGATCATGTATTTTGTTTTTTTAACGCAGACACGTATTGATAATGATCGGAACTGTTGATGCCCATGAAATATCAGCCTACTAGAAATACATATGTGATTCTGATTTTCGGCGGGGGGATGTTGTTGTTCATTTTGCTTGCGATATTTCCCAATTACATATCCTACAACAACACCATGCACGAAATCAGTATTCTCAAAGACAAGATCGATGAACAAAAAATCCTTTCCCCTATTTTCGAAGATCTTTCTAAAAAGGCGCAGTTCAAAAATCCAGGATCGCTGCCATTTCCGCCGGCTGAAAAATTGCCCCGCAGCGACACTGAAAAAATAACGCCGATTATTCGTGAAATAGTCGAAGTAAACGGGTTTACGCTCAAGAATATCGATACGGATATCGCGAGTCTCGTGACCGATTCAGGCATCCTAAAAATGAGCATCGGCATTGTCGGCAAATTTAACAATCTGAGGAATTTGATGTTGGATCTGGGAAGTTTACCCTATCTGGAACATATCGAGGTGATTCAGATAAGCAGCTTTGGAGATGATAATAAAATTGATCTGACAATTTGGATAGCACAGGATCGGTGAAGGGAATACAGCAGCAACCATAGCTATACCACTTAACGCGTCACCTAATCAAAGAGGCAGAGATATCGATCAATGCTGAATAGAGAGAGAATAATCGTTCTTCTGATGATAATAGCCGTCACATATGGCGCCTATAGCCTGTTCCTTTCGCCCGGGGACCAATCGATTGTGAAAGTCTCTAAGGAAAAGATGGCTGAACTTAAAAACTTTGTGGTCGATGCCGCGACCAATCTTTCCAGTGAATCTGTGTCGGCTGCTGACAAATACATTATCAAGCAGGCTGAAAAAGCATGGCCCGCGAGCCCGTTTCTGCAATCCGGCGACATTTTGACCTCGCAACCTTTCGAAGCCAAAGCCGAGGTGCAGGTAGAGAGTATTAAGCTTGCCTACACAGGTTTTCTGCAGTCAGAAGACAGTCTCCTGGCGATTGTGAACGGCATGGAGTACGAAACCGGAGAACAGCTTAGCGAGGCCGGATATTATATAAAAAGCATTTCTCTGAATAAGGTGGTGATAGGGATTGAAAACAATCCTAAAACGATAATTCTTCCCTTGGATGAGAACGTCAGCATTCAGAAGGAAGCAAAGGAGTAACGGCATTTAAAATGAGAAAACTATTCAAATCCAACACTGCAACTCATTGGACAATACCTATCATCCTCTCGTTGGCGCTGCTTTTCGGTTGCGCTCATGATCAAGAGCAAAAGGACCCATTTGTTGAACAGTGGAAAATGACGGCCGAAAAGTCCCGGGGATATTCTCCTAAGGCTAAACAACGCACGGTAATCCCTCCCCCGCCGAAAGTTTCCGAAATTCAGCCCATGGATCAAGAGAGCCAGGAACCTGAGAAAGCGCTGCCCACCAAACAGATCACCATGCGCATGCACGAAACCGATGTTACTGTGCTGTTGCGGGCGCTCACCAGGGCCGTTGGCCTCAATCTCATTATCAATGACAGTGTCAAAGGGACAGTTAACATAGATGTAAAGGAAGCCTCCTGGGACCAGGTGTTTATGAGCATCCTCCGCACCCAGGGGCTGTTCTACGAATGGGAGGGGGATATCCTCCGCATCATTACCCTGCAAGACCGCAATAACAGCCTCGAACAGATGGCAACGGAGCAGAAAATCCGCCAGCAGGAAAAAGATATGGAGAAGACCGAACCCCTGGTTACCCAGGTGGTGCAGGTGGAATTTTCCGAAGCTAAAAAACTGCAGGCCAGCCTGGAGAAATTCCTGTCTCAAAATACCGAAGGCGGTCAGGTCGGGTCGGTCATGGTGGACGAGCACACCAACTCCCTCATCATTCAAGCCATGTACACCGATCTTCAACGCATGATTCCCCTGATCATGGAACTGGACCGCCCCACCCCCCAGATCCTGATCGAAGCTCACATAGTGGAGGCCACCAAGGCAACCGCCCGGGATCTCGGTGTGCAATGGGGCGGGATAAGCCACAGCGGTGATTTCTGGGTGACCCCGGGCATTAATTCCACCGGTACCGTGGGCAACACGTTGAGCGCCGGGGGCATAGACCCCACCTCTGGTTGGGCGGTTAATTTTCCGACGGGTGCGGCGGGTGCGGGTGTACCCTCAAACGATTTCGGTTTCACCGCTTTAGCACTCGGATTTGCCCTGGAAAACGTGGGCGACAGCATCCTCACCGCCCAACTCACCGCACTTCAGCAGGATGGCAAAGTCAACATCCTCTCCAGCCCATCCATCACCACCATCGACAATCAAAAAGCCATCATTGAAAGCGGGGACGAAGTTCCCTATCAGACGGTTGAAAGCGGGGAGGTAAAGATCGAGTACAAAAAGGCCGTGCTCAGCCTCGAGGTCATCCCCCATGTGATCGGCAACACCGCGCTCAAGCTCGAAATCAATGTAAAAAAAGACCAGCTGGATTTCACCAACAGTGTCGGCGGCCAGCCCATCATCAAGACCAAACAGGCCATCACCAAGGTGATGGTGTTCAACGGTCAGACCACCGTCATCGGCGGGTTGA
>Ga0164313_10005004_pt1 | contig 11748 bp, 11 predicted proteins | sample GuaBasSedimGuay4_FD_113735 | JGI IMG/M metagenome (GOLD analysis project Ga0164313, IMG submission 113735) | Subseafloor sediment microbial communities from Guaymas Basin, Gulf of California, Mexico - Guay4, Core 4569-4, 0-3 cm | ecosystem: Environmental > Aquatic > Marine > Hydrothermal vents... | reverse complement strand
TCTTTAATATGGGTTGGAATGGCAATAAATTGTTCATCATGGCTTAACCAGTTAAAAATATTCATGCCCATATTCAGATTTCCGGCATTTCCCAAAAAAGTATTGGAGAGAAAGTCACCATCGCCCATGACTATTATGCGCTGTTCCTTACTATTGTTAAGAATATTCATTGCTGTGGATTCATTATCAATCTGGCGGCTAAGGACCATACCAATGGTGATCGGGCCGATAATATCCAGTAGTTCACTATAATGAACACGGTCTTTCAATGGTGATGTTTCAATCCAGCTGCGCTCTACCGTCGTTAAAAATGGGGTGATATCAAAATGATTTTTTGCAGCTGAGCCCGGAGAAGGTTCAGAGTTGTTTTTATCCTGGTCATTATCCAGATAAGACGGCAGGCGTTCAATGCCAGCAGCTTGCGGGAACAGGGTTACAGTAGAAAAACCATCGTTAAGCGGATGTCGGGGATAATCTGTGACAATGGCATAATCCGGGCGGCTGATGCCATATTGCTGAGTAGTGGGATCAACCACGACACCATCGAGAAACTCAACTCCCAGGCGTTCAGAGAGAGGCAGTAATCCGTGCATTGGTTGATTTTTAGTGATTATTAACGGTTCGCCCAGCCAGAGTAAGTTGCCACCGGTGTTGACATAATCAATAATTAAACGCACTTCACCGGGTAAAAAAGCAGTCTGCGGACCGGCGATGGCTAAAACAGACACATTGTCAGGAATACTCATTTTTCTGGCCAGATTCAGAGTATTTACTATAAATCCCTGTTTTATCAGGTGGCTGGTAAAAGTGTTCAGATCAAAGTTGGCCTCACCTTCGGGCTTGCGTTCACCGTGTCCCTGAATGAAAACAATGCGGCGTTCCTGTGCACGCATAAGACGGTGAAAGGTGTTGCTGATGTCCTGCTCGGAAAGTTCGGTCAGGTGTTCCTGTCGTCCCTGATAAGAGATAATCATTTCACCATCAACCACGATGTTTAAATGACGGATTTTTTCCGGATCGGCATTGGGGTTGATAAAGTTTAGTGAAATATCCGCTTTGATGTGCTGATAACGTCCCACCAGTTCGCGTACTGATTGTTTGATGGCAGGATTGTTGGTATAAGAAGTGATGTCAACAGGTGCTTCCAGTGTTTTCAGTAATTGCAGGCTGATTTCATTGAGTGAGTTCTGACTGTTAACCGTCCAGTCAGTCAGATAGACATAACGGTTACTTAGAAAAGCTAATAAGCCAATAATGGTGAGAAACAAAAGAGTAAAAAGGATGTTGTGCCATTTTAAATGCTGTGTCGAGCGGTTATTAATATCCATAACGATTATCTTTTAATGTGGCAGGCGCAAGCGCTCGAGTCGACGCACACTCAGCACCAGAAAAAGGCAGATAAATAAGAGGTAATAGGCAATATCTGCAGTCGAAAAAATACCTTTAAGTAAGGGTTCAAAATGAGTCAATAAAGAAAACCAGGTGAGGGCATTGCCTCCCCCTGCGGACCAGTTTATTATCCATAGAAACAGCAGCAGACCAAAGCTGCTGACTGCGGCAATGGCGGGTTGTCTGGTCAGCGTTGACATATAGAGCCCGGCAGCTGCAAAAGAGGCCAATACCAGAATAAGACCCAGCAGGGCAGACAATAGCTGACCCAGATCGATGGCAGCACCTAATATAAGCGATAAGGGCATCAAAGCAATCATTATGACCAGAATAAATAAAAAACCTAAAACCCCCAGATATTTACCCAAAATAATTTGTGTCATTGAAACCGGGGCGCTGAACAGCAGTGGTAATGTCTGGTTTTTTTGCTCTTCACTGATCAGGCGCATGGTTAATAATGGCACTATCAGCAATAAAATAATGGCTGCGCCGCCTAACAACGGGGCAATAACCAAATCAGTGATACCGGGTGATGCTTCCAGAACCGACAATTTGGCCTGCAGCTGCAGATAGGTTTCCAGCTGAGTGAGAAACTGATAGCACATAATGAGCTGCATGACGACCAGCATGGCCCAGGCAAGCGGTGATAAAAACAGACTTTTTAATTCACGTAAGGCAATTATCTTAATCAATTTGCTGCTCCTGCTCTAGGAGCGTGTTAGAAGTTTCATCACGGGTCAATGACATAAAAACATCTTCAAGTGTTTGCTTTTCGGGGTAAATTTCGTATAAACCCCATTGTCGCTGGCTGGCCAGAGCAATAAGTTGCTGAGAGGTCCTGATAACGGTACTCTGATTCATTTTTGGATTCTGTTGTAAATTCTGTTGTAAATTCTGTTGTAAATTGTCCTGTGCTTCAACGACAGAGCAATACAGGATCAGTTTCTCTCCGTTTTGCTGCACCGCACTGATACTTTCCAGGGCTTCAATTTCTTTGATATCAACGGGATTTGCACAGCCCATTCTCAGAGTATGAGTTTGCATGTGTTGATTTAACTGTTCAATGGAAGCGCTAAAAATCAGCTTTCCCTGATTGATGATCTGGACATTGTCACATATAGCCTGAATTTCGGGGAGAATATGACTTGAAATCAAAACACTGTGTGTTTGTCCCAGTTCCTGAATGAGTTTGCGTATTTCAATCATTTGAATGGGATCAAGACCGACGGTCGGTTCATCCAGAATGACAACATCGGGAGAATGAATAATTGCCTGGGCAATGCCAACGCGTTGCTGATAGCCCTTTGAGAGGTTATTGATGACCCGCATGCCATGTTCGCTTAAGCCGCAACGTTGTTTGGCCATACTGACAGCCTGGTCAACAGCTGTGGGGGCAATGCGATTCAGCTGAGCACAATACTTCAGATATTCATCGACTGTTAGTTCTTTATAGAGCGGAGGAGTATCGGGCAGATAGCCAATTTTCGCCTTGGCCTCAATAGGAGTGTCAATTAAATCCATGCCGGCAATTTTAATACTGCCGTGACTGGGCGCCAGATTGCCCGTGAGCATTTGCATGGTGGTTGATTTACCAGCGCCATTTGGCCCCAGAAAACCGAGCACCTCACCGCGCTGGAGGGTAAAACTGATATTGTCTACGGCAATAGTCTGCTGACCATTTTTTTTATTACTGCTAAAGTGACGGGAAAGCCGATTCACTTCAATTAAAATTTCATTGTCCATTTGTGGTGCTACGTCTATAGGCCAGATTAATGCTGGTTGAGATTGTAGCATGGTTTGCACTGCTTAAACCTGGAAAAATCGGTTAAACTGAATCCTGCTATACTTTTACTGTCAGTGGATTGTAAAATAGTCGTTTTTATCAATTAGGATGAGGTTGCTACAGCCATTGACTTCAGGAAAGACTTCAGGAAAATCCGATCAACATGCACCTGGCTCAACACGTATTCTGGGTGTTGATACCGGTGGGACGTTTACTGACTTTGTTTATTATGAGCAGGGGCGTCTGATTATTCATAAGGTGTTATCAACACCGCATGCACCAGAACAGGCAATTTTAACGGGTATTAAAGCCTTAGGCTTAGATAAGCAACTGGACAATTTATCTATTGTGCATGGCTCAACCGTCGCCACCAATGCGGTACTGGAGCGCAAAGGTGTTAAAACTGTTTATATCAGTAATACCGGCCTGGCTGATATCTTAACCATTGGTCGGCAGGCACGTAAAGAATTATATCAGCTTTGTCCCGCACCGGAACTACCTCCGGTACCTCGATCATTATGTTATGAAGTTAAGAGCAGGGTTAATGCCGAAGGCAGGCAATTACGTTGTCTCAGTGATGATGAATTACAGGCGCTCAATGAATTTATTCGTCAGCATCAGCCTCAATCCGTGGCTATTAATTTGTTATTCTCCTTTCTGGATGATGAGGATGAATGTCGCATAGAAAACAGTTTGAAAAACACTTTTCCGGAACTCTTTATTTCACGTTCTTCAGCGATTTTACCCGAGTATAAAGAATATGAACGGGGTATTGCCACCTGGTTAAATGCCTGGGTAGGCCCTCTGGTTCAGGGCTATTTAACACGTCTGGTTCAGGCAGTTAAGCCGGCAACATTATCAGTCATGCAAAGTTCAGGTGGAACGATTGCTGCAGAAAAAGCGGCTGATCAGGCGGTACGTCTGCTTTTATCAGGGCCTGCAGGTGGTCTGGCGGGGGCAAAATATATTGCTGGTCAGAAAATGAATCTACTCACCTTTGACATGGGTGGTACATCAACTGATGTTGCCCTTATTGAAGGTAAAGGTGAATTACAGCTGACCAATGAAGGGCATATTGGTGATTATCCGGTTGCGATTTCAATGGTGGACATGCATACGATTGGTGCCGGGGGCGGTTCAATTGCATACGTTGATGAGGGTGGAGTACTGCAGGTTGGTCCGGAGTCTGCAGGTGCCATTCCGGGGCCTGCCTGTTATGGTTTGGGCGGGATTCAGGCAACTGTCACTGATGCTAATTTAATTCTGGGAAGAATCTCAGCTGATGTGTTATTGGGCGGCACAATGCAGCTTGATAAAACGGCGGCAAAGAATGTCATTGAAAAGCTGTCAACGTTATTATCATTGTCAGTTGAAGCAACCGCATCAGGTATTATTCAGGTCGCTAATGAACATATGAGCCGGGCTTTACGGGTGATGTCGATACAGCGGGGTATCGATCCTAAAACCCTGGTTCTGGTGCCTTTTGGGGGGGCAGGTGCTCTTCATGTCTGTGCTCTGGCAGACAGCCTGCAAATGTCTCATGCGCTGGTACCTGTTCATGCGGGCGTTTTGTCTGCCTTTGGTATGGTGGTTGCCCCACATTCCCGGGATTTATCACATACGATTAATGTACTGTTAGAATCATCTTCTGAAACAGGGCATGAAGCAAAACTGGAAGAACAAATTAATGAGCAGCTTAAAATACTGTCCGGCAGAGGTGTTTCGGAATTAACGGCGGAAGGAATTAGTATGCCGCAGATCGCCACACTCTGTTCTGTTGACTTACGTTATGTGGGACAGTCCTATACACTTAATGTGCCATGGACCGGGCAAGCATCTTCATTGGGTCATGTATCAGGTCAATCATTGAACGATGCTCTGGATGCGTTCCATGCATTACACTGCAAACGCTATGGGCACCGGCATGATCAGCCTGTTGAGCTGGTTAATGTCAGAGTAAAAGTCAGCGCACCTCCGGTTAGCCTGAGTTTGCCGGAATTGGCTTCAGCAAACGCTGCAGCAGTGGTGATATCAAAACGACAGGTTTATGGTATTGATAAACAGGTGCCGGTTTACCGTAGAGAGCAATTGCTTAGTGGCCATCAGTTTAATGGTCCGGCACTGATCATTGAGCCGGTCTCTACTACCTGGCTGGCACCGGACTGGCAGTGTATTGTTGATCCTATTGGTAATCTGGTGTTAAAAAAAGGCAGCTGAAGTGTTTTCATTAATATACTACATTCCCCCTGATGATCATGATCGAGTCAAGCAGGCTTTATTTGACTGTGGTGCGGGAAAAGTGGGGAAATATAGTGAATGTTGCTGGGAAGTGTTGGGAAATGGACAATTTCGGGCGCAAAATGGCAGTAATCCAAGTATTGGAAAGGTAGGACAGTTGGAAAAAATTGAAGAGTTTAAGGTAGAAATGGTTTGCGAGGAATCAGTGATTCAAAAAGTGCTAATGACTTTGTTGAAAGAACATCCCTATGAACAGCCGGCTTATTTTGTCAGTGAGATGATGACATCAGAACAGTTTAAACAAAGAAAGCCTGGCTGAGTTAACAGACAGGCTTTCTTTAATACACATGCAGCAAAGAGATTTAAGCGACTATCTCAGATATTCAGACTCAGATATTCAGGTGGTTATTTTATCTTTGCTTCTTTATACATGACATGCTTGCGAACAACTGGATCATATTTTTTCATTTCCAGTTTTTCAGACATGGTACGTTTGTTCTTTGTCGTTGTATAGTAGTGACCCGTACCTTCTGAAGATACTAATTTGATTTTATCACGCATTTTATTTTCTCCTGCTCACTTTTTTTCGGCATTGATGCTTTTAATTAAAAACTCATACTAAGCCAAAAACAGTAACTAAATTTTTTCGCCTCTGGCACGCATTTCAGCCAGAATAACATCGATACCACGTTTATCAATAGTACGCATACCACTTGCTGTAAGACGTAATTTTACAAAACGGTTTTCACTTTCAACCCAAAAACGGTGAGTATGAAGGTTAGGTAGAAAACGACGTTTGACTTTGTTATTGGCATGAGAAACATGATTTCCCGCAACAGGACGCTTTCCTGTAACCTGACATACCTTAGACATTTTTGTTCTCCAATCAATCGCTTAAATAATACTTTGCTCGACACAGACAATAAGCTACCGTGAGCAAGAGGCGAGATTTTACGCAAAAATAAGCCGCTAGGCAAGTCATTTTATAAAGAATTATGGAAAATAACTGAATATTTGCTTATATAATTGATTTATTTAGGCCTAAGCTAATGTTATCATCCTTAATCTAACATTAATTCATCTATCAATAACAATAATAATAGAGACGCGAAATAAGGAAAAAGGAATGTCTATGAATATACAAAAGATTACTCTAATCGGAGTAACACTAGTGGCAATGCTTACGGCTCCAATTCTATCCATGGCGCAGAATTATCCAGACTATTCTTACTCGGATCAGTCTGCTTCTCAATATCCTGCCCGCCAGGGTAATTATTATTCACAATACTATCGTTCTGAAACGATGTTATTACCTCCGACTAATAGCAATTCTCCTGTGGAAATGCTGGAATACTCTATAAAGAAAGTGCTGGATTTTCTTGCGCGTCCCAAAGATGTCTCTCTGGAACAAATTACTTTCTTCCTGAAACAGGAAATTACACCGCATTTTGATTTTGAATATATGGCTCGCTGGGTTGCAGGGCGTCACTACAGGTTAATGTCGCCTGAGCAGCAGCAAGAATTCACACAGACCTTTAGTGAGTTATTCATTACTACCTTTGTACAAAAATTAAGTAACTATCAAAAATACCCGCCTATTGTCAGTAATTTCAGGTCAAAACGTACCAGTGAGAATGAAGCCTTAGCATCAGCCAAAATTCTGCGGGAAAATGGCGGTAGTATTCAGGTAGATTTCAAATTTATCAGAACTCAGAGAGGCTGGAAGGTGATTGATGTTAAAGCCAATGGTGTCAGTGCCCTGTTTTATTATCGAAACTTTTTTAACGATCAGATACGTAGAAGAAACCAGCAGCGTGCTGTTTTTAATTAAGCCTGATTTTTTCAGAACACATCAGGGTGAAATAAACCCTGATGTCGTTAATTGAACAAACCAGGTAATTACCCTAAATTTCATACATAAATATTATTTTCTTATGATACAGTTTAAATCAAGTTACAGTTTTAATGTCCTGATGCGCCTGATAGTCGTCAGTATTCTGGTCGTTATTTTAATTTTTTATAATTTTGAATATATTCAAAATATCTATTTAAAAAACCAGTTGACGCACACCGGCTATGTTATTAATGGTTCAATCCTTACTCTGTTCCTGCTTGGCATGGCCAAGCTGGTGTTGTCGCTGCTTTTTTACTGGAAAGAAGAAAGAGCACTGGGAAAATTCATTATTAATGTACATAGAGATAATTTTAATCCAATTGAAACCATTAATAAAAAAAGCCTGATTTACCATCGTTATGTCACTATGCAGGAAATCTACCGTCAACACGCTGTAGTCAATCAAAATGCACTGGCTGCGACCATGGTTGCCTCTGAAAGTACCCGTCTGAGCTTACCAAAATTTGTTTCAAATATTCTTATCCTGATGGGGGTATTTGGCACCATTATCTCTCTGTCAATTGCTTTGCTTGGTGCTTCGAGTTTAATGGAAGAAAATGGTATCGGCAGCATGGGGCAGGTTATTCATGGTATGTCGACTGCTTTGTCCACGACAACAACAGCGATTATCTGTTATTTATTATTCGGCTACTTTTATCTGAAACTGACTGATGTTCAGACTAATTTATTCAGCGCCATAGAACAGGTAACAACTTTGCATTTGATGCCGCGCTTTTCATATAAAAGTGAAAACATGATCCACCAGCTGGCTGAACTGATTAAATCTCTGCGCCATACAGCCGCGAATATGCAGTTATCACAACAGCAATATTTAGAAATGGGTACTCGAGTTAATGACATCACTGCAAATTATGATGGCCGTATTTCAGGCATGTCTGATGATATTGCTGATATAAAAGAGTTGCTGCGGCTTGGCTTTCGTTTACCTGATGATCATCAGCATTACTCTCAAAAACACAGCGCTCAAACTTTTGCCTCTCAAACTCCTGACTCTGACAATCAATAAGAGCTGGCAAACAATAAAAGATGGATATTTGTAATGAGTGATGGCTTTATTGATTTAAGACAAAATCATGCTCAGTTGGTAGAGGAATCTTTCTGGCCGTCTTTTACTGATATTATGACGGTTGTTGTCATGATTTTTCTTATTGCCACCAGTATCCTGATTGTTAAAAACTGGGAGCTTGTCAAAGAATTGCAAACCCGCATCCTGGTTGAGCAAAAAATATCACAGCGCCTCAAAGCCAGCATGGCAGCCCAGCAAAAAACATCACATGAGTTGTTAGTCAGTCAGGATAAGCGTCAGGAAATATCCAGAAAGCTGCAGTTGAGCCTGGAAGCGGAGCGCAGAACGTCTGAAGTGATCCAGGAAACATCAAAAGAAAATGCCACTCTGGAAGAAACTCTGGCACATAATCAGTCGGAATTGTCACTTATGCGCCTGCAGCTTATGCAGGCCAGAGAAAGTGCAGTCGAACGTGATCGCCTGATTGTTGAGCAGGACAGACAACTGGCTCAAATGCAGGATGAGCAAAAAAGATTGAATCGAACCATTGATTCCAGAGTGAATGATTTATCTCAGGCAAAAAATTTGCTCGTTGAACGGGATGTGCAATTGACTCAAATGCAGGATGAGCAAAAAAGATTGAATCGAACCATTGACTCCGGAGTGAATGATTTATCTCAGGCAAAAAATTTGCTTGCTGAACGGGATGTGCAGCTGACGCAAATGACGCAAGAGCAGAAAAAGCTGAACCAAACCATTAGTTCCAGAGTGGATGATTTATCCCGTGCAATACAAAAATTAGCTCAGACAGAGTCTGCTATGAGTGCTTTACAGGAAAAGCTGGAAATGAATGCTGTGACACTATCCAGTAGAGAAAGTGAGTTGGAAGAACAACTCGTTACCCTGACGCGCCGTGAGCAGGAACTGGAATTTTTAAGTGAACAAAACCAGGTTTATCGGGATAATATCAGTAATTATGAAAGACAGATATCCAATGTTCAGCAGTCACATTCCGTTTTAGTCGATGAATATGAAGATCTGGAAGATAAATACAATAAACTGATCAAACCATCTCGTTCTGCTATCGGTAAATATGTTGTTGAAGTGCGTTATGAAAAAATAGCCGGTAAAGGCTTAATTCAGTTTCGACCCTCCGATAAAGGTGTATATCAAAATATTTCAGAATCAAAGCTGCATGAAAAACTGGCAAAGCTGAAAGCTCAATATAAAAAGACCCTTTACGTCAAAATTATTATCCCTGATAACAGCGGTCTGTCTTATAGTGAAGCATGGAGCTTTATGGTGGGCTTGCTGGAAAAATACGACTATTATTACCAGGATTAGGTTAAAGAACTCCCCGTTCTGCCAGAGAAACAATCTCGCCATCACCGATAATCAGATGATCCAGTAGTCTGATGTCTACTAAGCCTAATGCTTCTTTAAGTCGAATGGTTATTCGCTCATCAGCTGAACTGGGTTCAGCCACGCCGGAAGGGTGATTGTGAGCGATAATAAGCGCTGCAGCATTGTGATCCAGGGCTTTTTTAACAACCTCTCTGGGATAGACGGAAGCACCGTCAATCGTACCGCGGAATAACTCTTCAAATTGAATAACCTGATGGCGATTATCTAAAAACAGAGCAGCAAAAACTTCATAGGGCCGATCTCTGAGCTGACTTTTTAAATACTGACGGGTATCTTCAGGATTAGAGATGACATCTTGTTTTTCAAGAGTTTCACAAAGGTAACGTTTTGACATTTCCAGGACTGCTTGTAATTGCACATATTTAGCAGGACCAATGCCTTTTATTGAGGAAAAATCGTTGAGATCAGCATTGAAAAGATTTCTCAGTGATGAAAAATCATTGAGTAAATTGTAGGCGAGATCAATGGCAGTCAGACCTTTGGTGCCAGTACGTAAAAAAATGGCCAGTAATTCTGCATCTGTCAGTGCATTTGCACCACGCTGTAATAATTTTTCACGGGGTCGTTCGGCTTCCGGCCAGTCTATAATCGGCATTCCATGCTCCAGTTAAGCTATATTCCATTACAATGCTTGTATCATAAACAAATAATAGCGTTTTGTAAGACAGTATTTTCTTACAAATCTAATATACTTACTCTTTTGATATTGCAGTAAGTGCTTACTAATCGGTAAAATGACCTTATGTCCGCTTTTAAAAATAATAGTAAAAATATAGTTCTCGGTGTTTGTGGCGGTATAGCTGCTTACAAATCTGCTGAATTAGTGCGTTTGTTAATGAAGCAGGGGGCTCAGGTGCAGGTTGTGATGACCCAGTCTGCTAAAGAATTTGTAGCACCACTCACTTTTCAGGCCTTGTCAGGCAGGCCGGTACGCAGTGTCTTGTTTGATCTGGATGCTGAGGCAGGCATGGGACATATTGAACTGGCTCGCTGGGCTGATTTAATTGTGATTGCACCTGCAACAGCGAATACTATCGCTAAAATAGCTCATGGTATGGCAGATGATTTACTAACGACACTCTGTCTGGCCACTAAGGCACCATTATTGATTGCTCCGGCGATGAATCAACAAATGTGGCGTAATGAAGCAATCCGGGAGAATATTGACACCTTATCTCAGCGTCAGACCGTTTCTTTTTGTGGGCCTGATGACGGTGAACAGGCTTGTGGTGATACAGGTCCCGGCAGAATGGCAGAGCCTGAAAATATACTCAATCATTGTGCTAGTTTATTCAGTCAGGATGTTAAACAGAAGTGTCTAAAAGATAAACGCATTCTGGTGACTGCAGGCCCAACCATAGAAGACATTGATCCGGTTCGTTATTTGAGTAATCGCAGTAGCGGCAAAATGGGTTATGCAATTGCTCAGGCTGCTCTGGATGAAGGCGCAAAAGTTTTTTTGGTGACTGGTCCTACGGCATTGGATGCACCTGAAAATGTTGAGCTCTTCCAGGTTCGTAGTGCCCAACAGATGCATGATAAGGTCTTTCAACTGATTAATTCGATTGATGTTTTTATTGCTACCGCTGCGGTTGCTGATTATCGTCCAGTCAAAAAAATCACTGAAAAAATTAAAAAAAATGCTGCCAGCCTCACTATTGAACTGGTAAAAAACCCTGATATCCTCAGTGATGTTGCTGCTTTAGCAAATAAGCCCATCAGTATTGGCTTTGCAGCGGAAACAAATGATGTTGACTCGTATGCGCTGGATAAATTGCAGCGAAAAAATCTGGATATGATCGCAGCAAATAAAGTGGGTGAAACAGAAGGCTTTGAGGGTGACAACAATGCTTTACACCTGTTTTGGTATAAGCAGACGGATAAAACACAAATAAACTCAAAAAAACTGGCTTATACAAGTAAAAAACAACTGGCCAAACAGCTAATTGATGAAATTGTACTATTATTTATAAAATAGTCTCTGCTTAAAAT
>Ga0164313_10005003_pt1 | contig 11750 bp, 9 predicted proteins | sample GuaBasSedimGuay4_FD_113735 | JGI IMG/M metagenome (GOLD analysis project Ga0164313, IMG submission 113735) | Subseafloor sediment microbial communities from Guaymas Basin, Gulf of California, Mexico - Guay4, Core 4569-4, 0-3 cm | ecosystem: Environmental > Aquatic > Marine > Hydrothermal vents >... | reverse complement strand
GAACTGGCGGGTGGAGCCTCGACTTCCTGTAACACACCATCGACCCGGTAACGGACTTTAAGCCGGTTTTCAAAAGGTTCAATGTGGATATCCGATGCACGTGCCTCCACCGCCCTTTGCATGATCAGGTTGACCAGTCGGATCACGGGGGCTTCTGAAGCGAGGTCACGCAAGTGCTCAACGTCTTCAAGGTCATCATCACCGTCCCCGTCAAGGGTATCTATAATCTGCCCCATGGCGCTACGGCCACCACCGTAGAGTTTCTCAATACCGTTTTCTATTTCTGAGGCAACACCTACTTGCGGACTAATGCTCTTGCCGCTGGCCATGGCCAGTGCTTTCAATGCAAACTGATCCCTGGGATTTGCCATGACGACAACCATGTCATCTTCGGTAATACTCACCGGCAACAACAGGTTCTGTTTCAGGTAACGCAATGAAAGTTTGCCAATATCCGGAGCTTCATCGGGCAAATCTGCGGTCGATACCAGCGTCAACTCCAGCAGATTGGCCTCTGCCTCGGCAACATCCCGTTCTGAAACGAGCCCAAGGCGCACCAGCAAAGTGATCAGGTCGCCACCATTCTGATCGCGAAATGTCTCGGCACGTTTAAGGTCAGCCTTTTTCAAACGACCGCTATCAATCAGGTATAGACATACCTCATCTTGAATGTGGTCCACTTGCTGTGCGTTATTATTTTTTACTTCTTCAGTTGCTTGCACTTAATATCCCTGTGGGGTTTGAAACTTTGTAGAAATTATAACCTCATCTGCCGATCTTCATAGCTGGAGCGGCTAAAATAAGATGCGCCAAACACACAGACCACGATCATAGCTCGACAGTTCCCTATGAATCCTTGTTTGGCTGCCAGCCCGTAAGCTGTTCAATCAACGTCCAGTTGGCCAGCACCCACAAAATCACGGGTACCAGCGGTGGGAATATCAAAACACCCAGTTGATAACACAATGCGATCAACTCGTCTGAAATACCGGCATCACTGACGAGTTGATGGGCATCCGCTCCAAAATTAAAAGCCAGCATCTTCAGTGTCTGCCACACCACACCCCACACCTGAATCAGCATGACACATACATAACCGGCCAACAGGGTCATCATTTTCTTTAAAAAAGAAACACCGGATGCCATCACCAATCCAAACAGTAAGGGCAATCCATAACCGTAAACCAGTGGGTTAACAAGAAAACCCAATGCCTCCTGGCTACCATCCGGAAACCGGAAAGGGATCTGTGTTTGCACCTGGAATAAATAATGGTGGTCCGGATTGGGTATGATGTTGTGGAATTTACCACCCAGGAAATGGCTTAAGATTTCATTGGAAATCAGGCGTACCGGGGTACCATGAAAGGCACTCAGGTAATACCAGAGCATAAACCCGAACACCATCCACAAGAATGCCAGGATCAGCAATTCACTCAGTCTTAGCTCCTGGTTAGCTGCCTTCGAACCCATCAATTCACCCAGTGGCGCGCATTGAGGAACATTCGCTGCCAGGGGGATATTTCCGGCCAGTCTTCCGGTGCCCAGGAAAAATTGACCGTACGCAGGGTTCTTTCCGGATGCGGCATCATGATCGTTACCCTGCCATCGTTATTACACAACCCGGTAATACCTTGCGGTGATCCATTGGGGTTCTGCGGGTATCCAACTGCAGGGTTTCCCGTCGCTTCTACATATTGCAACGCCACCTGGGATTGCGGGACCGGTTGCTGGTGGAATTGAGCACGGCCTTCGCCATGTGCGGTTGCCACCGGCAGCAGGCTTCCGGCCATGCCACTGAAAAACAGTGATGCAGATTCGGTAATTTTCACCAAACTCAGACGGGCTTCAAACTGACCTGAACGGTTGGCCACAAATTCCGGCCAGCCATCAGTACCAGGAATGATGTCCTTGAGTGAAGACATCATCTGACAACCATTACAGACACCCAGGGCAAAACGATTTTTATGCTCAAAGAACGCTGCAAACTGATCCCTGATCTCCGCCTGAAACAAAATGGAAGCGGCCCAACCACGACCCGCACCCAAAACGTCCCCATAAGAGAAACCGCCGCAAGCGACCAGGCCCTGAAACTCCGACAGGCTGGTACGCTTCGCCAGCAGGTCCGACATGTGGACATCAACCGCCCTGAAACCGGCTGCATCAAAGGCGGCAGCCATTTCAATCTGCCCGTTAACCCCCTGTTCACGCAAAATGGCAACCGAAGGTTTTGTACCTTTGCCTATGAAAGGCGCCACCGGGTTATATTGCGGATCAAAGCTCAACTCCGGTTCCAGGCCGGGCTGTTCCCATTCAAGGGCGCGGGTGAATTCTTCAACGGCACAATCCGGGTGGTCGCGTAACTTCTGAATTTCAAAGCTGGTTTCACCCCATGCCTGATGAAGTTCGCGCAAGTCACCTTGCAAACAGTTGCGTCCGCCGGCCTCAATACTGAGTGTGTGACCACTGACCGGCTTGCCGATATCTACAAGTAGTTCCTCCAGGCCAAATTCGGCAAAACACGCCATCACACCTTGTAATTTTGATTCTGCAACCTGGATCACTACGCCCGCTTCCTCGGCAAACAGACGTGCCCGCAAACGGTTACCCGGGTTACTTTCGTTACCAACCAGTGATTTATCAAATGACAACTCGAGCCCACACCGGCCTGCAAATGCCATTTCACACAAAGCAACAATCAAGCCCCCATCAGATCGATCATGGTAAGCGAGCAACTGGCCCGCACCGATTAATTTCTGTATCACAGCAAAAACACCCGCCAGGTCCTGGGCATTATCCAGATCCGGTACCTGCTCGCTGAACACACCGTGAACCTGCTCCAGGCAGGACCCACCCAGGCGGTCTGCACCACGACCGAGATCTACCAACAAAAGACGGGAGGCTTCACCGGTAACTTTCAATTGTGGTGTGACGGCCAGGCGGGCATCAGTAACTGGTGCAAAAGCGGTTATCACCAATGAAACCGGTGCCAGCATATGTCGGGGCTGGTCGTTATCAGTCCAGTCTGTTTTAAGCGAGAGAGAGTCCTTGCCCACCGGGATTGCGATACCCAATGCAGGGCATAATTCCATTCCAATCGCAGATACCGCTTCAAATAGCGCTGCGTCCTGCCCTGCTTCTCCCGCAGCCGCCATCCAGTTGGCAGACAGACGCACATCACCAAGACGGGCAATCGGCGCACTGGCGATATTGGTAATGGCCTCGGTGACTGCCATCCTGGCAGCGGCCGGACTATTGACAACAGCCAGCGGGGTTCGCTCGCCAACGGCCATTGCCTCACCGGTATAACCGTGGAAGCTGTTTAATGTCACGGCTGAATCCGCGACCGGGACCTGCCATGGCCCCACCATCTGGTCGCGAGCCACGAGGCCGCCAACCGAACGGTCGCCAATGGTGATCAAAAATGACTTGCTGCCAACGGCCGGGAAGCGCAAGACGCTGATAATGTCATCCCCCAGATGACCGGGTTCAGGTAACACTGTGGAGGTCTTCACTACATCGGAGGTCGCTTCACGATGCATTTTAGGTGTCTTTCCGAACAGGACTTCCATCGGCATATCAACCGGTGGGTGCTGCAGCAAGGCATCATTCAAACGTAACAAACGATCATTTGTGACAGTTCCCAGCACGGCATATGGACACCGTTCGCGTTCACACAAAAATTCAAACTCGTGCAGCCGACCGGGTTCAATACCGAGCACATAACGTTCCTGTGACTCGTTACACCAAATCTCCATGGGTGACATGGCGCCGTCTGCACTGGGAATTTCCCGTAACTCAAGCTGACCACCGCGCTCACTGTCATTCAACAATTCGGGCAAGGCATTGGACAATCCGCCGGCACCAACGTCATGTATTGAAACAATAGGGTTGTCATCGCCCAGTGCGCAACAGCGGTCAATGACTTCCTGACAACGTCTTTGCATTTCAGGGTTGCCGCGTTGAACCGAGGCAAAGTCCAGATCTTCACAGCTTGATCCACTGCCAATGGAAGACGCCGCCCCGCCGCCCAGCCCAATCAACATTGCTGGTCCACCCAAAACAATGACCGCCGCACCTTCGGATAAACGCAACTTTTCTATGTGCCCGGCACGAATATTTCCCATGCCACCGGCCAACATAATAGGCTTGTGGTATCCCCAAAGACGTCCGCCAATAGTTTGCTCGAAGGTACGAAAATAACCCGTTAAGGCCGGTCGTCCGAATTCGTTATTGAAAGATGCCGCACCTATCGGCCCTTCGATCATAATATCCAGTGCACTGGCTATTCGGTCAGGTTTTCCCGAGTTTTCCTCCCACTCTCGCGGTCTTGCAGGCAACTGGAGATTAGATACGGAAAACCCTGCCAAACCCGCTTTCGGCCGCGCACCACGGCCGGTTGCCGCCTCGTCGCGGATTTCACCTCCGGAACCGGTTGCGGCACCAGGAAATGGAGAAATCGCGGTAGGGTGGTTATGGGTTTCGACCTTGATCTGTATACCTAAATCCTCTTCCAGGTAGGCATACTCACCCGTGTCGGGCGTTGGAAAGAAACGCTCACTGCGGTGGCCTTTGATCACTGCTGAATTATCATGGTAAGCCGACAGCACACCTTGCGGACTGATCGCATGGGTATTTCTGATCATCGCAAATAATGAAAGCTCCCGGGGCTTACCATCCAGCGTCCAGCTTGCGTTGAATATCTTATGCCGGCAGTGCTCGGAATTAGCCTGGGCAAACATCATCAGTTCTGCATCTGTCGGATTTCGCCCGAGCTCTTTAAAGGAAAGAATCAGGTATTCGATCTCGGCTGCCGACAGCGCCAGACCAAGCTCACGATTGGCCTTCTCAAGCGCCTGGAAAGCTTCCCTTGAAAGATCTGTGGTCCCCAACGGGCGGGCTGGCTGATGATCAAACAGTGCCTGGGCTGCCTCCAGGTCACGCAATACCGTCTGTGTCATCCGGTCGTGAATGAGTGGTTCTATAGTTGAGAGTACTTGTGGATCGTAAGTTTCTGGCGGCAGGTGAAACAAGGTGCCACGTTCAATCCGGCTGACCGTATCCAGACCACATCGGTGTGCGATATCAGTGGCTTTGCTTGACCAGGGAGACTGCGTTCCCAGTCGGGGTACCACGAGCAATATTCCATCGGTTCCGGGCTGAGTAACCGGTTTTGCCTGTAATAAAGCTTCAAGCTGTCCGGATTCCCCCCTGGATGTATGCGGGGATTCAACGAAATAGATGAATTGAGCCGTAAATGCAAATTCCTGACCGGTGCGCTGGCGCACACCATCAATCAGTTTTTGTCTCTGGAACTCGGAAAAAGCTGGGCCACCAAGCAGGCAGGTAAACTCGGTCAAAGTGTCACTCCCGTATTAGCAGACGGTATTATAGCGGTTGACCGCTAGTAATTGAGTAGCATTTTGGTGATTTACTCTGCAGCAGCAGCTTCCATGGCTTCAAGGCGTTTGCGTAATGTGGCTGGCGGCATATAACCAGGTATCAATGTACCGTCAGCTGTGACCATCGCCGGAGTTCCGGACACACCGATTTCCCGACCAAGCTCATACTGTTTAGCAATCGGATTCGGGCATTTTTTCGGGTCGGGGTCAGAACCATTTTTAGCCAGTGTTATCGCCTCTTTCTGATCATCAGCACACCAGACAGAAACGTACTTATCGTATGAACCTGAGCCAATCCCCGCTCTCGGGAACGCCAGGTAATGTATGGCAATACCCTCCTGGTTGTACTCTGCCATCTGATTATGGAGCTTACGACAGTAACCACAGTCAAGATCTGTAAATACGAGCAAATCAAATTTTGGATCTGCCGGAGAAAAAGATATTTGCTCTTTCTCATCCAACTCTTCCAGCAAACCCATACGGATTCCGGATTTTGCCTGATCAGTGATGTTGGTACGTGACTCGATGTCCATGATCTGGCCCTGTAACAGGTACTTTCCATCGTTGGTCACATAAACGATGTCACTATTGATCTGAACCTGCAGTATGCCTTGAATGGGGGTTTCAGATATCGCCATGGTTTTCGCGCTGGGAACCAGGGTTCGTAACTTTTCCTCAACGACATTGAATTCATTTTCTTCTGCCTCATCGGCATACGCAGTTGTTACCAGCAAGCTGGCAAGCAATACCGCAAAGATCAGCGGAATACGATTCATTTTTTTCTCCGGTTATATATTTTAATCTGTGCCCGGGACGATATCCGGTTTAAGCCGTTATGGTCCTGACTGCATTTGACATGCTTGCAGCAAAAAGTTCAACCCATGTAACTAACCACGGGGGTGATGAGTCTCATGCATGCGTTTCAATCCCTCACGCGCAATGTGAGTATAAATCTGTGTCGTGGAAAGATCACTATGTCCGAGTAATAACTGGACGACACGCAGATCCGCTCCGTGATTGAGCAAATGTGTCGCAAATGAATGACGCAACATATGTGGCGATAGCTTCTTCGATATCTCACATTGGGCTGCGTAACGTTTAACCATGTACCAAAATGCCTGGCGTGTCATACCTGCTTTACGTGTCGTCACAAAAACCTTGCTGGTCTGCGCACCCTTCAGTAACTCCGGTCTTGCACCCGACAGGTAAACCTTCAGGCATTCATATGCTTCATCGCCTATGGGCACCAGCCTTTCTTTCTGCCCCTTGCCAATCACCCGGATGATCCCCTGGTTTAAATTAAGGTTGGATAATTCCAGGCTCACCAGTTCACTTACCCGCAGTCCGGTGGCATACATTAATTCCAGCATTGCCCTGTCGCGCATCCCCAGCATGGTTCCGGTATCGGGCGCTGCCAACAGGGATTCAATTTCTTCTTCGGTTAATGCTTTGGGCAAGCCGCGACCGGTTTTGGGGCTCTCGATCAAAGCCACCGGATCACTGTTGATTTTCCCCTCGCGTACCAGCCAGCGATAGAACTGACGGTAAGCTGACAAATATCGCGATACAGAGCGGGGGCTCTTACCCTGTTGAACTTCAGCTGCGAGAAGTGCCAGCAGGTCCTCACGGGTGGCAGCCTCAATGGGCTTGCCGCGTGCTGCCAGCCGGTTTTGCAGATGCAACAAATCATGTCGATAACTTTGCAGGCTATTGTCGCTTAATCCGCGCTCAGCCCACAGGTTATCCAGGAATCTTTCAATGACCGGGATTTGTTTCATGTATTTTCCAGCCACACAAGAGCACCGGCAGGTCCAGGTTCAAGATCTCCTGGCCCGCTCCTCACGCATATGGTTCATCCATTGCTGGGCGGACTTCCTGGCCTTGGGATATTTGCTCGCACGCCCCCAGGCAGTACTCGCCTTGTTGTAATTTCCGAGGTTGAATTCGCTCATGCCCTGGATCACGTAGGCATCGCCGGTTTTTTTCTCACTGAACCCGCCTTTCTCCAATGCGGCACCCACGGCCACAGACGCTTCACTCCAACGCTCCATATCCACCAATATATATGCACGGCGTAAATCTATTTCGCCATCATCGGAAGCCTTTCCTGCCTGCTCGTAGCCAGCAAGTGCCTTTTCCATTTCCTCGGCCCCATACCAGGCATCGGCGATGATGGTCCAATGTCGCTTAGTGGGCTCAACCAGCCCATCTTCGATGCCTTTTTGAAGTACTGCGGCAGCCTTGAATGGCACCAGGGCGTTGGAATACAAATTAGACAAATACATGATGTCAGTTTGCGTTTCCAGCATATTTCGGCGATAGGCCAGGGCGAGCACAGAGAGGGCTTCGTCTTCCATTTTCAGTTTGTAATAAATCTGGGAAAGCTGGATCCAGTAATTTTTCTTATCCGGCCAGAACTGAATCATGGTTTCCAGGGTTTGTGCCACGTCGGGGAACTGTTCAAGCTCGAAGTGGGCAGCCAGTTTTAACTGATACCAGCTTTCTTTTGGCTCTTCCTTCATTGCGATTGACATCTTTATCGCTGGCACGACATTTTGCCAATCTTCTTTCGCAGTATAAATAACGGCTTTGAGGTAATAGGATGCTGCTGTTATTTTATCCTTGGGGACCTTGCACATCCACAATTCCAGTCTGTCCAGGGACTCGTCGTAGCGCTCTTTCATGTAATACAACTGGGCGATCTGGTACATCAGGGAAAAATGAGTGAGGTTGGGCAAGACATCCAGCTCGACAGCTTTTTCAAAGTAAGCCAGGGCAGAATCATAATTGGAACGCGACCACTCTACCTGGGCAAGCGCCTGGGCCAACACTGCCTTTGCATAGTCATCACGTGCCCTTTTGTTCATTTTTATCAATTTTTCATAAGCGACGTCATAGAGCTCTTCGCTGACATCCTCAAAGATATCGTTCAATCTCTTCCAGGTCGCCTCAGGCAACGCACCTGTATTGACATCTCGTTCTTTTCCACATTCCGAGGCCTGCGCCAGAACCTGGCCCGGCAGAGACGCCGTGATGACAGCAAACAAAGCAAGAATTGTAATTATTCTATTCAAGGCCCTAACTCCCGGATTGATCCAGGCTGAAATCAATTGTCTGTGTGGCTAAGCGGTCAACCGCGACGCCTTCAATAACCCGCGGTTTGAATTTCCACTTCAGGATAGCCCTGATAGCCTCGCGGTTGAATACCCTGGGTGGTTTGGAATCGATAACCCGTGGGTTTTTGACCGTTCCTATGGCAGTGATTGTAAATTCAATCTTTACCCAGCCTTCCTGTCCTTTCATCGCAGCATCGCGTGGGTACATCGGCCGGATAACAACAATTGGGATGATGTCTCCCTCTTCGGTTCTATCTATGTTTGCAACACCTCCGATATACATGCCCTCACCGCTTGACATCGGAATATCCAGGTTTGGCAAATTTAATGTCGGCATATTCTGCACCGTCTGGTCCATTTTGGATATCTGCATCTTGGGCGGTGGTGGCGGGTTTTTGGGAGGTGGCGGTTTTTTAGGTATCCGCCGGTTTTTAGTCATTATGTCTTCGGGAATATCAACCGGGCCAAAATGGATGCCGGCAATTGCTTCCAGCTCTTCATTGTTATTACCACCGGATGAAATCAATTTGAACATGAACAGGAACAGGCCGAATGTCACACCAACAGCGAGAAATGCGGAAATCAGGCTTCTAAATCTATTCATCAGCCATTATCCACTGGGGTTTTCAGCAGAAATCGCAATGCCTTCCACGCCTGCCATTTTTACCTGGTCCATCACCAGGGTAACCGTCCCTATCCGGGAACCCTTATCGGCGACGATGACAACACTGCCTTTCGGGTTCTCCGCCTTGGCAGACTCCACCATGGAGCGGACCTCCCTTAATTCAATCAGGCGTTTGCTCATCCAGATATCATCATTCGACTTGATACCAATCAGGATGGTTCCATTACGTAGTGAAATCGCCTGTTCCGCGATTGGCTTGGTAATGGCTGCACCGGTCTCCTTTGTAAAGGATGTGGTGACGATAAAAAAGATCAACATGATAAAAACAATATCAAGCATAGGCGTGATATTGATTTCTGCGTCTTCAGTATGCGCATGCCGTCTACCCATGCATTAAATCCTCATATCCTGTTTTCAAGTACTTTTGTTGGCCGGCCAAAACCATTTCAGTGTGCCTGTAACAAGTCACCCAGTGACTCGGTTTCGGTAATGGCCTTGTGTTCCAGCCAGGTTCCAAAATATACACCGGAAAGTGCCGCAACCATCCCTGCCATGGTCGGAACAGTCGCCATGGAAACACCCGCCGCCATGGCACGGGCATTACCGGAACCCGAATAGGTCATGACATCGAAAACACTGACCATACCGGTCACCGTTCCCATCAATCCCAATAATGGGCAAATGGCAATCAGGGCTTTAATCAAACCGATATTGTTTTTAAGTGCAATCGAAGTGGTCGAGATCATTTCATCGCGAATTCGTTTGGCATACCAGGAATGAGTATCCGCACGGGACTCCCAGGACGATACGATGGCATGTTTTTCACCGGGATGAACCCGGTAAAAATACCACAGGCGTTCAAGTATAAAAGTCCACATCAGGAACAGCACCAGCATGATGGCATAGAGGACATCACCGCCGAGATCCAGGAAGCTCCTGATGGAGGCTAGCGCGTCATAGAACCAGATCATCCACTACGCTCCGCCAGCCGGGCAATAATACCGGCCGCCTGCTCTTCAAGCACCTGGATCAGCGCCTTGCTCTTACCTTGCAAAAATGCATGTAGCAGGGTCAACGGAATAGCGACAATCAAACCCAGCACTGTTGTTACCAAGGCCGTGGATATACCACCGGCCATCATACGGGGGTCACCGGTACCAAACAGGGTAATCATCTGGAAGGTCGCAATCATGCCCACCACCGTGCCCAGCAAACCCAGCAATGGTGCAACAACGTAAAGGACCTTGATAAAACTCAAACCTGTTTCAAGTGGTGCGGATTCACGTAAAATTGCCTCATCCAGCTTTAACTCAAGCGTCTCAATATCTATATCCGGATTATCGGTATAAACAGACATGACACGACCCAGGGGGTTGCCCTTGTTAGCGGTTTCATTTTTGAGCTGCGTGCTCATCCGCCCACCGGTGGTATAGAGCACAAACGCCTTCCAGAAGCACAACAACAAACCGAAAATACCAACACCGATAATGACATAACCGACCGGTCCACCATCTTCCTTAACGCGCTCTATCGGTGTTTTACTCTGCACGACGGCACGGAGAATCTGCCCGCGCGTGAAATCTACAGCCATCGCCACAACCTCGCCGGGGGCGGCAGTCTGCAAATCATTTGCCATTGACTGGAAACGGGCGGCTGGCTGACGGGCCAGTTCTATCAGGTTTTTCGTACTCTTGGACGAATCCCAATCAAGAAAACTCCCATTACTCACTGCGTTGAATACACCAATACGTACCACTTCAAGTTCTTCTTTTGCTCCATTGGAGCGCTCAACCACGGTGTTAAACTTCACTACCTTGCCGGACTCGGCAATCTCTGTGACCATTCTCGCCCAGACTGTGCGTAACTCCTGTACATTTGGCAATGCCTTACGCTGTGCCAGCTCAGACAGGAATTCACCACGCCCGGCCCGTTGCGCAGAGACCATTGAATCATTCAAGGCCGCCTGGATATCACCTGAAGACTGGCGAACGATACCAAACAGCTCACCCAGGTTACCCATGCGTTCCTGCAATACTGTGGTTAGCTCGGCCAACTCCCGTTCCAGTTGGTCATATGCTGTTTTCAGGTCATCACTGCGTTTCTCTTCACGTTTTTTCTCTGTTTTAGCCTGCGCCAACAAATTGCGTTGATTGTCGCGTTCACGCAAAAACTCCGCTTCCCTCTCCTGGTTAATCTGACCTTCGCTACTTGCAGCCCGACGTACAATTTCCGCCAGCTCATCAAGTGTCTGAGCACCGGCGGCAACGGACAAGGTCATCAGGGCAACGGCAAAAATGATAGTTGTTTTTTTCATTTTGCCATCTCCGCGCCAGGTACGGGTAACATGACCAGGTTTGGTGCTTTTTCATTCTTGGCAATGGCCAGGCCTTCCTTGACTTCCAGCCGGTACCGGTCCGGCAAATCCTCATACTGACGACTGGTAGGATTAAACCAACCCGTGGTCACCTGATCGCTACTTTGATAAACAAGCAAGGTTCTTCCAACACGCAGAAAATCCACTGTTTGTCCAGTTGAGGGCAGCGCTTCGGCATAGGCTTCGGTGGTACGGCCATACTCCATCTCCCCCTGGTATGCCTCCATCACCCGGCG
>Ga0164313_10005002_pt1 | contig 11752 bp, 14 predicted proteins | sample GuaBasSedimGuay4_FD_113735 | JGI IMG/M metagenome (GOLD analysis project Ga0164313, IMG submission 113735) | Subseafloor sediment microbial communities from Guaymas Basin, Gulf of California, Mexico - Guay4, Core 4569-4, 0-3 cm | ecosystem: Environmental > Aquatic > Marine > Hydrothermal vents... | reverse complement strand
TGAGTTGTACGAGTTCGCTAATACTGCATTTAGGCTTGCTGTTAATGGATTTCTTAACGCGGTCAGTGTAGGCTTTAAGCCTAAAGAGTACACAGCGCTGGACGAAGAGGCGCCGTGGCTTGGTTACGATATCATTAAACAGGAGTTGTGGGAGTATAGCTTTGTGCCTATTCCTGCTAATCCTAACGCATTGCAAAACGCTGCTAATGCAATTGCTGGTGGTGTTAAATTTGTGAGACGCTGGGCAGAAGAAGTTCTTGATACTACGAAGGACGTTGATCTTACAGACATGAAGGAGGCTAAAGCTGTGCTGGAAGGAAAGAAGGCTACTGTTCTTATTGGCGACGGAAATGAAGGCTGCGAAGAATTTACAGAGATTGCGGAAATAAAAGATATATCCCCTCAGCCACTAACTAATGAAGGTATTGCGGAATTAGTCAAGAGAGATCCTGAGCTTATCCGTGAGATCCTGGCTACGCTTCCGGGTGATGACGCTGCCGTTACAAATGAGGCTATAGACGATATCATAGAGAACGCTGGTGAAGATAACGATCCTGTTGTTTTCACCCTAATCGCAGAGCCGACGTTCGACGTTGAAGAGTCGGTCATTACTAATATGGTAGCTGACGCAGTTACCAAAGTGACTGGTCGATTGATCGACAGGGAGGTTTAGAAATGGAAATGACTCAGAGTCAACTGACTGAAATGATTACTAACGCCGTTAAGGCTTTTCATGACAAGGGGGAGGAGAAAACAGAGAAGAAACCTACTCCTATTGTCGCGCCGTCTGGCATGAAGCGTGACTTGACGCAGGTTGATAAGGGAGAGCTTAATCTTAGCATGGGGCGCATCATGCGCGCACTGATTGGTGGCGGTGGCTCGGCTGCTGGCGCTATCGAATACTCTAAGAGTGTTTTTGGTGATGGGCCTGATAGCCTGATCCAGAAGATTCTTATTGTTGGCAGTGATCCGGCTGGTGGGTTCCTGGTTCCTGATGAAGTATCCACGATGTTTCTTGATTTGCTCCTGCCGTTTGCTGTTGTGCGTAGCATGAATCCTACTCTCATGCCGATGTCTAGCGGGAACATGACAATTAATGGTGGCGATACTGGTCCTTCTGCTAGCTATATTGGTGAAGCGAAGAAAATCCCCGTTAGCGGAGCGACGTTCCGTAGGGTGAATCTTAGTGCCAAGAAGCTGGTTGGCATGGTTCCGATTAGTAACGATCTAATCAGAACGTCTTCGCCCGCCGCTGATAAGGTTGTTGCCAAGTGGCTGTTCCAGGCGATGGCTAATCGTGAGGATCTTGCGTTTATCCGCGGAGATGGCGCAACAAACACGCCGCAGGGACTCTTGCATTTGGCTGGTCTTGTTAGGAATATGACTGGTACTGGCACCCTGGCGCAAGTAGAGAAGGATTTCTCGGCACTTAAACTGTATATGAGACAGGCGAACTTGCCGATGGACAGTCTTGGCTATCTGATCTCTCCTCGTATTGAGGACTTCCTGTGGTTGCTCGCGCATCCCACTAATGGTACATATCCTTTCCGTGATGGAATTGATAAGGGCACTATTAACAATCATCCCTACGCCTGCACCACGCAGATCCCCGAGGATCTCGGCGGCGGCACTGAGTCAGAAGTATATTTCTGCAATTTCTCTGATGTTGTTATTGGGGATACGATGTCTGCTAAGATGGATGTTTCTACTGAGGCGTCCTATGAAGATGGTGGAGTGCAGGTAAGCGCATACCAGCAGGATCTTACTTTGCTGCGTACGATCTCCGAGCATGACATTAACACTCTCAGGGCTGAGGCAATTACTGTTCTTGATAAGGTTACTTGGGGCGCATGATGAGTGAGCTTACTAAAATTAAGTTCCTTGTTGGTGTGCCGCCGTATAACGCTGGTGAATTCGCTGGGCTTACGGAAGAGAAACTGAAGGCGGTAGATCCCAAGTGCTACGTTAAGGTAGACGATGATGGGGAGCCGATTAAAGCTGTCAAGGTAAAAACTGATGAGAAGAAGAAAGGAAGTGCGAAATGAAAAAGTCTATTGGAACTGATATTCAGGTTAACTCTTGCCATGGGTTGACTACTGTTCTCGTTGCGGCTAACACTGTGACGCTTAAGGCACCCGTAGAGAGGAAGGGCGTTGGCCATTTCTTGGTTATCGCGTTTGAACAAGCTGCTCTTGCTGGCGTTGCTCTTAGCGCAATGGCTATTAGGAATGGCGGGAACACCGCTGACCTGGCTACGTTCGATAACGTAACGCTTGGCCCGACAACTGCGAAGGCTGATGCAAGTATTGTATTGTCGCTTGACGAGTATCTTGCGGATGGCGCCGGTAGCGGTGGGGTTATCAGATTTCTGTTTACTCCCGCTTCTGCGCCTGATAGCTATTCGGCATTTATTATCTCAGCTCCTAAGAGTCAGCCGGGTGAAGCGGTTGACGCCAATGGTAGCATGTATTATTTGAACGAGGCATAGAAATGATTGAGATTACAACTCCTGCATCAAGTAGAGATTTGACTACATCTGCTGAATTGCTTAAACATTGGGTTGGTAAGCAGCCTGATTTGGATGTTGTTAATCTCGCCATTACTTCTGCGTCAATTAATATTGCTCATTGGTGTAGACGTGAATTTGTGCAGCAAGAGTATATGGAATATCTTGAGGCCCCCGAAAGGATCAGACTCGTTATCGCAGAGTCACCAATTATATCTGTTAGTGAAGTTATTGTTTCAGGTGATCCAGTTACAGACTACACTATTTTTGAAAAATCTGGGATTCTGTTAAGAAACGATGGCGTACCCTGGACGGGGCCTGTTGTTATGGGCGGTGCATTTGGTACTGATGTATTAGTGTCAGAGGGACTGCTCTCAATAACTGTTGACTACATCGCTGGATATACAACTAGAGCAATGGATGAGGCGAACATGGATTTGCCTGCTGATCTTGAGCTTGCTGCTATCACATATGCTATTGAGCTGATTAATATGACTCTTGAAAAGCCTATTGGCGATCCGATGTCAGTAAAGGTTGGAGGGTTCACAACTGAATACAGTGATACTGATACAATGACTGGATCTGGGTCTGGGTATTGGGCGGAGGCAGTTGGTGATCCTAGCATGCTATGGTTGCCGCTGCCTGTTAGGCGCGTACTGATGGCCTACAGAAGGACGTTGTAATGTATGCAACGATAATCAATTACCTTCCAGAAGAGATTACTATTAAAAGAATAAACGGCAGGACCAAGGATCTTGTTCCAGAGACAGTTATTCTTGGTGTCTTCCCGGCTAGGATTGAAGACGTTACGATAAACAGAACTAGTAAAGATGGAGTAGAGTTCATTGAGCCATCTAAAAAAGTATTCATTGCAGATGAGGACAGGATTGTTGGCGTTGGTGATGTTGTAGTGTTTGGCGAGGGTGACGAGCGAGAGGTAACAGCCGTCGGATCTGGCACCATAGTAGGAGACTACAGATTTATTGAGATAACATTATGAGATTACAAGTAAGAGTAGACTCGACTGATGCGATGATTAGGATAACTAAGACGCTAGAGAAGAAAAGGGCCAGAGCGAATGAGGCCATGAAGGAATCTGCATATACTATTTTTGATGCAGCTATTGTATTGTGCGCGAAAAGAAGTGGCGCAATGCGCAAGTCTGGCAGTGTAGACGAAGGCTTTGCGTTTGGGCAGAAGAGATACAAGATTGAATTTGATGGTGAGTATGCGTGGGAGCATGAGCATTGGGGAGAAGATCAATATCTTCATAAGACCACTCCTGGAACTGAGCCTCAGTTTTTAGCTAAGGCGCTTGAGAGGACTGGTGGTCAGCCTAAAGTTTCCTCTAATATAGCCAAGGCAATGCGGAGAGCATGATGAGTATTTATAGTGATATAGAGTCATTATTCAATCATGTTGTCGGTGGTTATGATGTATTCTACGATGGGCTGCCAGATCATCCTATTAATTCAATCTCAATTGATGTAGAGAGTGGAGATTTACTAAGAAGAAGCGGAGCAAAGACATGGACTAAATTCTATATTAGGATAAAATGCCGGGATGCGCTTCCGGGGAATGCCAGAGATGCGTTAAAGATTATAATTGATCTAATAAGTGAAACAGTAAATTTTAGTGCTGGCGGATCTAATTTTCAATCAATCTTTTCTACCAACGTCCCAAGGTTGCATTACAGGGGGACTGGTGGAGATAGTACATACGTTGTAGCGTTTGATATAATATGGAGGGAGGGATAATGGCTAAAAGTAAGGGCTATAAAATCGTAAAGGTATGGAAGAAGCTCCCAGTGTACGGTTGTAGCCAATGTTCTTTTGAGACAATGAAGGAAGGCGCGATTAAAGATCATGTGGCCATGGTACATGGTGCGCGCAGAGTCTCGGCAGATAAACAGAGGTCTGATAGATTTGGTGTACCTGTTAGAACTCAAATTGAAACACCAATGAAGAAAGGTAGGCGGTAATGGCTGTTGTTGCAATTGACATTACTGAGGTTGCGAGACCTTATGTTGGTGCCTCTGTGCTTGAAACTCCCGTCACATTGAATAATGTTGATGGGCATCAATTTAGGCCCGGCGGTAAAGAGTACGTCTTTTTTAAATGTTCTGTTGCTGGCAGTGTCACTATTGCCAGTAGTGTTGATCCGTATAATAGAACTGGTGACATCGTTATCCCGCTGACTGCTGTCGCTGGCGACGATGAGGCAGTGTGGGGACCGGCTCCGTCTACTGGATTTGCTGTACCCTCTACTGGATTTGTTAACATTAAAGCAACTGGCACAATTACGGCAGTTGTATTTAGGAAGGGATGAAAAATGGCTGAAACTCAGTCTGTTGCGTCGTTTGGGACTATTCTCGCTATGGGGGCTGACCCCACTAAAGCACTGTTGGCTGACACTTATACTGACATTATTGAGATGCACGATCTTAGTGGTCCGGGTCTTGAGCTGTCTACGATTGAGGCTACGCATCACCTGTCGCCTAATGCTACGCGGGAGCATACCGCCAGCTTGAAAGATCTTACTGAGATGACGTTTGAGATCGCATTCTTGCCGCAAGAGGGAACGCATGGTCTCACCAGTGGATTTCTTAAGGCGTGGCAAGACAGGGAGAGGGTTAACTGGAAACTAACCTTCACTGATGCCGCAGCTACCACATGGGGCGTTAAGGGATTTGTTACAGGTTTTGAAATTGGCGCGCCTCTTGAGGGCTTGCTTACTGCTAACGTAACCATCAAACTTACTGGCACGATTTACGAGGATCTTGTTTACGTACCTGCGTAAGCTGACTATTATTAATCTGATGTTCTGGAGGGAACGATATTATGAAACTGAATGCTACTTCTACTGTTGAGCTTGGCGGCTCTGAGCGTACTCTTGTTTTTAACATGAATACAATGAGTACAATTGAGAAAGAATTTGACGCGAATCTAATGCAAGAGGGTGAGGAGTTTTTCTCCTCTCTTGATTTTACTAAGATGATTATTCTTATCTGGGCGATGCTGTATAAAGAGACACCTAGACCTACGATTGAAACTGTTGGTGAATGGTTGGGTGATGTGCATCTTGAAAAAATCAGTGAAACAATTGGTGAGATGCTGTCTATGGATAGTGACACTGCTGATAAGTCTAATAAGTCCAAGTCGAATAAGCCAGCGTCAGACCCTATGAAGGGCTAAGTTATCGCGCTCGGTGGCTCAAAATGTGGGCTACCGGGCGTTATACCTTCGGCCTGTCAGAAGAGGAATTTTGGGAGATGAGTCCTGGTATGTGGTTTGCATTACATGACCAAAGGTTTTCTGATTTAAAGATATTTGATGCGTTCCAGGCTAGGATATCAACGACTATAGCTTCTACAGTTTCTCGTAAAAGTAAAAAGAAAATTAAAGAATCTGATTTTAGGTTATTCCCTGACAAGTCTACGGGTAAACCAATTGGCAAGACTCCAGGCTTTCTGGATAAAATGAGGGCTGCTGTAGCTGCTGCTGGTATTGAGGTCAGGAGGGGTGATGGTTGAAGATGGTGGTAAGGTTGTTACTCAGTTAGTCCTTGATGACAGGACAACTATAGGGCTTAAAAATCTATCCATTGGTATGAAGAATTTTGCCCTGACTGGGCAGAAGGCTGCCGGTAATGTAAGTTCCGCATGGAGTACCGCTGGTGCCAGTGTTGCTGGCTCTGCGAATTTAATGGGCAAGTCATTTGCTAGCCTTGGCGCAATAGCTAAAACTCAGGGATTGCATTTAACTGGATCATTGCAAACCATTGGGAAGAGTTTTACTGATTTTAATGCCGGATTAAGGAGAACGTCATCTCAAATCGGTGGGATGGGAATTGGGCTTGCTGAGTGGAATAAAAAATTAACATTTTCTAATTCACAGTTAAGAAATGTCACACAGACAGCGAATACGTTCGGTAGGCAGTTTTCCACTGTGTCTGGTCTTATTAATACGACTGGAGCAAACTTTGAAAAGGCCGGTGCGTCTAGTTCTGTATTTGGTAAAAAATTAACAAAAGTAAGTAGCAATGTACAGGCAGTCAGTAATAGCCTGGGTGGACTTGGTACTTGGCTAAGGCGGGTCACATCTGCGTTGGGTGTTCTTGCTACATTTATGGCGATTAGGATGGTCGGCTCTATTGTTGTGTTCTCTGCTGAATTTGAGGCAGGGATAACAAAAATAGTAGCGCTAGTCGGCGTCGCCAGGGAGAAGGTTGAAAGCTGGGGAGAGTCCATTAAGCTAATGGCTTACTCGTCGGGCAGAAGCGTCAATGAGCTTGTTGACGCGATGTTTTATATTACGTCTGCCGGGCTGCGTGGGGCCGAGTCATTGCAGGTGCTTAGTCAGGTGGCGATGGGTAGCGCTGCGGGCTTGGGCGAAATGGGGAGCATTGCTAGAACTGTTGTCTCAGCAATGAATGCATGGGGCAAAGAAAATCTATCTGCCGCCCAGGCTACCGGCACTTTGTTTGCTACTGTTAGAGAAGGCAACATTCAAACAGAGGAACTTGCTGGTACATTTTCTAAAGTTATTCCTATTGCTGCGTCTCTTGGCATTAACATGGGGCAGCTTGGTGGCGCGTTAGCTCTTGTTACTAGGGATGGCATGGATGCCGCTAAGGCTACTACTGGGCTACGCAGGTTAATGCTCGCCCTTGCCAAGCCATCAAAACAGGCGGAAGAAGCGCTAAATGACGTAGGGTTATCTTCGGAGTTTTTGCGTGAGGTAATGGCTGGGCCGAATGGGCTGCAAGAGGCTATGGAATATTTGGCCATCGCTACAGAAAATAGTTTTGAGAAAATATCTGCTGCAATTCCGAACATTAGAGCGTTAGGCCCGGCGTTAACTTTGGCCCGTAAGGGTACAGAGGAATTTAGGGATGTATTTGCTAGCGTTGATGCAGATCAGACTAAAACTGTATTAGAGGGGTTCGTTGAGGGCGCAGGCACAATGCAGCGCTCTATAGATAAAATGGCCGGTGGGTGGAGTCAGTTTAAGGAAGCTGTTGGTGACAGCTCCGCCGCGCAAGCTGTTGTAGACTTCTTTGGTGAGGCACTCTCTAACGCTGCTGCTAATATAGAATCTATTGGTGCGGCTGTTGATAAAAATAAGATAGATGATTTAACTGGCGGGTTTGTTCGGGCGGTTAGGGCCGCTGACAGTATAGCGGAAGCTGTAATTTTTTATAGAAGAGAGCTGATAGCTGCCGGTAAAGCTGGATACGATGTCACGCAAGTGCATAAGGTATTTGCTCAAAAGCTAATGGCCGCTAGTAACGTGTCTAAAGAATTTAAATCCGCCTTGTCCGGTGTGGTCAGTGAGCTTCTAGGTGAAAGGCAAGCGTTAATAGATGCCGCTAAAGCTACTAATTTAAAAAATGAAGAAGAGAAACTTGCCGCAATCGCCGTTAATGAAGAAAGAATAGCATTAAAGAAATTAAATGAAGAAAAGGCAGAACAGGCCGTAAAGGATGAAAAGGCCAGGAAAGCACTTAAGAAAAAAAATGATGAATCAGCTAGACAAGCATTAATTGACGGTAAATATATAATCACTTCAAAGTTGGCCACTGTCGCCATTAAAACGCGCACAAAGGAAACCGATAATTTAACGGCTGGGCTAAAGTTGTTTGGTTCCATTATTAAACGTGTTGCGCTAGGTGAGATATCGGTTAAAGACGCTATATCAGCAACAGTAGAAGCGCGTAAGGAATCTGTAAAAGAGCTAAAAGAAGATAACAAAGAAAAAGAAAAAGAAATTAAACTATTAGAAAAAGAAGAAGACGCAATAGACAATTTAGTTTATAGATTTGTTGATTTTGCTAGAGAAAAAGGCGCGCTAAATGGAGAAATAGAAGAAACAACAGACGCGATGGCAGATGAGGTTGTTGCGCTGCGTGAAACTGGGGCAAGTTTCATTACTGTAGAGGGAAGAATAGCAGCGTTAAAATTAGAGCTTAAAGAACTTGAGCAGGAGCTAGGCGTAAATAGTGATGAATTTAGTGATTACGCTAAAGCTATACGTAAAGCCGGTGAGGCAATAGAAGAAGTGTTTACCGGGCAAAATGAGTCGGCCATAATAGCTGCATTTACTGGTAATTTTGATAACTTAATCGATAGCTTTTCTACTTTAGGGGAAGATTTAGCTGCGGCATTTGCTGAGGCGTTTACCGCTACTTCTAATATTGGAATCGCTGAGTCGTTTAAGAATTTTACAGAGGGGAAATTCTACGAAAAGCATAAAAAAGCATTCATGGCGATGGGCAAGGGGCTTGCCGCCGCATCTACTGCGTATGGCATTTACCAGGGCGCGCAAGAGGGCACAGTAGGAGTAGGTGAAGGCGCATTATCTGGCGCTGCTACAGGATTCGCAATTGGTGGCGGTGTTGGCGCTATTGTTGGCGCTATTGCTGGAGCTGCTATAGCATACTTCGGTCAAGCTGACCCTGATAAGTTAATGTTGTCGTACAGTGGCAATAGAGGCGCTGTCAGTGGAACAAACGTAGTTAGTACGAGCGGAATATCTGATGCTGATGCAGCTAAAGTTGCGCAAGATGTGGATTTAGCAATACGGAAAATGAAGGCGTCGTTCTTTGATTTGGCGGAGGCAGTTGGTAGTGTTGATTTATTTGCAGAGCTATCCGATGTATTCAAAGATATAAGGATTGCGCTAGGAAGAGAAACTGGTGACATAGCGTCGCTTATTTCTGATATCTTTACAAATGTATTGCCTAAAGCAATGCTGAATCAAGTTGCCTCTACATTTATTGGGGCGTTTGATGATCTGGGATTCGGTGCAGTTATGAGCGCTGCATTCAGCCAGGCAATGGAAATGTCCGGTGATGCTGCTGCTGATTTCTTGATGAACGTAGCCAGGGGCGTACTAGCTCTAAATGATGCAATGAAGGATTTAGATTTTGAATCACTCATAGAGCAGCTATCAATGACTCAGATGGAAACATTTGAAAAATTCATGACAGAGAGTCTTGCTGATATAGAATTAATTCAGCAACGAATGGCTGGCGAATTTGACGCAGAGGGGCTAGCTGGTGACGCTGAAAGGATCGCTGCTTTAATAAATGAGGCCAGAGAAGCAGAGTTGCAAATGCTGTCTCAGATTAAGCAAATGCAGGAAAGCATTAACGCTAATTGGGATGCAATGTTTAGGCAGACTGAGCTTGCTGGGCTTGGCCCGGCTGGCAGTACTGAGATTTTTGCTAATGATCTAGCTGAATCACTGGCCCTTTTGCAGGGCGCTACATCACCAGAAGAAATACAGCAATATTCAGGATCAATGCAGGCTGCCATTCAATCTCTCATGGGACTAATTGGTGAGGATGACTGGAACGATAGATGGCAGGATGTGGCGTCAGGTATACGTGATCCGTTAGGCGATCTATTTGGCGGCGCTGCATGGCAGGATATCTTCGATGCTACTGGGTTTGATTTTGATTCATTTGAGGGGACCACACGCGAGGCGTTTCAGGCTATTATCACAGCCATGAAAGAGCAGACAGATGCAGCGTTCGGCGGTGCTACTGATAGAGTAGCAGCATGGGCAGACGCAATAGAGCAGGCTGCGCTAGATACTGCGGCAGCATTGAACGATCTTGCGGCAGTAATGGGCGAATGGGTGGTTACTGCAACTGATCCAGTGGTTCCCATAATAGACGCGCCGCCAATCATTGATCCCATTGCGTTAGATTTAATGAATGCAGACAACGCAATACAGAATGGAATACTTGAATCATCGCGCATGACCAACACTTTAATGAGTGACTTCATTAATACTCCTCCGGTCGTAGAGATAAATATTGATGGCACACTTGAGCCTTTAATTGCATTGATTGACATGAGAATACAAACAGCGGGCGCTGGAGGGGGACCATGAGTAGAGGTCTTACGTTAGAGCAAATAGAAGTTCTTGCATTAGAGTCAACTAAATTAAAATTACTAGTTGAGATTATTCATAATGGTCTTGAATGGAGATTCTGTACAGGCAAGATTGGCGCCAAGCTAGGTGGCGACCTATACCTTTCTAGGGGATTGCGAATGTCCGCGTCATCCTCTGGTAAATTAGATGGCATACACATGACTGTAGAGATTGACAATAGAGATGATCTACTCAGTTCTGAACTTGCAATTTCAGGTGGGCTTGCTGGAGCAATAGCAACTGTTACATTACTTACTACAATTGACGGCATATCCAAAGAGCCTATTACGATAATGCGTGGCGATGTTACCAGATGCCTGATTGCTGATAATTTAAAGATAGAAGTTGGTCCATTGAACAGAGGACAGAAACAGTCTGGTTTACTGAAATGCTCCAGAATGTGTCCGTACATTTATAATGGCGATTTATGTGATGTGGCTCCTACTGATTTTGCGTCGTATCCTGAATGCAGAAGAACTCTTGAAGACTGCACTGAGCGTAATAATGAAGAACGATTTGGTGGGTTCATTTGGGCACTTGATGCTGGTGAAAGTATTATGGTAGAAGCTGCGCCTGTTAAAGTTGAGGAATCTAGCGCGTCTAATTCCGGTGATGGGTTTCTTGATTGTCATAGTGGTAGATTTGTTACCATATTACATGCAGATGGCACTAAAGAGAGAGTTGAAATGCGCTGTGACATTGAGGGCATGAACGAAGGCGGGGATCATACGGATGGATACTATACTGATCCGTGGGAACTGGTTATAGACGATTTAACAGAAGCGCAGGAGGAATCATGAGTGAGCTTGATAAAGTATTGGTTTGGCCTCTTAGTATTAGGCCCGTGAATAAGTTATCTAATGCTCCAAAAACTGGCGTTACTGTAGCCAAGTACAGGACTGGCGCAGAAATTAGGCGCACATACCAGGATGCTCCACTCGCCTCATTTAAGGCTGTGTTTTTTGCGTCGCCACTACACGAGAGTTACGAAGATGACATGGTATGGTTTAGGGCCATAGAAGACGGCATCGGATCATTCTTGTTTATGAATCCCCATCAAGACTTTTGGCTTAACGATGTAATAGGCATTGGCGATGGAGTGAAGACTACGTGGGTTCTGCCATACCTGAATTGGCTAGGTACTCCTATCATTCATTCTGGTAATGAGCTGATTTCAGATTTGACAATTTTTAATGATGGGCCAAATCTTCTTAATTTTAATAGCAGTATAGCCAATTGGGATTCCGGCGACATGGAAGCAGAAGTTGGAACTGTTGCCGGTAAATCAAGATCATATAATGGT
>Ga0164313_10005001_pt1 | contig 11752 bp, 11 predicted proteins | sample GuaBasSedimGuay4_FD_113735 | JGI IMG/M metagenome (GOLD analysis project Ga0164313, IMG submission 113735) | Subseafloor sediment microbial communities from Guaymas Basin, Gulf of California, Mexico - Guay4, Core 4569-4, 0-3 cm | ecosystem: Environmental > Aquatic > Marine > Hydrothermal vents... | reverse complement strand
TTCATTATATTTTTTTTTGGATACTAAAATATTGGCATAAGCAGTGTAAACAAAAGTCATTTCCGGGTGAAATTCTCCATGTACTTCTAAACCAATTTCCATTGCTTTATCTGCATATTTTTCCGCTTCATTGATATCTTTATTATCGAAATAGCCTTGCGACAATCCGACATATATAGCGGGCAAAAACGAATAGTCATTTTTACTTTGTAATAAAAGTTTTTCTGCCTCTTTATATAGTTTAATAGCATTATGAGACATGGCTAATTCTTTATAGACACTTGCTAAATTATAGGATGAACTGGCAAGTTTACCGCTGTCAACGCCAATCTTTTTCTTCAAATCATAAGACTTTTCATAATAAATTTTAGTACTATCATAATTCGTTAAGAAATAATATCCCAAGCCTAGCAAATCGTAGGATTCGGCAATATAGCTGCTGTCTTTTGTACTCTTAAATCTTTCCAGGGCAGTTCGGGCAGAAGCGATGGACGCTGTATATTTCCCTAAATTAATTTCGATTTTGCCTTTGTTCAGGTCAGTGAGTGCTATTAAAAAATTATTATGAGTATTGCTTTCTAAAGCACCATGAAGATTATTAATCCTTTCATATGCATCATCATATTTTCCTTCTTCATTTTTTTCAAGTGCATCCCCTATTTTTTCAACCACAAATAAACTATCTGAGAGCTGAGAAAAACCAAATATTGGAAATAGAAAAAATATAAAGAAGAAATTTTTACCTGCACACATGAGGTAAATTTACAAATTTTATTTTTTGTTATGATCCGGGCTTAAATGTGATTGCGCAAACTCTTCCAGTTCCAGGTACCATTCTTCCCCAAATTTTCTAATCAAAGCCTGTTTCACAAATTTATATACAGGGACTTGCAGTTCTTTTCCTAAAGTACAAGCATCATCACAAACTTGCCATTGATGATAATTAACAGCAGAAAATTCGCTATAATCTTTTATTCGAATTGGGTATAGATGACAAGATAATGGCTTTTTAAAGGATACTTCATCCCGGTTATAGGCTTCCTCAATTGCACATAGAGCAACTTTTTTTTCGTCAAAGATCACATAGGCACAATCTGCTCCGTTTATTAAGGGGGTCTCGAATTCACCGTCTTCATTTGTAATGAATGTCCCTTGTTCTTCAATTGCATTTACTCCTTCATTTCGAAGAAATGGTTTTATTTTCGGATATATTTCTTTTAATATTTTTGTTTCCTTTTTCTCCAGAGGGGCACCGGCATCTCCTTGAACACAACATGCGCCTTTGCAGGCACTTAAATTACACATAAAATCTTTTTCCAAAATATCTTCGGAAATAATGGTTTTACCTAACTGAAACATCTATGACTCTTGAAATTATTTTACAAAAATACATCCTTTTTTATAACTGAGTTCTACCTAAGATTTGATTCACAGAAAACCAAGAGTGCAATAAATTTGATGCTAAAAAACAGGAAGATATAACGGGTTATATCAAGTGATTTTTAGTTCGAAGATGTTGTACTATTGGTTTTCCAGCAAGCGGGCTTAGATAATTATACCCTATACTTCCTTAGATTTCCTTGAATTATTCAGACCTGCCCGACTTTGTCATTCAGGTGGGTAGTCCATCAAAAATTTGAATCGTCTAGAATATAATTATCTGAAGCTGTGTGTAAAGTTTTGGTCGAACTCAGTTAATATTTGTGAATTATATATATTTGCCAAAATTTAAAAAGCAATTTATGGAATTTAATCTGAAGGAAATAATTACGGCAACAATGATATTATTTGCCGTTATTGATATCATTGGAAGTATTCCAATTATTATTGATTTACGACAAAAAGTAGGCCATATTCAATCGGAAAAAGCCTCCTTTATTGCGATGCTAATTATGATATTATTTCTATTTTTAGGATCTCAAATATTACTGTTAATTGGTATAGACGTGTACTCTTTTGCGGTAGCCGGTTCATTTGTGCTCTTATTTTTGGCACTCGAAATGATTTTGGGAGTGCAGCTATACAAAGAAGAATCTCCGGAAACAGCGAGTGTGGTGCCTTTGGCTTTTCCCTTAATTGCAGGTGCAGGAACAATGACAACGATATTATCATTAAAAGCCGAGTTTCATACGATCAATATCATCATAGCCATTATATTGAATATGATATTTGTTTATGCCATTTTGAAATCATCAACAAAAATTGAAAAGTTAATTGGAAATGCGGGAATTAATGTAATTCGTAAAATTTTTGGTGTAATTTTGTTGGCTATTGCAGTGAAGCTCTTCGCTTCTAATGTTCAAGTGTTATTCAAATAAAAATATAGAGAATGTTATACGACGTTTTAATTATTGGAGGAGGTGCAGCAGGTATGTCATGTGCCCTGGTATTAGGTTCTGCGGGAAATAAACCCTTTGCATCAGATAAAAAAATTGGGATTATAATACATCAAAAAAGTTCTGCTTTGGAAAGTGGTTTGTTCAATAATGTCTTAGGGGTTTCACCGGGTACGACCGGAAAAGAAATTTTAAAAAATGGAAAAGAACACCTGGCACAATTATATCCTCAGGTAGATCAAATTGAAAAGGAAAAAGTATTAAAAATAATTCATCATCCGGATCATTCTGAAGTCATCACTAATAAAAATAAGTATTCTTCGAAAATAATAGTCGTTGCTGTTGGCCCCTCCAATTTATTCCAAATAGAAGGCTTAATGCATTTTGTGGAAGCCCATGGAAATTTACCTCCTAAAAAGGAAAGAATTCAATTAAAAAACACCAACCATAAAGTAGCAGATAATATCTATGTTGCAGGTGTTCTTGCGGGTTGGAGAAGTCAATTTGCAATCGCAGCGGGTAGTGGGGCTCAGATTGCAACAGATATTTTAACGGTTTGGAATGGAGGCAATACGACTATGATACATGACACTATGGAGTAATGGAATAGCCTTCTTCTTCCAGCTCAATAATTTTTTCGAGCATTTTATCGTTTTGATTTAAAATTTGATAAAATGCATTATCATCATAGATTTGTTGTACAAATAAGGCTTTTAAATACATGTTGATATTTTGATACTCGGGCTCTTTTTGATCTGCATTTTCTATCTCAAGACTCAATAAATACTTATCAAAAATTTTATTTTCTAAATAATACTTATGTACGAAGTCATCAAAAGACAATGCCTCGAAATCATTTCTGTGTGTGTCAATATAACCAAATACAAAATTATTTAATGTTCTGTAATGCATTGAATTAAAATACCTTGTAGTGTCGATAGGTACAAAAACATCAGGAATAATTCCACCACCGCCATAAACAGTTTTTCCTTTCGGAGTTAAGTATTTTAAAGTATCATTCACCTTAATACTGTCCACATTCATCAATTCCCCATGATCATATCTTTCTTCGAATTCGTTATAATAATCATCATTGCCCTTGTGGTCATATGGTTTTTGAATCGATCTGCCGGTAGGAGTATAATATCTCGAAACGGTTAATCGAACTGCCGAGCCATCTCCCAGATCCATTTCCTGTTGTACCAGACCTTTACCAAACGATCGTCTGCCTACAATTGTACCCTTATCGTTGTCTTGCAATGCACCAGCAACAATTTCACTCGCAGAAGCCGAAGCTCCGTTTATAAGAACAAATACATGACCATCTTCAAAATCTCCTGATGCGGTTGCATAGGTATTGTCGATCTTCAATCCCTTGTTTTTTGTAAAGACGATCAACTTTCCTTCTTCCAAAAATTCATCAATTATTTGGGTAGCAATTTGCAGATAGCCACCGGGGTTATGTCTTAAATCCAGTACTAATTTTTCCATCCCATCATTCAATAAATAATCTAAAGCTTCCTTAAATTCGTTATAGGTTGTGGCAGAGAATTTATTGATTTTAATATAACCCAGTGCATCATTTAGCATATAGTAGGCATCCACACTCTTAATAGGAACCTCACCCCGATCAATCGTAAATGGAATTATTCTATTTTCCGATTTCCTGAAAACCTGCATATCTACCTTTGTATTTGGCTTACCCTTTAAAGTTTTTAAAATATATTTATTGGTCATATTCTTACCATACAAGGTATCATTATTTGCCAATAGAATTCTATCTCCTGCTTTGATGCCTGCCCTTAAACTAGGTCCTTTTTCTAAAACTTTAATCACTGTCAGGGAGTCTCTGATAAGACGGAATTGAATTCCTATTCCAACAAATTTCCCATTCATGGTTTCCGATATTTCTTCCCTATCCTTAGCCGGAATATAGACCGAATGCGGGTCTAACTTTTTTAGCATATTTTTAATCGTACCATCCAATAAGCTATCCGTATCAACATCGTCAACATATTCATATTGAATATAATTGATCAGTCTCTTTATTTTCTTTTCCTGAGGAGTTCCTCCAAAAAAGGCAATGGTTTTCTTCTGATAGTCCAAGGAACTTCCTAAAAAAATTCCAAAAGCAATAGCTATAGCTAATAATAATGGAAGATATATTTTTGTTTTATTATTCATTTAAAGGGAGTTCTAATAATTCAATTTTTGCAGTTTTTAAAAATTTTATACCTGCATTGTCCTTATATGCAACTGCATATACCAATCTTTTAATTCCGGCCTGAAGGACTAATTTACTACACTCTTTACAGGGAGATAACGTTAAATACAAGGTCGCACCTCGACATGACTGCGTTGAAGAGGCAACTTTTAAAATAGCGTTCGCTTCTGCATGTAAAACATGCCATTTTGTATTTCCATCTTCATCCTCACAACAATTGTCGAAACCGGTTGGTGAACCATTATAACCATCCGAAATGATCATTTTATCTTTCACAATTAAGGCACCGACCTGCTTGCGTTCACAATGAGATAAATTAGCCCAAACCTTTGCCATTTTTAAATATGCCAAGTCATATTTCCGTTGTTTTTTATCTGACATGCAAATCTATTTATTAAATTGATCTTCTTATTAGCGAAAGTATAAAACTTTAAATGCAATGATGTTAAAAAATTACCAAAATTTTCGCTCGAAAAGCATAGGAATAACCATACCCATTACTATAGACGACACAACGAGAATCATTTCACTCTTCTTTATTCTAAACAGTTTCAAAACGAAAAAACTTAAACTAAAAATAAAGAGTACTACTATAATTTGTGCAAGTTCTATACCAAGAGCAAATTCAATAATAGGCAATAATTTACTTTCGGTATCATCAATTAATATTCTTATTGCACCGGAGAATCCTAAGCCGTGGATCAGTCCGAAGATAAATGAAAAAAACAAGCCAATAGTATTATTTCTATTCTTGTTCTTCGAAGTTGATATATTATAAAAAGCGGTGACAAATATTGTCAAAGGAATTAAAAATTCTACGATATCCGTGTTGATATAAATAAAACGATAGCTTGATAATGTTAAGGTCAAGGTATGACCTATTGTAAAAAATGTAATTAACCAAAGTGCCTTTTTCCAGTCTTTAAAACCATAAAATATTGTCAATACTATAAAAAACAGTACATGATCATAAGCTTGAACATCTAAAACATGTGTCAGTCCAAAATTTGTGTAAAATATAAATTCATCCATTTTGTAATTTCATTTTTTTGAATAGATCCCATAATACAATACCACAACTTACCGAAATATTTAGAGAATGCTTTGTCCCAAATTGTGGAATTTCAACGCAAAAATCTGAGAAAGAAACAAGCTCCTGTTGAATACCTTTTACTTCATTTCCAAAAATTATGGCATATTTCTGATCCCTTAAAACCTTAATATTTTGTAACATCGTACTATTTTCTGCTTGCTCAATACTTACGATTTTAATATTTGCATCTTTTAATTTTTTAATTAGATCCGTACAATTTTCAATATATTCCCAATCCACCGATTCTGTAGCGCCCAAGGCAGTTTTATGAATATCTTTATGCGGAGGGGTCGCGGTAATTCCACATAAGTAAATTTTATCAACCAAAAAAGCATCACTCGTTCTAAAAACAGAACCGATATTGTTTAAACTTCTGATATTATCTAAGATCACGATAAGTGGAATTTTATCGACCGACTTAAATTCTTCAATATTTAACCTACCCAGTTCACTATTTTTTAATTTTCGCATTTAATATCTTTTCATTTCGCTACAAAGTAAAAAAGAAAATTTTGATTAATCCCGCTTTATACATTGGAAAATCTATTTTGCTCCTTAACATCTGCTTATCAGATTAATGTAAAAAATATTATAAAACCCCAACAGTCTTCAAATTGTAAATAATGATGCGGGCAGCTATGTACTTCAGTTCTTTACACTTTAGCTTCTAAATATTTTCGACATGAATTACACTAAATTACACGAATAAATTGTTACGGGGAATTTCGAAAAGCAGATTTTATACTGCCATCAAACCTAGGGGCCTGTTGTCCTGAGTAGTTCAGTTTTTTAATATACTACAGATTAAATGCAAAATATTAATTTCTATATTAATTTTTATCACTTTAACAGTATATTAGTGCCCCTTTTATTTTTAACTCAAAATTCCAAAAATTGGCTAAAGCAAAAGTAAAAAAAGTCACACCTTTGATGCAACAGTACAATAGTATCAAGCTCAAGTATCCTGATGCTATGTTACTTTTTAGAGTTGGGGACTTCTATGAAACTTTTGGTGATGACGCCAAAAAAGCCGCAGGTATTTTGGGTATTGTATTGACAAAAAGAGGAGCCGGAAGTGAAGGTGAAACAGCTTTGGCCGGATTTCCACACCACTCATTGAATACTTATTTACCAAAGTTGGTAAAAGCCGGATTGCGTGTTGCTATATGCGATCAGTTGGAAGATCCTAAAATGACAAAGACAATTGTCAAAAGGGGAGTTACCGAGTTGGTCACACCAGGGGTATCCTTAAATGATGAAGTTTTACAGTCAAAACAAAATAATTTTTTGGCAGCGATCCATTTTGGAAAAAAATATATTGGCGTTTCTTTTTTAGATGTTTCTACCGGCGAATTTTTGACAGCTCAGGGAAACTCGGAGTACATCGATAAATTACTACAAAACTTTATGCCCAGCGAAGTCTTAATTCAAAAACAGAATAAGGCTTTGTTCAAAGAGGGATTTGGTGAACAATTTCACATTTTTTATTTGGAGGATTGGGTTTTTAAAATTGATTATGCCAAGGATAACTTAACCAATCACTTCAAAATAAAATCTTTAAAAGGTTTTGGAATTGACGAACTGAAAGAAGGCATAATTTCGGCAGGTGCCATTTTGTTCTATTTATCAGAAACCCAGCACCATAAATTAGAACATATAATAAATATTCAAAGAATCGTTGAAGATGATTTTGTTTGGATGGATAAGTTCACCATAAGAAATTTAGAACTGTATAATGCCACTTCAAAAGAAGCGGTTACATTAATAGATATCATTGATAAGACAATTTCCCCAATGGGAGGCAGACTTCTGAAACGGTGGTTGGCACTACCTTTGAAGGACATTGAAGAGATTAAAAAACGTCACGAAATTGTCAAATATTTTATAGAGAACGATAGTTTTCATAAGACAGTTAATTATCAAATAGATCAGATAAGTGATTTGGAACGCCTTATTTCGAAAGTAGCAACTGGTAAAATAAACCCGAGAGAAGTTGTGCTTCTGAAGGATTCACTAGAAGCAATTTTACCGATAAAAGAGGCATTACTAAAAAGTAATAATGACACGCTTAAAAATTTAGGAAAAAGTATCAGTAGCTGCCAACTCTTAATTGATAAAATATCGACAACTTTATATCAGGACGCACCGGTAAACATTAACAAAGGGAATGCAATTGCCAATGAAGTATCCACAGAGTTGGACGAGCTAAGAGCTATTTCAACATCAGGCAAGGCTTATTTAGAGACGATGGTAGAAAGAGAAATTGAAAGGACCCGGATACCAAGTTTGAAAATTGCTTTTAATAATGTGTTTGGCTATTATATTGAAGTAAGGAATACACATAAAGACAAGGTACCCGAGGAATGGATAAGAAAACAAACGCTTGTTTCTGCAGAGAGATATATTACGGAAGAACTAAAAGTATATGAAGAGAAAATATTAGGTGCCCAGGAAAAAATAAGCAAGATAGAACAGGAATTGTTTGTTGCATTACTCCAATTTATTTTACCATTTATTCAAAATATTCAAGAAAATGCGCAGATAATAGCCAAAATAGATTGCCTTAGCTCTTTTGCAAAAATTGCTTCGGAGAACAACTATGTGCGACCAATTTTGGATGACTCTTTGGAAATTCAAATTAAAAACGGACGTCACCCGGTAATAGAAAAACAACTGCCATTAGGAGAAGAATATATTGCCAATGATCTTGTGTTAAACAGAAACCAGCAACAGATCATCATGATAACAGGGCCAAATATGAGCGGTAAATCTGCTATTTTGCGACAGACAGCCTTGATCGTTCTTCTCGCTCAAATTGGAAGTTACGTTCCAGCTCAGAATGCAAAAATAGGCGTAGTGGATAAAATCTTTACTCGTGTTGGAGCAAGTGATAATATTTCCATGGGAGAATCCACTTTTATGGTGGAAATGAATGAAACTGCCAATATATTGAACAATTTATCCGATAGGAGTTTGATTCTTCTCGATGAAATAGGGAGAGGTACCAGTACTTATGATGGAATTTCCATTGCCTGGGCCATAGCCGAATATCTACACGAACATCCAACAAGGTCTAAAACATTATTTGCTACACATTACCATGAGTTAAATGACATGAGTGAAACTTTTGAGCGGATCAAAAACTTTAATGTTTCCGTTAAAGAACTAAAAGATAATGTGATCTTTCTACGAAAATTAGTTCCCGGAGGAAGTAAACACAGCTTTGGAATTCATGTGGCAAAATTAGCAGGAATGCCAACAGTAGTTTTACATCAGGCCAATAAAATATTAAAACGTTTAGAAAAGAGTCACGCATCAGAGGATATTCAGGAAAAACTTAAAAGTGCTTCTCAGGAAGATATGCAGTTGAGTTTTTTTAAATTAGATGATCCCTTGCTGGAAGAAATCAAGGAAGAAATTTTAACTACAAATATAGATACGCTAACTCCTATCGAGGCTTTGATGAAATTGAATGAAATTAAAAGGATGTTGGTAAAGAAGTAAAATTAGATATTGATTCTTGACCTGGCCATGAATTGATTTTGAATAAACTGAAGGATCTGCCTCATTTTCTAATTAAGCCATTTTCAAATGAGCTAATTGTATTACATTTGTAGTGAAAATTAAATACTATGTTATTATTTATAAGTGGCGCGGAAATATTTATAATAATGGTTATTGTAGTTATGTTATTTGGTGCGGATAAAATTCCCGAGTTGGCAAGAGGATTGGGTAAAGGAATGCAGCAGTTGAAGAATGCCACCAATGAAGTGAAAAAAGAAATTACAGAAACTGCAAAAAAACAAGGGATTGACACTGAATTTACTCGTGATATTAAGAATGAAGTATCTAAAATAAAAAACAAGGTGAAGGACAATATTGACGATATTACCGGTCCGATTAAACGCAATTTATAATTTGAATATCCCGGATAATTTTATTCAAAAAGATAAAGAACTTCTTATTTTTCTAAATACCCTTGGTAATGAGAGCTGGGATTCTTTTTGGCTTATTATTACAAATCAACTTAGTTGGCTTCCATTGTATTTGGTATTTTTTTATTTGATAATTAGATCCTATGGTTGGAAAAAAGCATTAGGTCTCTTGATCTTCACTGCGATATTAATTACTTTTTCTGATCAATTTGTAAATTTCATAAAGAACTTTTTTCAGAGGTTAAGGCCCAATAATGACCCTGCTATTAATCAAATTATTCGTATTGTAAAGAGGTCAGGGGGTTACAGCTTTGTGTCCGGGCATGCCACAACTTCTGTGGCGGTTAGTCTCTTTGTTTATTTAACATTAAAAAATCATGTTAAACATATCATTTTAATCTTCTTTTGGCCTCTGTTTTTTGGTTATAGTAGAATTTATGTCGGTGTACATTTTCCTAGTGATGTTTTATCAGGGTTTTTATTGGGAGCAATAATCGGATGGATCTTCTATGAACTAAGTCTACTTATCCTGAAAAAAATTGAATGATTTTCTGACTTCAATTTTTCCTGGAAATTTGATTTAGTTTGAATTGATAAATTTCTTGATTATTTTCTTATTTCCTTGCTAAAACGAGTTCAAAACTAAAAACTAAAACGAATTTTGACATCATTTGGATTTGGTATAGGGTCAGGAGCAAGATAAATTTTATAACTTTTTGGTACTTCATCCCAGTCTTCATATAAATGCCCATTAACAAAATATCTTTCAGTACTTTTCGATTTTTCTATATAGGACAAATCCATAAATAATCCATAAGTGTATGTTGGTGATTCTTCACCGGCTTGATCTCCATCCAAAACCAATTCTAAATTTCCGTCTCCATCTATATCCATCTGTATCCAGTCCAATTCTAAAATTCGATGATAGGTGCCATCTGTAAGCATGTTATCTATCTCATCATTAAATAAAGATAGTATTTGTTCTGCATTAGGAAAGTCCTTTCTCAATGCTAAATGAAGTGATTTTATCAAGAGGGGTGTTTGTCCTATCTCCAGGAATTTTGTAACATCATTTAGCTGGTATTTTAAGAGATACTGGATAATCAGAGCATCAACTAACATATAGTCAATGGTTCCCGACAATAACCTCTCCAGATTTTGTTGGTTCCCATTTCCCGAAACTATAATAATATGTTGGGTAGCATTGATATCACCGTAAGCATAATTTTCAATGACCCCTAATCTTTTTCCCGTGAGATCGTCAAAGGAGATAGCACTAACGTCGCTCCCTTTAACGCCTACTAATATTAATTGGTTGTTTAAATAAGGTTCAGAAAATAAATAATGTTTTTTACGTTCCTCTGTAATCCATAGTGCTGCACTCCCATCATAATCGCCTGAAATTAATCCGGAAAGCACATCGTCAAACAATAACATTTCTGTTGTAGTTGTAATATTTTGCCGGCTAAGCGCCTCATTAACAAGGTCACTTGCTATGGATTTTTCACCTTCATTATTTGTAAAAGGTGGCCAAATATCGGCGGCCATTTTCATTTCTATGGTTTGAGCCGAACATGTTATAGAAATTATTGTGAGGGAGAAAATAATTAATTTTTTCATTTCTTTTTAAGTAAAGTTAGCATATTTTTTGATTTTATCAAATTTGAAGAATCGAGTAAGATGGAATTATGTATTTCTACATCCATCTTTCCTATTAATTATTTATACTTTTACTTTTTCTCAGCTAAGATTTTTTCCGATTTTTCGGAAGAAATTAATCATTTTTAATATTAATTTTTATTTGTTGAATAACACTTTCAATAAATCTCTCAGTCTTCATATCATTTAGTAATAGAAAATCTTGATCAAGTGTATATTTATACAATATTCCTTCAAATTCCCGGCTTGATAAGGCTTCAATATTATGGTCAAATTTTGATCTTTCAAGAGGTTTTCTATTGTATTTTATGGACCAAGGTGTGAAATCTAAATAGACATCCCCATTTTTAAAAGGCACATGTTTTACAAAAAAAGGCATTATATGAAGGTTAATTTGATCTCTTCTAATATCAATATCTTCTTGTTGATTATCGATCCAACCCGGCCATTGTGTTAACATATTCCTCAAAGAATTATCTTTTATAACACTTAATTTACCAGAACT
>Ga0164313_10005000_pt1 | contig 11754 bp, 7 predicted proteins | sample GuaBasSedimGuay4_FD_113735 | JGI IMG/M metagenome (GOLD analysis project Ga0164313, IMG submission 113735) | Subseafloor sediment microbial communities from Guaymas Basin, Gulf of California, Mexico - Guay4, Core 4569-4, 0-3 cm | ecosystem: Environmental > Aquatic > Marine > Hydrothermal vents >... | reverse complement strand
GTATCGCAACGATCCAGGAAAGGACAAAAGGCTGATAGACACTGTATGCGCCAATAAGGGCCATAAAAAACAGTACTGTGATCATAATATTGGTCTTAGCCATTTTCTAGTCCTTCCTTCCCGCCAAGTTTAAAATGTTCATAACTCTTTTGTGTGGCTATACGGCCGCGAGCCGTTCTTTCTATGTAGCCGTTGGTAATAAGATAAGGTTCCAGAACATCTTCTATGGTTCCTTCATCCTCACTCAGCGCGGCACCAATGGTACTTAGCCCCATTGGCTTATTTTTTGCAGAGACCAGGAGTTCCAAAAGTTGAATATCCTGCTCATCAAATCCAAGATTATTGACCCCTAACTCATCTAAAGCATATCTGGCACGAGAAAGCGTGATCTCATGCTCATCTTCTACTTCGGCAAAGTCCCGTACTCTCTTTAGTAAACGTAAGGCAATTCGAGGTGTCCCACGACTACGTCTTGCCATTTCTGATGCAGCTTCATTTTCTGCTATCTTCTCTAATTTGTGTGATGCCTGCATTACGATCTTTCCTAATTCATCAGGTGTATAGAACTGCATACGAAAGTGCATACCAAAACGCTCACGCAGAGGATTAGAAAGCATCCCTGCTCTTGTGGTCGCCCCTATCAGCGTAAAACGCGGTAAGTCTATCTTTACTGTTTGTGCCGCAGGTCCGGAGCCTATAATGATGTCTAAACGAAAATCTTCCATAGCCGGGTAGAGTATCTCCTCAATGGCCGGGGACATGCGATGGATCTCATCGATGAACAAGATATCACCCTCTTCAATATTAGTAAGCAGTGCGGCTAGATCTCCTGCCTTTTCTATCATCGGAGCAGCCGTGGTCTTAATATTGGCTCCCATCTCTGTAGAAATAATATTGGCGATGGTCGTTTTACCTAAACCAGGAGGGCCAAAAAAGAGAATATGATCAAGTGCTTCTGCTCTTTTTTTACTCGCTTCTATAAAAACTTTTAAATTCTTTTTGATCTTCTCTTGCCCAATGTATTCATCCCAAGAACTGGGACGAAGTGTGACTTCATAGGAAGTTTCTTCATCAAAACGTTCTATCTCAACCATGCGCTCCATTAATAGGTGTACTCATCGCTGGGGAATGTTCTGTCTTTCACTTCATCACGGTAGGTTTCAAGTCCTTTACGCACCAACTTTGCACCATCACCGTACTGTTTTACAAACTTGGGCTTAAACGTTTCAAAGAAACCAAACATATCAGACCATACCAACACCTGCCCGTCTGTGCTGTTTCCTGCTCCTATACCAATAGTTGGTACGGAAACTGCTTGGGTAATGGCCTCTGCAGCTTCACTTTTGACACCTTCAACCACGATGGCAAACACGCCGGCCTTTTCCAATGCTTTAGCATCTTCTACCAAACTATCAATGTCAGCCTGGTCTTTACCGCGTACTTTATAGCCGCCTTCACTGCGTAAAAACTGTGGCATAAGTCCTATGTGACCAAGTACAGCAATAGAATTTTGAGTCAGTGCTTCAACAATATATGCTCTCTCTTTACCACCTTCTATTTTAATTGCCTGTGCATTGGTTTCCTGGTATGCTCTGGTTGCATTTTGTAATGCAACTTCTGGAGACGTATAGGTTCCAAAAGGCATATCAAGTACGATGAGTGGTAATGTTGCACCATTGCATACCGCCTGTGTATGGTAGATCATCTGATCCATAGTTGCAGAGAGCGTGTCTTCTTTACCAAGAAAACTCATATTGAGACTGTCACCTACAAGTATCATCTCTACTTCGCCATCAAAAAGTTGTGCAAAAAGCGCATCATAGGCTGTTACCATGGTGATAGGTTCTACACCTTTCATCTTTGCAATAGTTGTTAAAGTTACTTTTTTCTCTATTTTAGGGGTATGAATACTCATCTGTTCCTATTGTCCAATCTATATTTTTACTCATTTTATCATATAATGTTGAAATATATACAAAATAAGATAAAAAGAGTCCCCTTTTGAAAAATTTAGTCGCATATATCACCACAGGTTTCCCCTCATTAGAATTCACAGTTGATGCTGCATTGGCTTTATCTGAAGCCGGCGTTGACACCTTAGAACTTGGTATGCCATTCTCAGATCCTGTTGCAGATGGCCCTGTCATCGAGGCAGCCAATCTTAAAGCCTTGCAAAATGGTTTTAAATTAGACCATCTTTTTGAAGCTTCTGCGAAGATAGCCCCACATATCGATACACTTTGGATGGGTTATTTTAACCCTTTTTACCACAGAGGTATGGATGCCTTCATCTCAGAAGCAAAGAAAGCTGGTGTGAACGGTTTTATCATTCCTGACCTGCCTTTAGAAGAGTCCAGGCCTTATAAACCTGCAATAGAAGCTGCCGGACTGAATCTCATAGACTTCATCGCTCCGACTGATACAGAAGCACGTATCAAAGAGATCGTTACAGATGCAAAAAAGTTCATCTATCTGGTAGCCTATGCGGGCATTACCGGTGCAGGAAAAAGTGAAGATCTCCAACCGATCATTACAGATATCAAAAAATATACGCAAACACCTGTCTATGTAGGTTTTGGCGTAGATGTAAATACAGCGCAAGATAAAGCCAAAGGTGTAGATGGTGTCATCGTTGGTTCTGCATTTGTCAAAGTATTACTTGATGAAACACTCACAGATACACAAAAAATAAGAAAAATATCTGCTATTGCAAAAGAGATAAAAGAAAAAATAAATAATTAAACAAAAGGATCACCATATGACAAAAAATATCCCAAAATAATAATTTTACTACCCATAAAAATGCATTAAATAATTTAGAGTATAATACTCCTAATTAGAAAAGGCAATTATTTTATGGAACACTTTATTTGGAATGTCAATCCCAATATCTTAGAATTGGGACCATTACAGCTGCGCTGGTACGGACTACTCTTTGTAGGCTCTTTTTTTCTCGGACTTATGATACTTCAATGGATCTATAAACGCGAGAACAGAGATCCTGTTGTCTTGGACAACTTACTCATTTATATCATGGTAGGGGCTGTACTTGGTGCGCGCCTGATGCACTGTCTGGCTTATGAACCAGGGTTTTACCTCTCTAATCCCCTTGAAATACTCAAAGTATGGAAAGGTGGACTTGCCAGTCATGGAGGCCTGCTTGGTGTACTTGTGGCACTTTATGTCTTTGCAAAGCGATATCAGGAATCATACTTGTGGCTACTTTCCCGTGTTGCCATCCCTGGTGCACTGACTGCTGCATTTGTACGTTTTGGTAATCTTTTTAACTCTGAGATACTTGGTTTACCTTCAGACAAACCATGGGCTATTATCTTTCAAAAGGTAGATATGATTCCCCGTCACCCTGTACAGCTTTATGAAGCGTTCTCTTACCTTCTCCTTGTAGTTATTTTGGTCACAATTTACCATAAAAGTGCCCCTTTGTTTGCTACTCGGATACTTCCGGGTGTCTTCTTAATCTACATGTTTATCATGCGCTTTATGCTTGAGTACACTAAAACACGCCAGGCCAACTACGCCACAGACCTTCCTTTCACTACGGGTCAAATGTTAAGCATACCTTTTATTTTAGTTGGTATAGTGTGGATAATTTGGGCATTTAGAAGTTCAAAGAAGGATATAGAAAAGGCATAAAATGACCAAAGTCATGATTGAGAAATACGCTTTAGGTATAGATATCGGTTCCACCACCGTCAAATATGTACTCTGTGATACACACTTTCACATTGTAGCCAAAGCTTACACGGCTCATGACACGAAACAGGCTCCTACCCTTTTACGTCTTTTAGAAGAACTTTCACACACACATCCTGAGCTTTACAATAAAATAGATAAAGTCTACATCACAGGTTCAGGTGCCTCGCGTATTGCACCTACCATTAATGCTCGTTTTGTTCAAGAAGTCAATGCTGTTGTTCTCGCAGTGGAACATAAGCATCCCGATGTCAGAGCCGTTGTGGAACTTGGCGGGCAGGATGCGAAGATCATACACTTTAAACAGGGTGAAGATGGTAAAAAATCTGTACTGACCTCCATGAATGACAAATGTGCCTCAGGTACAGGGGCCACCATAGAAAAATGTACTATGAAAGTGGGCATGGAAAGTGAAGATATTCAAAATCTTGTTTTCCAAACAGACAAACTGCATCATGTAGCAGCCAAGTGTGGTGTATTTGCAGAAACTGACATTGTCAACCTTGTTAAAACCTCTGTTCCTTCAGATGAGATCATGAACTCTCTTGCTGATGCCATTGTTATGCAAAACCTTACCGTACTCACACGCGGTAATACACTCATGCCCAATGTCCTTCTTTTAGGCGGTCCAAATACCTACTTACCTTTTTTACAAGAGTGCTGGCGTATGCGTATCTCTGAGATTTGGGATGAACGTGGTATCAACTATGACAAAGAAAAGATGAGTGAACTTGTCTCTGTCCCAGATAATGCACAGTATTATGCCGCTTTGGGTGCGGTCATTTTTGGGGAAGGTGAAGCCAACAATGACAAACCATTTACCGGACTTATACAACTTAGAATAATGGTTGACACCGGGGGCACAACCCAAAATAACAACAATGACACCCCTCTCATCTCCTCCACGGAGGAACTTGAAGCCTTTCAAGAGGCTTATGCTATCAAACCTTTTGTTCCTCCGCAACTGACAGAAAAAACCACTTGTTTTTTAGGTATAGACGGAGGTTCAACCTCATCCAAAGCAGTACTCTGTGATGAAAAAGGAACCTTACTTTTAAAAGTCTATCAACTCTCAAAAGGTAACCCTGTCGTCGACACCCTTGAATTACTTGAAAAGATCCAGGAACATGATCCGCATCACTACTATGACATCAAAGGATTAGGCGTTACTGGTTACGCAGCTGACGTACTTGAAGGTGCACTCAAAGCTGATGCAAACATCATTGAAACCATTGCACATATGAAGTCTGCACAAAAAGCATTTGGAGAGAGTATCAATGTCATTTGTGATATTGGAGGACAAGACATCAAAGTGTTGTTTATGGAAAATGGCATGATGAAAAACTTTCGCCTTTCCAACCAGTGTTCTGCCGGTAACGGTACCCTGCTTCAATCTATGGCTAAGCAATTTGGCGTGCCGGTAGAAGGATTTGCAGATATTGCCTTTGCCGCAAAGCAGGCCCCTATGTTCAATTATGGATGTGCTGTATTTTTGGATACAGACAGAGTGAACTTTCAAAAAGAAGGATACACGAAAGAAGAACTCTTTGCAGGTATCTCTAAAGTACTTCCAAAAAATGTATGGCAATATGTTGTTCAAGCACCTAACCTTGCCGCTTTTGGAGACCATTTTGTACTTCAGGGTGGTACGCAGTATAATCAAGCTGCGCTCAAAGCACAGGTAGATTACATTAAAAACAAAGTACCGTATGCAAGAGTGGATGTACATCCTCATCCTGGTGAGGCAGGTGCTTATGGTGCTGCCATAGAAGCAAAAAATGTTGTACTTGAACGTGGCTATGCCACTTTTATTGGTCTGGAAGAAGCACTACAAATGACATACACTTCCAAAACAGATGAAAGTACGCGCTGTCACTTCTGCAGTATTAACTGTTCACGAACCTTTATCGATACGCATACCCCCTCTTCTGACTCGGTACGCTACATTGCAGGGTTTTCCTGTGAAGAAGGTACAGTTGAATCACACGCGGCACTTAAAATACTCAAAGACTCCAGAAAAGATCTGCAAAAAAACACACCCAACCTGGTAAAAAAAGAGTCTATGTCACTTTTTGCTCCCACCTATAACTTGGAAGAAAAACCTACAGAATCAACACAGATTACAGAACAACGGGTCAAAGTGACTTTAGGAGGATGGGGTCCGACATTGAGAAAAGAAGTACTTAGAAACTTTAAATCTTCAAGCCAAGAACAAAAGATCACTAGACAGGGTCTTCGTATCGCCATACCAAAAGTACTCAATATCTACTCTTTGGCTCCTTTTTTACGTACATACCTTGAAGCCCTTGATATCAATCCTTTACATATACAATTTTCAGGATTTTCTAATGAAGATATGTTTTTAGAAGGTGCCAAATATGGTTCTGTAGATTCATGCTATCCTGCAAAAGTAGCACAGTCTCATGTATATTCGCTGATGTATGACAAAAAGTTTGCCAAAAAATCTTTTGCCTATATGTGGTTTCCTGCAGTCACAGAGCTTCCAGGTTATGTCAAGCATACTATGGGACAAACCTCCTGTCCTATCATCTCCGGTACTCCTAAAGTGGTCTATTCAGCATTTACTAAAGAGAAGGATCTTTTTGAAGAAAAAAGCATTGATTATGTGGAAGATGCATTGAATTTTGACAACAAAGAGTTACTTAAAAAACAACTTTTTCAGACATGGAGACATAGACTGCATATCACGGAAGATGAAAACAACTGGGCAGTGGAACAGGGATGGAAAGCCCTTGACAAAAATGATGCTGACATCATGAAGGAAGGGCGTCAAGTGCTTGATGATGCTGTAGCTAACGATGAAGTAGTGATCTTACTTTTAGGACGTCCCTACCACACTGACCCGGGTATGAACCACGAAGTACTTGATGAGTTTCAGTCACTTGGTTTTAAAGCCATCTCTATGCGTGCCATCCCAAAAGATGAAGTCTATCTCTCACAATACTTTGCTAATGACATTAGCCATAAAGCTGTCTCTTCTGCCTATGATATCCGTGATGTCTGGGCAGAAAACTTTTCTACCAACTCTGCACAAAAAGTATGGGCGGCCAAGTTTGCTGCGCGACATCCTAATGTAGCCGTGCTTGATCTAAGCTCTTTTAAATGTGGACATGATGCTCCCACTTACGCCATTATCGACAAAATACTCGGTGCGTCACGCACACCACATCTCACATTACATGATATAGATGCAAACAAACCCGGAGGTTCCATCAAGATACGTGTTAAAACCTTTGCCTATACCTTGGATCAGTATAAACGTACACTTTACAAAACAAAACCTAGTAGACATGATACAAACAAAGAAGGAATTTTAGTATGAGTAGCGTATGCAGTACAGTAAAAATGACCGATAAAAACGGAGATCTGAACTTCCTAAATCAAACAGCAACACAATGGAGAGATATACCTCAAAATCCGATCACCTATGCTCCTAAAAGTGAAACAATCATGCTTTCCGGTGGCTTAACCATCTTACAAGACCAACTAATACAATCCGCACTTCAATCTTTGGGAGAAAACTATATCTCCATGCCAAACCCTAACTTTGAATCTTTTCAAAAAGGAAAAGCCTATGGGAACAGAGGACAATGTAACCCTACCTACTTTACAGTTGGAAACCTTGTCAAATATTTGCAGAACCTTAGAGATGAAAAAGGCTTAAGTGCTGAGGAGATCGTACAAAAATATGTCTATATCACTGCAGGTGGTTGTGGACCTTGCCGTTTCGGTATGTATATTACGGAATATAAAAAAGCACTGAGAGATTCTGGCTTTGATGGCTTTCGTATTACCTCTTTTGAACATGACAAAGGCATTTTTCAAGGCGATGACATTGATGATGAAATACTTAACTTCACCCCTAAGTTTTTCATTACGCTCATTAAATCCGTCATTATAGGAGATATGATCAATATCCTGGGCTACAAGATGCGCCCCTATGAAGTGGAAACAGGCACTGTAGATAAAGCTATTGAAACATGCCGTGCCTTGGTCTCCAATGCATTTTTAGAAAAAAAGTCTCTCATAAAAACCATGTGGATCTGCCGTCAAACGCTAGAGAGCGTAAAACTCAACCGTTTACAACCCAAAGCAAAAGTCATGGTCATGGGAGAATTTTGGGCAGCTATGACAGAAGGGGATGGAAACTATAATCTACATAGATTTTTAGAGGCTGAAGGTGCAGAATGCATTCCTCAACCCATCATTAACCGTCTTATGTTGAGTCTATGGGAAGCAGAACGTGCTGTCATCAAAAGAGAATCTCTGCACGTTGAAGGGGCAAAAAGAGTAGATTTTTCTTCCGTTAAAACAAGAGCATTCATTAAGCTTGGGAAAGTGGCTATGAAAACCCATTTTCACCTCTATGCCAAAGCAATTGGCTTACATAACTATGAAATTCCCGATATGGATAAACTGGCACAAATAAGCCAGGAGTATTATACCCTTGACTGTGAGGGAGGGGAAGGACACTTGGAAGTTGCACACCTCATCGAATCGGTCAAAGAGAACATTGCACACCTTGTTATCTCTGTCAAACCTTTTGGATGCATGCCTTCTTCTGCAGTATCAGACGGGATACAATCCTTGGTCACAAACCGTTTCCCGGAAGCAAACTTCCTTGCCATAGAAACATCTGGAGAAGGTGCTGCAAACTTCTATTCACGTGTACAAATGGCACTGTTTAAAGCAAAACAATTGGCAAAAGAAGAATTTGAAGCATTAACACTACCTGAAAAAATACCTGAAAAGATCCATAATTATCTCTATCAACCCCACAATGAAAAAGCAGGTACCTCCGCACAGCTCATAGCAAGTTTGTAAACTTATGCCTGCGCTATAAGCATCTTTTTCATCTCTTCAGCACTTAAGGGTTTACTATAATAATACCCTTGCACATTATGACATCCATTTGCAAATAAAAAGTCTCTTTGTGCTTTGTTTTCTACTCCCTCTGCTATCAAATTCAAACGAAGACTCTCGGAGAGTGCGATCATCGTATTGACAATAGCAACAGCATCCTCATTATTAGGGATATCCGCTATAAAGGATTTATCGATTTTCAATTTATCAATAGGCAGTCGTTTCAAATGCGATAGAGAGGAGTACCCTGTACCAAAATCATCAATAGCAATAGAGATACCTAATTCATGTAATCTCTTCAAGATCGATATCACTTCATCTGGTTTTTTCATGACTTCTGTTTCTGTAATTTCAAGTTCAAGCCACTGTGCCTGAAAATCACATGCTCGCAAGTTCTCTTCTATTTTATGTTGCAGATCTGGATATTCCAACTGCTTCATGCTGGTATTTAATGCCAAAACCCCCGGATTTAAACCTTGATTATACCACTGACAGACTTCTTTCATCGCTGTGCGCATCACCCATAGATCCAAATCTATGATAAGTCCTGTTTTTTCTACCATAGGAAGAAATATATCTGGAGACAATATTCCAACAGTAGGATGATTCCATCGTACTAAAGCTTCAAGACCTATGACCTTTTCACTTTGTATATTGATTTGTGGCTGATAATAAACTTCAAAGTGCTCATTTTTGATCCCTTCTCGCAGATCTTTTTCCATCATCACATGTTCGTAAGCTATATCTGTCATTTCCGTGCTATAAAACTGAAAATTATTCCCCCCTTCCTCCTTTGCTTTATACATGGCTGTATCTGCATATTTTAAAAGATTATCTGCACTTACTGCATCTAGAGGATAACGGCTGATACCAATACTTACTGACGTATACAATGTATGATTTTTTATGGAAATAGGCTCATCTACAATCTGAAGGATACGTCTGGCTTCTACTAAAATATCTTTATCATCATTGATATCTTTCATCATCACCAAAAATTCATCTCCTCCCAAACGGGCAACCATGTCTTCTTTACGGATAGACCTTTTTAAGCGTTCTCCTATAATATGAATGACCTTATCCCCCACATCATGCCCCAATGAGTCATTGATCCTCTTAAATCCATCCAGGTCAAGAAACATTAGTACTAATTTTTTTTTGTGTTTAGTCGCTTCCTTAAGACCTATTTTGAGCTCTTTCATTGAAAGTACTCGATTGGGTAACCCGGTAAGTGCATCGTGATTGGCTTGATAATAAAGTATATTTTTTTGACGGGCCAGTTCAAGTTCCATCTCTTTTCTCTGCGTAATATCTCTACACACAAGATAAATAATATCTCTGCCATTAAGTACTGTACTTGTCAGTATAATATCGGTCCAAAATGTTTCACCATTCTGCCTTTTCAACAACAATTCAAATTCATTATTTCCACTCTTAAGTACTGTTTTTTTCATCTTCTTTAATTTAGTAAAAGAGTGTGATCCATCTGGTTGTCGTTTAGGAAAGATCTGTAATGGCGTAGCATTCAAAAAACTCTCTTTATTTGTATATCCAAAAATATCCAGTATTTTTTGATTACACTCAATAAAGCTGTCATTTTCTACCAGCACAATCCCATCTGGAGATTTTTCAAAAAGTATTTCAAATGTACTTTGTGCCTGTTTTAAAGCTTCCTGCTCCATTACTTCATGACTTGTTGTATTAACAAGATGGATCAACGCATTAGTGGAGGTCGTTTTTAATTTTCTCTCTTTAGCCAATAGACCCATATTGGGTTTAGGTAGGTTATCACTTTCGCTAAGTGAAACTATGGTCATAGATTGATTGAGTAACACTTTTTTACCCGAAGTGAAAAATTCTCCATAGGTAAAAAACCCTGCTGTGGGTGCTACACTTTGTAGAGGCAGTATTTCCATATCTATCAAGTCAGACATAAAATTCCTTCGTGACACACAAGAGTAGACAAAAATGGCTTCAGAAGGTTTCTCCTTCACATGACTCAAAATATCATCAGAATATTTTAATATCTCTATGGGGTCACCATAACCAAACTTTACTTTATCTCCTACTTTTAAATTACCTGCAAATCCTAGAGAACCATCATCATATTTAGACAATACCGCACGTGCGACCATGACCCCGTTACGTATACTTATCAAAGGAAACTCAATACCGGTCGCAGGTAAACCTTCTGCCATCTCTTTGCCCAGGTAATGAATATATGTATCGACTGCAGTTCTGTTATCTATCGTATACACACGATTGTTTTTTACTTTTGTGATCGTAAGTTCTTTTCCAATGCGATGCCAATTCATACTATAATCATTGTACACATTTAAATGGGTACTGTTCAATGCCACAGCTACAGCACCATAAGGCACAATACCCTCCTTGGTAAATACATAGGTTTGGACAAATATCCCATTATCTCCTGCAAGACCACCTGCAACCATTATTTCAGAATTCACAGAATGTATGCCGTCTAAAAAGGCATCTCCATTGGTATGAAGACCATCTGCAAAAGCAATAATGAGCTTTGTATCTTTTTTGATCAGGGCTTTAGCCAAAAGCTTTCCAGAAAAGAATCCATCCTGCTGATGTGTCTCCATATGGGTTTGCAGTGTTGTATTTTCAAACTGTGTAAAACTCAAAACAGTTTGATGTGTTGAGACCTTACCATTCATAATTTCACCATCGGTAGTACTGCCAATAATAACAGCCTCAGGCAGCACATGCGTAAGAGTATCGAGTAGTTCTTCTATAAATATTTTATCATTTTTAGCAGTAAAAACCTGAATCAGAAGGGAAGGAGAATTATTGATATCATTTGATTGAATAAAAGAGTGCAATGCTACCGCATCTGAATAATACGTATTTATACTCTTCATCGAACCATCCTTGTCTTTGTATATTTTTTTATTATATACTAAAAAAGGTTATACTAGATTTCCCTGACGTATAAAGGTTTGTATTATCCCTCTCTATTGACAAAATAACCCAAAAGTGTTATTATCCGACTATCTTTACAAAATATGGGGATGACTTGGTTTCGACTGGAGTAGTCGGGGCTATGTGCATGTCGGACTGAGCAATTCCGTTACGCGGCTCACACGCATTTAAACGCAAACAACACAGATTACCGTCCAGCTTACGCAG
>Ga0164313_10004998_pt1 | contig 11757 bp, 22 predicted proteins | sample GuaBasSedimGuay4_FD_113735 | JGI IMG/M metagenome (GOLD analysis project Ga0164313, IMG submission 113735) | Subseafloor sediment microbial communities from Guaymas Basin, Gulf of California, Mexico - Guay4, Core 4569-4, 0-3 cm | ecosystem: Environmental > Aquatic > Marine > Hydrothermal vents... | reverse complement strand
TTACTAATTCTTCAACAGTAATTTTCACATACAGTGAAAGTTCAGAAGGAGCAGTCGTTTCAATGATCGATGAAATGTTTAAAGCGTTTGGCATTGATAAGAAATGCGAAGATGTTTTTGACACAGTAGTATTAACTGAAAAGTACAAGTATAATGAGACTGAAGATTTAATTCCTGAGGGTGTAGATGGCGATGCTGTCGAAAAACTCTATGATGATGTCAAATCCGGGAAAGTTCAAAAGCCAGATTGGTTTAATGATATCGAAAGTCACGAAGGATCGTGGGATTACTATACTCCTAGTACTTATCTGCATCTTATTCCTAAGAAGCCAGAATACGAGAAATTAGCAAGCTTAGTTAAAAACTTTTTATATTCAACAGACCATGAAGCGACAAGAGATTAAAATACCGTTCCATTCGATGATTGATTTGATCACGAATTCTTCAACAGAAATTTTCATTAATAGCTCAAAGTCTATTGAGCCGGCTAAAGAACTTTTAAGCGAGTTGCTAAAACTTGCAGGATCATATAAGACTTGCGATGAAGTTTTCGAAGTAAGTTTAACAATGGACACTGACTATTTAGTAGATATTCTCGGAGATCAAATGGAAAATTATGATGAGGAGAATTATATCAAATTAGGCCTTGATGATCTTGCCTACACAAAATCTTATGAAGTTGTAGAACAATATGTTAACGATGTAATGAAAGGAAAGATAGAAAAACCAAAGTATTTTGAAGAGATGATAGATGATATGGAAATTGGTATCAGTACATATCTGCATGTAGTTTCAAAGGATTCTAAGTATGATCATTTCTTAGAAATTCTTGAGAAGCTTTTATATTCACCAGATTATGAAGAAGGTTCCTGCTAATATGATTAAAACAAGAATCTTTCCAGAACATAACTACAAAGGGATCCATATTAATGGCAAGACTATACGTATTGCTCTAGACCCTAAGAAGCCCATTAGTGAACTACAGTGGCCCGAGTTCTATGATGTAAAGGTAACACCTTACTGTAAGGGTAATTGCCCATATTGTTATCAAGATAGCCTCTCTACTGTACAACATCCTGATAATATAGTTGAGAAATTTGAATCATTCTTCTCACCTATGACAAAGAATCAGAAGCCATTCCAAATTGCCTTTGGAGGTGGTGAACCTACTACACATCCAGATTTTTCTAAACTCATGAAAGTTTGTTATGATATGGACATTGCTCCGAATTATACATCAAACGGAATGTGGGTTAAGGCAGAGAATCGAGATGAAATCATGGAAACCACAAAAAAATATTGTGGTGGAGTAGCAGTTTCAACTCATCCTCATCTAGAAAAATACTGGAAAGCAGCCACTGATGCTTATTTAGAAGAGGGAGTATTTACTAACTTGCATATTATTATAGGGGGGAAGGGATCTATCGATGATTTCGTAGAAATCTATAAAGAATATCATGGAAGAGTTAAGTATTTTGTGTTGCTTCCGTTAACAGCTCAGGGACGTGCAAATGAATCTTTTGTTGATTGGGAATATTTTCAAGAATCAGTAGATGGCAGTCCAGCCGACATTGCATTTGGAGCTAACTTCTATCCATTTTTATGCTCAACACCTTCCAGATTTAAAGTATCATTGTACGAGCCGGAGATAATGAGCAAATATTTATCTTTAGAAGATATGTCTATTTATAAATCAAGTTTTAGTGAAGAAAAGATTCAAATTAAAAATGAAAAGTGGGAAAAAGTATCTGCTTAACTAGATTTCTTGAATATATATTCATGAAAAAGTTTAATTATACTTATATAACTACTAATTTAAAAAATGGAAAGAAATATGTCGGGGATCATTCAACAGATATGGAGCTTAAAACTTTTTACAAACTCGGATATATAAACTATAAATGATAGAAATTATGAAAGACGTATTTGGATAGATTAATCAAAAATTAGTTATTATCACCAGGAGAAACTTAAACCCTGGTTATCAAGCTGTTCATAAAAATCATAAATATATAAATAAATCAGTTATTTATATGAATCATCAAAGAGTTTATGACTCTATAATCCAAAAAGCAAAATCCGAAAATAGAAAAAAGAATGGAGAGGTTTATTATGAAACTCATCACATCTTACCCCGTTCTATGAATGGAGGAGACGAAGAAAATAATTTAGTGTTATTGACGGCAAAAGAGCACTTTGTTAGTCATAAATTATTACTATTCATACATCCATTAAATGAATCCATGAAGCATGCATTTCACATGATGTGTTATTCAAAAAATGGAGACTATATACCATCAGGTAAAGATTTTGAATACGCGCGTATTTTAATAAGTAATTCACTGAAAGAATCTTACCAAGGTGAGAATAATCCCATGTATGGCAAAAAACATTCTAAGGAAGCAATTCAAAAAATTGGGTTAAAGAGTAAAGGAAGACGTCACTCTAAAAAATCAAAAGAAAAAATGGCGTTAAGTAAAATAGGAAAAAATAATCCTATGTATGATCAACCTGGATATTTCACAGGTCTTACTCGTTCTGATAAAACTAAACAAAAAATAAGTGAAAGTCTTAAAATGGTTCTTAAAAAAGAATGTGAATATTGTCATAGGTTTATATCCCCTAGTAACTATAATAGACATACAGATAAATGTAAATTAAAAAATATATCATGACATAGATTAAACTATACATTATAACACGAAGAGATTTGTTACCCGGAGTACAAATGTTACAAGCTGCCCATGCCGGGATAGATTTTCAACACCAACACCCAGAAATTGCAAAGCAATGGAATAATGAGTCAAATTATCTTATTATCTTGTCAGTTGAGAATGAAGAACAGCTATTATTGTATTTAGAGAAATTTAAGTACTACAATCTTAAAACAACAATCTTTAGAGAACCAGACATTGGCAATGAAATAACTGCTATAGTAGTAGAACCCAGTCAAAAAACGAAAAAACTAACTAGCAAATTACCACTTGCTTTAAAGGAAATTAACCATGGCAATTGAGATCGAGGTCGGGAAACCCCTTAAAAAAATACAATATCAGAACGAATTCAAAGTTCTTGTTAAATTTAGATATAGTGACGCATCTGAAGTAGTTATGGTAGATGCTGCAGATATGTTTCAACTAAAGAAATTTATTAAAATGTTGGATGATTGCTTAGACGCATATCCAGAAGGAAAGGGTGTGTTAGATACGTACAACCATGTCGAGAATTTCTGGTTATATGTTGAAACTTATGACTCTTTGAGTCATGAACAACAAGCACAACTTGATGAAATGGCAGAGGGTGCAGAAATTTATCTAGAATGGCGAATTGATCCAGATGAAGGAGATCAGCACCAGATTGATAGTTACACATTAACATTTTTTGATAGTAACGGAATTGAAAGAGAAGTAGAAATAAAAAAATAAAAGCTATGAAAACACATTGGTAGGTACGTCCTAGGGGTCCATAAGTTTATTTTTGTTACAGAAAGTATATTAACAGTAATCAAATTTAAACAAAAATAAACAATATTATGGAAACAATAGAAAAAATATATGACGTAAGAAAATTTAAAGCAGAAATTAAAGTAGCTGCAGGATATCAGAAATTCTTAAAAAATCAAAGAAAAACTGTAAAACTTGTAGGTAAAAGAGAACTTGAGCCTTGGATGGCAACAATGAAACATTATCATAATCGTCAAGATTTAGCTGCAATGTATGTAGCTTATGGAGTAATGAGAGGCAAAGATTTAGACGAACAAATGAAAGCTCATATCTCAAAAAGAAATGAGTATGCTATGAGTTCTGCAAAAGAAAAAGTAGAAAAATTGCTTAGTAAATACAAATTAGAAAAAGTAGAAGAATCAGCGTAATCGGTCTTAGAGGGGGTGGACTTTAAATGACTCCCTTCTGTCCGATTAGCTCAGTTGGCGGAGCGCTGGATTCTAGACCCGGAGGTCGTCGGTTCGATCCCGACATCGGACGCAAAATTTAGAATATGAGAAAATTATTAGTAGTCTTATTTGCCTTTCTTTTATTACAATCTTGTGATGAATTTTATTACGGGCAGGGCTACGTATTCATTCAAAATAAAACAGAAAGTCCTATATGGTGCGATGTTACATATAACTTAGGAGGAGAGAATGATCCTAAATTTTTATACCATAATGCAGAATATGGTTATCAAATGAATTATGGAGATATTTATGTAAACGTTTCAATAGACGGGCAGCTTTGGTATTTTCATGAAGCATTTTTAGAAATTGGAGAGAATTTAAAAGTCATTGTTATACTCACGGACGGAGAAATAGATTTAGATATTAAACATTATTGATTATGAAAAATAGAACAACCGAACAACTTCTTATTGAAAATATGTCTAAGAGGAGGTATGAATTATTCGGGGTGGATTATAATGAGCGTCCCGATGGAGAGGAGATGCCGGTTAAAGTTGAAAAAGAAATTGATGATCTAGCAGATAAAATTCTTAATTGCATCAAAACTTATCACTATTCCCTTCCGTTTGAATTTGTTTTTGAAGAGCTTACAAAACTTGGATGGGCGCCGTGTCTTCTTTATGATGATGATGGACATTTTGCTATTTCCGGAGATGGAATGCAATCTATTCCAATGGATTCACTACAAGAGACTGGTTCTGATTGGATATCTCACCACATAGTAGCGGGTGGGTGGTTTCCTACAATCAGACAAGCATTAGAACATTACTTAAATGAAGAATATTGATATGAAATACAACAAAACAGAACAGAAAATTATCGACAAATTAGAGTTAGGAGAACATGACGAAGAGATTACTAACCCATTTAGTAAAGCAACAGTAGTCTTGCCACCGCTTGGTGTAGCTCTGTATGACTTAATAACGGGTTCTGAGATAACAGGCCGATATAAAGACTTTGATAACGCTCGCTATCTTTTCTCTAAGCTCTATCCCGAAGCATATATGATATTAATAGACTAAACAAACAAAAATGAAAAAATACGGATCAAAGGACATAGATAGAATGCAATCGCTCCAGGAAAAATCCTACGGCGATTATATGTCAGAACTAAATTTTGCGTTTAACATGTCTTCAGCAATTACCGAACCAGGGAAAGCTATGGCAAGAGGATACGCAGCCCAAGAAATATTTGGGGAGCATGCTGCAATTGCTCAAGTATTCTTTGAAAGGGCATTTAACTTAGGAGGTAAAGATGTGAAGCCAGAAGCGTCTGTTAATACTTTTGAAGATGCAGATTCAGAATTTGAAAACATTCCAATTAATGAACAACCTGCATCACGAAGAAAAGATGCTAAAGTTCTTAATGGTAACGTATCCCGGAGAACGCCCTGGGCAAATTTAGTGTCCCTGGGAAAATTAAATATCATAAAGGGAACAGGACCACAATTCAAATTATATGATTATCCATCTGGAACTGTAGAAGTCTGGGAAGATATTAGTTTAACTATAAAGGGAAGGTATCGTCTTATTTACACTTCACATTATGAGTCAGTTTATTTTATTGATGAATTGAGAAAATTCAAGTATGCAGATAAATTAGTTGAATGGAAGTTGGTGGATTATATTGAATCTGAATTTGTAGCTAATTTAGCTCCAGTGTATGGAAAATCTATAATGATTTTTAACTACGATTGAGATTAAAACTTTCTTATTTATAACTCATATAAATAACTAAAAGATATGACGACAGATTTAAACAAGGATACTTTCAAAGAAAAAGTATTCAAATACGACACAGAGAAAAAATGGAAATTTGAAGGCGATAAACCTGCTATAGTGGATTTTTGGGCTCCGTGGTGTGGGCCCTGTAAAGCAGTAGGACCAATTCTCGATGAATTAAGCAAAGACTTTGAAGGTAAAGTTGATATTTTTAAAGTGAACGTCGATGAAAATCCAGAGCTATCTCAAGCGTTTGGAATTCAGAGTATTCCTGCAATTCTTTTTATTCCTAATGAAGGAGAACCTCAAATGGCTTTAGGTGGTTTACCAAAAACTACCTTTGAAGAAGCAATCAAAGACATTTTAAAAGTAGAATAAAGGTTCATGATAGGTCGATTCTTAAAAGGGGGAAGTTTTTCGAAACTTTCTCCTTTTTCGTGTATATATAATTTATAATAACCTTGTGCTTGAGGGTTTAGTGTCCATTGAGGCATTTGAGTTGGAGAAATACCAACGAATAAACTTTCAAATATAAAATAAACGTAAGGAAAAATGACTGTACATGTAAACTATGAACGGGTCACTGCACCCACGGCTTATGTCACAAAAGACAGACAGCGAGTAAAGCAGAACAACGATGTTGTCTATTTAAACAATGGCGACGAGTTCGAAATCGAACTATTTAACCCAACCTCTAAAAAAGTTTTAGCTAAAATTCTCATTAATGAAATTTCATTAGGATCCGGTATTGTACTGCGTCCAGGTGAAAGAGTATTTCTTGAGAGATATTTAGATGAAGCCAAAAAATTTGTTTTTGAAACTTATGAAGTTGATAAAGCTAATCCTAATGTCCAAAGAGCAATTAGGAAAAATGGAATTGTAGATGTAGAATTCTATGATGAAATTCCTCCTAGACCTCAACATATTTGGCGAAGCCCAACAATCACTTATGATTACAATCAATGGTATGTCGATGGCAATAATACCTACAGCGGTAGTATTAATATTGGCTCGGCAGCAAACACAAATATCTGCGGTGAATCGGATTTATCAGATATAACATTTAATTGTTGCAACATTTCCGGGGATGCAGATTTTACTGCCAACACTAAATCATTTATTGATTCGGATATGCAGGCAGCATTCGAAGAAGCTGTTAATGAGAAAGCTAATGAGAAAGTAGAAACTGGAAGAATTGAAAAAGGAGATAATTCAAAACAAAAATTTGTGTATGATAACACTGAATTTATGTTTATGCCCACTTGGACATCATCTTGGAAAATTTTACCAATGTCTCAGAAAGCATACGTAAAAGAAGATCTGATTGTGCATTGTACTCAATGTGGCGCTAAGAGAAAGAAAACCTTTCATAAATTTTGCCCGAACTGTGGCAATCAATACTAATTAAATAAATATGTGCAAGGTTATTATTTTTCAAACTTGTTACGACAAGTATAAAAACGTAAAAAGATGAATGCAATATATAAATTATAAATTAACAATATCTTAACAGATTATTGGTACCAATCCTCAAAAAATTGGTTATATTTGTATTAACATATAAAAACAATATTGTTGTAGTAAGAGACCGAGTTACTTCGTTTATACAGAAAACAACCAAAACAACTCACCTCGATTTTCTCAACTAATTTATTTTAATCCTCCCTGACGGGTGGGACCCAATAAATGCCCTTGAGAATTAAAACTCAAGGGCATTTTTAATTTAGACAGTATGGAAGACAATTATGTAAAAATACCATTCAATGGAATCTATTGGAATTTACAAGCAATAGAAGATGAAGAAGAAAAGACAGGTAAGAAACTTGTAAGGCTTGAATGGGGTTGGGGTGCTGGAATGACAGATGAACAAAGAATAGATTGTGAGAATGATGATTGCCCAGCAGGATATGAAACAGTAACCACAACATTAAATGGAGCTGTATTGTTAGTTGTAGAACTAATGAAGATAATTGAAAAGAATAAAGACGAATCAGAATTAACAAAATATATTGTAGATTACATAGAAGGTAAACAACCCAAAGATTAAATTATGAAAAAGACAGAAATTATTTTAAGTACTGAAGAGAATGTAAAAAAGTCTGATATGTCTCCACTTTGGAAAGCTGAGCATAGGTATCATAAGGAAGATGTTACTGCAGAAATGTTAGCGAATGGGAAACAATGGTATGAGTATCATGTAATTTTTAATAGTTTAGAGCCTGAACAATTAACAAAAACGAATAAATTAAGGAAGCCTTTAGTGGCTAAATAAGAATTTGACTAGGGAGAGGAGAAGACCGGTAAGTTGCCATACCCTGGCTTCCCGGTCCGTTTAGTGGAACCGCACAGCTAAGAATGGGCGTTATTGTATTACGGTATGATAGCAAAACCCTGCGACTGGGAAACAAGCTAACCCGGCAGACTGCGCAAGTCTGTTAACCCAAAGAGTAAAGGGATGTGAATGGGTGGTCAATTAAATTAATAATAATCTTCGAGGTAAACGGCCTCGATAGTAAAGAAAGGAAACAATTATGTCAAAGTACAATGCAAAGAGGGAACCAAGAGTTCCAACAGAAACAAATTTAATGGGAGAAAAAGCATGGAAGCTAACTCCAAAGGAAGAACTTGTATCAACAGTTTTAACTAGCTTTATACAAAAGTCTTATTACGAATCCGAAAATGAAGTTCTTGGTAGAATTAAGAGTGCCCTTGAAGAAGTGGACCCTTTATTCGCAGCTAAGCTAGCGATTTATACCAGAACTGAAGCTAATATGAGATCTTCATCTCACGTTCTTGCTGGTGAACTTGCACGCAAGTTATCAGGTTTAGAGTGGGCTACAAGATTCTATGAAAAAATTATCGTTCGTCCAGACGATATGGCTGAAATTCTTGGATATTACCAAACTATTAACAAGGGTACAAAGGTTAAGATCCCTAATTCAATGAAGAAGGGTTTCAAGAAGAGACTTGAAAGACTTGATGCTTACTTAATTGATAAGTACAAGATGAAGGGGAAAGATATATCTCTTGTTGACCTTGTAAATCTATTTCACCCTAAGCCAACACAAAAGAATGCTAAGGCATTTGATTTGTTAGTGAATGAAGGTGGAAAGGGACTTGATGCTCTATATAGCTCAAAGATTCTTGAAAAGACTATGTCTGCAGCAGGTAAAACTGATGGAGATAAGAAGGAAGCTAAGAAAGAAGCTATTACTGCTGTATTGGAAAATCCAGCTGGAATGCCAATTTTTAACTTGCTTAGAAACTTAAGAAACATAATTCTATACGCACCTGATAAAGTAGATGACGCAATCCGTCAACTTACTATACCTGAAAAGATTAAGAAGTCAAGGCTTCTTCCTTTCAGATTTCTATCAGCTTACAATGAAATTCATGCGTTAACTTCTGTGGGAGCTACTGACAAGATTGTATTTGAAGATGAAAAAGAAGGTTCATTAGTAAATGGAGTTACTATGTCAACCAGCAAGAAGAAAGTTATGGCTGCATTAGAAACTGCTATTGAATTATCATGCTATAACATTCCTGTACTTGAAGGTAGAACTGCTATTCTTATTGACCACTCTGGTTCAATGAGAGGTGATGGAGGCGGATCTTCATTAGTTTCTGCTCTTTCTAAGACTAGAACTTCTGACATTGCAAACGTGTTTGCAGCTATGTTCTTGAAGTCTCAACCAAATGTTTATGTTGGTCTTTTCGGAGACAGATTATTAGGTTTCAATGTAAACAGAGATGAAGGTATTTTAGCGACATCTAGAAGAATTCACAATGAAGGTCAAAGCTGTGGAGGTGGTACCGAAGCAGGAATCTATGATTTCTTCAACGAAACACTTAGAACTGGTAAGGGAGTTGATAATGTAATTATTTTCTCTGACATGGTAATTGGAGACGGTTGCTCATGGTACGGAACAACTCAAGAAACCAGAGGTGGAAAATTTGGTGACTTGTTCAAGAAGTGGAGAAGAAGTTTTGGAGCTACTAAGGTAGTTTCTGTTGACATCAGACAAACTTCTGGTTCATCTGTATTCGATAAGAGTTACAATGTTACTCAAGTATCAGGTTGGAGTGACAAGATTTTCAATATAGTTGAAGCTGGAACCGTTGGTTACAAAGCAATTATAGAAGAAATTGAGAAAATTGTAATCTAAATATATAAACTGAATAATAAAGGGTCGGGAACGATTTCCGACTCTTTTTATTATAAATCAAATTAATTAATAAATTATGCAAGGAAAAGTAAAATTTTTTAATGAGACCAAAGGTTTTGGTTTTATTAAAGAGAATGATTCAGAAAAAGAACATTTTGTTCATATTTCTGGAGTGAATGAAAGCACACTAAACGAAGATGACGAAGTCACGTTCGAATTAGTGGAAGGTAAAAAAGGATTAAACGCAGTTAATGTAACTTTAGTATAAGATTTTTTTAACACAACTTTAATACCCGAGATTTTTTAGTCTCGGGTATTTTTGTTATATTGTAAAAAATAAAAATTATGACAGGAATATACGTACTATGCATACCTATCGATAAAGAACTTAAAAATTTTACTTGGCCAAAACATATGAATTGTAAGCCAGTAATAGGAGAGTGGGTGATGTCTGAAGAAGGAACCAAAGCAAATATTTATAGAATTACCCATGTTCCAGAGGGAGGCAATACACAATTGCAATTGACATTGCAAAAAATATAAACTTTAACACAAAACAAAATGAAAGCACTTTATGTATTACTTTGGGCTATTTACACAGTATTGATAATGGCCATTTTACCGCTGTATTTAGTTTCCTACCCATTTGATTGGGTTATTCAAAAAATTAGGAAACAGAAACCTACTTATTGGTGGTGGAAATTAGGTGATTGGCTAGAAGATATTATGCCACCCCATGATGTAGAACCTGCAACTAAATAAAAATGACAAAACAAGAAAAAGCAACGTTAGATACTATCTCTAAAAACTTAATGACGTGCACAAGAGTTACTTGGACTCAGGGGGATTTGGCTAAATGGTCTAAGTGGGCCGAGGCAATGCGCTCAGAAATAAATTCCAGTGTAAATTTAATAAATGCACTGACAGATAGTTCAGAAGAATCATCAAAGGAAACTCAAGCTGGATCACCTTTAACTTTAGACTAGTGAGCAAACTACACGACGTATTTATGAAAACAGCTTTTCTTTTCGCAAGTAAAAGTAAATGTGTAAGTCATCACGTTGGAGCTGTTATAGTAAAAGATGATAGAATTATCATCACTGGATATAATGGAACTCCCCAAGGGCTGGTAAATTGTAATGAGAAGTTTAGTCTTCTTAGCACAACAGGTCAGCCTCGTTTTGATAGAGAAGAACATCATATATGGTCTAAAGATAATGAGATACATGCAGAGATGAATGCAATTGCCTTTGCAGCTAAACATAATGTTGAAGTTGATGGGTGCGACATATACGTAACTATTTCTCCATGTAACGAATGTCTTAAAAATCTAGTTCCTACTGGAATTAAAAACATTTACTATCTTTATTTGTATGACAAAAGTACTTTAAATCCAAACCTTCTTAAAAGAATAAAAGTTCAAGAAGTTCCAGGAGCAGAGGCGATCAAGCAATGGGTAGATGATAATAATCTCCTGTATGTAGCACAACATTAATTTTTTTCTTACCAGTGAATTGGTTATATTTAAACAATAATGAAAAAACTTATTAGCAGTATAGAGCTTGTATTTTTGCTGATACTTCTATTCATTCACTTTATTGGATGGATTACAAAATCTGGAATTTTACTGGGTTGGTATTGGATATCCAATAAAGAAAAATATTACAAATTTAAAATAGATTATGAATTATAAACGAGCGGTAGATAATATTAGAACAGAGTTAAAAAGATATTTAGTTAAAGGTAACTTACAATCATTAGTAATGGGTATCTCAGGCGGCATCGATAGCACTCTGTGTGTATTGTTAGCCAAACCTGTATGTGATAAATTAAATATCCCCTTAATTGGTAGATCCCTGCCAACTTCCTCTAATTCTGGAGGAGAAAATTCAAGAGCAACAGAAATTGGAGAAT
>Ga0164313_10004997_pt1 | contig 11757 bp, 7 predicted proteins | sample GuaBasSedimGuay4_FD_113735 | JGI IMG/M metagenome (GOLD analysis project Ga0164313, IMG submission 113735) | Subseafloor sediment microbial communities from Guaymas Basin, Gulf of California, Mexico - Guay4, Core 4569-4, 0-3 cm | ecosystem: Environmental > Aquatic > Marine > Hydrothermal vents >... | reverse complement strand
GCTTTTTATATTTAAAGCAGATCACAACGGTATAAAGGTCACGAATTTTCCCGGACTAAAAGTTGACATGGGTTGTGTATTGTTTTTTTGAGGTGGGGCGAGGTTTTTCACCCTGTCGGGTGACCACCCGCAGGGTGGCATCCTGGTAACAGGGGTTCGATTCCCCTACGGGCTACAAATAAAACCTCCACATTGGAGGTTTTTTTATTTTTAGATGGTTGCCTTTCCGGAATATGCAAATTGTACATTAATCCTTAAAATTGTATATTTAAGAAATCATATAAATCCAAAATGGAAATGAGTGGAAAATCAGTTTTAGTATTTTTTGGCATTGTGGCTGTATTATTCGCATTTATCGGCTTCACAAACCCACAGACCATTGATGATTGGGATACACCTGCAAAATATAAAAATATGGAAAATAAATTTACAGGTGAAGATATAGGTAACATTGGTGAAGACCTTTACAAGCTACACTGCAAATCCTGTCATGGGAGGGAAGGCTATGGTGATGGACCCAAAGGATTTGAACTTGAAACTGAAATGAGAGATTTGACTTTCGAAGAAGTTCAGGCACAATCTGACGGTGAGCTATATTATAAATCCATTATCGGGCGGTATGAAATGCCCAACTATGAAAAAATAATTAAAGATGAGAAAGACCGGTGGATGCTGATAAATTATATACGTTCATTGGTTGAGTAAGTATAAAATCATTTTTTTTCTTAAAGAGAAGTAATCAATTGATTTGTAATACCCTTACCAATCACCTGAATATCTCAAATCTATAGAAGGTGCAACTTTTGCCAGATAACTCCAATTTAACGAATTTATCTGACGAATATGTAAGTAGTCATGTGCCAGCCAATTTACAAGTATCTTTTTAGCTGTCATTGTCTTTCCAAATGGATAATTATCTTCTGCATTCCAATCAGGAGTGGTTAATCCTTTTAACCAATGGATAGATTTTTTTCTTTCGGTTAGAAAATTATCTGTCGAAGACTTAAAATTTTTATGATTGTAGTTTTTTTCACTAACCCATTTATCAGGTGCTATCCTTTTCCAGTCTTTATCGGGATTTAGTAAGGCAAACTCAAGTCTTTGTCTGAAATCATCAATTTCCTCATCATGAAGGTGACATATCACCTCCAATAATGACCATTTTTGAGGTGATGGCTTCCATCGAGCTTGTTCCAAAGAAATGTTTTTTAACATCACTTTAATAATGTTTATATTGTATTCAAGCTTGCTAATAATTACTGTATGATCCATATTTATAGATGTAATATACTAAATTTGAGGTATAACCATTTTTTAGTCAGCAAAATAAATATTTAAGCTACCAATATCAGATAGCATGATAAAAAGATTTTTTCTTGCGATGATAATCATCCTGATTTTTGAACTATCTGGTATTGCACAGCATAGGACTCAAGTACTTTACAAAAAAATTGACTCTGTGGATTTATATATGGATATTTTCTTTCCGGAAAGTTACGATACTGGTATATCTCATCCGGCGATTGTTTTCTTTTTTGGAGGAGGATGGAAAAGTGGTAGTATGAAGCAATTTGAGCCTCATGCCAAATACTTTACCGAAAGAGGTATGATTTGTTTTTTAGCTGACTATAGAGTTCGTAACAGGCAACAAACAAGCCCTTTTGAGTCATTAAAAGATGCGAAATCAGCTATTCGGTTTATAAGAAAACATGCGGGGGAGTTTCATATTGATACTTCAAAAATTGTTGCATCTGGTGGTTCTGCCGGTGGTCATCTTGCTGCGGCCACTGCATTAATAAAGAAGTTTAATGAAGAAAGTGATGATTTATCTACAAGTTGCATTCCAAATGCGTTAATACTTTTTAATCCGGTTATTGATAATGGACCAGGAGGGTATGGATATGAAAGAATAGGAGAAAAATATAGGGACTTTTCTCCTATTCATAATATTGAAAGAGGGGCGCCTCCAACAATTATTTTCCTTGGAACAAAGGACAAGCTTATTCCGGTTGAAACTGCAAAATATTACAAAATAGTAATGGAAAAAGTTGAGTGTAGATGTGATTTATTATTATATGAAGGAGAAGGCCATGGTTTTTTTAAATTTAAACCTGATTGTTATAAAAAAACAGTTTTTGAAGCTGACAAATTTTTAGTCTCAATTGGGTATTTAGAATAGAAAAAAATATCCTTTATTTTGTTACAAATCGAAATGGATATGATAATGCATAATAAAAAAATGATAATGAAAATAACTGATGGTTCACGATTAAAAACCGGATGGTTTTTAGAGATATTTTATGGTGTTGTCTTGATGGCATCAATATTAGGAATAACAGTCAGCACTGGTTTTGGTCAGAATACCGGCACGGCATTTTCCATCCTCCCTGCGAAGAATAGTCAGGTTAACTGGCGAGGTTCCACTCTAATTGAGTCTGATTATATATCATATTTTGATAATGAAGATTTTAATCGGCGTGCTACCGGTTTTGAATCCATAAAGGATGGTGAAAACTGGATCGTCAACAATTGTTGGAGTGATCAGGCAGATCTACCATTTCGAAAAGAGTTAGGTATCTCTCCTGATGGAAATATCGTAGAACTCACTGTTCAGTTCACTCAACCTGCGTATAAGAACCGTACAGATGTTGACCTTTACTATAGCTTCAGGATTCCCTTAAAAGCTGTGGTTAATATGAACTGGACGGCAACGGTTGATCGTGTTTTCAGGCCCAGGAAAGTAAGCGGAATACTCAAAGATGATTCACCGGAAGATTTTATTGATGAAAAGATACGTTGGCTAGCTTTTTCAGGTAACGGTAAAAAATTGGTTTTTGACTTTAATCCGGAAGGAATGCAAACTTATAGCGATGACGGAATAAATAATATTCAGGGCTTATGGAGTGTTCACAAGAAAGGTGATTATCTGGAGTGTTCTTTTGGCTTTCATTCTTCTCTCTATGGAGGCACACTTAACAGTAAAGTAGTTGTTTTTGAAGGCGAATATAGTGATTACCCGAAACGACATGCTTATGATTTCTATAGTTACTATTTTGATCTGCCAGTGAACAGAACATACTGTTTCGGAGCGCCTGAACATGATGATCAGTTTGTTCAGGCAGGTGATAGTATTTATAACGATAAGCGTGGTTTTGGATGGTTGGACTCTAGCATTAGACTACATACCCTACGGACTTCCGGGGCACTTTACAGTGCAGCTTACGGTAACAAATCAGCTATCTTTAAGAGCCATATTGCCAGAAAAGGATTATATCTGATCACCGCGAGAATCGGAACTGGAAAGAAGCCGGCCGGCCCACTTTCGATGACTTGTTCAGGTAATAATATTATTAGTGATATTTCAGTGGCTCCCCATACTGCACAGACGATAACCTGGTCGCAATGGCTGGAGAAAGGAAAGGTAGAGTTCAAATTTGAAGGGGATTGGCGGATTTCAACAATTGCCCTGCAAATGTTGCAACATACCCATGAGGATTATAAATTTCGACGTGGTTTTTGGCGTGTAGGCGGCCTCTATGAGCCTTCAGTAGTATTTAGGAGTTCTTACTTTGAAAAGCCACCATTGATGGAGACTTCCATCTCCTCAGCACCGCTACCTGCAAACATTCTCCATGATATAGATAAAGCGATTATCTCTCCAGAGGGAAAAATCTCCCTTCCTGACCAGCAAAGTCAGGAGATGGCTTGGCGCTTTAATGCTAACATCGGATCACTGGGACCTGATAATAGTGGAAATTTTGATGAATTTAATACTCAGGAATTGCTTGAACGTCGTTTCACGGAGCTTAGGGATAAGAATATCAATACCATTATACTTAATGGATTTTTATCACGGCACACATTTCCCAATCATCAGGAGCGTATTAAAAAAATGATTCCTTTGATAGTGAAGGAGGCTCATCGACAGGGAATAAAAGTGATTGATCACATGGATCTAATATTACTGTGGAACATGGGATCAGGCTTCAGAGTGTTGACAGAACATCCTGATTGGCTTCAGCGAACAGTTGCAGACAATGTTCCCGGCACTTTTTTCTGTCCGGTAAATCCGAAATTTAAGCAGCAGTTCTTTGATTGGATGATTCAACATATAAAAGCCACCCATATTGACGGTTTTATGATTGATGAGCAGACTTTCGGTGGGGTTAGTTACTGTGGTTGTTCCAGTTGTCGCAAGCAATTCCATGATGCTACGGGTTTGACATTGCCCATGGACGAAACTTCTCCGATGCTAAAAAACAGAGAATCAAAACTCTGGCAGTCCTGGTTGAAATGGCGGATTCAGGTATTGGGCGATTGGGTTGTAGAGCTTAAAGAACTTACGAAAGAAATCAATCCGAACCTCACCTTCATGCGTTATACGACACACTATGGATTTACCAGCGATTATGCACCCATAAGGTTTGGAACATCCCTGACTGAATCGGCCAGAGCCTGCGATTTTCTCGGTACAGAGATAATGAGTCGTAATGTATTTGCTTCATATCGCAGTGTGTTTTCTTATCGCAAATTAAAATACTCACTTCGGGAAGCCTATGGTAGTCCGTTGTTTGGATTGGTATATTCACTTCAGTCACCAGAGGTCTCCTATTTTGGTTGGTCTATCAATAACATGAATAATCAGGGCAGCTGGCTCATGAATGATATTCCCGAAAATGCAACTACACCGGTTTTTACAGCATTCAATGAAAATATGAACCGGCAATTGGCCAGACCAATAACTCCGGTTGCTATGTTGTTTTCAACTCAGAGTCGTGACTGGTCACAAGATGAATCATACTATGTTGATCCTTTTGGATTTGGAGAGGCAATGAATGATTTGCACTACCAATATACTACGCTTATTGAACCATCACTAAAACCGGACAAATTAAAACAGTATAAAACTATTATTCTCCCAGATGCACGCTGTTTGAGTGATACCCAGATCGATATTCTGCTCAAATTTGCAGATCATGGGGGTAAGCTGTTATTGACAGCGCGTACCGGTATGTTTGATGCCATTGGCAATCAGCGTACGAGTTGGCCGTTTGCTGAAATACTGGGTATAAATAACCCATTGCCGGCAAAATTCATCAAGGGAGGCAGATTAAGCCTGGATATTGCTGGTAAGTCGGTTGAAAACAAAATGTCTTCTATTGAGATTTCATTGAACGGGACGAAAGAAATTACTGAATTTATGACTTTGCAAGCAAGCAATGGAAAAGAGTATCCGGCCGGGATAACAGTTCCGTACGGTAGGGGTTCAATTTCATATATTTCAAGTCAGATCGGAGGCCTCAATGTAGAAGATGAACGTACCCACAAACAGGAATGGACATTTGAATGGAATCAGGAGGCATTTAAATTTCAAGAAGCTCTTTTTCAGCAGCTTTTTGGTGATGACTGTACTTTTAAACCGGTTAATATTCCCTATAAAGTACTTACCACTGTTTATAGTCAAATCCATGATGAGAAAAAGTATACTTTAGTACATTTACTAAATGCCACCGGCTCGTCTATGAAAAAAGGTCAAATTGTTCCTAAAGGTGTTCCGGAGCAACCATTTCCTGAATTACCAGAAGATTTGAAGTTTAATATAGAATTATCGGAATTGAAAAATGTATTCATCACATCCCCGAATTTTTCTGGCCGTAAACCAATTACGATGCGGGAGATGACGAATGGATGGTATGAGATAACGGTGCCCAAAATGCTATTAAAATGTTATAGTATCGTTTGGCTCGAGAATTAGCTTATTTATGGTCTGTCCATAATGTTCGATTTCTGCGTTACGCTCGTCTTTAAAACAGTCATCCCGCCGATACTGGCGGGACTCCTGATTTTAAAGACTTCACAAGCCTTGAACTCGAACATTCTGATCCAAACCCTGACTTTATAGACAGAGCCTATTTAATATGAATTTCTGTACGGGCTCGCGGTTACCGGAAACAATGTTTTAAAATGTTATAATTTTGCATTCGTATTAACCCATAATATTTCAAATATGAATTCGTCAAAGCTCAAGGATGTTGTCAGTTTAAGTAGCAACAAAATCATTAATCCTGATGCAATTAATCAATATGGCGGTATTACTGCTAATTCGCCGATATTGATTATCCTGGCTGCTGGTAAGGGTACACGGTTTGGCAAGGACCCTAAGTGTATCCAGCCGATACACGGAATACCGCTAGCGAGCCATTCAATCGATTCATTTCGCAGATTTAGACCTGCACCAGTCATTGCTATTGTGGGATATCGACACCGCGAAGTTGCTGATGCACTTGGCTTGGACAATATATATGTCCACTCAGACAATCCATCTGGTGGCACAGCTTTTGCAGCTTATGAGGCCCTGGCTGTTCCAGGGCTTCTTGAAGTCAATCCGTTGTTAATCATTACCATGGGCGATCGAATAGTTCCCTCATCCATATATCGCAAACTATGGCGAACACATTTTGATATGGATAAAGAAGCTGATTTGACTTTTCTCAGTGCCGAATATGAGCCGCCAAAAAATAATGGTAAAGGACGGGTACTGCGCGATAACAACAATCGTGTTACAGGCATCATCGAAGATCGTGATATTGCTTCGGAGCCAGACGAGTTGACAAGACAGAGGCTGCAGAACCTGACAGAAGGAAATTGCCCTTTATATGTTTTAAGAGCGGCTACTTTGGCTCGGCATTTGAAGAATTTTACTAACAACAATGCACAGGGACAATATTACATTACAGATATAGTTCACCGCATTAGTCATGAGGGGGGAGATATACGCACTGTAACCTCAACTCTTGAAGATATGGAATATGATCTGCTATCTTCTGATGTCACACGACCAAAAGATCTTGCCCTGCTCGAAGGACTTTTTGATGACAATTATGGCTTGCTGTCACCAGAGGATATTGAAATAGAAGAGGCCGTTAAAACGATTATTTCCGAACGCCCGAAAAATCAGAGCGCTGCTATTGTTAAGCAGTTAGAAGAGCTGATTTCAACGATAAAGGAAGAGGATTTGGAGTTTGAAGCAGATCGTCCTGTAGCAATCGGTATTTCAGGCGGACGGCTACGGATCGCCTTTATGCACCCTGATATGGGTCGCTTTTTCGGGCCGGCATGGCAATTACCCATTGGTGCGGCAGATGCAAATGGAAAGGAACAGATTGTGATATTGATGCAGGAGGCCTCTGACCGTTTTATACACCTTTTCCCTATTGATCCAAAGTTTCGTGAAAGTGTCAATATCCTGCCATCTGATAATGAGATCATGTATCCAGGTAATAAAATATCTGATTTGCATTCCTACGAATTGTTCGGTATGCATATGAGTGAGAATCTGTTGCTTTCTCTTGGCTATTTTAATGACAATGAATTAGAAAGCCGTCGGCAGAAGGGCTTACCATTACCGCCAGCATCGCGTTGGGTTAGCAACAGCATGCGCAGGCCATTTGCACTGATTGGAAATGCGATTGCTTCTCTTCGTACACTTCGAACCGGAAGTCTGGGTGCTAAGGTGAAGAAATACCTTGGCCCTGATAGTTTTAAAGGAGTACGCCTGGTTTCATCCGGAAATATACCGCAAGGAGGATTTTCCAGCTCATCAGCTGTTACGGTAGCTGCTAAAAATGCCATTAACTCACTTTACGACTTGCGTATACCACCTGATCTTCTGATACATCTTGCCAGTCAGGCAGAATATGGAACAGGTGTTCGCGCTGGATCCCTGGACCAGGCAACAATACAGAAAGGCCGTACTGGAAAGGGTACACTCATTTCATCAAATCCTAAAGATAACTACCGTATTATTGGTACCTATCAGGTGCCAACTGAGCGGTTTCGCATCATCTTTCCATATAGTGTCGAGCGTGATCGCAGTGCCTGGAAATGGTCCTGGGGATTCTATGCTGATTCAAGCAATCAGGAACGACTAACTGCAGGAGAAATACGAAAGATGACAGGAAAGGCAGCAGAAATTGCTGCAATTATAGTAAAGCTGCAAATTGGGACCGACTTTTTTAAGCAGATCGAAAAGGATCTGATTAAAGAGGGAGTACTTAGTATCGAATGTCGCCAGTGGATTGCAAACATATTAATAAAGATTCCCCTACTTGCCACACAGGATAAATTGCGTGAATTTATCGATGCAAATCGAGAATGGTATATTGAACAACTCATCGAAGAGAATCGAATTGATAGGTTGGCGGCTCAACAAAAAACAGAAGCTCTCTACGATTCGCTTTTTGCAGGCTGGCGCGATCCGCTAATGAGCAGGACCAATCGTGATGGGAAGGTTGTTGAAGAGAAGGGCACACCGTTAAGGGCAATGGTGGCATATCTTTTTGCCGAGGTAACTAAAAATTTCTACCTTATCCATCATACAGAATCCTGGATTGAATATGTGACTTATTCGCAACGTGGCGACCGGAGTATTGATATGGATCCTCAGATTCTACCCTCCCGAAAGGAAATGGAAAGCGCTTTTGAATGGGAAAAGGATGTTGAAGGGCCAAAGCTATTAGAGCTGTGGCTTGAACGTTTCGCCGCAAAGCCGTTTGATTACAACAAAGGGCTTGATGACAATGCGCTTTCAGGAGATATTCCACCTGATTTTCGATATTTGGAAGGCTCGAATTTTTTCCGTGGTCTGGCGCTGATCGATCTTGCCGAAGCGATGTTGAAACGAGCCTTTGGTGCTGATGCTGTGGCTATACGTGTAAATGCTGCAGGGCAGGGAGACTTCTTCCAGGTGCATATAGATACTAAAAAGGCTGAAACCAAAGAGGTCGAGGAGTTTATCATAAAAGCATTCTACAAGCGTTTCGGCCTGGCCAAAGATGCGGATTTTGTTGAAGTTCATCCTGGCGGCGGTGCAATGGGTCTGCGTTTAAGCCGCTACGATTCTCTGCCTCAACTGATAAACAGTTTAAAGAGCCAATTTAATTAACTTGAATAATTCCTATCATGCAGCTTGATGCGTTAGGAATTATTCAAGTAATGAATCTATTCCTTTAGCGCTGCCAATATCCGCTCCGGGGTAACAGGCATTCGGTTTACCCTTGCGCCACAGGCATCAAATACTGCATTGGCAATAGCACCGCCAACACAAATTATAGTCGGCTCACCACAGCCTTCGGGCTTTGTATCCATAGCATCGATAAACACACATTCTATCTCCGGAGCCATTGAGAATCTTGTAAAATCATAAGTATTAAAATTGCGGTTTTTTACCTTACCCCAATCAAATATTATTTCTTCTTTCAGTGCATATCCGAGTCCCATTAGAATTCCGCCTTCTGTCTGTATGGTAGCACCATGAGGATTGACTACCTGTCCCATGTGCTGGGCACATACTACACGTATAGTTTGAACATCTCCGGTGTTTTTATCCACTTTCACTTCCGCGATCATGGCTACATAAGTTCCTGCGTCAAAACCCAATGCTATACCAAATCCATGACCATCGGGTTTTTCTCTGTCCCAATTGAAAGTTTCTACAGCTAATTCCAGAGCTTGCTTCATCCTCTCTTCCATCATATTATTTAGCCGGAATTCAAGCGGATCAACGCCAATCTGATGAGCTATGGCATCAATATGCGATTCTCTGGCAAAGGTAGTTGTGGGGTTCCCGGGAGCTCTCCAGGCGCCTGTCCCAAATGGGTGTACATTCTTCCCGTCAAAACTTCTGGTTCGGTTATTCGGAATATCATAAAAGAGGTTTGTCCCCCTGGTTCCAGCGCAATAAACATCAAATTCCCAGAAAGTCAATTTACCTTTATCATCAACACCGGCAGATACTTTCATGACACCTGCAGGGCGGAACATATCGTACATAAATTCTTCCCTTCTCGTCCAGGCCAATAGTACAGGTTTCCCACTTTTTTTAGCCAATTTTGCGGCTTCAATAGCTTGCTGATTATAAATTTTTCCACCAAATCCACCGCCGAGAAAAATCTGCTTCATATGTACCTTTTCAAGTGGCATGCTGAAGGTTTCTGCTAAAGCTTCTTGCGTACCAAACGGGGTTTGAGAAGATGCCCACATCGTTAATTTATCCCCCTCAAAAACAGCCAATGCTGTATGTGTTTCAATAGAAGCATGAGCCTTGTAGCCATCGTGGTACTCTGCTTCAAGCACCTCTTTTGACAACGCTCTCCCTTTGATAAGATTTCCGCCTTCTTGAGTTATTTCATTTTCATTGGCAACAGTTTTTAAGTACTCAAAAATGGTCTCATTATCGGCTTTCGATTCGGGTACTTCCCATTTGGCTTTTACCCTTCTGGCTGCCTTCGCCGCCATGGTTGGTTCTGTATGCAAAACAGCCATCAAATCTCCATCTTGTACAAATTCAGCGCCCTTATATTTAGCAACTTTGGAAGAATCAACACTTAAGAGTTTTGAGCCATGAGCAGGTGGCCGGATAATCGATGCATAAACCATGCCCGGCAGTCGGATGTCTGCCACATACATGGCTTTTCCTGTTACCTTGGCAACGGCATCCCTGCTGAGAATGGGTTTGCCAATAATCTTGAATTCAGATGATTTTTTAATATCCGGCTTTTTCTTCAGAGTTCTGACGATTTTTTTGCCTTTGGTCAATTCAGCATAACTAATGGATTTACTATTATCGTTTGTTACTACAACAGTGCCATTCTTTGTAGAAAGCTGATTTTTTTTAACGCCCAGTTTTTTAGCGGCGAGTTCTATCAATACTTCCCGTGCTTCTGCAGCTGCAGCTCTCAGAACCGGATCTGCAAAACGTGTAGTCATTGAACCCCACGTACCGGCATCGTAGGGACATAGTTCTGTATCGCCCATTATCATGTCCACCAGATCAACGGATATTTCCAATTCCTCTGCCATAACCTGTCCAAGTGAAGTATACACACCTTGCCCCATTTCAATTTTCCCGGTAAGGCACTCTACTCTACCATCTTCCCTGACGTGCAAATAAGCATTAAAATCCGGAGTGTCATCATCCTCTTTTGGAGCGCATCCTTCCAGCATAGCCAGTTCACTTAAAGAGAAAATAATGATAATTCCGTTGCCAAGACGCTTAAGGAAACCTCTTCGATCAATTTTGGGGAGTTGATTGACATCTCTAAAATATAATTTTGTTATTTGGTCCGCTTTCATAACTGAATTCCTCCTTTCATTTCTTTTGCTGCTGTTTGAATTGCTTCAATAATTCTCGTATGTGACCCGCAGCGACATAAATTTTCTTCCATACCTTCTATTATTTCGTCTCTTGTAGGATCGGGATTCTTGTGTAGTAATCCTATTGCATTCATAATCATGCCGGGTGTGCAAAATCCGCATTGCAGTGCATCATGCTCCACAAAAGCCTTTTGGACAGGATGCAGATTACCATTGGCGCTTAGACCTTCAATGCTCAGGATATCTTTACCATTTACATCCTCGATGAAGAGCATGCATGAACGAACCGGTTCTTTGTCAACCAATACTGTACAGGCACCGCAATGCCCCTGGTTACAACCTGTTTTAGTACCGGTGAAATTCAAACCAGAGCGAATTACCGATAAAAGTGATTCGTCCCCGTTTACCTCCACCGACACAGGCTCATTGTTAAAAGTAAATTGAATTGTTTGTCCCATTTTAGTTTCCTTTTTGTTTTGGTTCTACTGTTATTTTGAATGCTACAATGCTACAATGCTATAATGCTATAATGCTATAATGCTACAATGCTATAATGCTACAATGCTATAATGCTACAATGCTATAATGCTACAATGCTACAAT
>Ga0164313_10004996_pt1 | contig 11759 bp, 4 predicted proteins | sample GuaBasSedimGuay4_FD_113735 | JGI IMG/M metagenome (GOLD analysis project Ga0164313, IMG submission 113735) | Subseafloor sediment microbial communities from Guaymas Basin, Gulf of California, Mexico - Guay4, Core 4569-4, 0-3 cm | ecosystem: Environmental > Aquatic > Marine > Hydrothermal vents >... | reverse complement strand
GGGATGTCTGGCATTCCTAATTCCTAATTCCTAATTCCTAATTCCTAATTCTGCAGTTGACATCATTGCAACCGGATCCCATACTATTCACAGCTCTTTGGCGTATTGAAGCGAACGCGTTTCCGTGGGGGTGCCCGCTACTGCAGGGCTGAGAGCACACCCCTCGAACCTGATCCGGATCATACCGGCGGAGGGAATTGGAGACGCCCACCCACCATGCCGCAGCGCATCCTGAGCGGGCTTTCCGATCTCTTTTCCCGGTCGGATCAAACCTGGGATTTGCGGCATGAAAGTCCTGACAACAACCCTGATCCTCGCGATCATCGCGGCCGTTCCATCTCTTGCGGCAACGGGAGAGTTGCGCGGCGTCCTGATCGACGCCGTGACCGGCAACCCAATCGGCGACGCGCGGATCCATGCCGGTGCCAAGGGCATCGACCTGCAAACAACAACCGACGCCGATGGCGTGTTCAACCTCGAGCTGCCGGCGCCTCCCCCGACCGCTCTCCGCCTGCAGGTCGTCGCCGCCGGCTACCAACCCCTCGACCTCAATCTTACGGATCTCGAGCACGGTCTTTTCCTCAGCCTGAAGGCCCAGCCCCTCTTTGCCGGTGAGATCGAGGTCGCCGGTCTCCGCGCCAAAGCCGGCGAGACTCCGGTCACGGTCACGAACATTGAACGCGACGAAATCGAACGCCGGTACTGGGCCCAGGACATGCCAATCTTCCTCTCACCGGTGCCCGGCTTTTACGCCTACAACGACTCGGGCAACGGCATCGGCTACTCATACTTCTTCCTGCGTGGATTCGACATGCGCCGGACCGCCGTCAGCATCAACGGTGTGCCCATCAACGACGCCCACTCGCACGGCGTCTTCTTTATCGATCTGGCGGATTTCCTGGCGACCACCGGTGATATCCAGGTTCAGCGGGGCGTCGGAACCTCCCTCTACGGGGGCAGCGCGATCGGCGGATCGATCAACCTGCAAACCAGGGATCCCGCAAACTCACGACAGCTCCGGGTGGTCGCTCTCGCCGGCGCCTACGACACCTCACGCTTCACCTTCGAGTACGACACCGGTCTCATGAACAACCGCTGGGCCGCCACCCTCCGCTACTCGCGGGTGAGGAGCGACGGCTACCGGGATCAGTCCTGGGCCGAGATGTGGAACTACTCGGGATCGCTCGTCCGCTATGGGGAAAAGACCACCCTGCGCATCAACCTATTCGGCGGCCCTGAAAAGACTCATCTCGCGTTCGAAGGCATTCCCAGGGCCTACCTCGATGGCGAGATCACGGGCGACGTGCGCCGCGACCGGCGCCACAATCCCCTCGAGTACCCGGGCGAGATCGACAGGTTCTTTCAGCCCCACTACCAACTCGTCCACAGCTGGCAGGTGAACGACGATCTTGTCTTCCAGAACACGCTCTTCTATTTCACTGGCGACGGCTACTTCCAGCAGTTCAAGGAGGATCGGTGGTTCCCCGAGTACGGCCTGGCACCGTTCCCGGGACCCGACGGCGAGATCATCGACACCACCGATCTGGTGCGGCGGCGTGAGGTCGACGAGTGGGACGGCGGCTGGATCCCCAATATCGAGTGGCGCCACGGCGGCGGGCGCGGGGCCCTCCAGGCGGGTGCGTCAATTCGCCTCCACAGCGGCCGGCACTTCGGTATCGTCCAGTGGGCGGAGCACTACCCTCCAGATCTCCCTCCCGACCACCGCTACTACGACTACCAGCTCGACAAGGTCTCGCTGCAGCCGTTCCTCCAGGAGAGCTGGCGCTTCAACCAGCGGTGGAACCTCCTCGCCGGTCTCACCTGGACATCACAGACCTACGATCTCCACGATGACAAGATCAACGATGTATCGTTTGACACCACGTACACCTACCTCCTCCCCCGCCTCGGCCTCACCTACCGCCCTGCCCAGCGGTGGAGCCTTTACGGCAACGTCTCGCGCGGCGGCCGCGAGCCGGCCTTCCGCGACATATACGACCCCCAAAGCTTTTGGACGCCGCCACCCCAGGATCTCGAGCCCGAAAGTCTGACCGACTACGAGTTCGGCGCGCGATACGGCTGGAAAACGGGCGCCGCCACCCTCAATCTCTACTACCTCGACTTCTCAAACGCCATCGTGTGGGCCGGCGGCCTCGACAACAACGGCGACCCGGTGACCGCCAACGGCGCGGTCACCACCCACCGTGGCCTCGAGCTCGAGGTGTCGTGGGCGCCGCTCCCGAGGTGGAGCGGACGGCTCTCCGGCGCGTACGCCCGCAACACGATCGACGAGTTCACCGAATTCGGGTACGGCGGAGAGATCATCGACCACTCCGGCAACTCGCTCCCGGTCAGCCCGAGGTTGACAGCCACCCTCGAGCTCCGCGGCGGCGCCGGACCGGTGGACGGATTCCTCCAGCTTCGATTCGTGGACGACTTCTTCCTCGACAACACCGAGGACATGCGCAAGTTCCCCGAAATCCGCGATGATCCCGGCTACATCCATCGCATCAACCCGGCCTACACGGCGCTCGATCTCGGTCTCGACGCCGATCTCGGGCGCACGGTCGCCAATTGGCTCAGCGCCCGACGGATCAGCCTGCGGTTCCGGGTCAACAACCTTACTGACGAGCTCTACACTACCTTCGGATACTTCGACGGCTCGCAGCCGGTGTGGATTCCAGCCGCCACCCGCAACGCCTACCTCGGGCTGACCTTCGATTGGTAGTCAGGGTTAGCGATCAGCTGTCAAAAGAGCCTCCTGCAAACCCTGCGTTTGACCCTTGATCTTTCCGAAACACCGAACTGCGAGAACGACTCTGAAGGTGGGCTGAAGCCCACCCTACGAGCCCGCGCGCATTTGGGTCCAAGGTAGGGTGAGCCTTGGCCCACCTTCAGTTTTGCTGCCGGCGAGGTCAGGATGAAAACCATGGGGTTTTTGCAGGAGGCTGAGCTGATCGCTGATCGCCTTGTCCCGGAGAAACTCGGGGAATGTACACTATCCCTCGTGAAACGGAACGACGCATGATCAAGTCGCTGCTCGCCTTTCTGGTGATTTTCAAGGTCCACGTCTTGAGCCGCCTATTCTTTCGGCTCGAAAAGGAGTGGATCGGCGACGAACCGGAAAACTACGCCACCGACACCCGAATCATCGCTCTGCTCAACCACACCAGCCTGTACGAGCCTCTCGTGGCCGGCTACGCTCCCATCAACCTGCTGTGGAAGATCGCGCGCCACGGCGTCCTGCCGGTGGCGGAGAAGACAATGAAGCGGCAGCGGGTCGGTCTCTTCTTCTCGCTTCTGGTGCGCCACGTCGTGGTGGTCACCCGCCAACGCGACCACACCTGGGATGAGGTCCTCAATCGCATCGACTCCAAGGCTATCGTCATCATCCTGCCCGAAGGACGGATGAAGCGGGCCGACGGCCTCGACTCGTTAGGCAGACAGATGACGATTCGTGGCGGCATTGCCGACATCCTCGAGACCCTCCCCGGGGGTCGCATGCTGATCGTCTACAACGAAGGCCTCCACCACATCCAGGTCCCGGGCGAGCTCCTGCCGACTCCGTTCAAGGCCATCAAGGTCCGGATGGAGATGGTGGACATCACCGACTACAAGGCCGAAGTGGCGGCGGAGCACCCCGAGCTCGACTTCACGGGGGCCGTGATCGCCGATCTCACGCGACGACGGGATCAATACTGCCCCACCGGCTGAGGAATTTCGAATTTCGAATTTTTCTTTCCCGGCCTGAAGCCGTCGCGAAATTCTGTATCCGAAAAATACCTTGAGAATTCGTGGTGTTCGTTGCAATAATCATGTAGTCATCCGAAGATGAATATCGGATCGGCGCGCTTCGTTTCGGGTGCTTTCTCCGGCGGCGTCTCAAAAATGAGACCCTCTTCGGAGCTAGGAGGCAGCGGTGGCCCAGGTCTGGCGACTGAGATGGATGTCGGACACGAGCACGGGCGAAGCATCCTTTGGCCCCGGGGCGCACGTGATCGGCTCCGCATCCGACGCCGACCTCCGACTGCCTGACCCGACCGTGTCCCGTCACCACGCCCGAGTCACCTGCTGTGAAGAAGGTGTCACCGTCGAAGATCTGGGTTCGACCAACGGTACCGCGCTCGACGGAATGCCGGTTGACGGATCCGTACTCGTCACCGGGCGAGCCACCCTCAAGGTCGGGCGGGTCAAGGTCGACCTGATTCCGGATGCCCCGTCCTCTCCCGTCCTTGCAGAAAGTGATTCCGAGGTGAGCTCCGGCGCCTCCATGCTCCTCGGACCGGCCACTGTGGGCTTTCTCAGGGAAGCCGGCAAGGAGGTTGCCTTCGGATCGGGCGAGGTGGTTGTCCGGCGCGGCGAGCACCAGGACCACTTCTTCGTGGTGATCGAGGGCGAGGTCGAGCTCGTGCTGGTCGACGACGAGTCCCACAAGCGGCCCTTGGCTCGGCTCGGTGAGGGCGGCATATTCGGCGCAGAATCGGTGCTGGGAAAAGAGGGCGCTGCCGTCGATGCGGTAGCCGTGACCGATGTTCGTTTGCTGCGGTACCCGGCGTCGGCGCTTCCCACCGCCCTTCAGGAATCGGCTTCCCTGCGCCGCAAGCTCCTCGGAGGCATCGCCCGCCACCTCCACCATGCGACCTCTGACGCACTCGACCTCCTTCGCGGCACTGGGGTCATCGCCCGCCTCGTCCAGGGCGACAGCGATCCGGACACGTTCATCGCCGCCTCGGCCGGAATGCGAAAGGTCGAACGCACGATCGAGCGGTGCGCTGAGCGGCAGACGCCGGTACTGTTGATCGGAGAAGACGGCACCGGCAAAAAACTGGTAGCTCGGCTCATCCACAACGCGTCAACACGCACCTCCGGTCAGCTCATTGCCGTGAACTGCCGTGACCTCACCCCCGGCCATGCCGCGGAGCTTATCCTCGGCGAGGATCTCGGCGGGCGTCTTTCGACCAGTGGTCACACGAGCGGTGGGATCCACCTGGCCCACAACGGCACCCTGATCCTGCGCGGGGCGGACACCCTCGAGCCATCTGTTCAACAGATGCTCGCAGCCTATCTCGAAGCCAACCGTGACCGCCGACCAGGTACCTATCCAGACACCCGCATCATCATGACGGCACGGTCGAGTGAAGCCAATCGCGACGCCGCGGGCGGTCTGGCGCCCGTGCTCGTCAACTGCTTCGACGAGACCATCAAGATGCCGCCCCTGGCCAAGAGGCCGAAGGACATCATTCCGCTGGCCGAGGAGTTCTTGAGCAGGCAGGGGCCCGATCCCCCGGTCATCACCGAGGACGCGCGGCAGGCGCTACTGTCTTTTCGCTACCGACGGCGCAACGTCGCCGAGCTCCGGGAAGTGCTGGATCTGGCAGTGCGGATCGCCGACGGCCCAGAAATTCTCGCCGAACACATCTTCGGCGGCGTCGGCGAGGACGTGGCCCCGCCCGGCATCGACATCACCGACACCCCGCTGGTAAAACAATTGTTGCGGCGCACCGGCGTGCCGCTCGTACGGGCCGCAGCGCTGGCGGGCTTCGCGGCAGTGATCGTGCTCTGTCTCGCCTTTTCTACGACCATGGCCGGCCGACTCGCCAACACCGCTATCTGGTCCTTGTGGGAACCGGTAGTCTTCGGCCTCTTCTTCATCGCCGGGCCGGTGTGGTGCACGATCTGTCCCCTGTCCACCGGCGCGCGTTTGGCCAAGCGGCTCGGTTGGCCCGAGCAGTCGCCGCCGCCGTGGATCATCCGTCACGGGCCGTGGCTGGCGATCGTCGGCTTCGCGCTGATCGTATGGGTGGAGCGGGTCTTCAATTCGACCGCCAACCCGGTGGCATCGGGGCTCTTGCTCCTGTCGCTGGTCGCTGCATCCGTGACCCTGGGTTTGCTCTACAAACGCGAGGTGTGGTGCCGACACCTGTGCCCGTTGGGCCGGTTGGCAACCACCCTCGCACCCGCCTCTCCGCTGCAGCTCATCGCCAAACCAACCGTGTGCGCGTCGTCGTGCACAACCCATGAGTGCTACAAGGGAACCTCGAAGATCTACGGCTGCACCGTCTTCCACCACCCCCTCGAGGGCAAGGAGGCCTACCGATGCAAGCTGTGCCTCGACTGCCTCCACTCGTGCCCGCACCACTCGGCAAACCTCCAGGTACGGCCGCCGCTGATGGCGGTGTGGAGACTCGACTCCAGCGCCCGTGACCTCGCCATGTTCGCCGTTACCGTGACCCTTCTGGCTCTCGGGCTGGTGGCCGCACGATCGTTCGCGGTCCTGGCCGACCCAATCCACTTCACGATTCTCTGTGTCGTTGTCCTGGTGGCGGGGATCGCCCTTCACCAGGCGGTGATGGCGCTCGCCGCCACCGACCGCCGGATGGCCATCATGATCCGCCTCGCGGTCGCCTTCATGATCCTCGGCTGGGCCGCGTTGATGACCAGCCAGCTCGCCAACATCGCCATCCTCGACCAGGCCCGGGTCGCTCTCAGCCCTCCCCATTGGCTGCCCGAGTGGCCGGCTGGAGACTTCAGCCTGCTGACCGCTCTCCAGATCCTGACCATACTGATCGGGCTCGCCCTCGCCCTGATCTCGCTCTCCCAGGTCAACTTCAGGGGTACTTCGTTCTGGACACGCTTTGGCCGCCTCGTCGCGCCGCTGGTATTCGTGGGTTACGCCGGCGCGGTGATCGCGATGCTCTTCGTCTGATCGCGACGGCATGCCAACTCGCGCCTGACTGGAACCGCGTATTCTCTGATGAGATATTTCTCCTCGATCGCTCACTGCTTGACATCGAATGTTTTTGCGATACAATCTCAACTCATGATCTGGCTCTCCAAAGATTCGCAGGGCGCCGAAGGCTTCCCGAGTGTCTGAGCACTCTCCAATACCGGCAAGATTTCATCAGCCAGACGCCGATGGTCTGCCCATCGGCGGGTCCCTGAATGCGAAGACTGTCTCGGTTGTTGACAGAATAGTGGACGAGAGCATACACTTCGCACACAATATGTCCGTCAAAACGAACTCATTCGGGGTTTCGGAGATCGCGCACGCCGTTGTGCTGTGCTCGTCGAGACCCGTGCCGATCACGTTCCGTCACTTAAAAGGAGACGTCCAGCCATGAAGAACTGGAATCGTGTGTTTGTTGTGGTTCTTTTGACCCTGGTGGTGCAGATTGTGGGGATGGTGGCGTTTGCCGACGACCCGACGGTGGGTGTTTGCGGCGATCCCACAACCGTGAATCCGGTGTCCGCCTCGTTCGAGGCCGCGGGAGGCGATGGTGGATTCGGCGTCCCTGTTTCCTGGTGCTATTGGAGCCCGACCGACGCCGACCCTTGGATCACCATCACCGACTACCATTGGAATTGGCTTGCAGATGGATCGCTGTCGTACACGGTGCCGGCGAATGACCAGAGCGGTCCGCGGGACGGGTCGATTATCGTCAACGGCAACGAGGTTCACACCGTCCACCAGGCCGGAGCTTGCGGAATTGACGTTTGGTCCGGTGGTCCCGGTGCGGCGCCCTCCGTGTTCGTGAGCAATACTGCCTGCGAGCGCATCGTCGAGGTGACCTCATCGTGGAGCGAGGTGTACTCCGAGGATGGATCCGCATACGAAGGTCTGGTATATGGCCCGAACGAGGCGCTCTACGCACTAGACCCCACGCGGGGGCTCATCATCGATGTCACGGATCTCCTGAATCCCATACATGACGCTTCTTCGGGCGGGGCGCCGCTCAAACCGCGGGACGCCGTATTCAACCACAGGGGCGATCTCATCGTGGTGGACAGTAAGGCATCTGGAGGCGGTTTGTATGTCTTCCCGAACACGGAGATCAGCATCGGGGACGGCGTGACCCTCGGTCTGCCGGAACTGGTCCCGGGCTCCTTCGATCTCGGCACATTGATGGACGTCACCGCAGCGGCCAACGGCGACCTGCTTGTCACGGATTTCACTGGAAGTGTGTGGCAATTCCCGTTCGTCCCGGCGAGCGGAGTGTATATCCCGCCAACCGAGGTCGTCGATTCAGGAATCGGCACCCCGACCGCGATCGCGCGTTCCGCGGACGGCACGGTGTTTGTGGGAGACGGCCCACTCCTCCGCCAGTTCTCTTTTGACGCCAGTTGGAACCCGACACATGAGGTCTCATGCGCGAATTTCGGGGCCGGCGTAACGGTCCAGGATGCCGAGCTCAGCGCCGACGACACCCTGTATGTGACGGTCACAACCGCCTCTGGTGGAGAGCTGTGGGAGATACCCTTCGACACGGCCTCTTCGGACTGCGTGCCACCCTCCGGCCCTCTGGCCACGTTCACCCGGATCAATCCGACAGCGCCCCTGGTCGTCGGCGTCGCGCTGCCGTTCACCGGCCGCGACGGCAAAGAGGTGTCTGAAACCACGAAAATTGATTTCAACATCCCGGCCGAGGTCCAGGCCTTCAACTTCTTCGATTCTCTGTATGAGTTCAGGGCCTTGGCCAACGGCTGCGAGGTCACAGTCTCGGCCCAAGAGTTCAGCCCGATCGACGTGCAGACCGCCATCGATGCCGAAGGACTCGGTCCGGCGCGCGTGATCACCTTCTGGGGGGACAATGCCAAAGCCCTCGGATTCGACTACAGCGCGACCAACGAACTGTGTGTCCCGGGTGCGGAAGATGGACCGCCGCTCTACGAGCACGCCATCAACGCCTTCTACGGCGCCTTCAACCCGCAGATCATGATCTGCGAAAACATCGGGACCGACGACGTCCCATCCGACTGCCGTCTCATCACCTTCACGTCGTACTACCCGCTGTTCGGGTTCTTCCCGGACGACGGACGATTGGGTGGCGTCGACCCGAAATTCTCCCGATCATTCCTGATCGACAAGATCCCGGATGGTGTTGAGCCCGTGTACGACGGTGAGTTCTGCGGATTTGAGTCGCCTCTTGTTCCCGACGGGCCGTACCCGACCTTCCAAACTGGATCGGATCTCCCGATCAAGTTCCGCGTCGCGGAAGATTGCGAGACGGGGCCCTTTATCACCAGAAACCTGATCGCGATCCTGTCATTGGCAAAGATCGAGGACGAGCTCGGCAACCACGACTTCGATGCGATCGAGAATCCGGACATCACCGGCGGAGGCTCTTCCGACCCCTACCGGCTGGTCTTCAACAACCCGAAAAATAAGAACAAACCGTTTGCGCTGCAGGTCAAGTTGTCGGAGGACGGCGTCAATCTCGAGCCGGGTCTGTATCAGATCGTCGTCACCGACGACACCGCCGGGACGTTGGGAGACCCCAAGATCTACTTCCCCGCCCAGGTCACGTTCTTCAACGTCAAGGACTGAAGCCGCACGCGTCACCAGAATTCGGAGCGGGCCGCAAGGCCCGCTCGTTTCTTGCCTACCCGCCGCCGCCGGACGCGTCGGCGACCGGTTTGAGATCGGCTCGTTTGAGGAAGCTGTCGCTGCCCGCCTCCGCGCGGATCTCATCCAGGTACTCGGTCGCCTTGGTGGCGTGGCGGGCGGCATCGTCGCTGCGCCCCTCCGCCGCGAGCATTTCGGCCAGCAGGTGGTGGCTCTGGGCGAGCAGATCGCGCGCGCCCATGTCCTCGGCGCCGCTGATCGCCTTCCGGAGTCGCTGTTCGGCGCCTGAGAGGTCATTCGTCGCCAGCAGTGCAGAGCCCAAACAGACGTTGCAGCGGGTTTCAAGATAGGCTGCCCCGCGGCTCGCGGCATCCCTCAGCGCACCTTCGAGTATCGGTATTGCCTGCCGTGTCCGCCCGGCCATCATCTCGGCACACGCCAGGTCGGCCTTGGCGGCCAGGATCAGATAGGGGTCTCCCGACTCATCCGCGGTCTGGCCCGCCTGTTCGTAGAGCGCCCGCGCCGCATCGAAATCACCCCCGTAGAAAATCCGGTCACCCTCGTAATCGAGGGCCAGGGTGATGAGGCCGGCGTCCCCCAGATCGCGCGCCAATCCGATCGCCTCGTCGAGCACCGGCGCCGCTTCACCGAACCGCCCCAGGAGGCTCAAGGCGTTGCCGTAGCCGGCCAGGATCTCCACATACCACAAGCCCGAGTCCTCGAGCCGGCGCAAGGTCTCGAGCGCCTCTTCCATGGACCCGAGTGCGGCGCCGTAGCGTGCCTGGTACCCGTACACCCGGCCCAGGCTGTACAACTCAATGGCCGCACCCCACTCGTCCGCAGCCTCGCGGCGATTCTCAAGTGCCCGCATGGAGTGATCCACGGCCTTGCCATAGCGGCCCAGGAGGGTGTAGGTCTCAGCAATGTTGTGCAGGGAGTCCGCGATCTGCGCCGGATCCTGGATTTCCTCTCGAATTTCGAGCGCACGTTGGTAGTAGATGAGCGACTCGGCGTACTCGCCCTTCGCATCGTAAACGGCGCCGATATTGTTCAGCGATCGTGCCTGGTTCCACACGGCGCCAATCTCCATCTGGATCCGCAGCGCCTCGCGGGTGTGTTCAAGGGCCCGGTCGTAGTTGCCGTCGAGCCGCTCAACCTCACCCAATTCCACCAGGGAACCGGCGAGCCCCTCATCATCACCGATTTCGCGGTGGATCCGAGCCGACTCATCAAACCTCGCGCGAGCCGCCTCCAAATCTCCGGCCGCCATGAAAATCTGGCCGATCATGGACAGGCTCGCCGCCACGCCCCGCCGGTCACCAATCTCACGCTTCGTTTCGAGGGATTCCTCGAAGTTCTTGAGCGCCTCGTCCGGCCGACCCATGAACTGATAGGCGATGCCAAGCGCCTGCTTGGTGTTGGCCTGGGCCTCCTTGTTGTCCACCTGAATCGCCAGACTGAATGCCTGGTTGAGCGGTGCGAGGGATTCCTGCGGATTGCCGCTCCTGATCAGCACCCGCCCCATGGCGAGCTGGGCGGTGACGTTTTGGGGATCCAGATCGAGCGTGGTCTGAAGGTGCTCGCGCGCCAGATCGAAGGATCCGGCCTGCTCGTAGAGAATGGCGAGCTCGTAGTTGAGCCCGGCATCGGTGGGACGGGTCCGGAGGAGGTTCTCGTACGCATCGATCCCTGCCTCGAAATCGTTCTCCACGCGGGCGCTCTCGGCGAGGATCAGGTACCGCTCCTGCGAGGGCAGGTTGTCACCCAGCTCCACGGCGCGACGTGACGACTCCTCGGCCTTCTGACCGCGGCCTAGATTGTCATACGCCTGCGCCAGCTTGGAGTGAGCGAGGGCGAAGTTGGGATCGCCCTCGACGGCAATCTCGAATCTCGTGACCGCGTCCAGGTTGTTGCCCTGCCGCATGAGCTCGAGCCCCTCGTTGTAGTGGCGCAGCGCGACCACCGAGCTCGCCGAAGGTATGAAGGCCTGCTCCTCGAGTTCCTTCACGGCTTCGCTGGAGAGCGCCAGGTTGTCCTGTACCCCCTGCGCGAGCTCCTGCACGGCCCTCAGCAGCTGCTGTTCGTCGGCCGCCTCCGCCTTGAGGGTCGTGGTCTCGTGGCGCTCGAAATCGCGGATTGTGGCGTCGATGCGGATCTGCTCGCCGAGCTTGAGGAACTGTCCCCAGACAACGACGTCGGCGTTCGCAAACTCGGCGACCCGGCGCAAGGTCACCTCCTCGAGCGCTGTTTCGGGAGCGATTCGCAGATCCTTGAGAATCTGGTGCAGGCGATCCGACGACACGGTCCGCAGACTTGCCGTCTGCCCCACATCGGTGCGCAGCATCTCGGCGACACCCGGCCCAAGCCAGCTCAGCTCGGGGTTGCCTGACGCGTTTTTGAACGGCAGGATGGCGAG
>Ga0164313_10004995_pt1 | contig 11760 bp, 6 predicted proteins | sample GuaBasSedimGuay4_FD_113735 | JGI IMG/M metagenome (GOLD analysis project Ga0164313, IMG submission 113735) | Subseafloor sediment microbial communities from Guaymas Basin, Gulf of California, Mexico - Guay4, Core 4569-4, 0-3 cm | ecosystem: Environmental > Aquatic > Marine > Hydrothermal vents >... | reverse complement strand
GGCTGTCACTGTATCGAGCGAATGTAGAGATCCTGTTCTTTTAGTACCCGACCCGACTTTAGTTCTTCAATCTGATAGGCGTCCAGATTATCCGATCTGTCATCTTGGATAGGACGGCCCGTTTCGCAATCGGTGAAGCGCAGCATTTCGGGGAGTTGAGATTGAAAAGTCTCGGCAAGAGGCTGGTTGATGGCAACAGCAATTCCTCCGAGGGGAGTGGTCCAGGCGTCTTGTCTTCCGCCCAATCGAATATTCCAATCCGAATATTCGCTTCCGGGTTGATGGATTCGGACACCTCCTGCCCAGAGGGCCGGGAACAGACCTGCTCCGGCGCACACGATCACAACTGCCGAACCCTCTCGGAGATTCCGATCGAGCCCTGAATCGAAAATACGTGAGACATCCGCATAGCTATAGGTTGCCGCAACCGGAAATCCCTCCCTCACGTACCCATCCAGCATGACATAGGCCTGGGGTTCGGTCATTCCATTCTGCTGCGCCACATGTGAAGCTCCTTCGAAAAGCCCCTCGGCGAGACTAAAGGAAAGCTCATGCGATCGATGGAGAAGAGCCTCTTTCATCTCGACCACGGGACGATCGAAATCCTCAGCTAGAGTTGCCTTCAGGTATAGAAGCCACTTCTCCATGTAAGCCAGGACTCGAGGATCACTTTCCACGGTGTCATCAATTGATATGAGTTCATTCTCGACACTGAGAACCTTTCCATCCTGAAGCACGAAATCAATCGCTCCCAGAAACATCCCGTATTCACCGGCCTGAACGACATGGGTATTCTGGATGATCTTCGGCTCGTCAAAGGCGTCATGGGTATGCCCTGACACGATTAAATCGATATCGGGAATGCTCTCCGCGATTGCCGTCACTTCTTCCAGTGATCCCTGACGTTGAGAGGTCCCTGCACCGTGAAACATCACGATGATGAAGTCTGTCTTACCCTTCAAGCTCTTCACTTCCTGTTCGAGGTAGCTCACCAGGTGTTTCATTTCAGTCGCATCGTGTTTTTCATCGATGTACCCGTGAAATGCCAGGCCATCTCTTCGCAACAGACTCCCATTGAGAGCATCGGGCCCCATGGCTCCAATGATTCCCACCCTCAAGTCCGTATGCTCTGATTTAAGCAACTTGATCATGGATCGCCGAATGATCGGAGCGTCTCCTCCCATGAATCGGACAACGAATTCCCGAGGCGCGTCTGAGTTCTGGGTGTCTTTCACATTGGACAAAAGTGGAACCAGAACTCGTTCGGATGCCGCCTTTTCCAACATAACACTGAGACCTTCCAATCCCGCGTCGAATTCATGATTCCCCAATGTAATGGCGTCGTAGTTCAGCATGTGAAAGAATTCGAATTCAGGTACATGGGGATTGCCTTCGTCGGGTCCGATCGTGGCGAAGACCGACCCCGAATAGAAATCTCCTGCATCCAGGACAAGGGTGGAAATTCCCGCTCGCTCTCTCTCTTTCCGTCGTTCTGTGAGGGCAGCGGCTAGTCTTGCATAGTGGCCTCGAACAGGATCATCGTCCCCTTCCTCGGGAGTGAACAGGAGAGTGGGACCCGTTCCCCTGAAATGAGAGTGAAGATCATTCGTATAAAAGACCGTCAATTGATCGGTTCGGGAAACGAGCCCTTCAAACGGGGGCGTTGATTCGTCGGGGCATGCTGCGAGCACCACGAGGCCCAGGCTCAGCAGAATCTGAGGGATTCTCGACATGGCGGTTATATTCCTCACGAGCCGGAAGTGGGGGAAGCCCCAAAACATCGAAGGCCCCGATACCCAGGTGGTTCGGCTCGCGCAGCGCGCTACGGGGACTGGATCGAATCGAGATAGTGAACGATTCGCCAAATCGTCTCGATCGCCCGCGTATCGTCACCGTCGGGATCGGCAAGATTTCGACCCCAGACCGGCATATTGCTCGTGCCATGGGCGCGCGGCATGGTCGTGCCCATCACGGAGACGACGAGTTCCGTGCTTAGCGGGTTCCCGTACTTCGCACGCAGCCCCGTGAGCGCCGGCGGGCCTGGATCGAGGGCGTTGGCCGCGGGGCCCTTGCCATCGGCGGACTCGCCGTGACATGCGCTGCAATAGCGCCGGTACTCGGCGGCTCCATCCTCGGACTCCGCTCGCGAGACACTGACCGACATCCCGGAAAGCAGAAGTAGAATGAGAATCCAACGTGTGTTCATGGCCCTGTCTCTCCGTCTGGGATGTCGTCCAACGTCCAGTGTCCGGGCTGGAGAGCGCCCAAGACTGGAAAATCCCACGCCCCGGAAACTCGCATACCCAGTACAGCCGCCGCCTCGCCCACGGCGTGTCGGCGAACGCCTAGTATGTCATAAGTTAGCGTAGGCCCAGCTCGTTCGACCAGACCCGCCCAAATTGCCGCCTGAAGCTCCAGCTACCCAAAGAAGACTTCACGACGCAACACTGCCCGGCCCATGTGTCAAGCCATCTGACCGATGCTTTTTCGAAAATGCATAAGAGAACCCACAAAAAACACCGTCCCAATACCAACGAGCGCAAGTACTTGCGGCCAAATTATATCGAAACCGGCACCGCGATAGAGGATTGCCTGCGTGGCGGCGACATAGTGTGTGGAAGGCGAGAACTCCATGATGTTTCGTGCCGCCACCGGCATGCTCTCGCGCGGCGTTACCCCGCCGGAAAGCATAAGCATCGGTAACAGCGTTAGGATCATCAACAAACCAAACTGCGGCATCGTCCGCGCGAGAGTTGCCATCAGAATACCCATTGAGGTGGTGGAAGACAGATAGAGTGCTGTTAGGGCGACGAACAGCGCCACCGAACCTTCGATCGGCACCCCGAGCACCCCCTGCACGACGAATTGCAGCGACAAGGCCGATGCCAATAGGACCACCAGCCCCATGGACCACACCTTGCCCAGCATGATCTCGCCCGGTGTAACGGGCATCGCCAGCAGATGCTCGATGGTACCATGCTCACGCTCACGGATCAGTGCTGCACCTGCCAGAATGATCGACAGCATGGTGATCATATTCGTCAGTTCCATCACCGAACCGAACCAGGCCTGAGTCAGATTAGGATTGAAACGCGCTCGAACCACCAAATCCACCGGCAGAGCCCTGTCACCTCGGTAACGTTGAACGAATTCGTTTACTTCGCCTAACGCAATCTGCTGTACATAACCAGTGCCGGTAAAGGCTTGACTCATGCGTGTAGCATCGACATTAAGCTGGATGGCAGGCTTCCTCCCTGCCAGCACGTCGCGCTGGAAGTTCACCGGTATGTCGATCGAAAAGGTGTAGATCCCTGCGTCCAGGCCAGTGTCGACCTCGGACAGTGACACCAGCACCGGTGGTTTAAACTGCGGCGGGTGGAATGCTGAGACAATGCGGCCAGACAGCGGTGAATCGTCCTCATCGACAATCGAAATTGGCACGTTGGTGAGTGACTCCGGCATGGCGGTTCCAACCGTATAGATCATCATCGTAAAGGCCCATACGATCAGGACCAACATGACCGGGTCTCGCCACATGCTCCATAGCTCTTTGACACCGAGGCGATAGACATTGGCGATCTGCTTTCTGTTCATCTTTCCTGCTTCTTCAACAGGGCAGTAGACAGAGCCAGCACCAGCAGCCCCCCGAGAATGATCGGCACAAAATTACCTTGCAGGTCGGACACGCCGAGCCCCTTGTTGAATACGCCGCGGCTGATGTTGACGTAGTAGGTGGTCGGATTGACCTCCGCGATCATCCGGCCGATGCCTTCAAGCGATGTGACAGAATCGATCAGGCCCGCGAAACGCATTGTCGGCAGCATCGTACCCATGGCCGTAAAGAACAGTGCGGCAATCTGACTGCGGGTAAAGATCGAAGCGAACAGCCCAAACGAAGTGGAATAGATGACGAAACACAGGCTTGCCAGGGTCAACGCAAGAAAACTGCCTTTGATCGGAACACCAAACAAAGTCACGGCAAAAAAACTCAGCAGCAGGAAATTCAGCATGGCCAGCACGATGTAGGGCAACTGCTTGCCAAGCATGAATTCGGCACGTGTGACCGGAGTCACGTAGAGATTGGTGATCGAGCCCAATTCCTTCTCGCGCACTACCGACAATGCGGTCAGGATGGCCGGAATCATCAGCAACAGCATGGGAATATTTGCCGGCACCATTGCCGGCAGACTCTTTACGTCCGGGTTGTAGCGATAACGCGTCTCGATACGAGCGGCACTTACGCTGAAGTCCTGACCGAAACGGGTTTTTGCAGTCTCGGTCAGCCACTGCCGGTGCATTCCCTGCACGTAACCCTTCACGGTCTCGGCGCGTTGCGGGTTGGCACCGTCAATCCATGCAGCGACCTGCACCGGGCTGCCACGTTGAACGTCGCGTGCAAACTCTGGCGGAAGCTCGATGACCAGAGATAACTCACCACTGCGCATTCGCCGCTCGAAGTCGGCATAGCCGGCAATTGGTGCATGCTCAATGAAATAGCGCGACCCGGAAAGGTTGAGAGCGTAGTTCTGGCTGAGCTCGGTCTGGTCGCGATCCAATACCGCATAGCTGAGGTCGTCGACATCCAACGTAATGCCGTAACCAAAAATGAGCATCAGCAACAAAGTGCCAACCAACGCCATGGTCAGGCGAACCGGATCACGCTGCAATTCCAGCATCTCGCGCAGGCTGTAACTGAATGCACGGCCAAAGCTGAATGCGCTGGGTTTCGGATATGAGAAATCCGGCTTTCTCGCAACACCTACAGTAATGGCGGATTGGACACCGGTTTCCGGGCGCTGCATTTCATCGCCCGAAGCGGCGTCTTCCAAATAGGCGACGAAGGCATCTTCGAGTTTCGTTGCACCACGTTCTTTGACGATTTTCGCTGGAGCGTCGCTCGTCAAGACCTTCCCTGCATGCATCAGCGAAATGCGATCACAGCGCTCGGCCTCGTTCATGAAGTGGGTGGAAATAAAGATCGTCACATTGTCGTTGCGTGACAGATCGATCAATAACGCCCAAAAACTGTCACGCGCCACCGGATCGACTCCCGAGGTCGGTTCATCAAGGATGAGCAATTCCGGGCCGTGCACCATCGCCACAGCCAACGACAGGCGCTGGCGCGTTCCCAGCGGCAGGTTCTTGGGTAAGGCCTTGAGTACCTTGGCCAGTCCGAAACGCTGCAAGAGTTCCTCAACCCGTTCATCGATGGCTGATTCATCAACCCCGAAAAGACGGGCATGCAACACCAGGTTCTGCTCCACGGACAGTTCTGAATAGAGCGAAAAGGCCTGTGACATGTAGCCCACGCGTCGCCTCGAGGAGATGTCGTACGGGTCGACCTCCTCACCAAACAGCGAGGCCGTACCTTCACTGGGTGGCAGCAGGCCAGTGAGCATCTTCATGGTGGTGGTCTTACCGCAGCCGTTGGAGCCAAGAAAGCCGAAGATCTCGCCACGACGGATGCGAAAGTTCACATGATCCACCGCGGTAAAGTCACCAAACCGCATCGTCAGATCATGCGCCTCAATGGCGATCTCATCGCCATCGGCGAAGGGCGGCACCACAAGTTCATGATGACCACGCCGCTTCTCTTCGGGCAGTAACGCGATGAAGGCCGCTTCCAGCGTCGCGGTACCGGCGCGTTCACGTAACTCAAAAGGCATGCCCGTCGCCAACACCCGGCCTGCATCCATTGCAACCAGCCAATCGAAGCGCTCGGCCTCCTCCATATAGGCGGTGGAAACTATCACGCTCATCCCTGGCCGCTGTTGGCGGATGTTGTCAATCAGCGTCCAAAACTGATTGCGTGCCAGTGGATCTACCCCGGTTGTTGGCTCATCCAGGATCAGCAGGTCCGGGTCGTGGATCAGAGCACAACAGAGCCCCAGCTTCTGCTTCATACCGCCCGAAAGCTTGCCTACCGACCGGTCAAGGAAGGCATACAGTCCCGTGACTCTGGTCAGTTCATCGATGCGACGGCGACGCTCCGCCGCATCGTGGCCAAACAGGCGAGCAAAAAACTGCAAGTTGTCTTCCATCGACAACGAAGGGTAGAGATTTTTCCCCAATCCCTGTGGCATATAGGCAATGGCGGGACAAACCCGGTTGCGGTGGCGCGCCTTTCGCATGTCACCGCCCAGCACCTCGACCTTGCCTTGTTGCACCGCACGCGCACCTGATATCAACGCCAGCACACTGGACTTACCGACACCATCCGGCCCGATTAACCCCACTATACAACCCGAAGGAATCTCCAGATCCACCGAATCAAGCGCCTGCGTCTTGCCGTAGCGCAGATTGACGGAGCCGAGATTAGCGACAAACTGATGGCCAGTTCCTTCGGGTTTCATTCAGGCACGCTTACCGCTAGACCCTGCGGCCAATCGGCCTGAGAATCCAGCGTCAGCCAAGCCACACCCGGCAACCCGGTCTTCACCTGCTTCATATGTCTTTTCAGTACCGCCGGATCAATCCTCGCCTTAACTCGAAACATCAGCTTCTGCCGCTCGACGGCGGTTTCAACCATCTTCGGCGTGAATTGCGCGACACTGGAAACATAAGAAACCCGGGCTGGGAGTACATAACCCGGCAGAGCATCGAGTACGATTCGTGCCTCGCTATCCAACGCCACCCTGCCGACGACCGTTTCCGGCAGGAAGAAGGTCATGTAGACATCACTCAGGTCGACCATGTTGAGCACCTTGCCGCCCGCACCCAGTACCTCGCCAGGTTCTGCGACCCGGTACTGCACCCGACCGTCACGTGGCGCCTTGAGCTGGCTGTCAGCGAGATCGACTTCAATTCGCGTGATCGTGGCCTTCATCGCATCCACCTTGGAACGCGCACCGGTGCCCCGCGCTTTCGCAGCTTCCACAGCGGCCTGGGCAGCCTTTACCCGTGCTTTCGCAGCTGTCAGGGCTGCTGCGTCGATTCGCGCGTCGGCTGTGTCATCATCGAGCTGCTGTTGGCTTGCCGACTCCTTCCGTACCAGCGCCTGTGTCCGCTCAAGTCTCCGTTTTTGGTTGACCAGTTCACTCTCTCGCTCAACCACCACTGCATCCGCCGCCGCTACATCGCTCTCGCGCAGCGTCACCTGTGCGTCCGCAGCGACGACCGCATAGATCGCTTCCTGCAGCTGTGCATGCGCCTCTTCGAGTTGAGCCTCCAGGACATCGCTCTGCATCTGCGCCACAACCTGGCCCGCCTCCAAGAAATCACCTTCACCAACGAAGATATCCACCACACGACCGGCGAGCTTGGTAGCGACATCGATCTCGGTCGCTTCGATGCGGCCATTGCCACTAACGAGCGTATCTTCTTCCCCGTTGGGCATTGTGGCTCTCCAGGCCGCCCAGGCCACACCGACACCTACAGCGACTGCCACAAGGGCGATAATCGACATTCTCTGGATCGAAGATTTCATCTTGGTTCCCACGTTTTCGATATAGAGCAAGAGTTGCGATTAATGAGGACGGTTCGTGCTCTCGATACCGATTCCCCCCTCTTCTTCTGCGACTCACTCATCGATCACTTCAACCACATGATGTGTCCTGATTTCTCGGAAGCGGAGCGGTTGGAAGGCGTTTCAAGCGATCATTCGCACCGCCACTAATTCATGATGCAAGAATCAAACCTCGAATGAGCATATTCCATTTCCGGGGCCAAGGGTGGCGGTGCTCACCGATCCGGGAACTTTCCCGCCGAATCATGGATCGGTCGATGGTTTCGAGGCGCCGAGATTGAGGCAATCGCCGACCGGAAATTCGGGGGAAAGAGATCCCGAGACTGCCGACGGCCCCCGTGCCGCTCGGTTCATCATTCGGACATAGAGCGATGGTACGAGGTAGAGCGCGAGGATCGCGGACCCGCCGACGCCGCCAGCGATTGCGGTGGCGAGTGGTCCCCAGAAACGGCCGCCGAAGACGATTAGGGGCACGAATCCGCCGACCGTCGTCAACGTCGTGGCGACGATGTGGCGCGTGGCGCCGACGACTACGGAACGGACCGCGTCTGGATCACCGCGGTCACAATCCGGGGTCGCGCGGAGTCCCGAGAGCACGACTATAGCGCTGTTGATCGCGAGACCGACGAGGCCCATCGTGCCAAGGATCGCGTTGAAGCCCATCGGATAGCCGAAGCTCCAGACACCCACAAAGGCGAGCCCGATCGAGAGGAAGGCGACGATGCCGATGATCCCCGCCATTCGGAACGAGTTGAAGGTGAGGATGATGGTGCCGGCCATGAGTACGAAGAGGGGGACCGCGAAGGCAAAAAGTTTGCCGACGGCCTCGCTGCTTTCCTCGCTTTCGCCACCGATTTCGAGTCGGTAACCCGGCGGCAACTCGAAGTCGCTTGCCGCGAGTCGCGCCTTGAAGTCCTCGAGTGCGGTCGAGATGATCGTGAAGGGACGGACGAAGGCCTGAACAGTATTGACGCGTTCGCCATTTCTACGCGGCACGCCCGAAAGCTCGGGGATGAGCCGGATATGCGTGACTGCGTTGAGTGGCACGCCCGAAATTCCACCTCTCGCGGTCTCGCGGGCGGCAACAGCGGCGGCCGTGAGTGGGGCGGGGACGATGTAGGCGTTGCCGAGCTGAGCCAGGTTGCCACGGGTCGAATCCGAGACGCGGACACGAACGGGAATTTCTTCGTTGGCTTCGAGTACAGATCCCCCGAGTCGGCCTTCGAGACTATCGGCGAGCCTTTCCGCGACGTCGACGAGCTGTATGCCGGAAATGCGGAGGGCTTCCTCGTCGGTCTCGAAGAGAAGCTTGGGCTCGCCTGCCTGGAGTTGCGACAGTGTGTACGTGACATCTGCGGTCTCGGCCAGAATGCGACGAAGCTGATCGCCCAGGCGTCGCAACTCCCCGAGGCCAGGTCCGACGAGACGAACCTCTATCGGAGCGTCGAAGGGAGGGCCCTGCTCGAACGCGGAAGCCAGTACCCGCGCTTCCGGAAAGGCTTCAGAGAGCTCGCGTTGGAGTGGTTCAAGTAATCGCGCCGTCGCCTCTGCACTGCGCGTGTTGACGATACCGCCCGCGAAGGCGGCGTTGCGCTCTTGTCCGGCGATCATGTTGTAGTAGACGCGTGGAGCAGATTCTCCCGCGACCCAGAAGCTGTCGACCACGTCGGCCTTGGCGTTGACGAGGGTCCGTGCTCGCTCGACGGCTAGAAAGGTTTGGGCCAGCGAAGTCTGGCTCGGCATCACGATCTGGACCTGGAACTGGTTGCGATCATTCGGAGGAAAGAACTGGCTCGGCAAAGTGGTGGCGACAACGAATCCCAGTGCGGGCATAAGGATAGAAATCAAGATTCCTCGCCATGGACGTTCGAGAACAAAGTCCAGACTCCGTTCATAAGCGGCAAGGAGTCGGGTATTCGAATAGCCAAAGCGCCAGAAGCGTGAGCCGGGCTTCCCCCGCCGCGCCGTGAACCGACCGGCCATTGCTGGAATTACGGTCATGGAGAGAAAGAACGAACTAACAATGGAGAAGATGACCCCAATCGAGATGGGTCCCACGAATTCACTCATGGGTCCTGGGGCAAGGACGATAGGCAGGAAAGCCAAAATGGTCGTGATCGACGAGGCCAGCAGAGGCACGAAGAGATGGGAGACCGATTTCCCCACGGCCTCTTCAGGCGAAGCCGAGCGCGACACATGGTCGTTGTAGTCGTCGACGACGACGATGGCGTTGTCGATCAACAAGCCGAGCGCGATAATCAAGCCGGTGATTGACATCTGATGCAGCGGCATGCCGATCAGATTGTATTGCACGAGCACCATGGCAACGGTTAGAGGCAGGGCGCTTCCGACGATGAAGGCCGAGCGGGTCCCCATCATGAACAACAGGACGAGCCAGACGATCGCGGAGGAGAGCACGAGATTGCCGACCAGGCTCGCGAGCCTGGTCTCCGTATAGCCACTCTGATCAAAGACCAAATCGAGGGAGATGTCCGGCGAAATTTCGGAGCGATAGTCGTCCACGATATGGCGGGCCTTCTCGGCCCAAAGATCCACTCGGTATCGCGGCTCCATGGTCGCGGAGACTAACACAGCGGGGCGACCACGAACCCAACCGATGGCTTCCCGGGGTTCCTTGATGGTCTTCTCGACGCGCGCCACATCCGCAACTCGGAGCAAGCGGCCGTCCGGCTCCTGCCGAAGAGGGATTCGTCGGATTCGTTCGGCCGAGGTCAGTTCGCCTGCAACTTCGATGACAAGGTCGCTGGCATCGGCGCGCATCCGGCCGGCCGGCACCTTGACGTCGGCCTGTACGATCGCGTGGGAGACGTCGATCACTCGTAGACCGAGCGAAGCGAGCACCATCGGGTCGACCGTGACGCGCATCTCTTCCTCGGCCGCACCGATGACTTCGGTTTCCTTCGTCCCACCGAGGTTGCGCAACCGATTCTCGAGTTCTTCTGCGAGTCGGGTAAGAATGCCCAGCGGAGGATCGCCCTCCCCGTTCCACACGAACGCGGGAAGTAGGGTGACCGCGGTCGAGGTTCGATCGCGCACATCGGGAACACCGGCCGTCGGAGGTAGTTCACCCGCGGCGTCCGTCACGCGGTCGCGTACTTTCGACCAGACGCCATCCACTTCGGCATAGCCGTAGCGATCGTGGAGCGCGATTGTGATGACGGAGACTCCGGTTCGCGATGTCGAGACGATCTCGTCGATTTCGTGGAGCTCGCGCAACTCCTTTTCGATCGGCTCGGTGATCATCGATTCCACGCGGAGGGCACTCGCACCAGGAAAAAAGGTAGTAATGGTGCCGAAGCGACGCGCCATGGCCGGGTCCTCTGCTCGGGAGAGACTTCCAAGCGACGAAATACTACCGATCAGAATGAGCACGGTCGTGAGGATGGTCAGGCGTGAATTACGATAGAAGAGCGTGCGGAGCAACACCTAACCTTCGACATTCATGACTTCGTTCGCAACCTGGGAGGGGAGCGCCTGTGAAGGGGCCAGACGAACGTGTTGACCGGGAACGATTCGATGGACACCACTCGCGACGATTCGATCTCCATCGTGTAGGGTTCCGTTCACGAAAACCCTGTTGGTCTCCACATAGATCAGCTGGAGATCCCGCCCTTCGACTGTGAAGAGATCCGGCGTGTCCGAATCTGGCTCGACGGAAAAAACACTCCATAGACCCCGACGGCCCTCGGTGAGAGCCGAGATTGGGATCCAGTAGCCGCGTCCCTCACGCATCGTTTCGAGTTCGAGTCGGCCGAAGGCACCATCGCGCAGCCGGGCACTCTTCGACTCGTCGTCACTGGTGATACGGAAGATCGTCATTACGGTTCGCGTGTCTGGGTCAACGGTGGGGATTCGTTTATCGAGTCGTGCGTTGAACTTCACATCTTCGATCTCGACGGGGTAGACCGCCCCCGCTTCCAGATTGGCCGCGGTCGCGAGTGGAATTCCGACGCGAAGCTCCATCGGGCCGTCTTCGATCACACGAAACACCGTCTGACCGGGGGTGACGACCGTGCCTTCGTCGACGCCGCGCATGACCACACTCCCGGAAAAGGGTGCACGCAACTCGGAGAGTTCGAGCGCGACTCGTGCACCGGTGATTCCCGCTTTCGCAGCTTCGAGGTCTGCTTCGAGTGCGATCTGGTTGAAGCGAGCCTCGTCATAACTCTGTCTGGAAATGCTTTCGGAGCTTGCAAGAGTTTCGCTCCGCTGCGTCGTGAGTTTCGCCAGTTCCAGGCGAGCGGCAGTCGCCGCTTCTCGGGCCCTCAATTCTC
>Ga0164313_10004994_pt1 | contig 11762 bp, 8 predicted proteins | sample GuaBasSedimGuay4_FD_113735 | JGI IMG/M metagenome (GOLD analysis project Ga0164313, IMG submission 113735) | Subseafloor sediment microbial communities from Guaymas Basin, Gulf of California, Mexico - Guay4, Core 4569-4, 0-3 cm | ecosystem: Environmental > Aquatic > Marine > Hydrothermal vents >... | reverse complement strand
TTGTCAGTCAACTTTCCTATCAACGGCGATGAAAAAACAGTCGCCAGCCCTCCCAGAAAATAGATATACGTAATCTGGCCCTGTGTAAATCCTACGTTACGGGTCATATACGGTGCGAGAAAAGGGATGATGAGAAAGTGGCCGAGCACCAAAACAAATCCCAACACCAAGGCATTCACCTGGTTTTTGTCCAGGAAAATAGCGCCAAACACGTTCTTGAAAGACCGGTCCGAATCCACGGCTTCCAAATGACCTTGCAGGGAGGGAAACTTCCAAAGAATCAGCATGAGAAGGATTAGCCCCATGCTGCCAATAAAGAAAAAGGGCATTCGCCAGGAAAACATATCTGCGAGAAAAAGTCCCGTAGGTACACCAAGAGCAGCCGCTGCAGAGAAACCCGCCATCAGAAAACCGATCGCCTTTCCGCGTCGCTCAAACTGAAATACATCGCTCACAATCGAAAGAGCCATCGCACCAATGACGCCTCCAAAAAGACCGGTGAGAAACCTGATCCCAAGCAAGAAGAAATATGACGGGGCAAACCCACACAGAATAGTCCCAATGCTAAACCCTGTGTATATGAATATCAACGCTTTGCGACGGTCAAAGACATCCAGATAAAACACGGCGACAATCGATGAGCAAAACGCACCAATCGCATACGCCGATACCAACAAACTGAACTCCTGCGGATTTATCTCAAACAATTTCATGAAGACATCCCCGAGCGGCATCATGATCATGGAGTCCATGATATGCGTGAAGTTGATCGCAGCCAAAATGACAACAACGATACGCTCAGTGGGAGTCATTTGCATTTTGGCGAAGATAATCGCTGGATCGAAGGTCAGCGAAGAGATGTGAGTTTTTCTCAATAATCGAGAAAACCAACTGTTGACTTTCACCTCAAAATACTGCACGCGAGGTGTGGCACACCTTAAGGTGTGCCACACCTCGCAAAATTAATCTCCAAATACAGAAAAATCCATCTGAAGCCGCATATCATAGCTCGTTGGTGGGGCAAACCTGAATACGATACGCACCTCAATGCCATACGTTGGTCGGGAGACAATCTCCCGCACATCGTTCAGGCCAGGAAATGGTCTGATGATATTTTTCGTGTTGGGCGGCACAGGGTCGAGATAAAAGACCTCTCGTTGAAATTCAGGATCGAAGGGGTCGACAACACGAACTTCTATGAGGCGTATAAAGTCCAGATCAGCATCCTTGAATACTGTTGAAAGCTGAGAAAATTTGGGCTCGATGGAGGCGACCAGATCGTCATCAAATCCACTCAGTTCCAGTTGCGCTTCATAAGCGCTATTTGCCGCCGGTTGAAGAAAAAAATGTGTTTCAAGTGTATTGAGACCAGCTTTTATCTCAAAATCCATGACCTGTGTCATCTTGAAAAGCTCAACACGATTGTCCTTATGGCAGCCAAGGCTGGACAATGTGAGTAAAAAGATACCTATTCCCCAAATCGATCTCATCAGAGTGTAAACGTAAGGCTTTTGAAAATATTTGATTGGACAACATGACCACGATCATTTTTACATATCGTCGGCATTATGGTCCATAATTCCACTTTTAGACTAATTTAGTTGTAACGATTCATAATTCAATGGGCGAACAGAGAGTATCCAAAGTAAATGATCCGGTACAGATGCAAAAATTTGTACGTGGACTCCTGTGCGATGTTCAGGCTCTGGAGTATATGCTCGCAAATGATTGGTTTGATAAAAGTGCTGTTCGAATTGGTGCGGAACAGGAGATGGTCATGGTTGATAAAACAACTCTACGACCTGCCTGCGTCGCTGTTGAAGCACTGGAACAGATGGAGAATTGGGACTTTGTGGAAACCGAATTGGCACTTTTCAATCTGGAAACAAATCTCACACCACGTGAACTCAAAGGCAGTTGCTTTCGTGATCTTCAAAATGAAAATCAGGAATCACTAAGTAAGATACAAGGCGTACTAGATAAGTTTGATGCAAAAATATTGCTCACCGGGGTCCTGCCGACCTTGCGGAAAAGGGATATGACGCTTGACAATCTCACGCCTAAGAAGAGATATCGCGCGCTGATGGAGTCCATCGACGAACAGCTGATCGGCAGTAATTATGAACTTCGGCTTACAGGCATCGATGAACTATCACTCAAGCATGACTCTCCGTTTCTGGAGGCCTGCAACACGAGTTTTCAAGTACACCTGCAGGTCGCTCCCGATAAGATTGTCCAGATGTACAATATCGCACAGGCTCTGGCTGGCCCGGTGATCGCCGTATCGGCAAATTCACCGTTGGTCTTTGGTAGAAGACTTTGGCACGAGTCACGCATCGCACTATTTCAACAGGCACTCGATACCAGGTCGTCAAGTGAGCATATGCGCGAGCGGAGCCCAAGGGTGAGCTTTGGAAATGAATGGTTGAAAAACTCAATCCTGGAGATTTATAAGGAAGATATCGCACGGTTCAGGGTATTGCTCGCTGGTGATGTCGAAGAAGATGCACTCGCAATGGTGCGGGCAGGGAAAGTTCCTAAACTCAGGTCGCTGCAAGTCCACAATTCGACTGTGTATCGCTGGAACAGGCCGTGTTATGGCATTAGCAGCAACGGAAAGCCCCATCTTCGTATAGAAAATCGGGTCATTCCTTCCGGTCCGACAGTAGTTGATGAGGTCGCGAATGCCGCGTTTTGGATCGGCTGTATGGAAGGCCTTGCAAATAAATTTGAGGATATCACAGAGCAAATTAGCTTTGAAGACGTACGCGATAATTTCATCAAAGCATCAAGATTCGGCATAGACACGAAGTTTACCTGGTGCCAGGACGAAAAGATAACGGCCGTTGATTTGATTTACAATAAACTCCTGCCGATAGCCAGAGAGGGCCTCGAGTTGCACAATGTGGATGCAGCAGATATAGACCTCTATATGGGCATCATCGAAGGCCGTGTTCGCTCACACATGAATGGTGCCAGGTGGACGCTGCGCGCGTATACAAAGCTCAAAAAGGAATCGTCAGAAGATGAAGCACTCACCGTGTTGACCAGTGCAATGCTTGCAAATCAATCGAAGAGCATTCCTGTACATGAATGGAGTCTGCCAAATCTCAGCGACCTCAAAGAGTATAAACCCAATCACCTGCGTGTAGGTGATTTTATGACTACCGACCTGTTCACTGTGCAGCAGGATGACATACTTGACCTCGTGTCAGAGATGATGGACTGGCGCAAAATCAGGTACACCCCTGTAGAGGATACAAAGGGACGACTGATCGGACTCGTCTCTATCCGGATGATTTTGCGAAGCCTGATTCAGAGTATTGATCCGGGGTCCCGCCCACGCACAGTGAAGGAGATCATGATCACAGAAGTCGTCACAATTTCACCGAATACAACCATCGTCGAAGCGATGGACAAAATGCAGGAACGACGGATTGGTTGCCTGCCGGTCGTGCAGGATGATGAGCTTATCGGGATCATTACCGAGAGTGATTTTCTGAGAATTACAAAGAGATTGCTCCAACGCCTTGAAGGGAGCTAAAGATTGTGCCAGACAGTAAAACTATTGTCTTCGAATTCCATTCATTAAGTATGCGTAATGTGTTGTGTTTTAGTTGAGGCAATAGCACAAGCTTGTCCACTACGTCGTGAGGAGGTGAGGATCAAGCAGATACGTTGGATTTGTACAGGTAATTCGTGAAAATTCGCGCCATTAGTGGCTTAAACTCCTGAATACTGAATCTCAATAGAACACAGGTTTTCACGGATTTTCCTTCCTCATTGCAGTTATACATGGGTTGCGTACTTTTGCGACCCGTTTTCAATCATGAAAAAACAGAACTATGCCATTTGATATTGACATGATCAAAGCCCATTACGATTCGATGGGAGAAAAAATTGCCAATGCGAGACAAACGCTCGGTCACCCTTTGACGCTGACTGAGAAAATATTGTACGCACATCTTCACGAAGAGTCTCCCCTGAAGAACTATGCGAAAGGCAAGGATTATGTCTTTTTTGCGCCCGATCGTGTGGCCATGCAGGACGCGACCGCGCAGATGGCACTGCTACAATTTATGATGGCCGGAAAGGACAAGGTAGCCGTGCCGAGTACCGTGCATTGTGATCACCTGATACAAGCGAAAACGGGAGCAGATACGGATCTTAAAAATGCGATGGACATCAACTCTGAAGTCTATGATTTTCTCGCTTCTGTTTCCAATAAATACGGCATCGGTTTCTGGAAGCCCGGAGCGGGTATTATACATCAAATCGTTTTGGAGAATTATGCATTTCCAGGAGGAATGATGATCGGCACTGACAGTCATACCCCAAATGCAGGAGGCCTCGGAATGGTCGCCATCGGCGTGGGTGGAGCCGACGCAGTCGATGTCATGGCAGGCATGCCGTGGGAGCTCAAGATGCCAAAGGTCATCGGCATCAAACTCATCGGCAAATTGAGTGGCTGGACCACTCCAAAAGATGTCATTCTCAAAGTTGCAGGCATTCTGACAGTGAAAGGTGGTACTGGAGCGATCGTAGAATATTTTGGACCAGGTGCCGAAGCTATCTCGTGTACGGGTAAAGGAACCATCTGCAATATGGGTGCCGAGATCGGGGCGACCACTTCGACATTTGGCTATGGCGCAGCAATGAGCCGCTATCTCAAAGCCACCGAACGGACTGAAATCGCTGAACTTGCAGACGCGGTAGCCGAACATCTCACTGGTGATGCTGAATGCTATGCAAACCCTGAACAATACTTCGATCAGGTTGTCGAGATCGACCTTTCGACCCTGGAGCCACATATCAATGGTCCATTCACACCGGATCGCGCATTTCCTATTTCCGAGTTTGCAAAGGCTGTTGAAGAAAATGACTTCCCACCCGTGCTCGAAGTCGGGCTGATTGGTTCATGCACAAACTCTTCGTACGAAGACCTGACGGCTGCAGCGTCTATAGCAAAGCAGGCAAAAGAAAAAAATCTGAAACTCAAATCTGAATTTACTGTGACTCCAGGTTCTGAGCTGATTCGCTTTACAGTGGAGCGCGATGGTGTGCTCGATGATTTTGAAGCCATCGGTGGCGTCGTACTGGCAAATGCTTGCGGACCGTGTATCGGTCAGTGGGCACGTCACATAGATGATCCGAAGCGCAGAAATTCGATCCTCACGTCGTTCAATAGAAATTTCTCGAAAAGAAATGACGGCAACGCTGCGACCCATTCCTTCGTCGCATCACCTGAAATTGTCACAGCGATGGCACTTTCCGGTAGCATGAAATTCAATCCGTTGACGGATACACTCACAAACGAAGCAGGGGAGGAAGTGAGATTGAGCCCTCCGGTCGGGATTGAGCTCCCACCGAATGGTTTCGCCGTAGAAGACGCGGGATTTGTAGGGCCAATTGCTGATGGGTCGGGCATTGATGTGACCGTCAATCCGACTTCTGACCGCCTCCAGTTGCTCACCCCATTTGAGCCACTCACCCAAGATCAGCTGACGGGTATGCGTACCCTGATCAAGGCAAAAGGGAAGTGTACGACCGATCACATTTCGATGGCAGGTCCGTGGCTCAAGTTTCGTGGCCACCTCGAAAACATCTCTAATAACTGCCTTATCGGCGCGGTCAATGCCTATAATGACCAAACGAATCACGTACTCAATTTTGAAACAAACGAGTATATGGCAGTGCCGGATTCGGCTCGCACTTACAAAGCAGATGGGATCAGCACGGTTGTTTTCGGCGAGGAAAATTATGGTGAGGGTTCATCACGTGAGCACGCCGCAATGGAGCCGAGATTCCTCGGAGTCAAGGCCGTCATTGTGAAGTCATTTGCCCGCATCCATGAGACAAATCTCAAGAAGCAGGGGATGCTCGCATTCACCTTCGTAAACAAAGATGACTACGAACTGATCAGACAGGATGACAAGATTGATATCCCAGGGTTTGATGCATTCATGCCCGGTCAAAATGTAATAATCGTCTTAAATCATTCAGATGGTACGCAAGATCAGTTTGAGGTGGCGCACACGTATAATGATCAGCAGATCGAGTGGGTAAAAGCAGGCAGTGCGTTGAACAAGATCAGGGAGGCGATAGGTGAGTAGACAGTAAATTTGGCAATTCGGTTGTCTCTATTGACATCAAATTATCAAGATGTGATGTATATTGCGCGACCACTTAGCTGTTGGGATTAACCCCCGGACTATGGAGTATTAATTCAAAACAAACACACATGAAAACCAAACTATTCATAACTCTTACCATCCTGCTCACAGTTGTAGCAATGTCCTGGTCACAGGATGCCAAACTGGACAAAGTCGTCATGGTAAACGGCGAAGTCAAAATAGGACACGTCACGGGAGTGAGGGATACAGAGATACAATTTGTGCACGATAAAGAGACCATCTCTTATACCTTCCAAAAAGCAAAAATCAGTAAGATTGAATTCGGGAGCAGCGGACGTATTGAAGTATATAATGATGTAGCGCCAACAACCTCCGCATCCCCAAACCTGGCAGATCACCACAATAAAATCGCCATTCTCCCATTTGCCTACGTGCGCGACGGAAGGCAACTGAAGAATGATATTTCCGAAACCAAGGTACAGAAAGAATTTTTCAGCCTGATGAATGGTCATGTCGGAAAACTCAAAGTGCAGGATCCACAGACGACCAATGCATTGCTTCACAAAAATGGCGTCACTGATGAGACCTTTGATAATTTCATGATGCCCGAGATTGCCAACATGCTCGGTGTCGAATATGTGGTGCGCGGAATTCTCACCATCAACGAACAAGGCTCAACATCATACTCTTCTAATTACAGTTCCTATACTGCAAAAAAGAATAAGCCCGGTACTAACAAATGGAGTGTGGGGTCAACATCAAGCTCACTCCAATTCAATTCTATCATCGACCTCACCCTCTATAATGATACCGGGGATGCAGTCTATGCGCACACCAAGGAATCTTTCTGGCCTACCGATGATGCGTATCCGATGACACTGAAGTATTTGTTGAAGAGAATGCCGATCTATACGAAGTAACTCTATGCTGATGTCAGCATCAGCTGATGCGGGCTGCGGGATGTGTACGGTTCTGCAGATTACGCGTACGTAATTGTTGCCTTTGCCGAGAACGAGTGTTTCGTGTGTCAGATACGTCAAAAATCTGGATTCTGGAATCTGGAATCAATTACCCGGCGCCTCATTCAGCAAAGCCGCCCCCTTCAACATCAACAGCACCGCCACACACATAATGATGTGCACAAGATCAATGTGATTAAAATACGTGTGGATCACGATAGGGATTCGAAACACAAAGAGCGTAGAAATCAAGACCAGCACCGCGTAGATCATATTCCTGCTGCCCTCATTCCCAGACCTTTTCAGATTGTAAATATGCAGCGGTAAAAATACGAGGACGATGCCAAACGCAGAATGCACTTCGACAAATTTGAAATTGATAAAATACATCGTCAACCCTGTGACCACGAGCATGGCGGTCATTATCATTGCACCAATCACCTTCACCGTTTTGTCACTTAAGCCAGGCCTTGCATATTCGAGCGCGGCAAATTCTAATAGGGCCACTGAGAAAATGGCCGGAATCCAGCCTGCGAGTTTCCACGAAAAATCTAGGGCATACATAAATCCGTGACCTACTATTCCTCCCGCAATGACACTTAACCCGAATAGCAGGAAGTAATGATTCATGAAACGGTTGGCGCGACTTCCGGAATTTGGCAGTTTGCGATACGCGTAGAAACAAACCAGCCCCAAAATGATGTCCGTCAACACCACCATCGGCTCCTGAATCCGAAGCCCAAACAAGATGATATCCGGCTGAATTATTTTTGCGAGAATCATAGGGGCTATCATTTTTGGATATTATGTAAGTACGGGTTTGTCTCGGTAGATCCGTGTGTCTCGACAAATCCGTACTTGCCGGATTTTAATCCTCTGGCTGATATAATTTGAATATAATCGGCAGGGTAAACTGTACTACTACCGGAACCCCTTTCTGAACGCCCGGAATCCACTTTTCATCCATGTGATTCATGGATTCAACCACAGCAATACTCGCTTCGTCAATGCCATAACCGAGGCTTTTTGCAATGACAATGTCAGAAATGCGGCCATCTATTTGTACGCTGAATCGAACAACGGAAGCACCTTCGATGCGATTAGCCTTTGCCTCTTCAGGATAATTGACCGTGCGGTAGATATACTCCAATAGTTTTTTTTGCGCACATGCGTACTTTTCTTCCTGCTCACCAGCCATATCTTCACATCCTGGAAAGCGGGGCATATGCTGTGCCACCATATAAATTCTGTCAAGCTCCACAGCGGCCGCGGCTGCAGGGACCTGCTGGTCTCCCTCATTCTCTTCTGAATCAAACTCAGTCTCCAGAACGGAAGTCGGCTTAGTTGTCCGTATGCTATCAGATTCTATCTTCTCGTTCTGAACAGAGCCAGACGCAGCTGCTTCTTGTGGCTCCGGTTTGTGCGCAGGAAACTGCGCCGATTCCATCGTCGATCCATTCAGCGTAAACGTGATTGAAAACGCATCCGCCACGCGATTCGTAAGCGCATTTATCTTCACCACCTCAGCAGGATATTGCCGTACCGTGGTGTTGTAGTAATTGGCAAATGCAATTGCAATTTTCCCCTTATAAGCGCCCGGCAGACCCGCTTCCTCAGCAATGCCAGTCAACCCCGCACTATACGCATCTCCATCGAGCGTCTGGGCGGTAAGCATTCCAGCCCACAGAATCGCCATTACAGTAAGTAACCTCACATTCGTCATTCTAAAATCAAAAATAATCACACCTCACACCTCATACATCAAAAATCAAGCGTCAAAAATCAAGCATCAAAAACCATCAAAAATCAAGTGTCATACATCAGGAGCTATGTCGCGACACAATCCTACGCCTCCGTTGTAGGTGCATCGCGCAACTCTCTACGCCTGCGTCGTAGGCGTATCCCGCAACTCCCGACGCAATATCTTCCCAACATTCGTCTTCGGAAGCGTCTTCATAAACTCAATCTCCTTAGGCACCTTATACGCCGTGAGTCCTTCCCTGCAAAACGCGGTGATCTCCTCTTTCGTAAGTGACTTGTCCTTCCTGACAACAAACAACTTGACCATCTCACCGCTTTTCTCACTTGGAATACCAATTGCCGCACACTCAAGCACCTTGTCATTTCCAGCCACAAATTCTTCTATTTCGTTTGGATAGACATTGAAGCCGCTCACAAGGATCATGTCTTTTTTGCGATCCACAATCCAGAAGTATCCGTCTGCATCCATTTTGCCTACGTCACCCGTGCTGAACCAGCCGTCCTTCAGAACTTTTTCGGTTTCGTCCGGGCGTTCAAAATAGCCTTTCATCACTTGTGGACCCTTGATCTGAATCTCCCCTATCTCATTGACTCCGAGCGGTACACCGTTATCATCTATAATACGCATGTCTGTCGAAGCTACCGGCAGACCGATACTACCGAGTTTTCCCGACCCGTCAATCGGATTTGCGGAAGCAGCCGGTGACGTTTCGGTCAGTCCATATGCTTGTGTGAGATAGCAGCCTGTCACTTCCTGCCATTTCTCAGCGACATGATTCTGGACTGCCATACCACCACCGACAGTTATTTTGAGATGACTGGTGTCGAGTTGTGCAAATTCTTTGTTATTCAGTAGTGCATTAAAGAGCGTGTTTACTCCCGTCATAAAGCTGATCGGGTATCTCTTAAACTCCTTCATGACAGAAGACAAGTCACGCGCATTGACAATCAGGACAGACAGGGCGCCCGCTCTCATTGTGGCAAGTGTATTGACTGTAAAGGCGAAGATGTGATACATCGGAAGTGGCGACAATGCCACCTCAACACCCTCCTTAAAATCCTGGAATAGAATGGCCTCGATCTGAAGCATATTCGAGACCATATTCTTATTGGTCAGCTCTGCACCTTTCGACACGCCAGTCGTGCCGCCCGTGTATTGGTGCATTATCACGCGCTCAGGGCCGTCTTCAAATGTCTTTATGGAAAATTTTCGACCCTCATTCACGGCGTCACTAAATTTGACTGTGTTCGGGATATCATATTTAGGTACCATTTTCTTTATGCTCCTCACGGCAAAATCCACAAACATGCCTTTGAGCCCACCCAGCAACTCACCAATGCTGGTGATAACAGTGATTTTGATATTCGTCTTATCAATGACTTCTTGCAGATTGTGGGCAAAATTTTCGGCGATAATTACCGCTTTGCAATCTGACACCTCAAACTGGTGCAACATCTCACGGGGAGTGTAGAGTGGATTCGTATTGACACAGACCAGACCTGCCTTCAAACAGGCAAAGACAGCTATGGGATACTGCAGCAAGTTAGGCATCATGATTCCCACCCTATCTCCTGGTTCCAGACCCCTGTAGTGCAGATAGGCCCCCAATTGTTGTGCCTTTTTGTGTAGTTCAAGATAGGAGATGGTGGCCCCCATACACCCAAATGCGGGTTTGGACTTATACTTCTCAACCATTGCATCAAAGAATGATGTGAGACTCGGATATTGGTCCGGGTTAATGTTTGCCGGTACTCCGGTGGGGTAGTGCTTTAGCCAGGGGCGATCTTCAGTTTGCATATCAAGTGTGTTATTGGATATTCAAGAAACGTAAAATAATGAAATTGCTTGATGATGACCATCATTGCATGACTAACAATCAGTTCTATGGGGTCCAATTTCAATTGACGAGATACAATCTACCGTAGCCAAAAATGCAATAAGTGGTATAACTCTTTTGATGCTCACGCTCGTTGATTGCTAAATTGTAAGTACTATGGCGTTCACACAGTGCTTGGCTCAAAATTTCGCAAATCGTTAAAAATAGTATTTGTCGTATGGTTTGGGACACATGTGGATTACGACAAAATAGACGTTAAAGGGGTAAGTTATGGAAACTAAAATATTAAGGACAGAGCGAGAGTATAATGCTGCTTGCAAGCGTATTTACTCCATGATAAATCGCACTGAAGTAGCTATTGAGCCAGAGAGCAAGGAAGGAGAAGAAGTGGCACTCCTGTCATTGCTTGTAGAAAAGTATGAGCAAGAACATTATCCTATCAAAGCCCCCACGCCAATTGAGGCCATCAGGTTCAGAATGGACCAAATGAATCTTAAGCAAGTCGACATTGCACCTTTGTTCGGAGGCAAGACAAGAGTTTCGGAGGTGTTGAATGGCAAGAGGCCCTTGACTATAAAAATGATAACCTTGTTAAACAGATACCTCGGAATTCCTTTGGAATCATTAGTTACCGGAAATAGGGACGTAGTGCTGGAACCGGACAAGCGAGCGAAGCTGTTGAGCAATTCGTCAATCAAGAATTACTTATCAGGCTCCAAGGTGGCGATATTCTGATTTTCATAAAAACAGGTAATATGATGTCGCCGACCGGAGGGTTTCCTAAAGTCGGCTCAGCCCCTCCTTCACATCATCAACAGTATGCACTAGACCATGCAGTATCTCGCTGCAAAATCCCATAGAAGCGTATTTTCCTCACAGCCCGTATAAACTTGAACTTGCGTTTGAATTTGCTAATTGAAATTTACCCAAACGCTATTGTCTATAAACAATATACTACTACCTTTGCGCCCCCAAACAGGGAAATATTTTTTTAACCCGGCTCGGACATTTTAAAACAAAGAAGATGAGCCTACAAACACGATTCGTTCGATGTCAGAAGAGATGAATCA
>Ga0164313_10004993_pt1 | contig 11763 bp, 8 predicted proteins | sample GuaBasSedimGuay4_FD_113735 | JGI IMG/M metagenome (GOLD analysis project Ga0164313, IMG submission 113735) | Subseafloor sediment microbial communities from Guaymas Basin, Gulf of California, Mexico - Guay4, Core 4569-4, 0-3 cm | ecosystem: Environmental > Aquatic > Marine > Hydrothermal vents >... | reverse complement strand
TTCCTGTTCATGAATCCACGTTATAGCGATGCGCATCTCGACGAGTTCTACGCCCATTACACGGAATTGGAGGATCGCGACCACTGGGATGAAGCACTCTCCTACGGGCACGGTTTCTATTTGGCCCAACTCGAGGCATTCCGCGCCCCGGGTACCCTTCTGGATATCGGCTGTGGGAACGGGCATCTTCTCGCTGCGGGGCAACGGCGCGGATGGCAGGTCACCGGCCAGGATGTATCGGAAACAAGTTGTCACGCAGTGTCGGAAAGGCTCGGCGTGGAGGTTCTCTGCGGAGATTTTTTAAACATGGAATTCGATCGCCGCTTTGATGGTATCTCGATGCATCAGGTACTCGAACACGTCAAGGATCCCTGGTCATTCGTGGAGAAGATCCACTCCCTCCTGAACCCCGGCGGCGTATTCTTCGTGGCCACCCCGAACATCTGGTCACTGGGCAATCGGCTCAAGTACTCTTACGAACGTATGGGACTCAGAAAATCGGAAATCGGCAATTATTTCGATTCGAGCCACCATTTGAACTATTTCACGCCCAAGACGATGAAACGTTTGCTATCCCGGGCGGATTTCACGATCAAGGCGGTCCGCAACGGACACAAGGTGCGCCCGGGACAATCCGGCCTGCAACGATTCCTGATGCGTAACATCACCGAACGATTTATCCCGAGGTCGACCTTTTTTGTAATTGCGCAGAAATAGCCGCGGGCTGGTGATAGGTTGTTATGAAAATTGGGGAGGGCCTTGCGACCCTCCCCTTCTTTTTTCAATCCTCGCTGTGTCGTCTGGTCTAGTAGGCGGCCACCAGCTCAGGCGTTCCCACCAGCAGGAAGTCGTTGACCTGCGCGGCGGACCATTTATGGGCCGACAGGGCGGTGTGGAACAGGTTGTTGGACCCGAACTTCAGGCTGACAGCGTCATAACCAAGCATGGTCAGGTAGGCCGTGACCTGTGAGGAATGCTGTCCTGTCCAGCAATACACAACCACGGTCTTGTCCGCCGGGATGTTGCCCAGCATCTGGTCGATGCCCATGCTCTGGTAGGGCGTGTACTGGAAAGACGCGGGGATGTGCCCGGGGACGCCGGCTTCACCCTGGCCCAGGTAGTCGGCTTCGCCGAAGTAGTTGATGATGAAGTAGTCTTCGAGGTTGGCCATGATCGCGCTGTACATGACACCCTTGAAGCCACCTTCCAACATCGCGGCAACCCTCTCCTGGACGACGGTGGCCGCATCTTCGGTAAGAATCGGGTAGGCATGCCCTACCAGGCCGTCGTTGTTGGGGGTCAGTTCGGGATTCGTCAGGTTGTCGCCCGTATTGTTGTCCCAGGGCGCGGAGGTGTCCGGACTCCAGGACGACATGCCGAACAACAGGCTGTAGACCTCTTCGTAACCCATCAGTTCCATGGCGATCTTGGCATGACCGGCGCTCTGGCCGGAGTAGCAGGCCAATACGTAGGGCTTGCCGGTGGGGATGGTCGTTTCCAGGTCCGACAACAGGGTGGCCAGGGATGAGTTATAGGCACCATCGATGTGACCGGCGTCATAGTCTGTCTTTGCGCGGATGTCGATGACCGTGAAGGCTTCCAGATCATTGTTGAGATCCTTGGCGTTCAGGACCCCGGGGCAGTCCGCGGAATCGTTAAGGTATGCCTCGCCGGCGGCCGCCATGGCGGCAAATGCGGCGTTGGGGGGCGCGCCCACTTCCATGGCAAAGTCATTGATCTGGGCTTCGGACCATTTATGGGCCGTCAGGGCGGTGTGGAACAGGTTGTTGGATCCGGACTTCAGGCTGATCGCGTCGTAGCCCAGCATGTTCAGATAGGCCGTGATCTGCGAGGAGTGCTGTCCCGTCCAGCAGTACACGATGATAGTCTGGCCGGTGGGCAGGTTTTCGAGCATCTGGTCCTTGGCCAGGCTCTGGTAGGGAGTGAACTGGAACGCGCCGGGGATATGTCCCGGTACGCCGGCTTCGCCGTTACCCAGATAGTCGTCTTCGCCGAAGTAGTTGATGACGAAGTAGTCCTGCAGGTTGTCCTTGATGTCATTGTACATGACACCCTTGAAACCGGCTTCGAGCATTACCGCAACGCGGGTGGCCACGATCGTGTTGGCATCTCCGTCCAGGACTGGGTAATCGTGAACGATGAGGTTGCCGTTGGCGGGCTCTGTCTCGGGATTGGCCAGGTTGTCGCCCGTATTGTTGTCCCATGACCCTGAGGTCGACGGGCTCCAGGACGACATGCCGAACAGAAGGCTGTAGACATCGGTGTAACCCATCAGTTCCATGGCGATCTTGGCGTGCCCGGCGCTCTGACCGGAGTAGCAGGCCAACACATAGGGCTTGCCCGTGGGGATGGCTTTGCTGGCCAGGTCGTCCAGCAGTGTACCCAGGGAGGAGTTGAAGGCTCCGGGAATATGACCCTCGGCAAAATGTTGAGGTTGGCGGATGTCGATGACCGTGAAACTGTCCAGATCGTTGTTCAGATCCTTGGCGTTCAACACGCCGGGGCATTCATCCGAGTTGTTGATGTAGGCCGAACCGGCTTCGACCATGGTGTCGAACGCACTTTTAGCTGGGGTTGGGGTTACCGGATCATCGTCGTCGGAGCAACCGGCGAAGGCTACCAGGGCGATAAGGATCAATAACAACCAGGTCCAACGCTTTTCCATTTCAACTCTCCTTGTGGGGGCCAAGGCCCTGTTTTCCGGCCCGGATTATCCGGTCCGGGGGTTGTTTGACCGGCCGGAGGCCGACCGGTCATCTTCGGTCTATTGGCTTCTCGGGAACCCCGGCCGGATCACGAGATGCTTGTTCGCATCGTAATCCACCAGGGGATTTCCCGATTCATCCCTGAGATCGGAATCCCGCAGGAAATATCCCGTCACGTCATCCTGCGTCTGATGGCAGGCGGTCGAACACTGACTCGGATCTCCCGTCTGGGGAGCCTTCCTGATCACGTTGTGCGGCGAGGTATACTGCCACGTGGATTTGCTCAGATAGTCCGGCAGGGTCAGGCCCCAATCCGCGTAGGTGTCCGGATCGATCGGCGTGTGCCGCACCAGGACGAAGTCGTACTCCATGCGGTGGGGGCTGGGGTTCTGGGCAATCTTGAACTGGACGACGCTCGGGTCGATCTCGAATTTGTCCACCTTGGCGTCAGGAGCCAGGTTGTGGCAGTTCGTGCAGTTCTTGTATGGCTGCGAGTGGCAAACCTGGCACTGCAGATTGCGTCCGGTGACCCCGACATGCATCGCGTGGTAGGAATTGTCCTCGATGTCGGAGTGACAGTTTTCGCAGCGGGGCATGGTCGCCACTTCGTACCGGTGGTTGTAATGGTCACCGGTGTACTGCCCGTCACCGTGAATCTCTTCCTTCGTATGGCACAGGTTGCACTTGTAGCCCTTGTTGTAGTGGACGTCCTTCTGGTTGCCTTCGAGTTCGCCCTTGTAGTCGACTCCGATCCGACTTCCGTGGCAGGCTGTGCACTGCTCGTTCATATCCGGAGTGCCCCTGAAGAGGTGGGATCCCGGCTTCAAGGTGATGATGGGGAAACCGCTGCCAACGCTTTTGGGCCTGCTGATGTGGCATTGCCCGCAGGTGGTGTGACAGCCGGCGCACTTGGCCGTGAAGTCGCCTTCGTGCCCGCCCCCTTCGAAGGTGCAGCCGCAACGCGCTTCGATGGCTGCGATTTCACCCCAGAGGTTCGTGTGCAGACTGTTGGCCGTCGCGGCAAACTCTTCCTGGTGGCAGGCTTCGCAGGCGGATCCCGTGAAGGATTCCTCATGGCATTCAAGGCAACCCGAATTGCCAGGTGCGCTCGGGTCATGGATCATGCCTTCGTGGGCCTCATCCATGGTGTTGAACGCAAAGTCGGCCTTCCCTGAGTGGCAGTGCTGGCACGACAACTGGGGGTGTGGTGTCGGGAGCAGGTTTCCCTCGTAATCCGGTCCATGGGGACTGACGAGGAAGTTGTCGCCGTTGCGGCCGGTGATGATGACTTTTTCCCACGCTTCCAGCGGGGGTACTTCGCCGCCTCAACCATCTCCCTTGTTGCCGATCAGGACTTTCGAGCCGGAGGTGTCCGACAGGGACGCCTTCAGCATTTCCTCACTGGAATGGCAGCCGAGGCAGGTCTTGTCGGTAACTACGGGGCCGTCTCCGGGATCGACCGGGCCGTTGGAGGTGTCGTTTTCACATCCCCACATGGCAAAAAGCGCCAGCAGGACAAGGACGGGTAGGATGATGAATCGTTTCATCAGGGTCTCCCTGGTTGGGTAACGGGGTTTTCGGTTTCGATATCTTTGGTAAGGCCTAAGGCGAAAATGGGAACGTTGTTGCACACCACGTCGTTTGCCGCGATATCCAGACCAGCGATCCGGTTCCAGACTCCGACGTTCAGGGCGCAGTCCATGACCATGCCCACGAAACAGCGACTGGTGATCAAAGGATCGATGGCTCGGATTTCTCCATCATCAATGCGTTTCGTCAATTCACAGGACATATAGGTGATGTAGGGCAGGCGGACTTCCTTGAAGAGGACCCGGGCCACCGAGGATCCACGCTCGAGGCTGTTATTGACCATCAGGCGCATCAGCTCCGGGTCCTGATTGGCCATCTCCAGAATGTGTTCGGCGATGGCCCTCAAAACCTGTTCGATGTTCCAGTCGGGAGAGAAGGTTTCCAGTTGTCCGGCGATGTTGTGTTGGACGGCTTTGGCGATGATCACCTGTTCATACAGATCATTTTTGCTGGTGAAATGGCGGTAGATGGCCGCCTCGGTGATGCCGCAGGCTTTGGCGATAGTACGCATGGACGCGCCTTCGAATCCCTTGGCGGCAAAGAGATGAGTGGCCTCTTCGAGAATCTGCTGACGCCGGTTTGGGGTTCCGTTAACGGGGCTCACATCCACATCCCTCATTCAGTAAGGAAACGTTTACCTACCTGGAAAAGATGGAGGCCTGTGAAAAGTTTGTCAATAACTGTTTTTTTAATAACATAGTGCTTTGGTGGGAGTTAAGCTGAGGTCTGCCAACAGGGCCGACAAAAAAAAAGGGCCCCCGCAGGGGCCCCTTGGTTGGTGGTTGTCAGAAAGTTCCGGAAACCGACAAGGCGTACAGGTGATGGATATAATCGTCCCACCTGTTTTCGTCGAATTCATTCCTGGTGTAGGAGGCGGACACCTTGGTACCGGAAGTGATGTCAAACCCTGCCCGCAGGCGGAGACGGTCGTGGTCGGCCTGCAATTTCTTGATGACATCATCGTTGCCGGTGTCCTCGAACCTGACTCCCTCGTAGTGGCCTTCCAAGGTGAGGCTGTCACCGAGACGGAGGTTGGCGCCCGGGGTGAACCGCATGGTGCTGCCGTTGTAGGCGATCGCGTTCATGCTCGCCGCCGGTTCGGGGTCCGTGGTCAGGGCGTATTCTTCCACTCCATAGGAGAACATGCCGTAGAGATCCAGGATGCCCCCGCCGGGCGTCCAGGTCAGGTTGGAGAATCCGCGGTTGGCCTTCCAGGTGGATTCGGCCATCCCGAAGTCCTTGCGCTCGAAGGTCTGGTCGATTGCCTGGTGGCCGATGTCGAAACGGACCCACCGTCCGAAGCGCATGCGCAGGGCCAGTTCCCAACGCAAACGTTCCAGGTTCCGGTCGCCCATCCAGTAGGTCAACTCGTTACCCGGGCTGGAAAGCACCGGGTCCTTCTGGTCGATCTCCTGGTTTCGCCATGCCACCACGGCTTTGATGGAAGCCGCGGAGCCGAACCTGTACCGTGCGCGGAAATTGAGGTCCTGCTGGGTTCTGGTCTGGTTGGTAATCTGGTATTCCCCAACCTGCCCGCCACCTGGCACGTCACCTTCGGCCACGGTCTGGTCCAGGTTCGAAGTACCGTATTTGTAGTCGAGCCGCAGGCTGGTCTTGGACAGCCCATGGTAATTGATGCCGATGCGATAATCCTGGCTGTCCCGCTTGCGGTCGGTGGCCTGCCGGATGTCCGCCGCCAGGTTGGTCCTCGCGTCTGTCTCCAGGTTCTGGAATTTCGCGGAGGCGGCCAGGTTCGCGGATTTCCCCAGGCGGGCCAACAATGCCAACTGTCCGGTGTTGGTCGTGGTTTCACCATTGAGGTCATAGGTACTGATTCCCGTGTGATCCCAGCCGGTGTTTTCCAGTTTGGAGGTTGCGCCATGCCCGACGAGCTTGAATTTGTCGCTCAGGACATAAGAGAGACCGAGCTTGGCGCCGAACCGGGTCTGGTCATCCTTGTAGTAGTGCCGGCCTTCGAGGGAGCGGGTTCCGTCGGTGCCGCGGTAGCTCACGTTCAGGTCCGAGCCGAAACTTCCGCTGGCAAAACCGATGCCGCCCCAGAATTCATTGGTGGTGGTGTCGAAAAGTTTCGTGCCGGGAACCGATGATCCCGTATTCCCGAAGCCCCGCAGCAGGCTTCCCTTGTCACCATAGCGGCATTTCCGGTTGAAGCCGCCGACCAGCGAAAACTGGTCGGACAATCGGTAGTCAGCCCGTATCGACGCCCGGCGCCAGTTGAGGCTGGGCAGGCCGTCGAGTTCGGGGGGAGGTGGCGGGGCGGCAAATTCGGGCGCCCGCATCTCGCTGGTGCGGTCGTAGAAGTAGTCGAAATCCCGGTAGTCGATGCTCCACTTGAACCGGCCGGGAATGTTTCCGCCCATGTCGACCTTGCCGACCAGACCACCGGTGCCGGCGTTGTCGCCATAAGCCCGCAGCCAGTAATTCGCTCCGCTGTCATTGGTGGTGAACATTCCGAACAATCCCTGGCCGGAATATTTCTGGACCAACTGCCAGTCCTCGGCCCCCTTGGCTTCGTTGCCGTGGGGATCCTTTGCCTGGAAGGTGGCCGCCCCGTGGTCGTCAAGCCCAATCACATCACCTGTCGGCGCCCATATACGTTCGGCCTGGGCAGGCAGGTCAACGGTTTCTTCGGCCAGTGCAGGCAAGGCGAACGCCAGAAGCGCCAGGCCCAGGACCGTTACGGTCATCGTCCTTTTCATCTTCATGGTCGTACTCCTTTACTGGTCCTTGAAGTTCGGGTCGGTATTCGATCCGTGGACTTCGGTGTGGCAGTCGTAACAGCGTGCTTCACCATTCAGCAAACCGCCGTGGGCCTGGCTGCCCATCGTCCAATTATCCCCGGCGTTGAAGCCCTGTTCGAAATGGCATTGCAGGCACATGCTGTTGGATTCGGTGATCAGAAGTTTGTCGTGATTCGAGCCGTGCGGCCTGTGGCAGGTCACACAGTCTTCGGCGGCCACACCTTCGTGTTCGTAGACGAAAGGGCCTTCCATCTCCACGTGGCATTCCAGGCAAACGCTGTTCATTCCGTTCCAGGCGGTCTGGTCGAAACTCGCGTGGGGATCGTGACAATCCTGGCAGTCGATCTGGCCTTCGAGAACGCGGTGGCGGAAGGGAAGGCGGAAATCCGTGACCTGGGCAGTGTGGCACTGCAGGCAGAACTCGCCCTTGTTCCGAAACTCGCTAACCGGGGTAACGCCGCCGGCGAAATGCACCTGGTCGGTGTGGCAATTGGCGCAGGAGATGTTGGTGCCCGCGTGGGGGCCGCCCGTCCATTCCAGTCCCTTGTCGGTATGGCACTGGGTGCACATGGCGACCTTGACGCCCTGTCCCTGGCCCGCCAGGATCTCGGGTCCGATGATGAAGCCGTCACCATCCTCTTCGACATGGAGGCTGCCGGGTCCGTGGCATGCTTCACAGCCGGCGATGCCGGTGCCGGGAATGGCAAGTCCCCGGTCGGGGGAGTGGGGAGAGTTGGCGTAGAATTCGCCGACATCATCATGGCAGTCGAGACAGGTCTCGGATCCGACATAGCCGGCGCCATCGGGAACATCGAACGCATCGACGAAGGAAACGCCGCCTGCCGCGATACCCGGGCTCAGCAGGAGAATTCCCGCAACGGGTAGAATGAGACGCAGCATGAAAAACCTCCACGGACGGAGTAAACGATTGTTGACCAGTGGCTAGGATATGGGGCGGGGATGCACTGTACAAGATAAATTTATAACAGGTTGGATGGTGAGAATCACAAGCAAAACGATGGGATTTTGGCAAAAAAGCCGAGCGGTTTCCCGCCCGGCCATTTTTCATCAAGCTTCAGCCTGGTTTCAATTCTCGGCCAGGGCCTCATCTTCCTCACCCAGAAGATATTTTTCGAACCAGGCCAGATCCCATTTCATCTTGGCCAGACGGTTTTCGTGGGTCGTCAGACCGTGGGGTTCGCCCGGATAGACCACCAGCTCCGTCGGCACGTCGAGATAGTGTTTCAAGGCCCGGTACAGGGCCCGGCTATGGGCCGGGGGGACGCGCGGATCATTGCCGCCCACGTGAATGAGGGTCGGTGTTTTTACCTTGTCCAGATTGTAGAGGGGTGAGGCCTTTTGGTAATTTGCAGCCTGTTCCCAGGGCAAACCTTCCACGAAGTTGATGACGTGCCCGGGCGTGTCCTCGGTACCCCACTGGATCACCATATCCAGCACGCCCGCGCCGCTGCTTGCGGCGGCGAACATGTCCGGTTCGGCGACAATCATGCAGTTGGTCAGGTAGCCGCCGTTGCTCCAGCCGCTCACGCCGATCCTGGCGGGATCGGCGATTCCCTGGTCGATCAGCCAGCGTGTCCCGGCGGTGATGTCGATCACCTCGATATCGTTTTCACGTCCGATCAGCTTGGCCAGGAATTCATCCCCGTACCCGGTGGAGCCGTGGTAGTTGGGGCTGAGCAGGGCGTAGCCGTTGCTGGCCATCAGTGCGCGGCCGTAGATCCACAGGCGCAGGCGGTACTTGGTCGACGAGGTGGGGCCGCCGTGCAACTCGATGATAGTTGGAAGCGGGCCGTCGCCTTCCTTGTATTCCGGGGGCAGTTCGAGGATGCCGTAGCAGACATCCCCGTCGGCGCCCTCCCAGCTGACGTGTTTGATCTGGGGCAGTTTCCAGGTGTCTATCTGGGGGTTGACCCGTGTCAGACGCTCGAATTTTTCAGGAGATTTAACGGTATATATGTCGTTGCCGTCGGTGATGGTCTCGAAAACGGTGGTCAGGTTTCCGCCCTTGTTATCGAAAGCAAAAGAACCGGCCACGATGTCGCCCCCGGCCAGGATCTTGGTTTTCCCCTGCTCGCCCCCGCCGACTTTATCGGTCCCGTATACATGGATCCGCCCCATGGTTTCACCGAGATAGCACAGTGTGCGGCCGGTGCCCTTCCACTGCATGGCGCCGGAAAAGTTCACCATGTCAGGCCTTTGGACCAATTGGAGGCCCCAGACGCCGTCCTTTTCCTCGGTGATCCAGATCCGGGTGGCAAACCCATCGTAGGAGATGGCGAAGGCCAGGGCCTTACTGTCCCCGGACCAGGCGAGATCGTCGATCCATCCGTAAGGGGAGGGGTGGTCCGCGCGCCATTCCTGGCTCGTGGTCCGGGTCACCTCACCAGAGGCCAGGTCCAGGATTTCCACCCGGGACCAGCCCTCCCTGAAGATCAGTTCGTTGTCGTCGGTGGTGACCATACCCAGCTTTTTTCCATCGGGCGAAAGGGTCATTTCCCCGATGACCCTGTCAGCCGGAAGAACCACTTCATCCCGCCAGCTTCCCAGGTCCAGCTTGCGCACTTCGGTGAACCAGGTCACCCCATGGCCGTATTCGAGGTCATTGAATTTTTTGCGAAGATCTTTCCACTCTTCGGACACTTCCTTCTTCCGGACGCTGTAATAGAGAGCGTCTCCGCCTGGGGCCAGTTCGAAACCCGACACGCCGTCTTCGACGCGCGTCACTGCGGTGGGTTGCCCCTGGCCGGGAACCAGGCGCCAGATCTGGCGGCTGCCGTCATGTGGAGGGGTGTCCCGTCCGGCCTTGTCCTTGCCCATAAAAAAGATGGTCTCTCCATCGTGAGCCCAGGCCACCGAGGAGGCGGCGAAGCTGTCGAAGGTGTGGCGTACCGGACCGGCCCCGTCGCGCTCGACGGTCCAAAGTTCACTGTGACGGCCTTCCTTGCCTTCGCCCCAGCGACTTTCCGTATAGGCGATGGTTTTCCCGTCGGGGGAGACCGCGAGGTTGCCCAGGCTGATCAGGTCGAAATAATCTTCCGGCACGATGTCATGGTCCCGGACCGCGGGGTCACTCAGAGCGGGAACCGCCAAAACCAGTAACAGGGTGACCGTCAGAATATTCAGGTACGCGTGTCTCACGGAAATACCTCCGACAAAATGAAGGGCTGAAATGCCCGTGATAAAGAAGTGCAAAATACAGGAAAACTATCATTCCGACCGGGCGGGGAATCCAGCATTTTTTTCCGGCGTGCTTGATTGAGATTCAATTGTGTCCTGGGGAGGACCTAATCCGGGACCCAGTGGAATACTTATGATAAAAACACTTAATTAATGAAATTTAAGCACCTGTATAGAATCTGCATCGTTTTGAAATTGAAACCCTATTGATAAAAAAGAACAACAATCTCACATTTTTTCGTGTTTTTTGCATTCCGTTATGATATAATCCGCCACAAGGTTGATTTCGTTCGCCGGGGTTCGCCCCCCAAAAGCAACTCTCTCACTCATCCCAGGAGCGACAACATGAAGAAGATGGTTCTTGCCTTGACCTTGGTGGCTTTTGCCCTCAGTGGTTCAGCATTCGCCCAAGATCCCAGTTACGTAAACAACATCGGTCTGTACCTGACGCCCGGTGGCTACGCTGATCCAGGCGCCGGTGACGGCTCCGGTAGCTGTGGAACCTTTGCCGAAAATGAAATTTTCACCGTTTTTGTGGTCCTTTCCAAGCTCACGAACCCCGAAGTTTACGGTTGGGAAGTTAAGGTTACCCCCGAGAACATGTTGTTCATGGGTGAAACCCTTTACGGTGATAACATCAACGCCGGTACCCGTGAATTCGAGTACATCGTTGGTCTGGCCGGCCCGCTGTTCGCAGTTGATGGCGCCGTTGCCGTTGCGGAACTCCAGTATTCCGTCAACAGCTTCTACAATGACATCTCCCAACCGAGCTACGCCTTTGTTGATGGTGTCTACTTCAGCCTGCTCCCGAGCGGTCTGCCTGCTTATCTGGAAATGCCCGGTAGCGAAGGCGTTGCCTTGCATCACGCCCTTGGTGATCCCCTCAATGATTTTCATCCCCAGCTGATCATCAATGGCGATTGCCTTGTGGTCGGTACGGAAGAAAGCACTTGGGGTGGCGTGAAGAGCCTGTACCGTTAGATCAGGACCAGGAAATTTCAGAAGGGCCGGGATTTACGTCCCGGCCCTGATTTTTGCCTCCACATCGGGAGCCTTGACCACCTGTGGATCGGCATTCCGATCCTGCGCGAAAACCATCATTTTTGGGGGATTTTCCACTTGAAACAATTAAGGCACGGTAGGGTTCCCGCCTGGGAAATGGTGGAATATTAGTGATCCAAGATGATAACTTAATAACTTTTAAGGTTTTACAATGAATATGTACGTTTTCGAATGTAAAAGCTCAATTAGTAAAAAAGAAAGCCAAACACACATTTTTTGTGAAAAATGTCCCCCGTTGTGGTATAATCCGTCCACAATCTCGATTTTCGCTCAATGGGGATTGAGCCGATAATTAATCAACTTTTCTCCCGAGGAGGGACAAAATGAAGAAGATGGTTCTCGTCTTGGTATTGGCGACTTTCGCCATCAGTGGGTCCGCAATTGCGCAGGATCCGGACAATCCGTTCGTCAATAATATTGGCGTC
>Ga0164313_10004992_pt1 | contig 11763 bp, 11 predicted proteins | sample GuaBasSedimGuay4_FD_113735 | JGI IMG/M metagenome (GOLD analysis project Ga0164313, IMG submission 113735) | Subseafloor sediment microbial communities from Guaymas Basin, Gulf of California, Mexico - Guay4, Core 4569-4, 0-3 cm | ecosystem: Environmental > Aquatic > Marine > Hydrothermal vents... | reverse complement strand
TAAATTCCACAAAAATTAAAATTATGAAAACAAAAAATTATTTATCACTTCTTTTAAGCACTGCTTTGTTTATTTTTCTCGGAGCCAGCATGCAGGCATGTAACACTGAAAACCTACCAGAAGACCCGGAGGTTAAAAATGCAGTAATGGATGAATTGGAAATGGCAGACCAAAAATATCCATGTATTAAAGATTTGCCTGTTGAGCCCTTAAGCAAAGAAGAAACAGCTGGACTAATGTATATGAGAGAGGAAGAAAAACTTGCCAGGGATGTATATATTTATCTGTATGATATTTATTCATTACCAATCTTCAATAATATTCCTAAAAGCGAGCAAAGACATATGGATGCCATAAAAGTGCTTTTAGATAAATATAAGCTTGATGACCCGGTAGCTGAGGATGTACCTGGTACATTTAAAAATCCGGACTTACAGGAATTATATAACAAACTCATTGAGGCCGGAAAAGTAAATCGCGTGGAAGCGCTAAAAGTAGGTGCCCTGATTGAAGAAACAGATATTCTTGACCTTCAGGAACAAATAGATGAAAAAATAGACAATAAAGATATTACTCAGGTTTATACAAGTTTACTAAATGGTTCCTACAATCACCTGAAAGCTTTTACCCGGGTCTTAAAAGTTAATGGGGTAACTTATGAGCCGGTATTAATGGAAAAGGAAGATTTTGATTCTATTGTTTCTGATAAATAAAGTGTAAACATTTAAATTATGGTCTCTAAATCCTGTATAAATAAATAAATTTTATATTTATACAGGTTTTCCCCCGTTAATTAGATAATTTATAAAAAGTAATTAGATAAAAGACATAAAAATGAAACTTAAAAAAAACATAGCAATCAGTGAATCGGGATTTGTTTTTGATCCCTCATCAGGAGATTCATTCTCGTTAAATCCTGTTGCCATAGAGATTATGGAATATCTAAAAACAGATAAGGCCTATGAAGAGATCAACCAGCTTATTCTTGACAAATATGATGTTGATCAAACAACATTCGAACGTTATTATTATGATTTTATTAATACTTTACGTCAATTTAGCTTATTAGAAAATGAATAAAACAAAAATAACACTTGCTGTAACCGGTTTAAATAATACCGACAATCCGGGGCCTGGCATCCCTGTAATCAGGGCTATCAAGGAATCAGAAGATTTTGACCTTAGAATAATTGGTTTAGCCTATGAGACACTTGAGCCGGGTATTTACATGGAAGATATGGTAGATAAGGTCTATATAATCCCTTATCCTTCGGAGGGTGCTGAAGCCTTGATACAACGGATTGAATACATTAACTCGATTGAAAATATTGATGTATTAATCCCCAATTTTGATGCAGAGCTTTACACTTTTATGAAGTCTGAAGAAAAACTAAAAGCAATGGGGATCCATACTTTTCTTCCTACCATTGAACAGTTTGAAGAACGACAAAAATCAAATCTCCCTGACTTTGGTAAAAAATACAATGTAAAAGTTCCTGAAAGTAAACCCATTCTAAATCATTCAGATATTAAGAAGATACGGGAAGATTTTGAATATCCCGTAATGGTAAAAGGGAAATTTTATGATGCCTGGGTTGCTTATAATGAAGAACAGGTTAAAATACATTTCAATAAGATAAGCGCTAAATGGGGCTTGCCGGTTATTATCCAGGAATTTGTAAAAGGGGCCGAAGTCAATGTAGTTGCCCTGGGAGATGGAATAGGAAATACCATTGGAGCTGTGCCCATGAGGAAACAATACATTACCGATAAAGGAAAAGCCTGGGGTGGTATTACCCTGGATGCACCGGAAATGCTTGAGTTAACAAAACATATAATCCGATCAACCAAATGGAAAGGTGGAATGGAACTGGAGCTGATCAGGACATCCAAAAATGAATTCTATGTAATTGAAATAAATCCACGTATTCCTGCCTGGGTTTATCTGGCGGTTGGTGCCGGCCAAAACCTTCCTGAGGCACTGGTTAAACTGGCCCTTGGACAAGAAGTTAAACCATTTACCAAATATGATGTCGGGAAAATGTTTGTCCGGTATTCATATGACATGATTGTAGATCTTAAAAAATTTGAGGAAATATCCACAAAAGGAGAAATTTAAAACATATTAATAATAAATATTATGGGAAAATTAGTATTTGAACGCCCGATCATAAAGAAATTAAGTTCCGGAATGCCCAGTAAGTTCGGAATGAAAACAAAAATTGATCCAATTATAGAAATAGACAATAACCAGGTAAAAGACCTGCTCAATGAATTTGGTTCTCCTCTCTTTGTTATTTCTGAGAAAACAATGCGGAAAACCTATCAAAAGGCAAAAAGGTCATTTAGTACAAGATATCCCAAAGTTCAGTTTTCATGGTCCTATAAAACAAATTATCTGGATGCTGTTTGCCGGGTTTTTCATCAGGAAGGTTCCTGGGCTGAGGTTGTTTCCGGATTTGAATATGATAAAGCGGTAAGGAATGGGGTTTCTGGTGATCATATTATTTTCAATGGGCCTGATAAATCAAAAGAGGATCTGGAAAAAGCTGTGTTAAACAGCTCATTAATACACATCGATCATTTTGATGAACTCTATAACCTGATTGAGTTGGCTGACAAACTTGATAAAGTTCCCAAAGTGGCCATACGGGTAAATATGGATACCGGTATCTATCCGCAATGGGACCGTTTTGGTTTTAACTATGATAATGGTGAAGCCTGGGATGTCCTGAACAGGATTATGCTTAGCAAAAAACTGGATCTGGTTGGACTGCACACCCATATTGGTACATATATTTTAACAGCCAGTGCATATAATAAAGCTGCTTCAAAACTGGCAGACCTGGCATCCGGACTGGAAAGAAAATATGGCCATATAATAAAGTATATTGATATGGGAGGAGGATTTGCATCAAAAAGCACACTAAAAGGTGCTTACCTGTCAGGGACGGATACAGCACCTTCCTTTGATGACTATGCAGATGCTATTTCCTCAGCACTTATTAATTCAGGCATTAAACCTGAAAACCTTCCTTTATTAATTCTCGAAACAGGACGGGCACTGATTGATGATGCCGGTTACATTCTGGGAACAATTCTGGCAAACAAACGACTGGCTGATGGGAGAAGGGCAACTATTGCAGATATTGGTATAAACTTATTATTTACCTCGTTCTGGTATGAGCATAATATCGTTCCGGCACAACCCTTTTCTGAGCATACTGAAGAAACAACCATTTATGGTCCACTGTGTATGAATATTGATGTTTTAAGGGAAGCTATAGATTTCCCTGCCTTAAAACCGGGAGATCATATTGTAATTAATCGTGTAGGTGCATACAATATGACACAGTGGATGCAGTTTATTACTATGCGCCCAAATGTAATAATGATTGATATGGATGGGAAACCGTTCATTATAAGAAAAAATGAGACGATAGAAACTATTTTGGCTCAGGAAGTGGTTCCTCCGTATTTAAAATAATCCAAAGAAACAGAAATGGATATTGGATTAAATCATAAAAAAGTACAATCTTTTATAAAAGGCATAACCAACAGTTACTCACAGGTCTTTTTTTCTGACAATAAAGTCTTTGCTGTAATTCTGCTGATTGTGTCCTTTATTGATCTTTATGCCGGTATTTGCGGTTTATTTTCGGTATTGGTAACCTGCTTCGCAGCAAAAAGGTTTGGATTAAATACAGAGCAAATAAAAAAAGGCATTTATGGTTTTAACAGCCTGCTTGTTGGTTTAGGCCTGGGTATTAATTTCGCCCCGGCCTGGTTACTTTTTCTTGTGCTGTTTATAGCGGCTATCTTTACGCTTTTTATTTCCGTAGCTCTGGAAGGTGTTATTGGTAAATATGCACTTCCTTACCTAAGTATCCCTTTTATTCTTTCTTTTTGGATTATAACCCTTGCCACAAGGGAGTTTACAGCTTTAGGAATTAGTGAACGGGGTATTTATAGCCTGAACGACCTTTATACACTGGGAGGAAGTTCCCTGGTGAATTTATATGAATGGGGGAATCAAATTGTTATCCCACAATCCATAAAAACCTATTTTATTTCCCTGGGGGCAATCTTTTTTCAATTTAATGTTTTATCCGGGATTCTCATTGCCATTGGTTTATTGTATTATTCAAGAATAGCCTTTTCTCTGAGTCTGATTGGCTTTTATGCGGCCTTTTATTTTTATCAGCTGATAGGTGCAGACCTGACTGTATTTAATTATAGCTATATAGGTTTTAATTTTATATTAACCTCCATTGCTATTGGCGGGTTTTTTATCATTCCCTCCAAACTATCCTATTTGTGGACAATACTATTGATGCCTCTGGTGGTTATACTTGTAGTTAGCCTGAATAAGGTTTTTATGATTTTTCACCTTCCTATTTACTCTCTTCCATTCAATATCATCGTATTACTTTTTTTATATGTTTTAAAATTCCGGGTAAGTAATTATGAGCATTTAAGTGAAGTGATTATTCAACAAAACTCTCCTGAGAAAAATTTATACTCTTATCAAAACTATCTTACAAGATTCAGTCAGAAGGCTCCGGTATCAATAAAATTGCCCTTTTATGGTGAATGGATGGTTACGCAGGGACATAACGGCGAGTTTACTCATCAGGGGCATTGGAAGCACGCCTGGGATTTTATGATCAATGATGAAGATGCTAAGATTTATACCGATTCCGGAGACTATGTTGAGGATTATTATTGTTACGGAAAGGCTGTTACGGCTCCGGCTGACGGAATTGTAGAAGAGGTAGTGGATAATGTTCCTGATAACATCATTGGCCAGGTTGATATAAAAAATAACTGGGGCAACACTATCATTATCAGGCATAAAGATAATTTATACTCAAAATTATCACACCTGGTTCCGGATTCTATTCCGGTGAAAAAAGGAGAAAGTGTTACCAGCGGACAGGTGATTGGTAAATGTGGAAATTCCGGCAGGTCCCCCTATCCTCACCTCCATTTTCAGCTACAGGCAACTCCCTTTATTGGCTCCCCGACAATTGACTACCCTGTTGGACATTATCTGGTGTCAAAGAATTCCGGTACTAAACTGATGTCATACAATAATCCTGTAAAAGACGAAATTGTTTCAAATATTGTGAAAACACCTTTACTACAAAAAGCTTTTAGTTTTATTCCAGGTAAAAGCCTGAAATGGAAAAAATCAGGCTCTGAAGTTATATATGAATGGAAAATAAATACAAATCCTTATAACCAATTATACATCCAATGCAAAACAACAGGTTCACAGGCATTTTTTGAAGAGGATGAAGATATGCTGATCTTCACACATTTTAGCGGAGATAAAACCTCTGTTCTTTATTATTTTTACCTTGCTGCATATAAAGTACAATTAGGATTTTATAAGGACCTCAAGCTTAAGGATCATTATCCATTAAATCATGTTTTTAGCAAAAAGGCCCTTTTCTTTCAGGACTTTGTGGCCCCTTTCTATAAATATCTTCATGCAAATTTTGAAATAGATTATTCAGAAATTGATAATGAACTTTCGCCCTCAAAAATTACTTTGAAATCTGTATCCACCAAATATTACCGGAAAAAGAAATTAAATAAAACCCATTTTGAAGTTAAAGTAAATTCAGAAGGAATAGAGTATTTAAAAATGAATGAAAATAATAAAGAGAGTTTATTTATATGCGAAAAGTAATATATTTCATTCTTATTTTCTTTTTGTTATCCCTTGTATCCCTTGGGCAGGAAACCAGTACGCCGCGGAATTATGAGAAGGAAACATTTAAATTGTATTCTCAAAAAAACTGGCCCGAGTTGATTCACCAGGCTAAAAATGCAATTAGTGAAGGTAATGACTATTTTTATATGAGAATGCGGTTGGCAATTGCTTTTTATGAAAAGCAAAATTATCACCGGGCCCTGATCCATTTCAAAAAGGCATATGAATTCAACCAACATGATCCTTATCTGCTGGAATATTTATACTATGCCAATTTGTTCTCCGGAAGACAAAAAGCAGCTTATGATATATCAAAAGATTTTTCTTCAACTAAAAAAAAGGAATTTGACGCCGCTAATATTGGTAAATTAAGGATAGGGGAACTTGGTCTGAATACTGTTTTTAGTGACCTGGAAACGGGGCCTGAACTTATTTCTGATATTGAGCAAGATCAATATGGCTCACAAATTTTCTTAAATGGTTTTACAAAAGTTAATTTGGGTTTTAATCATACCGCGTCAAGGCGTTTCAGCTTATTTTACCAGTATAGCTTTTTAATGGAAAACCGCTTTTATTTTTACAAGGATAACTCAACCGCTTACTATTTATCAAAACAGAAACTATATGAAAGTCAGTTTTATATATTAGGAAATGTTTACCTGGGGAAAAATTTTAACCTTTATGCTTCAGTAAATTACCTTCCGGGGAAAATACCGGAATATTATTCAGGCCGGGGGATGACATATCTTTATTCTCCCGAATACAAATACAAGGATTTCACTGGTAATCTCGCAATTTTTAAAGATTTTAGTTATGTAAGTATTGGCATTTCGGCATCCTATTCTTACCTTCAATATAACAATTATGTTCAGCAAGGTGCTTTTATCCGCGTTTATCCACTTGGGAATTTAAACTTATATCTTACTGCCGGTTATCAGTTAAAGCAAAAGGTAAAAGATGGAAATGTTTTTGAGGATGGAGGGTTTTATGAGTATAAATTAGGATTTAAAATCCTAAAACAACTTTGGCTGGAAATTGAAGGAATGTCCGGAGACTTAAAAAATGCATCTACCCAACTTGGGGCTATCGTTTATAACAATCCGAACCCGGTAAATAGTTCCATAGGTAGCTCCCTTTTGATTAATTTGAATAAGAAAAATCTCTGGTTAAAGCTTTCCTATTATTATATAAATTCAACCAGCCACTTTTTAACCGAAAACAATTTGCCATCAGATATTAATACAATTAATTATAATATTCATTCATTATTTGGAGGATTATCATGGAGTTTTTAAAAAGTAATTTAATAGTAATTCTTGTTTCTTTAATTTTTATACAGGGTTTGTCCGCTCAGGATTATAATACCGAACTAAAAGCATTTCAGGAAAGTTATTTACTGGAAGCATCAGGAGAAACACAAAAGGCAGTAGATGCACTTAAAAAGGTTTACAGGGGAAATTCTTATGAAATAAACGTTCGCCTTGGCTGGTTGAGTTATCAATCCGGTGTATTTACTGAATCGCTTGCCTATTATAGCAAAGCCATTAGTTTAAAACCCTTATCAATTGAAGCGAAATTTGGATACATATATCCTGCTTCAGCTATGGGTAATTGGGATCAGGTTGTTAATCAATACAAGAAAATACTTGAAGTAACTCCTGGTAATACAGTTGCAAATCACCGGCTGGGACTTATCTATTATGGCCGTGAAGAATATGACAAAGCTTATAAGCTATTCGAAAAAGTGGTAAATTTATTTCCTTTTGACCATGATGCATTGTTAATGTTTGGCTGGACAAATCTGAAAATGAATAAAGTCAGGGAAGCAAAAATTCTTTTCCAGAAAGCCTTGTTAAACACTCCAGGAGGCTCCTCGGCACTTGAAGGACTGGAACAAGTTTTTTAAGAATTGCTTTCTGTTTATTTTGTATTTTATTACTTTTATAATCTGTTAAACGAATACAATTTATCAACCATAAAATATTATTGGAATGAAAAATAAACCGAACGAACAGATGTTAAATTTAATGAGTAAAGATCCGGGGAATTGGAAAGGCCCGTTTTATTTTAATCGAAAAGATCCCCGGTTAATTGTACCAAAATACCATTCCTCATTTGGATGGACACTTAACTTTTCAAATCCTTATACATACATTTCCCTGATAGCAATCCTATTGATTATTATAGGTGCCGGATATTTTCTGTAATAGGATGAGGCAACTAATAATTAGAACATTATGAAAATAGAACACCTGGCAATATGGGTAAAAGATCTTGAACGTATGAGACTTTTTTACGAAACATATTTTCAGGGAAAAACGGGGAAATTATATGTGAATCAAAAGAAAAATTTCAGGTCTTACTTCATATCTTTTAAAGAGGGGTGTAAATTAGAACTCATGAATAGCCAGGCCATTCCTCCAAACCTAAATGATCTTTCAAAACAACATGAAGGGATTATCCATTTTGCTATTTCTGTTGGCAGTAAAGAAATTGTCGATTCCCTGACTCATAAACTAAGAAATGACGGATATAAAATTATTGGTGAACCCAGGACAACTGGTGATGGCTGTTATGAAAGCCTGATACTGGATCCTGAAAATAACAGACTTGAAATTACAGTTTAAAGGTGGCCTCTAAATATTTTATGTAATCTTATACATAAAAGTAAAATGAATATTTACTTTTTAGATATATGATAGTTTTGTATTACCTTTGTAATTCTTAATAAAAGAATAATTTTCTACGGATACTAATTATTTATTTTCTTAATAAAATCAATTCAAAATGTATAAAATAGTCTTACTACGTCATGGTGAAAGTACCTGGAACAAAGAGAACAGATTTACAGGATGGACAGATGTTGATCTGACTGAAAAAGGGATAGAAGAAGCCAAAGAAGCCGGGAAAACCTTAAAAGAAAAGGGATTTAGTTTTGAACTCGCATTTACTTCTGTTTTACTCCGGGCCAATAAGACAATGGAACTTGCATTAAAAGTAATGGGATTGGAAAATATTCCGGTTGAGAAATCATGGAGATTGAACGAAAGGCATTATGGGGCACTTCAGGGGCTGAATAAGTCTGAAACTGCTGAAAAACATGGTGAAGATCAGGTTTTAATCTGGAGAAGAAGTTATGATATTTCGCCACCAGCCCTGAAGAAGTCAGACGAAAGATATCCGGGAAACAATGAATTGTATAGAGATGTGGATGAAAAATACCTACCTCTTACCGAATGTCTGAAAGATACCGTTGAACGTTTTCTTCCATATTGGAATGACAAAATTGTTCCTACAATAAAGGATGGTAAAAAAATCATTATTGTAGCCCATGGAAATAGTTTACGAGCACTGGTTAAGCATCTTGATAATATAAGTGATAGTGAAATACTCAAAGTAAATATTCCAACCGGATTGCCGTTGGTATATGAACTTGATGAGAATTTAAAACCCACTGACAGGTATTATCTTGGTGATGATGACAAGGTAAAAAAAGCTATGGAAGCCGTTGCAAACCAGGGTAAAACTAAATAGTGTCCTTCCATGAAGTTCAGTTTATATCTTTAAAAATAATTGCGTATGGAACCAAATACAACTCCGGACAATAATCTGGAAAGTCAAAAGAAAAAGTATATCGGAATTCTTATCGGAATCAGTGCTGTCCTGGTTATTATTCTGGGTTATCTTATTTACATATATTTCGATCAGAAATCAAAAATGGTTGAAATGGAAACCGTGCTTACAGCTGAAAGTGATTCCCTGACAGTGGAACTTTCCGGTTTATTATATCAATATGATACGCTTAAAACCAGTAACGATAGCCTGCAATTTGAAATGGGTATTCAACAGGATAAAATTAAAAACCTTTTAAGCATTAAAGCTTCAAATGCCCAAAAAATCAGATTATACAAAAAAGAACTATCCACCTTGCGGGAGGTAATGAAAAGCTATATCAAACAAATTGACTCTCTTAATACAAAAAATATTATATTAATGGCAGAGAATAAGGAAGTCAAATCCCAGCTTAACAAAACACAACAATCAAATAAAGAACTAACAAAGATTAAAAAGGAATTAACATCAAAAGTTCAGATGGCTTCAGTTTTACAGGCAAAGGATTTGTTGGTGAGCACATTGAATTCTAAAGGAAAACTGAAAAACAGGATCACTAAAATTGATGTAATAAAAGTTTGTTTTATTTTACGGGAAAACCCGGTTGTAAGTGCAGGAAATAAAGAAATATTTATCCGGTTGATACGCCCGGACGGTGTAGTTCTGGCTAAATCGGCAGATAATTTATTCGAACTTAAAACAGAAAATAGTAAGGATACTGAGAACCTGGTTTACTCTGCCAGCAGGGTTGTTGAGTATCTTAACCAGGATATTGAAGTTTGTCTATTCTATAAAAAAGATGCGCAGTTGATACCTGGAACTTATACTGTTTTACTATATGCTGAGGGTTATGAAATTGGAACAAGCACATTTTTATTAAAATAGTTTTAACAATTTATTAATTATTTCCGTATAAATAGCAGGGCAATTTGCCCTGTTGTTATTTTAAAAAATAAATTCATGCGAATAGGTTTTATGATTGGCCGAATCGGGGGCGTGGATGGTGTTGCCCTTGAAGCCGAAAAATGGATTGAAGTTTTAGAACGAATGGGTCATGAAATATTTATTATTTCAGGCCAGTTTCAGGGTTGGGAAATAGATCCTGAACACCATACCCTGGTTCATGAGATGTCCTTCTTCTCACCGGAAAGTTTTTGGGGTCAGAAAAAAGCTTTTTTTCATCCTGATGCAAATATTGAGGAATTATTGGAACATATTCAACTTTATTCCGGTATCATCGCCGATAAAATCATAAACTGGGTCCACAAAAACAAACTGGATCTTTTGATCTCTGAAAATGCATCTGCTCTTCCTTCTCATCTTGAAATGGGTAAAGGGATCGCTATTGCCGTTGAGAAACTGGGCTTGCCAACCATCACCCACGATCATGATTTTGCATGGGAGAGAGGAGATCGATATATTTCACCTTATGAAGAAATTAATAAATTCGTTGAAGAAGTATTTCCTCTCAGGCTAAAAAATTCTTTTAACGCAGTTATTAATACCCCTGCTAAAAACACCCTTCAAAAAAGATTCAACAGGGATTCTATTGTTGTGCCAAATGTTATGGATTTTGATAAAAAATTTGGTATCCTGAAAGATTCGAACAAACTTCTTCGCCGGGATATGGGCCTTGAAGAAACAGACAAATTACTTTTTCAAATTACCCGGATTGTAGAAAGAAAAGGAATTGAAGTAGCTATTGACCTGATCCATAAATTGCAAGATAAAAATATAAAACTTGTAATTACCGGTGATTATAAAGATGATGAAGGAAGTATTTATTACAATGAACTTATAAATCAAATTCATAAATTAAAACTTAATCAGCAGGTTGTCTTTGCCAGTCAATATATCCAACATAAGGGCTTATTTGATAAGAATAATGGGAAATCATATTCATTAAGTGATGCTTATGCCCATGCAACTGCATGCACCTATTTTAGCACTTATGAGGGCTTTGGAAATGCCTTTGTTGAAGCTGTTCTTGCCAAACGACCGGTTTTTGTAAATAATTACAAACCAGTTTACTGGCCTGATATTGGAAGTAAAGGTTTTAAAACGGTTATGCTTGATGATAATGTCCTGACAGGTGAAGCTATCAAAAAAATGCAGGAGATTATTTACAATGATAAACTAAACCTGGAGATTTCCGAATTTAATTATGAACTCGGGAAGAAATATTTTTCCTATAATACCCTGCAGGAAAAACTTGAGGAATTGATTCAAATATTCTTTTAAATTATTCATAAAAATCATAATGTAATGTGATTTAACGAAGTGTTTCTATATTCTTAGGAATCGTTAAAGAATAAGTTGACAGAATTGGCGAATTTATTTTTTCTTTATCAAGGCAAAATTTTCAAGCATAGCCTTAGTTAAGGTTTAAAGTTTTAACGATGAAAAAGGGAAAAAGAACAAGTCAAAAT
>Ga0164313_10004991_pt1 | contig 11764 bp, 3 predicted proteins | sample GuaBasSedimGuay4_FD_113735 | JGI IMG/M metagenome (GOLD analysis project Ga0164313, IMG submission 113735) | Subseafloor sediment microbial communities from Guaymas Basin, Gulf of California, Mexico - Guay4, Core 4569-4, 0-3 cm | ecosystem: Environmental > Aquatic > Marine > Hydrothermal vents >... | reverse complement strand
TCAAATATTTAGGAACAATACGAGCATATTATAAATTAGACGAACTTACAGGTTCTAATATTTTTAGAGATTCCGTAAATTCATACGATAGTATTGAAATTTTCAATACACCTAATTTTGAAAGACCAGCATTATATCAAGATGGGGGAACGTCAACCCATTTTCCTAATAATTGTTATACTCAAATACCAAAACAAGATTTTTTACAAGGTTTAATATGTTCTTTTCAATATGAAGATTTTATATTATACACATCATTATTCAGCCAATATATTGATACTTCCAATAGAATGTTTATTGGTAATAATAATAATCAACTTGGGGTTTATTATGGTAATCTAGGTTGGGTTATAACAGCAGATAAAACTATAATTTACGGTCATTCATACCAAGTAGCATTACAATATAATTCAATAGATAAAAGAAGTTATTTATGGCTTGATGGAGTAAAACAATCTCAATCAAGTGAATTAAATTTATTCATTAATAATAGTATATATACTGAAATAGCTTCCCGTGGTGTTAATACAACTGAAACCGAAAAAACTATTGATAATTTAATATTATACAATGAATTGTCAGATGAAGAAATTATCGATCAATATTATTTATCAAATGGTTTAACTGATATTCCATATCGTGCTAAAGTTGGTGAAAATGTCAATTATGATTTAACAATCAATGATTCTATTGATATTGAAACCTACATTAAATCACTCAACCCATTAATATATCCAAATTTTGATTATTATAATTTATATGATAAAATGGGAAATGCTGACTTAACCGTATATAATTCAAATCAATCATATTTTAATAATAAATCAGTAACAAAAGATGATTATTTTAGTACATATCAAAGTGATTATAATAGATATATTAGATTGAATGATTCAAACAATCTTTCGTTTCATTTACAAACATTTTCCGTTTCATTTTTCTTAAAAGTAAAATCAATTGAAGAAAATAAATGGAGTTATATTACAGGAATTTCAGATAGCAGTTGGAATAATGGTTGGAGAATTATGGGTAATGAAACTACTCAAGATATGGAATTTTCTATTACTGATCATCTAACACCATTAGCAACAATACCAAGAGCTAATTATGATGATGGACAATGGCATTATTATTGCTTTACTTATGATGGAATAGAATCTAAAGCATATTTAGATGGGGTTTTAATTGATACGGTTGCTGAAACTACAGTAATTAACTATACAAGTGTTGGTATGTATTATATTGGTGCTTGGTCATCATCTTATGAAACAAGAGGTGCATTTGATCATCATTTTCTAATTAATAAAATATTAAGAGAAGATCAGATATTAGATATATTAAATTATAGTAAATATAAAAAAACAGAATATGTCAAAAGTTATCCAGCATTAATTGATACTTTAAATCCTGTAGCATATTGGCAAATGAATGATTATGATGAAGATGAAACTTGTGCTGATAGTAAAAATTTATATAATGGTACTTATATTGGTGATCCAATAAAAAAATCCAAAAATTTAACCCATGATTTTATAAATCATTCAGTATTATTTGATAATACACAATATGTTCAAATTCCTACAGATGGTAATATAATTGTTAATGGTACACCTTTTACTATTTCATTAATATTTGAAAGAACGGTTGGTGCGGATTCACATATAATTAATTTACCATATAATAATGGTGCTAATAAATTTACCATAATGAATGTAGATCCAAATTATTCTCAATATGGATCTATTTGTATAGGTGATGGGGATTTAGTTAAAGGTAAAATAGAAGTTGGACAATTAGAAGATAATAAGAAATATCATTTAACATTGGTCTATGATGGAAATGATCCAACACTTTTAACAAGTTACCAATTATACTTAAATGGGGTAAATGAACCCCTTGTATCTGTTTCCGCTGGAATAAGCAATGGAGCTGGAACAGATATATTAATTAACAAACGCAACACAACATCTGTAAATGGATTAAATGGTTATATTGATCACGTAGCATTATTCGATACAGCATTAACACAAGAAAATAATGATGATTTGTATAAATTATTTAATATTGGTACATTAACAAATTATACAATTCGTGATAAAATTAAATATTTAGAGCCTGTAAGATTATATTTAATGGATTCCTCATCAAATAATATTAATTGTATTGATGAAATTAATAACGAAACTGGCAATTATATAAATTCACCAATAATTGGGGATAATATACCATATTATTTACCATTGGAACACTCAACACATTTTAATGGAATTGATCAAAAAGCAACTATACCCGTGGTAACATTAAATCAAGATTTTACTATAATGATGTTTATTAGACGATCATCCGATGTAGATGCTATTTTGATTCAAGGTACTGGAGTTTCATTAGGTATTAAAGGGGATTATTTGAATGTTGAATATACTGGGGATAATCTATCATCAACAACTTTAGATAAGTATACAAAATATCATATTGCTATTTCATCTTCTGGTGGTGCTGGTAATATGTTTATTAATGGGGTAAATGTGGGTACATTTACAAGTATACCTAATTTTGATCCAACTGACATAGGTTCTACAACATATAAAGGGCTAATCAATTATGTAGCAATGTATAATTATGTTATTGATCCAACTGATATATTAGATATTTCTAATGAAGCGTTAATTATTAAAGAAAAATTAGGATATTCACCAAATTATCTTTCAAAAAATTCACCAATTCATTATTGGGATTATCAATCAACTATATCTGATAACGATATTATACAAAATTATAATACAAAATATTACGATAATATAGAATTTAATGATAAATCATTAATACCTAGATTAGATCCAAATAACAAAAGTATTTGGGCTTCAACTCAAAAAATACAAAAAATAAAAAATTCCAATGTAATTAATTTATATACACCATTTACATTTATTTGGAATGACGATTTAATTACTGGAAATAGAAATGGATCATTTTATTTAGCTAATGCCACACATTCTGCGTCAGGAATAACAGGTAATGGTTTTGGAATATATTGTTATGTATATTTCAAATTAGCAATACGAACCGATGATGGAATTTTAAGAGTAAGAGCCAAATCATCATATCCACCCAATACGTTAAGTTCTGTAATTATAAAATATGATGGATCTGGTGATGCTAATGGTGTTAGAATTTGGTTAGATTCAGTTGAAGATGATGTTGTTGTAGAATCTAATACTCTAATTGGAAAGGATGAATATGAAACTGCTAGTGATGTTTTACATTTTAATACTTATAAGGGTATATCAAATAAAGCATTATATGATGTAGAACTAAGTGATGAAGTTATTTTAAATCAAATAATATACGATCAATTTAACCAAATCAATAACCCATTTATAGAATTCAAGGATGGTTCACAATCTTCAGATTTTTTAGTTAGAATTGATCCTCAGAATATACCAGGATATATCAAAACTAAATCGGTTAGTTTGAATTTACATTCTGTATCAAACGGTGACATATATTCAGCAGAGTATAAAAATATAAAACTTGAGGGTATGACAAAAATAAATGGAACTGGAACAAAATGCAAAGTTTATATATTTGATTCAGAAATGAATTTTATTGATTCGTTTTTAAGTGAGGAAGATGGTTCATTTTTAACCAGAAATGTATATTTGGATGGATCTTATAATATTATTGTAAAATCATTTACGGGTGAGTGTCCAGAAATTTCTGGTATAGTTCAACCAACTTCAGATTCGGACTAAATACCAATATGGATAATAATAAGCAAACAACATTTTCATTCAGTATGGGTACATTCACTTGGTTTACGGGTGTTGTAGAAGATAGATTTGATCCAAAAAAATTAGGACGTTTAAGGGTTCGTTGTTTTGGATTTCACACTGATAATAAAACAGAAATTCCTTCAGATGAATTATTTTGGATGAATGTTATGATGCCTTCAAATAGTTCAAGTATGAATGGTATTGGACAATCACCAACTGGCATAGTTGAGGGTACTTGGGTTGTAGGATTTTTCCGTGATGGGGATTATAAACAAGATGGTATCATAATGGGTACTATTGGTGGTATTCCTCAAGAAAGAAATCCAGCTAAGGGATTTTTCGATCCTAATGATGTTTACCCTAAAGATGATTTTATGAATGAACCTGATACTAACAGGTTAGCTAGAAATGAAAAAATATCTGAAACTATTGTACAAAAGAAAAAGGATAATAGACAAACAGGTATAGATAAATCATTAAATGGTGGATCTTGGGATGAACCTGATGTTCCAGATGGTAGACAATATCCGTATAATCACGTAAAAGAAACCGAAACTGGTCACGTTGAAGAATTTGATGATACTGGTGGAAATGAACGCTATCATAGATACCATAGAATCGGTACATTTGTTGAAGTTCATAAAGATGGTACTGAAGTTAGACACGTTAAAAAAGATAAATTTGAAATCATTTTTGGGGATAATAGTATTCACGTTAAAGGTGATTGTAATATTACAGTTGATGGTGATGCTAATATATTAGTCAAAGGTGATTCTAACATTGAAACTAAGGGTGATCATAATGAAAAAGTTGGGGGAGATATGTCAATACAAGTCGGGGGTGTTTATAATATGCAAGCAGGACAACATTGTTTTATTACAGCACCAAGAATTGATTTAAATGGTTCAGCTCCAGGGATGCCTTTCTAATGTCAATCAAAACTCTTCATAATTTATCAGATTGGACTCTTGAATCAAATGTAATAGAAGATCCAGTTAATTATAAAAACACATCCCCTGGATTATTTTTAGCTAATACGGGATCGCCTTTTATATTATATGATACAACTCAAGTACATAATGAATCTTTTGTATCTTGGTTTAAATGTGTAGATAATAGCCTATTAAAATTTCAATATATGTTTGGATCTAATAATTTAGGTGATGGATTTGCTTTTGAAATTACAAAAACAGATGTAAGATTGATTCAAACTAGCCTATTTTTGGAATCGGCTGTTATAATGGAAAAGGATATTTCAAGAATTAGTACAATAGCATCAAATACTTTTACAGAGGTGAAAATATTAATTGTTAATATGAAAGTTCAGTTATATATCAATCATTTATTAATAATGGAATATAATTCATTTATTGGTGTTGGTAATCACTATGGTTATTATAATCACAATGGCAATGATGATATTTATGTTTCAGATACTATATATTATGGCGATCAAATAATTTGGGGCAATGTTAATATCAATGGTCAAAGTAATCAAAGTGGATTCACACTATTATTTAACCAATTAGATATTAATTTCATAGAAAGTGCTAATTGTGATTCATCTGGAAATTGGATGATATTTATTGAAGAAGATCCATATCAACAAAATAAACATATTTTGGTTGGTGCTATTTTATCTGAACAATTCTTACAGCCAAAAGGAATTAGTTCAATTACATTATAAATAAGTAAAACTACACAGGAATTATAATGAATTTAAAAACTATTATTAATATGATGTCATATACATCCTTTTGGCGTATGGATAAAACATCTCTTAATACAAACATCTTTGATGAATATGATACTAACACATTAATCAATAACGGATGTTTATTACAACAAGACGGTTCTACTAACGTCAACTTATCCACAAAATCAACTAATATCATAGGTGGATATATTGATTCTACGGATAATTCCGTTTCAAATAATCAATTATCAAACATATCTTTACATATATCATTCAATTTTAAATGTGATGAAGAAGTTGTTGGTATTCATCCAATTATTTCTAAGTGGTTTCCAGAAAATCAATATTTTGTAGGTTTTGAAAATGGTAATCTTGTAGCAAAATTACAAACTGATTCAACTTTACACGAACTGTATATAGATAATAAAGATGTAATTTATAATGGACGTTGGAATCACGTTAGTTTTGTTATATATAATGGTAATGTTGAACTACACTTAAATGGTCATTCACAAGATGATAATGGTTTAACATCAATGATTATATCAGGTACTCCCATTATTGGTATCAATTCACCATTTAGAATAGGTGGTGATGCTTCTTATGCGTTTACTAAGGATTGTTATATTTCCGATGTTGCTTTAACTTCATCAATTGCTTATGATGTAAGACCTTTGTATATATTAACCCGTGATCTTGAAGAAAGATACCTTGATTTAGCTCCCGACTATTATTTCAATATTACCGAAGGTATGTTAAGAAATTCAAATGGGGATATTGTCAATCGAGGTACTAAAGGTTCAAATATTAAAGGCTACTTAAAGGGTGCGGATATTTCGGAATTTACAATTAGAAATGATTCTAATTTTTATCCTAAAAAAATGGTTAAAATTCCACAAAATGGATATTTTAGTATTGATGATGATATTGAATTAAATTTAAGTGGAAATGAATCAGCAACTTTAATTGTCAATGGATCTTATAGTGCCATTAATTCAAATAGTACCCAAAATTACTTATATCCTATGATATTTGGAAATGATGGTGATGTTTGGCGTTATTACCAATATTTTTCTTCTTATAATAATGATCCAAGGTATCGTACTGATGCTTATGATGGAAATGGGGATATACTATCAACAAATCAATATATCAGTCAAATTAATATAGCATTATGGGATAGAATTGGACAACGTACATTTAAAATGGGATCACAAGGTACACCTACTGAAGATTATAAACCAGCAGAATATTGGGGATTTTCCTCAAGTTATAATTTCCCTAATGCTAATGCTCTTTATACACCACCAACGGATCAAACATTTTCACAAAATTCTTTTTGGTTAAATAACTTAAATGAGGATTATGCCAATGCTTGTTTGTCTGATTTAGCATTATGGAATCGTGGACTAACAGATACAGAATCAAGTGAATTGAATTATGCTGAACCATTAGCATTATTGTTTATGTATACTAATAAATATTTTCTATCTTGGAAATCTTGTATTACTGATATTTACAGCACAATTAGACATTATACTAATATAAATAACAACATTTATCATTTAGATTATATTATTAATTATTCAACAGAATTACAACATAGCGATCCAATAACCAATAAAGTTAATAATTGGACTGGTGCGGTATATCTTAATTCTACAAGTAATTATATGAAAAGTCACTCAAATGTTAAATTTTGGGGATCTAATAACTTTTTTCAAAATATATTTATTCATAACCTTAATGCAACATCTGCTTATGAATTTATACAATATACAGATAATAATCAAACTACCAAGCATTTAACAGTTTCAATTAATCAAAGAAATGGTGTATTTTCATTAGGTGATATTGAAGTAAAATTTGACCGTTATTATTTTGGATCATTTTCTACCAGTTCACAAAAAATCTTAAATGATGGTTATCACATGATTTCTATTATGAGAAATGGGGTAACTTGGGAATTGTGGATTGATGGGGAACTTGAAGAAGTTTATATTACACCCGAAGTTTTCAATGTAACTGCATCATATAATATGTTAAAACATAGTGGTGGTTCGTGTTATATTGCCGATGCTTTATTTTGTTCAGATATAACAAAATACAAAGAATTTATTGAATATCTATATCAAGGTTTTCATACTAATATCAGTGGTACAACTTATTTAAATGGTACACCTATTGAAAGTGCTTTACATACCCTAAATTCTGAAACATTATCTAAATTACAAACAAATGTAACAGATTCTAATGGTAATTTCAATTTCAATTTAAGTAAAACTGCTAATAGTTCAGGAAAATATTTAATGGCATTGCCTTTAGATGAAAATGCTACAAGCAATGTTGTTGTTCACGGACCTTATCAAACAGCAGTAACTTATGACCAAATTACTACAGAAGATACAATTTCAGAAATTGCTGATATTATTCAGGATATGAACCCGTATGCCTATTATCCTTTTGATGATGATGTTCGTGATCCTATTTTAGATGTTGCTTTAGCAGGAAATAGTTATAATGGTGTTATTGATTCTGGAACAGATTATCAATTAGAACAAACATCTGTAGAACCTAATTCAAAAGCTATTCATTTTGGTGTAACTGGAAATGCTAAGGTAACTTTACCAACAAATAATGTAAGTTTAGCTAATGGGTTCACATTTTCCACTTGGTTTAAAATGGTGGGTACTGATACTCAACCTGGATTATTTGAAATGAGACATACAACAGCCAATCAATATCAATTGTCCTTTGGATTTAGATCCAATGAATTAACCGTTTATATTGGTGGTAGTAATAATACGGCAACTCAGTATAATTCTACTAAGACGGTTCAAAAGAATGTGTGGATGTTCTATACACTGAGAATAACCCCATCCCCTAATCCAATATTAGAAATATTGGAAAATGGTGTTGTAGTTTATTCAAATACATCATTTGTTTACCCACCAGAATATTCAAGAAGTGTTTGGAACTTAACATATTATTGGAATTATAATTATGGTATTAATGCGTATATCAAAGATGGTAAAGTATCTCAAAATGCGTTTTATGATTATCCAGTTTCAGATGAAGATTTACAGAAACAAGCAAAACGTGGATATGGTTATAATGCCACAACATTAAAATCTTTAATATTATCTGATAATCCAGATGTTTATTATACATTTGATAGATTGAAAACCATTCAAGATGAAATGGGTAATTATGATTTAACAGTCAATGGTACGGTAGATTATGATAAAAATTCAGTAATTATCAATAAAGATGTTGTTGGAAATAATTACTTATATAACGATAATTATAAAATTGATCCAGTTACAAATGATGTTACAATTGAATTTAACTTTAAAATTACTGGCAATCATACACAATCTACATTACTTTCTGAATGGAATAATGAAACAGGGGATGGTGTTTATAAATTCCAACTTGAACCAGCAGGAGTATTAAAATGTTATATATTGGATGATTTTCATTATATAGAAACTACTGTAGATATTAATGAATATCATTTAGTTCAATTGACTATAATTAATGCTAACAATTTCAATTTATATATTGATAATGTTTTCGAGGGTTCTTTAACTTTAACACCTTTAATATTAGCAGATCCTTATGAGGATGTGGTTAATGCTTTAACACCTTTAGCATATTACAGATTAGGTGAATTGTATATGGCTTTAGATGAAACTGGTAATTTTGACGGAAGTTTTAACGGTTCACCAACATTAGGTGAAACTGGATTATTATACGGAAATTCTAATAATGCTATTAGTTTTAATACAGCATCTTATATTGAATCAACAATACCCGAACTCGATCCAAATAATCCATTTTCTCTATCATTTTTATTCAATAGAACATCTTCTCAAGATTCACATATATTTAATATTCCCGATACTGGAACAGGATCGTTTGTTGTGATACAAGTTGGTGGTGGATTTGGCGGTTATGGTGATATTGGATTTGGTAGTGGTGTATGGGGAACACATAAAGTTGAATTTGATGATGGACAAATTCAAAATGGCATAACATATAATATTGTAATTTCTTATAATGGAACTTCTTTTGAATTTTGGAAAGATGGAATTCAACAAACAATATTAGTTGGGGGTAATTTTGGTTCTGGTGAAATAACAGAATCATTATTAATCAATAGTAGAGCAACTTTGGCTAATAGAGGAATGGATGCTATTATTGATGAAGTTTCAATATATAACAAAGTATTAACTCAAACTGATGTAAAATCTTTATATACATCAAGTGTCGCACCAACTTATCAAGATGCTGTTAAAGATTTAAACCCTTATGCATATTACCGATTAGGTGAATCATCTGGTATTGATGTAATGGATGAAACTGGCAATTTTGACGGAACTTACTTAAATTCACCTACTTTGGGAGAAACTGGTTTACTTTCTAATAATGATAATACCGCTGTTACTTTTAACGGGGTTGATCAAGCTATTGATACTGGAATAATTTATACTGCTAGTGCTAATCGTACTTGGGGTTGTTTAATTAAATCAAATAATGTTTCATCTGGACTACACGCTTTATTTGGTGATATTTTATCTGGAAATTCTGATTCAAGATTTACCTTTGGTATGAATGGTGGTGTGTGGTACTTGAATATCGGGGATGGTGCTGGAGGATATTATGTTTCTGAATCAGTATCACATAATTTAGTTATTGATACAACTTATCATATCATAATGGTTCAAGATGGATTAGATTATAAATTATATGTAGATTCTGTATTAGTGAATACTTTTGTATCAACCGCTGATGCGAGTTTAAATGATGGTACTGATTCAGTTTATATTGGTCGTGCTGGTACATTTGAAAATTGGCATTTTGATGGTACAATTGACGAACCTTTCATTATCGATCAATCTTTAACACAAACTGAAATTGATTATCTTTATAATATTTCAAAGGATAATATAGTTACACCACAATATACACCTTATAAGGATGTTGTTAATGCTTTAACACCTATTGTTTATTATAGTATGAATGTTCAAAATACAATAGCCTCTGATGAAACAGGTAACTATAATGGAACTTATGTAAATTCACCTACTTTGGGTACTCAAGGGTTATTAATAAATGATTCTAATACATCTGTCAATTTTGATGGGGTTGATCAATATGTTAATTGTGGTAATATCCCTGTTAATACTGGATCAAAATCATTCTCATTCCTAATTAATACAACTGAAACTGGAATTAAACATACTTTGTCAAAATGGGAAAATGAAACAGGTGGTGATGATTCTTATTTGTTTGAACTTAGAAATAATTCAATTAGATTTTTAATTAGTTCTGATGGTAGTGATAGTATTGAAGCACAAGGTACAACCGTTATCAATGATGGACAAATACATCATATTGTCGGAGTATTTGAATCTACAACTAAATTAGCAATATATATTGATGGTGTTTTGGATATTGAAAATGTTACTACTATTCCTACAGATATTCATAATGGTAATATTGATGTATGGTTATCAGCTTTTGATAGTACACCCTCAGATTTATTTCTAGCTGGTACATTAGATGAAGTTATAATATTTGACAAAGTTTTAACACCTACAGAAATTACAACTCTTTATAATTCTAGTAAAAATGTTGGTTCTGGTGATGGTGTACCACCTTTTGGATTAAATAGAATGACTATTGCCTCTGATTCTACAGGTAATCCATCTGGTCAATTGGAATCTGTTACTTGGATCGATGATATAGCATTTTATAGCAAAGAATTAAATGAAGTTAGAAGAACTATTCATTATGACCAATTCTTATTAAAGAAATCAACATTAATTAATGATCTATAAATATAATGAAATACTTATATAAAAGGAGGTGTATTGAAATGTTGTATTTTTGGATAGGATGGTTAGGTTTAGCTATTATAATGAAATATTATGGATATGATGTAGATTTGTTCTAAATTTAGTGCCTACGGCATTGCCAAAGGCAAAATCCTTTTTTTGCAATATACTACGGATGATCTATTTTATCATCATAGGCAGACGTATTTATAATATTAAAATGGTGAGCCTTTCTTTTGCATAATACCCTAGATACAGTTATTGACATCATTATCTACAGACAGATTATATCACTATAGTAAATGTTTGTCAATACCTGTCAAGTAAAATAAATGGATTATTTCACAAAAGTGTGACATATATCACATTTTATGGTTTTTAGGGTGTTGATCCACTAATTGTTCTTGTAATAATGTATGGTTACTAATCTCAATTTTAATAGATTGAACTTC
>Ga0164313_10004988_pt1 | contig 11766 bp, 12 predicted proteins | sample GuaBasSedimGuay4_FD_113735 | JGI IMG/M metagenome (GOLD analysis project Ga0164313, IMG submission 113735) | Subseafloor sediment microbial communities from Guaymas Basin, Gulf of California, Mexico - Guay4, Core 4569-4, 0-3 cm | ecosystem: Environmental > Aquatic > Marine > Hydrothermal vents... | reverse complement strand
TTAACCTGCCATCTGCATGCAGCCTTGATTGGCCCACATAGTTATTTTCTGTGTGGTCTTTCACCCCGGGTTTATCATCCATGAACTTTTCAACACGTTCCCCTTTGGTGAGCCATCCATAGCTCACTTTCTTTGCGGGGTCAGAGGCGTCGAAAACCATTCCATCCTTTACTTTCAGGTTCTTCCTTGGAATTTCAAGGTATTCTGAGGCCATTTGGATAAGAACAGCTCTGGCCTCAGCACAGGCGGCACGCAGGTAGTGGCTGTATTCCCTGGTGGTCAGTGAACCCCAGGTTCCTGAATCATAGGAACAAAGTTCCGTATCCCCCATGATCATTTCGATTGAATCAAGGGCTACATCCAATTCGTCGGCTACCTGTTGAGGCAACGAGGTTATGGGCCCCTGTCCCATCTCGATTTTACCCACATGGCAAACCACAGTACCATCCTCCCTGATGGTCAGAAATGCATTATAATCTTTGGGTACTTCGCGTCGTTGTGCCAGTGGAAGTGCAAGCAGTTCAGAGGGATTTGCAGTGCTTACATATACAGCCACACCACCACCCAAAAGTTTAAAGAAGTCCCTTCTTTTTACTTCAAATGGATTCTTTGTGGTGGCTAAATTCTGTTTTGGTTCTCTCTTATTTCGTTTCATGACTATTTCCCTTTTTTCATTTCACGACCGGCCGACTGAATGGCGTCAATAATTCTGATGTGTGCACCACATCGGCATAAATTGTCCTCCATGCCATAGATAATCTCTTGCCTGGTGGGTTCAGGATTGGCCAGTAATAGGCCGGTGGCATTCATGATCATTCCCGGGGTGCAATAGCCGCACTGAAGGGCATCCTTCTCCATAAATGCTTTCTGAACAGGGTGAAGTTCACCATTTGATGCAAGTCCTTCGATGGTGACCACATCCCGACCAGCCACATCACTTAACAGCAGGGTGCAGGACCGAATGGCCTCATTGTCCAGTAAAATGGTACATGCACCACATACGCCAATGCCACAACCATATTTTGTTCCGGTAAGTCCAAATTGATCCCTGAGCACCCACATCAAAGTCAGGGTCGGATCGAGGGTGATTTCAGCCTCCTTACCATTTAAATTAAAACGTATAAGTTCCATGATCATTTATCTTTTGTAGCGTTCGAATAGTCTTCTTTGGTATCAATATCAACGAGTATACCCGGCTCATCCACTTCCACTTCCAATACATCATCGGGGAACTTGTGCCTGAGTGACCGGAGCCCCTGTTCCAGGTCCAGTTTTTCTACATCACGACGGTATTTCATATCCACAAGAAGTGGATGTCCACGGCGGTTATTAAACACAGGGATAACGATTCCCATAAGCTCTTCATCATAGGCTTCAATAATTGTGTTGGTTACTTCAGGAGTAATATTTGGCTGATCGCCCAGGTATATAAGGGCCGTTTCTGCATTTTCAGGCAGAGCCCTGAATCCACATATAACCGAAGAGAGCATCCCCTGGTCGTGGTTGAGGTTGTGGCAGAATTCAACAGGTTTCCCAATCAGAACATCACGAATCTTATTCTGATCCGGACCCAGAACCACCAGCACCTGGTTGATGTTGGATTTTAGCACATTATCAACAACCGTTTCAATCATTGTACTTGTTCCCATAGGAAGCACCAGCTTTTGTGTTCCCATTCGCCGCGATGATCCGGCTGCCAGTATAATGGCCCAGTTATTCCCCATGAGGTTTTGTTTTTTTGCTGCGTACTTCAACCAATTGTGCGGCAATACTTATGGCAATTTCCTGAACTGTCTTGGAACCAATGGGTAGTCCAATGGGGGTATGAATGCGCTCCCACTGTTCGGGCGTGGCTCTTTTTTCCTCTAAAAAACGTTTTTTCATAATGCCGACCTTGTGGGTACTTCCGATCATCCCGATATAGGCTGCCTCCGAGTCAATGCATGGCATCAGGGCTTCAGCATCATGGTTATGCCCCCGGGTGACAATCACAATGTAAGTCTCGGGCCCGGGCTCAAGTTCTTCCATGGCCTTTCCCACGTCATTTATAATTAAATGATCGGCGTCGGGAATGTTTTCAGCATTTGCAAATTCCTCCCGGTCATCCACTACAGTAACCTCAAACTCAAGCAGAGCACCCACATGTGCAAGGGCTTTTCCCACATGTCCGGCTCCGGCAATCACCAGGTGAGGTTTGGGTTGGATGTGTTCAAGAAATGCAAAATCTGTCTGGTTCTGATCAGTCTGTTGAAACACGATTTCTGTAAACCCATACCTGGTGGCTTGCTTTTTGTGACCCGGAATGGCTTCCTCCAAGGATCTGTCCAGCCCTGATGGAATTTTCATGTGATCCAGGGCTGGGATCCAATATCTCTGAATTATTCTGCCCAAATCATGCTTTTTGCTCACCAGTGTAAGCATGAAACCCGAATTTCTTAAAGCCAGAGCCTGCTCCATCTCTTCAAGGGCCTTCAGGTGTAGTTCAGGATGTGAATCAATGAGCACTTCTGCTTCGCCCCCGCAAATAGCACCTTCTTCATCCTGGTCTGTATCCAGGTTGAAATAGAATTGATCCGAAATACCGGAGGTGATTACTTTTTGGGCAATGTGTTGAACTTCTCCTTCAAGCAGGCCACCCCCGACGGTACCTCCAAGAAGACCTTCTTCGCCAAAAAGAGCGGCGCTCCCTGGTTTTTGAGGTGTTGAACCCGCGGACCTTACTACCGTGGCCAGCACTGTGCGGGACCCTTTCCGGATCTGTTCAAGTATCGTATGGTGGATACTTCTCATCTGTTTTGTGGCTTTGTTCTAACTCAAATGATTCTGATCAACGTGACAATGATCAGGCAGCAAACTACAACAGCAGGAGGCCAGAACCTGGCCGCAAATGAGGAGGAATGCGCTAACAGATTTTCTCCCACAGCACCGGAATACCAGGCTGCGGCTTTAAATCCCAACGGAACGGTGACCATGCTGAGAAGGATTGCCACCGGTGCGGTGTAGATGGCCAACGGAATACTTGTGGCTGCATAGAGACAGGCCGGGGTTCCCGAAGCAAATTTCACCAGGGGAAACAGGGCTGTGGCAATAACAGCCGCGCCAGCACCCAGCAAGACCCGATTTACCAGTTTGGCCTGGAATCGTTTTTTAAAGAGGCTAATCAAAAGTGAAAAAGCCAGCATGATGGTAAAGAATGCATATACCGGATTGAGGATCGATCCATGGTTCCATGCCACGGGGAGCAATACGGCATCGAGCATTTTAAAAAGAACCACCATTCCAACGATGATCAGGATGGGTAAAAGTTTCCTTGTCAGACTCCATATAAATGATAACCAGAAAAAAGCTACTCCGGTTAGTATGGCTCCGGTATAAAGGGTGGCGCATTTCTGAAGCCCCATTCCAAAGGCAAATTCGGAGAGGCCCCATACTGACCCAACGGCCAGAATGATACCAAGGTTGGTTTTGATAGAGGGATTGTTCATATCAGTTGAGAATTTTGGTATATAAATATAGGTTTTTTATTGACTTCGCTTTTCTGTTTTCGTAACTTGGAGCATATAGGAACCCTTATTTTAAATAATCATGGATAACAACTACATATGTCCTCATTGCAGGGGCCATTTAAGGGTTGGAGACAACATTGTATTCCGGATACGGAACACAAGAAGGGAGAAGGGATTGCTTTTGCTACACCCTGAAGTTGGTAACTATTCCAGTATTCACCATCCTCAGTTTTATTACGAGGAAGGAGAACGAATTGATTTTTTCTGTCCGCTCTGTATGCAAAACCTGGATGATACATTGAATGAAGATCTGGTTCATTTAATCATGTTAGATTCAGAGGATAATGAGCATGAAATCTATTTTTCCCGAGTTTCAGGGGAGCTGAATTCCTTCCAGGTTTCGGATGGATTTATACAGTTCCTGGACCACTAGTTTCTGATCCACTGGCCTAGCCGGTTATTTCGAATAACAAAACGGATGCTTCATTGTTATTCTTCAAAGGAAGAAAAACGATGGAGAAGAATATTGTTAAGAAAGTAAAATCCCTTGGATTCCCCTGGGAAACCCAGGACCCATTTCTGTTCTGTGTATACCATGCTGATGCTTATCCCAATGGAAACCCCGAATTTGGTCCTGATACCAGCCTGGAGGGAAGAACCCTGGGAAATGATTTTGTTGTAAAGGATGGCTGGAGAATGTATCATGGGAGAAGCATCCCCGGCTTCCCGGTTCATCCCCACCGTGGATTTGAAACTGTCACCGTAGTTCGCAAAGGTACCGTGGATCATTCTGATTCATTTGGAGGAGCCGGACGTTATGGTGATGGCGATGTGCAGTGGATGACCGCCGGGAAAGGGATCCAGCATTCAGAAATGTTCCCGTTGTTGAAACAGGAAGAATCAAATCCCCTGGAACTTTTCCAGATATGGTTAAACCTCCCAAAATCTGACAAATTTGCGGAACCACATTTTGCCATGCTCTGGAATGAGACAATTCCAGTGCATGTAGAAAAGGACGAAAACGGACACGAAACCAGGGTGGAAATGATGGCCGGTTCATTGGCTGATCTGATTGCTCCGGATCCGGCTCCAAATTCCTGGGCGGCAAATCCGGACAATGAAGTGGCCATCTGGTATATAGAAATGCAGGCCAATGCCAGTTGGATCCTCCCTGCGGCATCCGAGGGAATCAACCGCACCCTCTATTTCTTCCAGGGGGATCAACTTAGTATCAACGGATCGGGAGTCCGGTCCGGGAATGCAGCAGAATTGCAACCTTCGGTGAAGGCCACTCTTCAGAACGGATCAGAGAAAGGAAGGTTTCTCCTGCTACAGGGACGCCCCATTGGGGAGCCGGTTGTAAATTACGGACCCTTCGTAATGAACACACAGGCAGAAATACAACAGACCTACCGGGACTACCAGGAAAACCAATTCGGGGGCTGGCCATGGTCAAAACCCGACCAGGTACATCCACCTCACAAAGGAAGATTTGCACTTCACGCGGATGGCCGGGAGGAATTCCCCCCGGAGAAATAGACTTCCATTTTTTTTGGCGACATATTTTTGTAAGAAACGGGTGGTTTATCCGACTTACAAGCAGGAGTGGCTTATAAATTACCCTCATTTTACCTTCAATACCTATTCTTAGACATGTTTAAGCTACAGTTAATTAAGACTGTATGTTGGAATATGTGAATTATATATTTAAGAGAATTTTGATCATTGCCGGTATGTTGTTACCGGGCTATTTATCTGTATTTTCTCAAACTTGCTGCTCCGGTGGGGTACCCCTGTCGGGAAACATCGGGTTTGAGGGTGCCGATCGTGGTACATTCCAGATGGAGTTGAGTTATGATCTGAACTACCTGGCCACATTAAAAAACGGTACTGAGATTTATACCGACGAGTCTCGTAGGCGTACCACACATTCTCTTTTATTGAAGGGAGGATACAGTGTGAATCGGTGGCTGGCGGTGGATGCACTTTTTTCGTATGTGTTTCAGGGAAGAAGCATCACTTACCAGGAAGAGACAAACCGCGTGAGTACACAGGGGCTTGGTGATGCAGTTGTGATGGCAAAGTTTGTGCTATCAAGAATATCTACATCTGGAACTGAGGTTCAGATTGGTGTTGGGCCTAAAATCCCTTTGGGACGGACCGATCTTTCCGATGACCGTGGAATTACCCTCAACGCAGATCTGCAGCCAGGGAGTGGATCATGGGATGCTGTTATGTGGGGTTACTACGCCCGGCAACTGAAAAAAAGACCAACGACAGTTCTCTCTGCCAGGGTAGTAGGCCGGTTCAATGGAATAAACAACGAATACCTGGGAACTCAATCCTATCAGTTTGGTCATTCTGTGCAGCTCTACCTGGGAATGGGGGAGCAGCTTGCACTGGCCAACGAAATTATTACACCCTCTCTATCCTTTAGGTACCGCTATGCTGCGGCAGATGAAGTGAATGGTCAGTTGCTCAGCAATACAGGTGGTCAGTGGATCAATGTGATCCCTGCAATCAGCTGGCATTTCAGGCAGAATTCAATTCTACACGTGATTCCGGAGATCCCGGTATACAGCAATGTGGAAGGAATTCAACTTACTCCAACCTTTCGAATTCAGATTGGGATTTACCACACATTTGGAGGAAAAGAAGAAAACAGGTTAAAAACATATGAGTTATGAAAAAGAAATTAGTGATTGGAATATTATGCTCGTCAATGCTCCTCTGGGGTTGTGAGGATGAACCATCTAGTATCGGAAACGGCTCCGGTTCCGGGAATAATAGCAGTTGGTCCATTCCTATAGATGAAGTATTTGACGGTGGACCTGGAAAGGATGGAATACCGGCACTCGCAGAGCCGGGATTTATCGCTGCCGGGGAAGCCGATTACGTGGGTGAAAACGATCTGGTTATCGGTTATGTGGCAGGCAATGAGGCCCGGGCATACCCCCACCACATACTTGACTGGCATGAAATTATAAATGATAAGGTGAGCGGAGTGAACATTGCCATCACCTATTGCCCTCTTACTGGTACTGGTATTGGGTGGAACCGTGAAATCAATGGCAAAGTGACCACCTTTGGGGTATCAGGGTTACTCTACAATTCAAACCTGATTCCTTACGACAGAGAATCCGGTAGCAATTGGTCGCAGATCAGACTTGACTGTGTCAATGGGAATCTGATTGGTACTGAGATTGAGACCTTCCCACTGGTTGAAACAACCTGGAAAACCTGGAAGCAGATGTATCCAAATACAAAGGTAGTCTCATCAAATACCGGTCACAATCGCAGTTATGGACGATATCCCTATGGAGGCTACCGCACCACTAACGATTTCCTGATTTTCCCGGTGGCCAATGAAGATGACCGTCTGCCCAACAAGGATCGGGTTCATGGTGTGGTACTTTCCGGAGGTACCAGAGTTTATCCACTGACCCGGTTTGGTGAGGAGGTGACAGTGATCAACGACAACCTGAAGGGGAGGAACATTGTGGTGGTTGGACATGGCACAGACAATTTTGTGGTATCATTTCTGAATGATGCAGGAGATGGCACACCCATTTCTTTTACGCCCGTTCAGGATAAATATCCCATTGTGATGAGCGATGATGCCGGAACCATGTGGGATGTTTTTGGTAAAGCAGTGTCGGGTCCCGGGGAAGGAGCACGATTGACTCATGCCCGCTCGTTTATGGGTTACTGGTTCTCTTTTGCTGCATTTTATCCTGAAGTGACTATCTACGGTGATATATAAGACTCAAAAAGCAGCCATGTGTCCGGATCAAGAACAATTTTCGAAGGTTTAAAGGATGGTTTAAAAGTAAAGCTCTGTTCAGAGGAATCAATGGACAGGGTTTTTCTTATTGAATCACCTTTGTCATTTTTGATTTCTACTTCCAACGGGAACGCAAAGATGTGTTGTTCCTGATGCTGGGTGATGGTCAGCTTAATTTTCCGGCCGCGTTTCTTCCAATGAGACGAGAGGACGGGGTGTCCTGGTTCATAAAACCATTGCCTGAAAAATGCTTCATAACTTTCACCCGAAATTAACTCTACCACCTGTTGGAAGTCTTCCGTAAGGGCATTGCCATATTTAAACTTTTCATAAAAGGTCTGAATGCACCGTTGAAACAGGTCATCACCCAGGTCGTGTCTTAGCATATGCAATACCCAACCTCCCTTTTCATAGCTATTTTTATTGAGCAACCGGATCGATACGGGCAGTGTTGTATCCACAATGGGCGCAAGCCTTCTCCTGGCGAATCTCAATACCTGTCCCTTTTCATCCAGCATGGAGGCGACAAAGGCCTGCCTCCCATGGGCATGCTCAATGTACAGGTCGGTAAGGTAAGTCGCAAATCCTTCACTGATCCATATGTGGTGCCAGTTCAACTCTGAAACCGCATCACCAAACCATTGATGGGCTATCTCATGGGTTAGAAGGATTTCATGTTTCTGCTCGCCTGTGACTGTCCTTTCATGGTAAAAGATGCAACTGGCATTTTCCATTCCTCCGTAGACCGTTTTCGATTGTACATTGGCCAGTTTTGCATAAGGGTATGGCGCAATATATGATTCGAAATAGTCAAGAGGCTTTGTGGCAATGCTGTAGTCATAAAAGCCTTTCTCCCGGTTTTGAGGATAAACCCAGGTGGAAACAGGAATGCCCGATGTGCTGGTTAAATGCTGAACAGCAAAGGGGCTGACTCCAATCACCATCAATTTTGTGGGCAGGGGTACGCTGGTTTTCCAATGTGATCTGATCCGTCTCTCACTCTTTTCTTCATCCAGCAGGGTCCCGTTGGAAACTACCCCATAGTGATCAGGGGCAACAACCACGAACTCAACCAGTGCTTTATCTGAGGGATGATCAACCACTGGCAACCAGTGATGAGCCCTGTTGGGCCAGTTATCTCCAAAAAAAGTACGGTCTCCGAACTTATTTTCGGAGATGATTAATCCATCATCAGGAATTCCATGGTACCTGATCTGATAGCTTCTGATTTCGCCTTTCAAACTCTTTTCTGTGGTAATATCTATTTCATTGTTGGTATGGGAGTATTGGACCGGTTTTCCGTTTTTGCTCATCCCATCAATTTCCATCCCTTTACCGGTAGAATCGAGGCAAGTAAGATCGAGTTTAAACCGGGACACCATTTTTTTGAATAGCACATCAATATTTGCAGTGCCATATATCACATCAGTTGAGTCATTTAATTCAATTTCGAAATGGTAGCTCTGTATATCTATGGATTCAAACCTGGCATGGTGATCCTGAGCCGCAACAGAATTATGCCATACACCTGACAACACAAAAAGGCAAAACAGGAAAAAAATTGAAGAGATTTTTTTCATTGGGACTGAGTTAAACCGAAGTGCAATTTATAAATTTGGGTGATGGAGCACAGTATTATTATGAATAAAGCAGTAACTTGTTGGAAATGAGCCTGATTTTCGACTATCCGTTTACGTCACATTATCGGGATGTAATGGGTGTTAAATTGCACTATCTTGATGAGGGTGACAGGAGCGCACCGGTGATTATTTTCATGCATGGTGTGCCCACCTGGTCCTATACTTTCAGGCACATCATTCCCGAATGTACCGCTGCTGGGTATAGGGTTATAGCGCCCGACCTGCCCGGTTTCGGACTTTCAGAAAAAGAAATATCAATTGAAACGCTGAGCCTCTCCTGGCTGGTAAAAGTGATGGGTGAATTTATAAGCCAGGTGTGCGTGGAACCACCGGTTCTTGTGGCTCATGATTGGGGTGGAGTGATTGGTTTGTTGCTGGTTGCTGAAGAAGGAGATCCCTTTTCAGGTATTATTTTATGCAACAGCTTCTTGCCCTCTCCGGGGATGTCGGCTCCCTTACTTTTCAGGTTCTGGAGAGTTTTGGCTCGTTTTTCACCCCTGCTTCCCATCGGGTCAATTATCAATGCTGCCTGCTACAGAAAACTCACCGCTCAGGAGAAGAAGGGGTACAACTATCCTTTTGATTCCTCAACTGACAAAAGGATCGTGAGAATCATGCCTGACCTGCTTCCTATAGGAATTGACCATCCGGAAAATGAGCGGATTGAGAGAGCCTGGGAAGTACTGGAGAAATGGGAAAAGCCTCTTCTTACCCTTTTCAGTGATGGAGATCCCATCACCAGGGGTGGAGAAGAGATTATCCAGGGGAGAATTCCGGGTGCCAGGTATCAAAACCACCGGATCTTCCCCGGAGGGCACTTTATTCAGGAGGATGCACCCGGGGATATTTCCAATGCAATCCTGGATTTTATGCATGCGCTTAAATGAAGTTTGGAACTGCTATAGAGAGTCTGGGTGTCTATTTGCCGGAGGAGATATTGACAACTCAAGCCATAGAGGATCGACTGAACCTTTCGGTACCATTGAAGCTGGAGTTTCTATCTGGAATCAAGGAAAGAAGGAGATGCTCCCCGGTTGAGGATTGTCTGACACTTGCATCCAATGCAGCGACAGACTGTATGAGATATTCAACGTATACTCCGGCGGAAATAGAAATGGTTATTTTCTGTTCCATCTCAAAATATGTTGGCGGGCTAAAGCATATCTATGAACCGGCAATCTCTGTGTTGTTAAGGGAACAACTGGGGTGTTACCGGGCCACCTGTTTTGATCTCTCCAATGCATGTGCCGGGATGCTCACCGGAGTTCACGTTGGTTCTGATTTTATTGAACGGGGAGTTGTAAAAAATTGTCTGGTGGTAAGCGGGGAATACATTACCAGCCTGACTGAAAATGCCATTGAGAATATTACCACAAGGTTAAGCCCGGAGGTAGCATCGCTCACCCTGGGAGATTCAGGGGCAGCCATTTTGTTAAGCCGGACAATCCCCGGGATGAACTGCATTGAAGCATCCAGGTTTATTACCCTTGGCTGCTATTCGGAGCTCTGTATGGCCAATCAAAGTAAAACCCAGAGTGGGGGTGTCATGCAAACACAGATGAAAGAGATTCATGAGGTGTCTATTCAGCATGCTCCCCGGATCATTGAAGAAGCTCTGTCAGAAGCAAGTTTAACCCTGGATCAAATTGATTTTCTGATCCCGCATCAAACCTCAAAATTGGCCATCAGCGCGGGAGAGAAGCACTTTGCGGATTATTTTGGAAGCATGGCCCGGCATGTGGTGAATAACCTTGACAAAGTTGGAAATACAGCCTCAACTTCGCACATTCTGGCCCTGTATAGGCTTCTTCATGAAAAGCAATTAAGAAAAGGAGATCGGGTCATGTTACTGAGTTTCGCTTCGGGACTGGTAATTGGGGTGGTTATTGTTACAATTGAACATTTATTGGATCAGTATGGGCGCAATCATTAAGAGCATAGCAATTGTAATGAACAGATCGGGCAAATCTTATATGGAAACCGGGGCTGAAGCGGTCAGAAATTGCTTGAAGGGAGAGCCCATGGGGCCCGATGGATTGGATATGCTCATCAATACAGGGATCTACCCAGACAACCATCTCCAGGAACCAGCATTTGCTTCATTGCTCCAGGGAAATCAGCCGGTAGCTATTCATGGTCTTATGGAAAAAACATTTTCATTTGATCTTCAAAGCGGGGAAGGGGTCGTAATGGCTTTGAGCGTATTGAATGGTTTTTTGGAGTCGGGAAAAATAGAAAGAGGAATGGTTGTGGCAGGTGATGTTGAACCCATACAGGGGCAATCCAATCAGTTCAATTATGTGGGGCATTCAGGGGCCGTATTGGTTGAGAAAGGGGGCAGGAATGAAGGTTTTTCGGGATTTCACCAGGATATTTATCCCCAGTTTATAAAAGATTACCACAGTTATTCTAATTATGTAGATAACGAATTGAAATTAATTATCAATCAGTCGGATAGATATCTTGATCATTGCATCCAGTGTGCGGAGGAGTCCATTGAGAATTTTCTGAGAAAGATGGGGGTCGACTCAAAAGCGATCGACCTGTTTATTTCATCTCAGAGCCCGGTTGGATTCTCCAAACACCTTGCGTATCAATATGGTAAACATAGGCTAAATCTGCTCCATGAGGAGAAAGAGTTCTATTCTGCAGGATTGATTATGGCCCTGAAAAGGGCTCGTCTGGACCAGGAAAATTGCGAGACCGGACAGGTGATGTTTGTATCAGTGGGGCCCGGGATTACAGTGAATCTGGCACTTTACCAAAACCCAGCATAAAGGATGCAGAATTATCATTTTAACAATATCACTGAACATCTGTATGCCTTTGCAAAGGA
>Ga0164313_10004987_pt1 | contig 11769 bp, 11 predicted proteins | sample GuaBasSedimGuay4_FD_113735 | JGI IMG/M metagenome (GOLD analysis project Ga0164313, IMG submission 113735) | Subseafloor sediment microbial communities from Guaymas Basin, Gulf of California, Mexico - Guay4, Core 4569-4, 0-3 cm | ecosystem: Environmental > Aquatic > Marine > Hydrothermal vents... | reverse complement strand
CTGCTGCATGGTCGATGAAGATCTTTGATCTCTTCCGCGATCCTCGAGAGACGATTTCACTCAAGACTGAGATGATGTGGTCAGTTGAATCCTTCAAGGATATGCGGATACGGCACGAAGCATTCAAGAAGAAGTATCCGGATCGCCCTGAAACCTTGGGGAAAGCGTATGAAGGTATTGAGAATTTGCGACCGGAAACCAAGGCCATGTTGGAAGCATACTACGCCAGGCAGAAACTTCTGAAACAGGACTAAAACAGAGAGAACTTGTGTTTTATGAAGTAAGGGGCGGATACTAAAAGCCTACCATTGCTAAAGAGCCACTGTGTTGATACACTCACGAATCAAATCAATCAAATAAATAGGACCGACCACAAAATCTTGTGGTCGGTCAATCATTAAAAAGATGAAGATTACTGGCATAAGCCTTCAACCTGCCATTGCCGATGCCTCTCTCCAACGATTATGTAGTTACCAGGGGCCCGAAAAACCACCGGTGTGCGATTCAATCATCACCACCGACCAAATCTTGTATTCATAGGCCCCTTCGTGGTACTGTGGAGATGTCAATATGGTATTGGCAATATTACATTAATTTACAAAATATAAGATGTTCTCAATCAGAGGTTCTGATTTGAAGACTAATTATCGTGATCAATGGTTTCAGAGGAAATAATTAAACCACAACACTTGTGCCTACTTTAATCAAGAACTCATTATATACAAATATATAACTTACACCAAAACACAATAAGCCATGTTGTTAGACCACATCACGAAAGAAAATAGGATCAACGGGCACATAAATTCAAAAAAATTGGCATTTATGAATTTGTTGGTGTTATTGGGTCTGCTTTTTATCGTGGCTGCAGGCTGCCAGAAAGTTCAATACAAAAGCCCAATAATGAAGGAAGTATCCAAGACCCAAAGCGACCTTTTTGCCATTTCAGCCGCTGAACTGCGACTCCAGCTAAATGATCTGGCTGGTCTTTTTGATGGCACCATCGAACAGGCCGCTGACCGGGTAATCGCATCGACGACTGATAAAGCAATAGAACGTCATGCACTGTTGTGGAAGATCAATGCCATCCCAATCGCCTATCGGGCATTGTTTCAAAATGATCCTGGTGTTGCCTATCTCGACACCTTGGCTTTAAGCATGCAGATGGTAGATTATTTCGAAACAGGATATGGCCGGAGTGATTTCGGCCAGTGGCATGTTATTGCTCTTGAAGCGTCTCGTTCCCTTGAAAAGACGGTCGGAGATTTGGGATTAAAGATTCGAACCGATGGTCAAGATTCCCCGATACAATCTGAACTGCAAGCGTTTGCATCGGAGAATCAAATTGAAAGGGGATTCACATATCGGCATACGGTTGTTCCGGTGTTGGACAAGTTCCTGGGTCAAGAGGAAATGGATGCTCTGCAGACCGTAGGCAGTTTGGTCGTAAAAGTTGAAGATATCAGCTACCAGTGTTCGGGGTTATCGATATCCCATATGTTGACTTACCAGATTTTACTTCATCAAAACAGGACATGATGCATCAAACACAGGAGGCTGTAGACAAAATGGAATAACAACCGAAGGAATGTACAACATGAAGGTAAACCTTTATGCTCATGTAGAAACACAAAATCTGGTTATTATCTCACCTGACGCAAGTATGGAGTACATAAATTCATGGTTGATATTCGGAGCGAACAGCGAAAGGTTAAAATAGAACGAAGAATGGACCCACGGCTGGAACTTCATTGTGATGCAACGGTTCTTGGACTGTATGATATTCCAAAACATATACGAAAAATCCTACTTGCCTAAAATATTTATTGCGGCAGCAATCCTCGGAGCTATATATGTTTCTGGCTATCTGATGTTCACCAGCGCCGACAATATACTGTCATTATTCAAGCCTTACAAAGTAAACTTAAGCTAAGCACCGACAATAACTTGAAAGATGTATCCAGCCAGCATTGAACCGGTCAGCCCTAACACAAGGTACATTGCAAATACGGGCTTTCTTACCAGTGCATACACGGCCAACGCCGCTGGTATCGAGGACACTGCGCCGGAAGTAATAAATGCCATTGCCGCTCCAGAAGTCATCCCCATTTCCATGAGGCCTGAAATTAACGGGATGGCAGCATAGCCGTTCATATAAGCAGGTATGCCAACAACAGAAGCTAACGGAATCGCAAAAGAGTTCCCATGGCCAACGGCGTTGGCAATCCATTCTGCCGGTACGTAAGCGATCATGAGGCTTTCCAGAAAGAAAGCGAAAAACATCCATTTGCCTAAAAAGAGGCCATTATTACGGATTTCTTCCATGAAACGAGTCCGGCCCTCCGGTTTTTGCCAAAACCTCCAGAACACCTTTACCTTTGAATTTGCGTCAAAAGAAGGCTCACAGCAACTGCTTTCCTGAGTCTTTTTCAAGGGATTGTGTAACAACCCGATCTTCTGCAGCCCGGATATAGCAAAACCGGCCCCAAGACCCATACCTATGGCGGCAAATGTTTTGGCTATCGCAAAATTCAAACTGATACCGGATGCTGTGATGAGAAACATTTCCGGATCCATTATTGGCGAAGAAATGCAAAAAGCCATGACAGGGGCCAGCGGTACGCCGGATGCCAGCATAGCAGCGATCAGTGGAATCACCCCACACGAGCAAAATGGTGAAAGCGCGCCCGCAAGAGATGCCGCTACTATCGTTATCCAGATTTTTCCGGAGAACGCCTTTGCAATATAGACGTCAATTCCGGTTGCTTTAGCATAACCGGCGAATGTGATGGCAAGAATGAAAAATGGTGCTATTTCCAGCATGGATTGAAGAGAAAATTGCAGACTCTGATAGGCCTGGGTTTGATTCAGAACAGTCAATACCGAGAAAGCAAGAACTAAGGCAATGAACACACGATCCTTGATAAGGGCATAAAAGCGGTGGATCGGTTTTGGTGTCTGAACACTATTGAAAATAATTTCCATGGCAACGCTCCTCAATATTTTATATTTCCGGTAATATAGAAAAATAGTGACAAAAAAATTTACCCTTTAATATCTGTTTTTATATAAGTCGGATCAGCTGCACAGCACTCTTCGGTTAAAAAGAAAACGATTCCATCAATATGGTCATAATTGATAAAACAGCGCAAAACAGTTCCTTCCCGTTCTTGACGTATCAACCCCACATTTCTCAGGTGACTGAGATGATGTGAAAGCGTCGAATTGGGTATGTCCAGAACATTTCTGATTTCACCAACCGGCTTCCCAGCATCGCCCGCCCTCACAAGTTCACGCACGATTTTCAACCGTGTAATATTTCCGAGTTGACTGAGCAACGATGCCGCTATTTCATAATCTAGTTTCATAGTGATACCATAATACAAAAAGAAAACGCTGTCAACGATATTTCCAGAATAATGGAAATTAATACGACTCTGCAAGGTTCAAATCGGCTGATTATAAAATGCAGTCATCGTACACTGACCAACATGATCACATTTAGATTTCTTGTAAGTTATGTCAACTATCTGATATCACATATATATTTAGTTGTGTTACATAGTCTTACCCTGAAGAGTATCCCCAAAATTAATGAAACCTACAAAATTGCGCAGAAATCATCATACGGAGGCTTCTTTCGCAAATCAAAACTGGGAACCTCTCCAAATATGGGAAAAATGATACTATGAAAAAGCAACTATCCTAAAAGCTCAAGCCGATACCGATATTATGCTTAGTATCGGTAATTTCCGTGGAATACCAATGTCCGGAGCAGCCATGCTGAAATACCTCCAGGAAAATAATCAGATATATTCAGAAATGATGGCCAAAGGAGAGTACCTCCGCAACGGTTTTAATGAATGGTGCGCCTTAAAGGGCCACCCGTTCTGCATGACCGGCACCGGGTCAATGTTCCAGATTCATGCTAAAACCGACTTGCCGACTCTGCCTCGTGATCTACTCGGGCAGGACGAGGAGGCATTAGCTGCCTTGCAGCTTCACTTCAGGCTAAACAATATTCTCTTGCCTTGGATGCACCTGGCTTTTTTCTCTGCAGCCCATACACAGGAAAATATCGAAGAAATACTGCGGGCGTTCAAACGCTCCGTGGAAGGCGCGATGGCGTCTACTTCTTGAGCTATAGATAAAATGATAAAAACAGGGCGAACCCTTAAAAAGGTTCGCCCTGTCTCAATGAAATTCTCTTTTGAAATTTTAGGCTAAATTCTTACTGGCTTTAAAAGTGACGGCATTTCGACCTTTGATTTTGATTTGAGCGTGGATGATACCTTGAAAAAGAAACAATTCTTTTTTCTTTGAGCCAGGCGTAACAGAAATATTATTAATATTTACAATTAGTTGGCAGATATTTTTGCAGTTGATTTTTTTGTGCTTTGCTTCGATCCGGAAGAATATATGCCGCACATCTTTTTTCTATTTCTTTTGAAACATTAACATCTACAGGTATTTCTGAAGAAAAATTGTTTAGGTCTATTCCTTTTTTATCAAAAATATTGCTCACTCTCTGTTCTTTTCTGTAGATGGCTGGGGAACCGATCGTCAGAAAGCTTTTTGTTTCCAAGGATTCTGCCAGTTTGTCTTTAAGCATGGGATCAAAAGAAAGGTTCAGTCCCTGAAGTGTCCGATTGCAGTTGATTAGTAATTCTTCATCCAGAATCATTTTTTTAAAACTTCCCCCGGCAAATGCAGCCATATGACCTGGATAACACCAAATTTCATCTACATGGGTCATATAATAGGGTGCTATTGAAGTGAAACAGGATTCAAATCCGCCTTGATAATCATTTCGGGTGCCGTCAGATAAGCACCCGCAAAGAACACAGCTCATTTCAAAATACAGGCAAACTTCATAAAACATAATTTGAACATGAAGGAATTCCGGACTACCGTATGCCGGTTGTAAAGACCGCATATCTGTCATGGTAGAAAAATTACTGAAAGCCACACTTGTACCAGGTTTGAGCAGCTGAACATAAACCACCCCTGCCAAACAAATGGCAATGTCGTGAACAACGATGCCCAAGAGGCTTTCTGGTCCAGTCATAAAGGACAAAGTACAAGGGAAAATCGTTATATCTTGTTCTTCTTCAACCAAAACAGTTAAATTTATCAGGCTTTCTTCATCATAAGACAAAGGGGCCATGGGGCAGATCCCCTGCCCCATAACCGGGGAACTGTCATCGCCTTTGATTTCTTTGATCAATCGTATAGCTTTTTTAGCACTGGTGTAAACATCGCTATTTTTTGTGGTTGATTTTGTGGCCCGCAAACTTAAATTCGGGAATTTTTCTGAATATTTCAGCATCATGGCAACTTGACCGATATACTGGTCTTCGCTATCGTTGCCCTCAGGGTCTACTACGCCGGGGTTTATTGACTCATATAGATCACAAGTTTCGGCGAGCTGATACATTTTGACGGCATCCTGAATATTGCCACGTCGAATTTTCCCGGTGATATCATCTATAATCATGGGGGCGTTGGAAAATGGGGATGCAGCAACCAGTCTTTTGTTATGTGTAGGAATATATTTGACCCTTGGCAGTGAATCCAAGGCTATTTTCAACAAGGACGGAGAGAAAAAGACTCTTTTCCCTTCTACTTTTGCACCATTTATTTTAAACAACTCTAGGACGCTGTCCAGATCAAATTCTACGCCAACGGTTGCCAGTATGTCTGTGGCTTTTTCATAAATGGATTCGATGGTTTCTTTGTTTAGTAATTCCATTAATTATCCCAAGTTTTATTGGCTGGATTAGAGAATATATATTGAGCTGGATGGAAATATTCTATTAAGAATACAGGATTAATGGCTCTATGTCAAACCTTACGAGGCAGAAAATCTTCTATATATCCAATATCTTGATCAATTTTTTGATTTCAGATCTATATTTAGTTATAGCTTATATCCACAACGCCTGCTAAGGTATAGATATGGATGCCCACGTAAGGAGATAAGATGAAAGCGAGCCTGAAACCGAGATTGAAATATACCTTTATAAGGGGCAACCATTTATTTCAAAACGCCATATCAAAACCAGTTTTTTTTGTGTTGCCGGACTGTTGATGAAAATAAATATCGCCGCCGAAAACAATGCTACACTCCTGTGCAGACTGGGGTCCAGAACCTTCATTCAGGCTTTCAGGGAAATGAACAACCCAAAGGATTTCGATGCCTATCTGTCCCGTACTTTTTCATTGCATGCTATTTCTGCCGAAATAGAGGACATATGCGCTGAATTTTTCGTCGCTTTTGCTGAAGATGAACCCGCAGGGTACTTCAAACTGTATGCCGGGCCTGCGCCAGGATGTGTGACGGCCCAACCGGCCATTGAAATAGCGCGGCTCTATGCGCTTGAAAATTGGTGGGGTCGGGGTGTTGGCGATGTTATGATGGAAAAAATTCTGTCTCTTGCCCGTCACAAAGGATTCGCCACGCTGTGGCTGAGCAGTTGGAAAAAAAATGACAGGGGCAATGCTTTTTACCGGAAATGGGGTTTCGAGGCGGTGGGGGAACAGACCTTCACTATCGGAAGAGATGTTCAGCAAGACTTTATCATGAGCCGGTCCACAAAGTGGATTCCAGATTCGCAAAAATCTGGTACAGGCCCCTCTCTAAAGGTGGAATAACATTAATGACGATTGAACCGGACAACGCTTACCATCTGCTATGCGACCAAAAACTGCAGCGACGTCTCAGGGACAACCTGGATCAATTCACCGTGCAACCCCACGAAACAAACGGTGTGAAACAGGCCGCTGTGGCAATTACCATCGTGGATGCCGGGCACGGGGCCGAAATATACGGCCTGCCTGCCCTTGAACAGCCCAGTCATGAAGCCGCCCTTGTCCTGACGCGGCGGTCATCGCGACTGAAAAATCATTCCGGGCAGTGGGCCTTCCCCGGCGGGCGCATGGAAAAGGGTGAAACTTCCGAAGAAGCGGCACTGCGGGAACTCCAGGAAGAGGTTGATTTGGAATTGTCCCATGACAGCGTCCTGGGGCAGTTGGATGATTTTACCACGCGGTCGGGATTTGTGATTTCACCGGTTGTCGTCTGGGGAGGGGTTGGCACCCACCTGACGCCGAACCCTGCCGAAGTTCGCTCCATTCACCGCATTCCCATCGCGGAGTTCCTGCGTAAGGATGCGCCGATTCTCGAAGACAACCCCCAGGGTAAAAATCCCATTCTGCTCATGCCGGTGGGTGACAGCTGGATTGCTGCTCCTACGGCGGCTTTGATATACCAGTTCCGGGAAGTTGCTGTTTTCGGTAAAGACACGCGTGTGGCCCATTACGAACAACCGTTTTTTGCCTGGAAATAACGCGGCTTCGCCGCTATATAATTGATTGTTTACGAAAATACATATACATATAACATTGTCACAGTGGTTCAAATGCCAATAATCGCAAGATTGTTCTTTTTTCGTGATTTCATAGTTTCGTGCTTTCGTGATGAATAGTTCGTCCCCTTTTCCGGATTATCGTTCGAAATGCTCGCCTTCAGTGGAATTCGGCCCGGTGAGGCCCCGGCGTTACCGCGCATCATCGCCCAATGTGGACTGAAAACCGATGATGTCTCACCGGCAATGCTTAAAAATCTCTGCCCAGATTCTGCCATTTGTATGAAAAAGGATCTCAACTTATGAAAAAGAAAATACTCATCGTCGACGACAACCGCCTGCTCCGCAAGTTTCTGTCCACACACCTGGAACGCGCTGGGCATCACGTACGCACCGCCGAGGATGGCTTTGCTGCCCTGGATGTGCTCTCGGATTTTGCCCCCGACGTCATGTTTGTAGATCTGTTCATGCCTAAAATCGATGGGGACAGGCTCTGTCAGATCGTTCGCGCCCGGGATGACCTCAAAGACTGCTACCTGGTCATTCTCTCAGCCGGTATCGCCGAAACCGGCAAGGACTATACAAAAATCGGGGCCAACGCCTGCATTGCCAAAGGGTCATTCAGCAATATGGCCAAAAACGTCCTCGCAGCCGTCAACGACTCGGATGCGCCGGTTCAGGCAGACAAACCCGGACCGATCATCGGCCTGGATGCCGTCTATTCTAGACAGCTGACCAAAGAGCTGATATCGCGCAATCGGCATCTTGAAACAATTCTTGAAAGCATGGCCGAAGGCTTTCTGGAAATTTATTCCGACCGGGTTGTGTATGCCAATGAAGCCGCCGTCCTGATGCTGGAGATGGACCTCGAAAACCTGCTATACGCCTATCCGCCCGATCTTTTCGAGGGCAAGGCAAAACGGCACCTCGAAAAGCTGATCGCCGGGCATGAAAATATTGCCCGGGACAAGAACGCACCTGTTGACCTTCACAACAGGAAGGTGACCATTAAAAGTTATCCCGTCGAGGGTGAACCCTCCACCTCCATCATTATTTTTTCCGATGTCACTGAACAGAAAAGGCTTGAGGAAAAGCTTCAGCAGGCCAAGAAAATGGAGGCTGTCGGAACCCTTGCCGGAGGAGTAGCTCACGATTTCAATAATCTGCTCATGGGTGTCCAGGGCAACATTTCGCTGATGATGCTCGACCTGAAGCCGGGTGACTCGCACTTCGAAGAAGTCGCCAGTATTGAACGGTGTGTCGACAGCGCCGCCAAACTGACCAAACAACTGCTGGGTTTCGCACGCGGCGGGAAATATGTGGTCAAGGCCACCAGTCTCAATGAAATGATCTGGAAACTCAAGACGATGTTCCAAAGGACCAACAAGAATATCAGCTTTCATGAAAAATATCAGAATAACCCGTGGTCCGTAGAAGTTGATCAGGGGCAAATCGAGCAGGTCATGATGAACCTGCTGCTGAATGCTTGCCAGGCCATGCCACAAAACGGGGAACTGAGTATACAAACCGAAAATGTCACCCTGAATCGCAGCTTTGTCAAATCATTCGACGTAGGACCGGGAAGATATGTCAAGATATCTGTCACCGATTCCGGGTGCGGCATGGATCCCGCGGTGCAGCAGAGAATTTTCGAACCCTTTTTCACCACTAAAAATGTAGGCGAGGGCTCTGGAATGGGACTCGCATCGGCCTTCGGAATTGTAAAAAACCACAAGGGTATCATCGAATGCCGCAGCATCAAGGGAAAAGGCAGTACTTTCAGCGTTTATCTGCCGATTTCCCACCACGAGACCCCCGCCATTGAAGAACCGGCCAAGACACTGCAGAGGGGTACGGAAACCATTCTGCTGGTGGATGATGAAGACATAATCATCAGTGTTGACACAAAGCTGCTTGAAGAACTCGGTTACAAGGTTTTGGTTGCTAAAGAAGGGACCGTTGCACTGGAAATATTCACCGCCCGCCACCATGAAATCGATCTGGTTCTGCTGGATATCATCATGCCCGACTTGAACGGTGAAGAAGTTTTCGCCCAGATGAAACGTATCAAACCCGATGTCAAAGTTCTGGTGTCCAGCGGCTACAGCATCGACTGGCAGGCAAGAAAAATGCTTGAAGACGGCTGCAACGGTTTTATCCAAAAACCATTTAAAATGAAGCAGCTCTCTCTCCAGATTAAAGAAATTTTATCATCTTGACATCTATCTAAAACCCGTATAAATTAGATACTTACAATAAAATCCGGGGAGGGAGGACGATGCAGGATCCGGAAGAACTAAAAATCAGCGCTGACATGGAAGAGATCATGAAAAACATCGATTCGATCATCGATAAAATTAACCATCAGGACCCCGGCAAACCTGAAGAAGTACAACCGATTGACGGCAGGAAAAATTAACCCGGCTGCAAGGCGGGAAACCTTCGACCCTAGGAGGCACCATGGCGTTAACCAAAAGTGACATCGTTGCAAAAGTACATGAACTGGGGCTTACCAAAAAAAAAGCGGTGGACACCGTTGAGTCTTTGCTGGAGATCATCAAGCGTACACTGGCCCAGGGAGATGATGTTCTGGTATCGGGCTTTGGCAAGTTTTGTGTAAAAGACAAAAAACAGCGGCGCGGTCGAAATCCGGCAACCGGTTCGGACCTCATCCTCAGGGAAAGAAAAGTCGTTACCTTCAAATGTTCCGGAAAACTGCGCAACAGGATCAATGGCCAAGTATAGAATCGGGCCTAAAATCTTTGTGTGATTATCATGATTGCATGATTTGCCTCAAGACATAGGGCAATATGCCGCCATGCTCAAAGTAGGCCACATCCACGGCCGTGTCCAGCCTGGCCATAACATTGAAAACCACCTCCGCTGCATTATTTCTTTTTGCCCGAACCTTGAGTGTTTTTCGGGGAACCATATCTTCCATTCCCTCGATGAAATATGTTTCCGAACCGGTAAGTCCAAGGTCTTCCCAGTTCTTATCCTCCGTATAAATCAGTGGCAAAACCCCCATTCCCACCAGATTGCTCCGGTGTATGCGTTCGAATGAGCGGGCAATGACTGCGCGTACGCCCAGCAGATTGGTGCCTTTGGCGGCCCAGTCCCTCGAAGACCCGGTCCCGTATTCCGTCCCCCCCAGCACGACCAGCGGTTTACCCTCCTTACCGTATTGCATGGCGGCATCAAATACGAACATCTCATCGGCTTCGGGAAACTTCTGGGTATAACTGCCCTCTTTGGGGTGGACCAGCTTGTTCTTTATGCGGATATTCCCGAAGGTCCCGCGCATCATAACGTCATGGTTTCCCCTGCGGCTGCCGTAAGAATTGAAATCTTCCGGCTTTACTCCTTTTGCTACCAGGTATTGCCCGGCGGGGTATTCTTCCGGTATCGCCCCGGCAGGTGAGATGTGGTCCGTGGTTACAGAATCCCCCAGGACCAGGAGGGCCTGGCCTCCATCCAGGCTTCCGGGTTTTTCCAGTTTTAGACTGAAATTTTCAAAATAAGGTGGATTCTTGATATAGGTCGACCCCTCGTCCCATTGGAATGTCGTACTCTCACCGACGGCAAGATCTTCCCAATAATGATCACCTTTAAAAATATCATCGTAAGCTTTCCTGAAAGCGTCCGGATCGACATACGCGGCCACCATTTTTTCGATATCTGCGGTATCAGGCCAGATCTCCTTCAGCAGCACCGGGGCACCGTTGGAAGCTGTGCCGATGGATTCAGTATCCATATTCATATCCATCCTCCCGGAAAGTGCATAAGCGATCACGAGCATGGGCGAGGCCAGAAAATTAGCCTTGATGCGTTGGTGGATCCGGGCTTCGAAATTACGGTTTCCGGAAAGTACTGCAGCGACCGTCAGATTTTCTTGCATCACGGCGCCCTCTATCCCGGGATCGAGGGGACCACTGTTGCCGATGCAGGTGGTACAACCAAAAGCGACAATGTGAAACCCAAGCGCCTCCAGGTAGGGCATCAGGCCTGCTGCCTCAAGATAATCGGCGACCACCTTGGACCCGGGTGCCAGGGATGTTTTTACATACGCCGGCACTTTCAGCCCTTTTTCAACAGCATTTTTGGCCAGCAGGCCGGCTCCGATCATAACAAAGGGGTTGGAAGTATTGGTGCAGGAAGTAATAGCGGCAATGACCACGCTGCCGTTGCCGATTTTCACTTCTTTTTCACCCAGCATTACGGCGATCTCCTTGGCACACATCACTTCCGACGCCGGTGCTGTAGTATTATTCTCGTCAGCACAGATCGAATAGAATATGTCTTTTAATCGGCCGACCGGTATCCTGTCCTGAGGCCTGGCGGGTCCGGCAACCGCTGGTTTTATGGTTGCCAAATCCAGGTCCACGATGTCGCTGTAATCCGG
>Ga0164313_10004985_pt1 | contig 11770 bp, 9 predicted proteins | sample GuaBasSedimGuay4_FD_113735 | JGI IMG/M metagenome (GOLD analysis project Ga0164313, IMG submission 113735) | Subseafloor sediment microbial communities from Guaymas Basin, Gulf of California, Mexico - Guay4, Core 4569-4, 0-3 cm | ecosystem: Environmental > Aquatic > Marine > Hydrothermal vents >... | reverse complement strand
AGAATCGCGGCCGCTGGCTCGCTTCTTCGGCCGGCTCACCCGGTAAGAAAAAGCCCGGGCTCACCGAGGAAAAGCAGGAGATGACACCGGAGCTTTGCCGTCAGTTAGTGGCGCTCGGCTATATCAGCGCGGAGTGCGACCAGCTCCTCAGCAATTGAGAGATCGAGCGCTAGCGTCGTTTTGGTTTGGTGCCGCCAAGGCGGGCGACGAGCGTCGTGATCATGTAACCGACGCCGACCAGCCCGACCGCCATCATCACGTCGCTGAAGGTGGGTGCGAAGAACTCGGTCGGGTACTTGTCCGGACCGAGCTCGGCGAGTCGCTCTGCCGTCAATGCTTGCCCTTTGAACATCTCGCCGACTTTGGGCGCCACGCCTTCCTGGAACGGCCATAGGCCAAACACCGCGCCGACGAGCAGTCCCATGAGCAGGCCCAATGTCGGTTGCTCGTAGCGCTCGAGCACGACTTTGATCAGGTTGCTGACCACCAAGATACCGATCGCGACCCCGATGCCCACGGGAAGCACGACGTCGAGAAACGGGTCTGAAGCGCTCGCCAGGTCGTTGGCCTCGAGTGCTTCTTTGAGCGCGTTTAGGGCACTCAGAACCGGTACGTACACACCCAGCACCAACAGCAGATAGCCGCCGCTCACACCGGGAAGAATCATTGCGCTCGCGCCGGCAACTCCGGCGACGAACATCATCGCGATGCCTTCTCGGTTGGCCCCAGAGCTCGCGCCATAGATCTGCACCCACGCCAATCCCGCCATCAAGACGAGTCCGGTGATGGTGCCAACCCAGAACGGACTGGTTGCGGGCCGCGCCATCTGCCAAAGCACGGGAACGCCCCCAAGCGTCAGCCCGATGAACAGGCTGTACATGGCCCATCGGTGTTCGACGACCGCGTCTTTGACTGGGCCGGCCCCCAGGAGAATCGCAACCGCCGCGGCGATGCCCACGAGACCCAAGACGAGGAACGAGCTCTTGCGCAAGCGCAGCCCGCTTAGATCGGCCAATGCCTGGATGAACCGGGGATAGATTCCCGCTGCGAGGAGCATCGTGCCACCGCTGATACCCGGGACCAGATTAGCGAGCCCCATCAGTGCGCCACCCAACAAGCACCGCAGTCCCCATTTCGGGCTCATCGACCGGTCTGCCGCCGTGTTCATGCCGCGGGGTGTACGGCAGAACCACCACGACGCCAAACCAAGGCGTGGCCCCTCGGAAATGATAATCGCGCAGGAAGCATGGGTAGCGCGGTCCCGGGATCGGACTTAGATTCGCCTCGTGGCTCGTCTTTTCCTGCTGTTCACCGTCGTTCCGCTCGTAGAGCTATATCTCTTGATCGCCATTGGGCGAATGCTCGGCCCTGTCGCGACCATCGGGTTGGTACTGTTGACTGGCGCGCTAGGCGCTTGGTTTGCGCGGCTCGAAGGCGCCCGCGTGATTCGGCGGTGGCAAGAGGCGATGGCGCGACAGAAGCTGCCCAAGGACGGCCTCATCGACGGGCTCCTGATCTTCGTCGGTGGGCTCATGCTGATTACACCGGGGATCTTGACCGACGTTGCTGGCCTTTCCATGGTCATGCCCCCAACCCGTCGCGTCATCGGAGGGTTCGTTCGAGCATGGTTTGAGCGCCAAATCGCGACGGGTCGGGTACAAGTGTATTCGCCCGGTTACAACGGCCCACCCCGCGGTCCCCAAGACGTGATCGAAGTCGAAGGCGAGGTCATCGAGGTGGTCGCAACGTCGGACAACCCGCCCCAACTAGAGAAGTAGACAGGGCGCTTGCAGTCGGCTACCACGCCCAGATGAAAACCGCCTGGACCCTTCTGTGTTGCGTGGTGCTCGCCGCCCCGCTGACCGCCTGCAAGAGCGGCGACTCCCCACCCGCCGAGGGTGAGGCCGCCGCGGATTCGGACTCGGCTGAAACCGCTGAAGCCACCAAGGACGAAGTCGTCGTGCAAAACATCGTGGCTAAAGGTACTACGCCCGACAGCATTCCGGCTCCTCCCGATGTTGCCGCAGCACCGGAGAACGCCACGAGCAGTGAGTCGGGTCTCGCGTGGACCGTGTTGCAAGAAGGTACCGGCGACCAGCATCCGGGCGGAGCGGACATCGTCACCGTGAACTACACCGGTTGGACGACCGACGGCCGCATGTTCGACAGCTCGACGAAGCGAGGGAAGCCTGCGGAGTTTCCGCTCAATCGCGTGATTAAGGGTTGGACCGAAGGTGTGGCGCTAATGGTCAGCGGTGAAAAGCGCCGTTTTTGGATTCCGGGTAATCTTGCCTATGGCGAGGCGACCCCAAACGATCCGCACGCTGCCATGGGTCCGCCTCGCGGCACTCTGGTGTTCGATGTCGAGCTCCTCAGCTTCAAGGAAGCGCCGAAGCCACCCGACACGCCGAAGGACGTCGCCAAGATTCCGAAGAACGCAGAGAAGACCAAGTCCGGCATCGGCTCGCGCGTGCTGACGAAGGGCACCGGCAAGGAGCATCCAACAGCTACGAGCGTGGTGACGGTGCATTACTCGGGATGGACGACCGACGGCAACATGTTCGACAGCTCCATCGTGCGCGGAACCCCTACGACGTTCGGCTTGAATCAGGTCATCCCCGGCTGGACAGAGGGCCTTCAGCTCATGGTCGTCGGCGAGAAACGACGGCTCTGGATCCCCGAGAAGCTTGCGTACGCGGGCCGACCAGGGCGCCCCGCGGGGATGCTGGTCTTCGACGTCGAGCTGATCAGCATCAAGAACTAGCCTCGAGCGCGTTGCCATCTCTCCGCAATCGCGGAGCTTTCGGCAAAATAGATCCAAAGTGCCACCTCACGCGTCATCAGGGCACATGAGGAGCATTTTATGAAGCAAGCAATCGCTGTCTTGGGTCTGTGCGTGGCCATGGCTTGGCCGACGACGTCGCGCGCGTTCTGTGGGTTCTACGTGAGTGGGGCCGACGCATCTCTTTACAACAACGCGACGATGGTCGTGATGATGCGCGAGGGCACGCGAACGGTGCTGTCGATGCAGAACAACTACCAGGGACCACCCGAGGACTTCGCGATGATCGTCCCGGTGCCGGTCGTTCTGCAGGAAGACAACGTGAAGACGCTGCCGCCTGAGATTTTTTCGCGAGTCGACAAGCTCGCGGCGCCGCGGTTGGTCGAGTACTGGGAGCAGGACCCGTGTCGCGAGTTGGTGGTGTACGAGATGGCCGCTGGTGCGCCGTCCGCGCGCCGAATGAAGTCTGCAGCGGCCGAGGATTCCGATGCCAAGTACGGCGTGACGATCGAGGCGCAGTTCAAGGTTGCGGAGTACGACATCGTCATCTTGAGCGCGAACGATTCTGGCGGGCTCGACAAGTGGCTTCGCAAGAACCACTACAACATCCCGAAGGGCGCCAAAGAAGTACTGCGCCCCTATGTCGAGCAGGACACGAAGTTCTTCGTCGCGAAGGTCGACTCGAAGAAGGTGAAGTTCCGCGACGGCAAGGCGCTTCTGTCCCCGCTGCGATTTCACTACGACGCACCGACGTTCACGCTTCCGGTGCGGCTTGGCCTGCTCAATAGCTCCGGCAAGCAGGACTTGATCGTGCACCTTCTCGGTAAGCGCCAGCGCTACGAGGTTGCGAACTACAAGAACGCGTCGATTCCGACCAACATCCGCGTCGAGAGCAGCGTTCGGAAGAGCTTCGGGGCGCTCTATGATGCGCTATTCGAGCGCACGATTGAGAAGAATCCGGGTGCGGTCGTGACCGAGTACGCCTGGGATGCGACGACCTGTGACCCCTGCCCGGAGCCGCCTCTGACGCAGGATGAGCTGGCGACTCTCGGTGGCGATGTGATCGTTCCGGCGGAGCAGGATCCGTACTCGGACATTCCCGGGGTCGTTCCGCAGCGTAGGCGGCGACCGTCATGGCAGCCGTCCGGCTTTGTGCTGACGCGCTTGCACTATCGCTATGACAAGGACGGGCTCGACGAGGACCTCGTGTTTCGCGCCGCCGGTCCGATCGTGGGCGGCCGTGGCATGCCGGATCAAAAGGGGCAGCTCGGGGAACGTCGAGCGCAGGCCTCGAGTGTGAACAACTTCCAGGGACGATATGTGATGCTGAATCCCTGGGAGGGCGACATCAGCTGCGAGAATCCGCAGCGTGGAACTTGGGGTGGTCCGCCCAATGGCCCGACGCCTAGGCCGTTCGCAGCGGGGAACACCGCGCTACGAGGCACGGTGACGAAGACCCTGAGCAGCCAGCTTCCAACTTTGATTCAAACCGACATTCCCGAGCTCGACCTCGAGGCCGGCACGGTGGAACTCGCTCCCAAGAGCAAACCTGATCCGGGTGAAGGGCAGGGCGGTCCGAGTGGCGACGCGAGCAGTTCGAATGGCTGCAGTGTGAGCGCGGCCAATAGTGCCGCCTTCGGTTGGATTGCGCTCATCATCGTTGCTATGTGGCTGGCCAGGAGACGCACAGCTCAATAGCTCATGGCAGAATTCATCTTCACGATGAAGGGGGTTACGAAAGTTCATCCCCCGGACAAGAAGATCATCGAGGACCTCTATCTTTCGTTCCTCCCGAACGCGAAGATAGGGGTCATTGGTGTGAATGGCAGTGGCAAGTCGTCGCTCCTGCGCATCATGGCGGGGGTCGATGACAGCTTCACCGGGGAGGCGTGGATTCGTCCTGGCGCGAAGGTAGGCTACCTGTCCCAGGAGCCGGATCTCGGTGACGCGAAGACCGTCTTGGAGGCGGTCGAGGCGGGCGTTTCTTCCGTACGCGCGATTCTCGACGAGTTCAACGAGCTCAGCATGAAGCTTGGCGAGCCGATGAGCGACGACGAGATGGCGAAACTGCTCGACAGGCAGGGAGCACTTCAAGACAAGATCGACGCGGTCGATGGCTGGAATCTGGAGAGCACGCTCGAGATCGCGATGGACGCACTTCGCCTGCCCCCACCCGATGCCGACCCGAAGCTGTTGTCGGGTGGTGAGAAGCGCCGGGTCGCGCTTTGCCGCTTGTTGCTGGAGAAACCTGAGCTCTTGTTGCTCGACGAGCCGACCAACCATCTGGACGCCGAGTCGGTCGCTTGGTTGCAGGGATATCTTCAGAAGTATCCCGGCTGCGTGATCCTCGTCACCCACGATCGGTACTTCCTGGACGAGATCGTGGAGTGGATACTCGAACTCGATCGTGGCGAGGCGCATCCTTTCCAGGGCAACTACTCTCAATGGCTCGAGGCCAAGGACGCGCGCCTTGCCCAAGAAGACAAGAAAGACAGTTCTCGCAAGCGTCGGATCGCCCGGGAGCTCGAATGGGTGCGTTCGTCACCCAAGGCAAGACAGGCCAAGAGCAAGGCGCGCATCACTGCTTTCGAGAGCCTCGTCGCCGACGCTGCGAAGGCCCGCACCGATGCGAACGAAATTCGGATTCCTCCGGGGCCGCGCCTCGGCACGCAGGTATTCGAAGTCAACGGCGTGAGCAAAGCCTACGGCGACAAGCTCCTTTTCGAAGACTTGAGCTTCATCGTGCCGCGCGGTGCGATCGTTGGCATCGTCGGGCCCAACGGCGCAGGAAAGACGACGTTGTTCCGAATGCTGGTTGGCGAAGAGACACCCGACTCGGGGACGATCATCACAGGTGACACCGTGGTGCTCTCGTATGTCGACCAGAGCCGCGACGCGCTTGGCGACGGCAACAATGTCTTCGAGGAGATCACCGGCGGCGCGGACGAGATCAACATCGGTGGCGGCACGGTGAAGTCACGCGCCTATGTCGGATGGTTCAACTTCCGCGGGAGCGATCAGCAGAAACCGGTCAACGATCTCTCCGGCGGCGAGCGAAACCGAGTCCACTTGGCGAAGCTCCTCAAGAGCGGCGGCAACGTGCTGCTCCTCGACGAGCCCACCAACGACATCGACGTAGAAACCCTACGCTCGCTCGAAGAAGCCATCCTGAGCTTCCCGGGCTGCGCCCTAATCATCAGCCATGATCGCTGGTACCTAGACCGACTCTGCACCCACATTCTCGCCTTCGAAGGCGACAGTCGAGTCATCTGGCACGAAGGCTCCTACGCCGACTACGCCGCTGACCGCAAAACCCGCCTAGGCACCGAAGCCGACATCCCCCACCGAATAAAATACCGAAAATTCTCCCGCTAACCCGGGGACAGGATCAGGGTCCCTAAGTACCTGGAATCAAGCGCTTTCTGAGCGAAGGATCCCAGCGGCGTGTCCGCGAGCCGTTGGGATTTTCTGCGGAGAAGCCAAGTGGTTTCCATGGGTTACGGGGGTAGATCCTGTCCCGTTGTGGCGGCTATTAGGTGGGTGGTGATTTCTGGTTCTAGGGCGGAGTGGCCGGATTTTTGGGCGATTATTAGCGTGCTGTTGGGGCACGCTTGGTGGAGTTGGTAGGCGCTTTCGGGGGGGCAGACGATGTCGTAGCGGCCTTGGACGATCACCATGGGGATGTGCTCGATGCGGTGTGCGTTTTGGAGGAGATAGTTGTCTTCTTGGAAGAAGCCGCCGTTGATGAAGTAGTGGCATTCGATGCGCGCAAATGCTTCCGCGAACGTTTCGTCGCCCGTGCGTTTGATTAGCTCCGGGTCGGGGACGAGTCTGCTCGTGCTGCCTTCCCACATGCTCCAAGCCCGGGCGGCTCGGATACGCTCCGTTCGGTCGTTGCTGGTCAGGCGGCGATAGTAGGCGCCCACCATGTCGTCCCGCTCGTCTTGCGGGATCGGCTCCAGATAGCCTTGCCAAGCTTCAGGGAAGATTCGGCTCGCGCCTTCTTGGTAGTACCATTGAATCTCGCGGCGCCGCAGAAGGAAGATCCCGCGCAGCACCATCTCGGTGACGCGATCGGGATACTGTTGCGCGTACGCGAGGGCGAGTGTGCTTCCCCACGAGCCACCGAACAGCTGCCAGCGCTCGATGCCGAGGTGCGCGCGGATTCGCTCCATGTCCTCGACCAAGTCCCAGGTCGTGTTGTTCCGGAGCTCCGCATGCGGAGTGCTGCGGCCGCAGCCTCGCTGGTCGAAGAGGATGATGCGATACACGGCCGGATCCCAGAACCTCCGATGCACCGAGCTCGACCCCCCGCCGGGCCCTCCGTGGACGAAAATGGCCGGCTTTCCCTCCGGATTACCGCATTGTTCGAAGTAAACCGAGTGAACCGAGTCGACGCGAAGGCGCCCGGAGTCGTACGGCTCGATTTCTGGAAACAGCCCTGCCATCAGGAGCGACCATCACAGCACGTTCGCTGACTGGCGCAACCGACGACAATGGCTATCTTGCCGCCCGGGCATGAGCCAAAATCAATACCAGAGGCGGCGTACCTTCGCGATCATCTCGCATCCGGATGCTGGCAAGACGACGTTGACCGAGAAGCTCTTGCTTTACGGAGGCGCCATTCATGCGGCTGGCGCGGTCAAGTCCCGCAAGGCAAAGCGGTCCGCGGTCAGCGACTGGATGGCCCTCGAAAAGCAACGAGGCATTTCAGTCACGTCCTCGGTCCTGCAGTTCGAGCACGACGACATTCGTTGGAACCTGCTCGACACGCCTGGCCACAACGACTTCAGCGAAGACACCTACCGAACCCTCATGGCGGCCGACTGCGGGATCATGATCCTCGACGCCGCACGGGGCGTCGAGCAGCAGACCCGCAAGCTCTTTCACGTGTGCCGCATGCGAAACACACCGGTAGTCACGTTCATCAACAAGATGGATCGTCCGGCCCGGGATCCCTTCGCGCTGATGAGTGAAGTGGAGGATGTGCTCGGCGTCAGCACGGTGCCTTTCACGTGGCCGATTGGAAGCGGCGATCTGTTCCAAGGCGTCTACGATCGCATCAACAAGCTCGTCATTCAGTTCGAGCGGTCGGCCGAAGGCCAGGCGAAGCGCGCGACGATGAAGGTCACCGGGCTGGACGACCCTGAGCTCGAAACGCTGCTCGGCGAAGAGCCCGCTCAAACCCTGCGCGACGAGGTGGAGCTTCTCGACGGGGCCGGGGAAGAATGGGACGAAGAACGATTCCTGGCCGGTGAAATCACGCCGGTCTTCTTCGGTAGCGCGCTCACGAACTTCGGGGTCGAGCCCTTCCTTCACTCGTTCAAGGGCCTGTGTCCCCCGCCTGGCGAGCGGGAGGCAGCCGGCGATGTCACCGTCAGCCCCGCAGACGACCGCTTCAGCGCGTTCGTCTTCAAGATCCAGGCGAATATGGACCCGTCACACCGAGACCGCATCGCGTTTGCTCGCATCTGCTCCGGGAAGTTTGAAGGCGGCATGCGCGTTCACCACTTCCGACTCGGCAAGGAGATTCGCCTCAACCGCGCCGAACAGTTCTTCGCCCAAGAGCGCCAGAGCGTGATGGAAGCGTTCGCGGGCGATATCGTAGGTCTGTACGACCCGGGGCTCTTTCGCATCGGCGACACGCTATCGACGAACGGCCCGATGAGCTTCGATGCGGTGCCCTTATTCTCTCCAGAGCATTTCGGGAGATTGCAGCTTCTGGATCCGCTCAAGCGCAAGCAGCTTCAAAAAGGAATCCAGGAGCTGTCCGAGGAAGGCACCGTTCAGCTCTTCGTGGAGCCGGGGCGCGAAAAGGACCCGGTGTGCGGCGTGGTCGGTCGCCTGCAGTTCGACGTGCTCATGTTTCGACTCGAGCATGAGTACGGCGCTAGAGTTACGTTCGACCTCCTCCCTTATCAGCACGCGCGTTGGGTCGATGGCGGGGCGACGTGCGCCGAGCTGAAAGCCAAGCGAATACCATTGGCAGTGCTCGATCGCGACAATCGCACCGTCGCGCTGTTTCGGGACGAATGGGAGCTCGGCCGCGCGGAGCGAGACAACGAGAATTGGACGTTCCATGAGACCGCCCCAATAGTGGCAGATGCGTGAATACCAGGGTGTCGGTCGCGTCCAACGGCGGCATACTTAGACGTAAGAGGGGAACGAGCGAATGATGAAGAACGCCACCAGAGTCAGCGCGATCTTGGCCGTGTGCATGGCGGTTCCTGCGAGCTCCCAGGCCGATGCCACGACCTTTCGCGTGCGCGACGACGGCAAGAGCCGGGTGACGTTCGTTTCAGATGCGCCGCTCGAGACGATGATCGGGAAGAGCTCGAAAGTCACCGGGAGTGTGACCGCCGACCCGGCGGACATCACCAAGACCACGGGTTCGTTCAGCGTGCCGGTCGTGTCTCTGGACACCGACAACGAGCTGCGTGACGAACATCTTCAGGGCGACGGCTGGCTCGATGCAAAGAAGAACCCCAAGATTCACTTCGAGATCACCGAGGTCATCCCGGGCAAGAGGGGCTCGCGAGAGCTCAAGAAAAACAAGGACACCAAGGTTCAGGTGAAGGGAAAATTCACCGCCCACGGAATCACCAAGCCCGTCCTCGCCAATGGGACGGTGAGGTGGTCCGATGGCTCGCTTCACATCAAGGCCAAGTTCACCGTCACCCTCGAGGACCATTTGATTTCGGTGCCGTCGATTGTCCGGCTCAAAATCGCGAATGAGATCGCCGTGGCAGTCGACCTACACGCCGTCGCGAAGTAGCTCCGCTACACGAGCCCCGCCCGCTCCAGCAACGGATCGAGCTCAGGGCTCCGGCCCATGAAGTCCCGGTACAGCTTCTCCGCCTCTTCGCTATTTCCTTTCGACAGAATTGCCTCGCGGAACGCGCGTCCAACTTCGGCATTGGTGATGCCTTCCTTCTTGAACCGGGTGAACGCATCGGCGTCGAGCACTTCTGCCCACTTGTAGCTGTAGTAACCGGCCGCATATCCGACCGGGTGGGCGAAGAGGTGGCCGAAGCCTGCGAGCATCGCGTAGTCGTCCGGCAGTTTCGTCGACGAATGCCTCTGCAGAATCTCTCGCCCGTAAGCCATCACGTCGCCGTCACGGGCCGAGTCGTAGTCTTGGTGGAGCGCCAAATCGGCCGCCGCAAACCCCAGTTGCCGCATCTGTGCGTTGGCGGCGCGATACGTCCGCGCGCGCGCCATCTTCTCATAGAGCTCGTCGGGAATCCGCTCGTTGGTTTCATAATGCGCCGCGAACAGGTCGAGCCCGCTCCGCTCCCAGCACCAGTTCTCCATGATCTGCGACGGAAGCTCGACGAAGTCCCACGCGACATTCGTTCCCGCAAGGCTTCGGACGCTCACCCGGCTGAAGCAGTGATGAAGGAGGTGCCCAAACTCGTGAAAGAGCGTCTCGACCTCGCGATGCGTCAACAACGCGGGCTTGCCACCGACAGGCGGACTGACGTTCGCGCAAAACAAACCCAGGTGAGGCGGAGGGTGCTCGCCTCGATAGGCGGCGCTGATGAGCGAGTTCATCCACGCGCCGCCCCGCTTGTTCTCACGTGGAAACAGGTCGACGTAGAACGCGGCGATCATCGTGCCGTCCGGGTTCCGGATGGCATAGGATTTGACCTCGCTGTCCCACGCAGCGGCGTCTCGCTCCACGATCTCAATTTCGTAAAGGGCCTGCGCCGTTGCGAAGAGGCCTTCGAGCACCCGGTGTAGCGGGAAGTAGGGCCGCAGCTCTTCCTCGTTGAAGTCGTACTTCGCCTGTCGTTGCGTTTCCGAGTAGTACGCTGCGTCCCACGGCTCGAGCGCAGACGCGGCCCCGTCTTCAATGTCGTTTCGGAAGTCCTGAAGCTCCTGGTTCTCTCGGTCGAACGCGCCCTGCGTTCTCGTGCGAAGGTCGTCGATGAATGCCTTTGCGTTCGCGCCGACCTTGGCCATCCGGTCTTCGGTCACCAGATCGGAGAAATCCCCGTACCCGAGGAGCTCGGCCTTGGCACCGCGGAGCTCGAGGACTTGTGCGATGATCCGCCGGTTGTCGCGCTCCCCTGAAACCGCCCGCGTGTTGTATGCCCGCCAAACCCGTTCGCGGATGCTCGGATCGTCCAAGTAGGTCAACACGGGAATCATGCTCGGGGCGTGCAACGTGAAGCGCCAGCCTTCGACGCCCTTCGCGCTCGCGTTCTCCGCTGCGGCTTGCTTCGCGCTATCCGGCAAACCAGCGAGCTTGCTCTCATCCGTGACAATGAGCTCGAACGCGTTCGTCTCATCCAACACGTTTTGAGAGAACTCCGTCGTCAGCTTCGTGAGGTCGACCTCGATCGTTTGCAACTTCGCCTTGTCCTGTGCGCTGAGTTCCGCGCCGTGCCGTCGAAAGTCGTCCAGCGTCTTGTCCAAGAACCGCTTCTCGGTGGGAGGCAGCGCCCGCGCTTCGTCCGTCTCCGCAAACGCCCGCACCGCCTGATAAAGCCCGTCGTTCATTGCGAGCTCCGACCAAAACGCACTCACCTTCGGACGCGTCACGTTGTAGGCGTCGCGCAATCCATCGGTCGTTGCGACACTTTCCAGATGACCGACCACCGTCATCGCCCGTTCGAGCATCTCGGTCGCATCCTCCAGCGAGCCGAGTGTATTCGCGTAGGTTCGGAGCTCGTCGCTCGCGACGATCGCATCGACCGCCGCCCGTGAGTCTGCCAGCAGCGCTTCGACTGCGGGTTCCACGTGTGCGGCCTCGATCATGTCGAAGGGAATCTCGAATCCGAGTTGGATCAACGGGTTACGCATCGGCGAAGCCTAGCAGTGGGACCGGGTTTGCGCGGCTCCCTACCAAATGGTAGAGAGCCAGGTCGGGCGGCAGGGACTCCACCGCACCGGCGAGCCAGGAGAATCGATATGGCGGTACCTTCGCGTTACATCCTCCATCAGGGGCCGATGCTTGGCGCTCTGGCCCGCGCGGCTTTCGTT
>Ga0164313_10004984_pt1 | contig 11771 bp, 12 predicted proteins | sample GuaBasSedimGuay4_FD_113735 | JGI IMG/M metagenome (GOLD analysis project Ga0164313, IMG submission 113735) | Subseafloor sediment microbial communities from Guaymas Basin, Gulf of California, Mexico - Guay4, Core 4569-4, 0-3 cm | ecosystem: Environmental > Aquatic > Marine > Hydrothermal vents... | reverse complement strand
TTCGAAGGCGGTCTTCGCGTGCCGCTGTTTATGAAATGGCCCGCACGGATAAAAGCAGGGACAATCTCTGAGGAGCCGGTAGCGCACATCGACATGATGCCGACGCTGGCAGCGGCGGCACAAGCATCAACGCCGGAGAGCATCGCCATTGACGGGCTGAACATTTTGCCGCTGGCTACAACAGAGGCCGCGCAAGACTGGGGTCGCCAGACCCTGTTCTGGCAGAGTGGTCACTACCGGGTTGTGCGCGATGGGGACTGGAAACTCCAGGTTGCAGAGCGGCCGGTCGCAGCGTTGTGGTTGTACAACCTGGCGGAGGACCCGACTGAGCAAAATAATCTCGCCTCATCGCACCCCGACAAACTCACCGAGTTGATGGCCATCCTCGATGCCCACCAACAAAGTGCCCGAGAGCCATTGTATCCCTCAGCGGTGGAGGCAATGGTGACTCTTGATAAAACCAAGGCTGAGCGATTCGAAGATGGCGACGAGTACATTTACTGGCCGAATTAGTACCGAGGAAAACCATGGCAGAGCAATTTAAAGATCAGGGAGGCCTGGCCAGCATGGACCCGAACCCGCTGCTACGCTGGCTGACTTCCGCTATCTTGCGTCGGGTCTGCATGCCGGAGCGACGGCAAAAGCAACGGGTAAAAACAGAGCAGGCGCGCCGTAAGGCCGGTGCCCCCCATGTGGTGGAGTACTTTCATCAGGTGGAAGATGGCTACGGCCACCTAGTCGCCCAGGTATTGCAGCAGTTCTGTGAGCGTTATGATATTGAGTTGGTTTGTCACCTTGTGCGTGGGCCCCAGGGCAAGAACTTGCCCGAGCCGGATCTGTTGTTACAACTGTCTCGCTATGATTCCTTTCATGTGGCGCCGGAATACGGCCTGAAATTTCCCGAACACCCGAATTCCCCGGATCCTGCACTGGTAGAGCTGGCGACAGCTGTGCTGGCGGCTCAAAATAGTGAAAGCTTTGTCGCGTGTGCGTCCCAGGTGGGAGATGCGCTCTGGTCCGGTGATATGGTGCGCTTGCGAGGCCTGGCTGATAGCCTGGGCTGCGCCAGTGAGAGCGAACGGGAGGCTAGCCTAGATGCAGGAACCGCCCGCCGCAAACAACTCAAACATTACTCCGGTGCGATGTTCTACTACGGTAAGGAGTGGTACTGGGGTGTTGATCGCCTGTATCACCTGGAGAAGCGCCTGGCCGAACTGGGTGCCGATCGCGAGGCAGGAGAAAAACTGCTGGTGCCGCGCCCTCCGGTGGAGGCGGGGCCGCTTAAAGATGACGGTAGCCTGACTCTGGATGTCTACCCCTCCCTGCGAAGCCCCTATACCTCGATTGCCTTTGATCGCGCCCTGCAACTGGCGCAGGATACCGGTGTAAAGCTGGTGGTGCGTCCGGTACTGCCCATGGTGATGCGCGGTGTGCCTGCGACCCCGGAAAAGGGTATGTACATCTTCTCCGATGTGCAGCGCGAGGCCCGGGAGGCGGGCGTACCCTTTGGCAATATCTATGACCCCATCGGCGAGCCTGTGCGTCGCTGCTACTCAATCTACCCCTGGGCCTGCCAACAGGGCCGGGGTAATGAACTGCTCTCCAGTTTCCTCGGTGCGGCCTTTGCCCAGGGGGTAAATACCAACCGTGATCAGGGTTTACGCAGGGTAGTGGAAGCTGCTGGCCTGGACTGGAGCGAGGCGCAGCAGCACTTCGGAGAATCAGGCTGGGAAGATATCCTGGAGCAAAACCGCCAGGCTATGTACGACGCGGGCCTCTGGGGCGCGCCCAGCTTTCGCCTGCTGGACGAGCAGGGCGAACAGATATTAGCCCTCTGGGGGCAGGACCGCCTGTGGTTGTTTGCCCGTGAGATTCAGCGACAGCTAGAACGCCGGCAGAGCCAATAGACTGCCCCTAAAATTGATTAACTTATGCCGCCTTTCTAAAAATTGGAATACATTATGTCAACTCGATTAAAAATCTGGCTAAGCGCCACACTGATTTACCTGTCCTTTTTTGCCTGGTACACGGATATGCAGGGCCCTTTAAGTGATACTGAGGTCGAGGAATTCGTCGCAACAATGACGGCTGCCGGCAATGACCCTGAAGAGATTGCAATGATTGAACAGTTTGCGAGAGAGGACTCTGGCCGACAGTTCCTGATGGCAAACAATGTCGACTATAACGAAAACCCTCCCCAGGTTGAGGGTGCCGGGCCCGGCGAAGACGCCGAACAATTGATGGCAAGGTATATGGAGCATATGTTTCCCGCCTTACTCGCTCGCGCCTCTCACCCCGCAGTGATGGGCCCCGCCGTGTTCAGGACTATGGACCTGGCGGGAATTGAGGGCGCTGAACAGTGGGATATGAATGCCTTATTTCGCTATCGCAGTCGTCGTTCATTTCTTGAGATTGTCACCAACCCTGCGTTTTCAGGGAAACATGATTTTAAAGCAGCGGCACTCGATAAAAATATCGCTTTTCCTATAGAGCCAAAACTCTATCTGGGTGACTTGCGATTGGTGCTGGGCCTCTTCCTTTTGGCATTGACGGCCATCATCGATGGCGTCCTGTTGTCGAGAAAGCTCAAAAAAATGCAAGCATCGAAAGCGGAATAGAATGTCATCAATTCAAACCAATGGGAGGAGGGGGCATGCGCTTAAAACGACTCCGCCCCCTCTTGTCTATTATTGGTGCTTTATGGGTGATTTAAGCTCATCCAGGGTTCTTTTGTTGGGGCGATATTGATTAGCAGCGTGTTCTTCATCAGGGTAGCCCAAAGAAAGACCGCAAATCAGGTGGTAATCTTTTTCAATCTCGAATCGCTCGCGAACCGGACTACCCCATAGCCCTAAGGATCCTTGTGTGCATGTCCCCAAGCCTTTGTCGGTGGCTGCAAGCATAAGGGATTGCAGAAATATTCCGGCGTCCAGGGCTCCTAAGTATCCCATTTTTTTATGAATAAAAATGAAGATTGCTACCGGCGCATCAAAGAACTCGAAATTGCGTTGGGCCTGGGCATCGCGAGCGTCACGATCGTGTCGTTCGATTCCCAAGCTTTCGTAGAGCCCTCTGCCGCAGTCCACACTGCGCTTTTGTAGCTCGGGTGGATAGGTGGTTTGCGGTTTTATATCACCATCCGGGAATGCTCCACTGAGAATTCCTTTGGCCACTTTAAGGGGTAAAGGCAAGCCAGTGAGTGCATTTGCCTTCTGAAACTTCTGAGTCAAGTCGCCACGAATGGCCTCGCAAACGTCACCAGTAGCCACTGCAATGCGATAAGGCTGTGTGTTCGATGAGCTCGGTGCGAGCAGAGCGGTTTCTAATATTTCGTCCAGTAATTCTTGAGGTACATCTTGATTTGTAAACTGCCTAATGCTCTGACGTGACGTGATCGTTTCAATAAAATTCATCTGGTCCTAACCTCACACGATTTATGTTTTTACAAGACTCTGGTGCGCCAGTTCGCGGCCGCACAGCCAGAAGTGCAGGGCACCCCACAAACCGACCGCCGTGAAGCAAGCCAACGCGACGCTCAGAGAGGAATCGCCATAGCGCGGGGCAAGTACATCGCTAAGTAGCCCCACCAGCAGAGGGCCCAGGCCCATGCCGATAAGGTTGAGGCACAGCAGGCATATAGCAGAGGCCACAGCCCGCATGTTCAACGGGGACAGGGTCTGGACCATCGCGAGGGCGGGTCCCAGGAAAAAGTTCGAACAAAAGCCGGGTATGACAAACAATAGCATCGACATGGTCAGATTGTCGGTCAGCAGGGCCGCCGCCATGAACGGCAGCATCAGGCACTGTGCCGCGGCGATCATCCATAAACCATACTGAAAACCCTTGTGCGAGAGGCGATCAAACTGCTTGCCCGCAACCAGTGCGCCGATCGCACCCAGTATGCCGAATACAGCTGCCATTATCATTCCCGCCTGGGATTGGCTGAGTTCATGATTGCGGATGAAGAAGGTCGGCATCCACTGGGTAAAACCGTGGCCCAGCATCGCCACGATCACCGAGGCGGCGATCAAGTGTCTCATGGCCGGATTAACCCACATGGTCATAGCGGTTATTCGAATAGGTGGAGGAGGGGGCACTGTCTCCGCCTCGAAGCTGCCGCGGGCAGGTTCATGCAGTAACCTGGCCATAAATACCGCCAGTAGCAGGCCGGGGGCGCCTACTGCCATCAGGGCGATACGCCAGTTGTAGGCCTCGGCGATAAATCCACCGCCGACGAACCCGAGCATCATGCCGAAGCTGCCGCCCAGCATGAGGGTGGACATAGCGAACGCGCGCCGCTTTGGTGGGTAGTAGTCAGCGATAATCGAGTGGCTTGCGGGGTTAACCCCAGCTTCGCCGATGCCCACGGCTATACGAAATAACAGTAGTGTTACAAAACCGGTGGCCCAGCCGCTCAGTGTCGTCATCAGCGAAAAAATCACCAGGCTCGCGATGATGATGTATTTGCGACTGTGCCGATCAGAGAAACGTGCGATGGGAAGCCCCATGGTCGCGTAGAACAGAGCGAAGGAAAGACCGCCCAACAGCCCCAACTGAGAATCGCTCAGGTCGAACTCAGCTTGAATGTCTGGAAACAGGATCGACAGGATCATCCGGTCGCTGATAGACAGGGTGTAGGCCAGCACCAGTAAGAGTAATGCGGTGCGGTGGCCCTTGAGGGGCTGCTGGGAGGGGGGAATGTTAATCGCGCTCACTCAGGATTCCCATCATGGCGTGTGCAGTTTCCAGTCCCGAATTCTGGTTCTGCCCGGTCACGAAGCGCCGCTCGTCATCAATCGATACATGAGTGGCAAAGAAATCCAGGAAGGCCATTTGGCTTTCAAAGACGACACCCGCCTTGCGCAGTTCCGTCTCCGGGTGCTTGGGTGTTAAATCAATACCGAGTTCCTGTATCTGTTTGTCGGTCACGCCGGTCATACGGCGCCCGGCTATGAGTAAATTTCCGTCGCGGTCGCGGGCATTGACCAAACCCAACACGCCGTGACAGACGCCGCCGATAATCGCCTCCTTGTCGCCGTAATAGGATTCGCTCACTTTGGCCGCCAGTGCGGGCGATTGCGCCAGATCGTAGGCGGCACCCCAGCCGCCCGAGATAAATACGATGTCGTATTGGTCAATATCTACCTCGGCAATTGGAATGGAGTTTTTCACCTTGGCCTGTGCCACAGGATCATTGAGATAGCGTTCGTCCTCGGGTGTTTTGACCATGAAGTAGAAGCTACTGGGGTCAATGGGGAGCTCACCACCCTGGATACTGGCTATGTCCACCTCCATGCCGCCGTCCAGAAAGGTGTAGTAGGGGTGAGTCATCTCCGAACCAAAAACACCGGTGGCCTTACCCTCGGTTTCCCCGGGTGCTGACAGCACTGCATGGCTGGTAGTGATGACCAGCGCGCGTTTACCGGGTAAGTCGACCGATGGGCCACTGTACTCGGGGTGTAGCCCGTTTTTATGCAAAATAGTGGGCAGTGCCAATAGCAATACCCCAACCAGGGCGATCAATACGGCAAGGGTGGTTAGTAACTTTCTCATCAGCAATCCTCTTTTTTTCATGAATGAACTTTATTTGTCCGGTAAAAGACATAGAACGGCAGTAACACCAGGATTGTTGGCAGCAATTACCCGTTTGCGCTTTACGCTAATTCCGCGCTTGCCCCAAAAGTATCATCTTCAAACTGATGGGCTCGTGTTGCTCAGGTTTTGGAATGCTTAACTCTTCATCCAATTCGGATTTGATCACGCCATCTTGATGTAGGCTGTCTAAACCTCCTGCACGTTCAAATAGCAGCGTTACGCGGCTCTGGTTCTCTTCGCTTAATGCGCTGAATTCGGCCTGCAATTGTTCGCGACACCAAACGCGGTAATGGGTGGTGACGGTGCCGCTAAAGCTTAGCGACTGCCCTTTGTAATCGAATCGTCTTTTTCCGTCGCGAAAGGCGAGTGCATTCTGGTGCAAATAGGGCAGATAATCCCCGGCAATTCGGGCCAATAGTGGTTGCCAGTAGTTAGCTTCAGGCCACTGCCATTGTTGTGGGCCTAAGCGCTCGGGCGTTAGGTTCCACATACGCGCCAGCCATTCGCAGGTGTTGGGACCTTCGCGGCGCATTACTTCACCCGAAATTGGATCGTTGCCAAAATGGCGAAACATCGAACCAAAGTATCCCAGGTCTGCCACCGAAGGGTGTGAGCCTAAAACAAAGGGTTGTTGTTCCAACAGTGGTTCTAAAAACTCCAGCTCTCGATAGAGCATGTCACGAACCTGGTCAGAATTGTGTTGATCAACGCCATCACCCCATACCCACTCCTGCAACTGGCGGCGACCGAACAAATAGCCTATGGGGATAGACAAGGCAGAGCTCACCATTTCGCTTGCAATACGGCGCCCCAGTGTGGCGCGGGATATTCTAGGCACCCAGCGCCACCACATGGCCGGCCGCCATAACCACTCATCGCCATAGTCTTCAATTAACAACGCGATAAACCTTAGGGCTGGGTCATCGGGTAATACCGGGTTTTGTGGATGTTGCTGCTCCAGCCACGCGATGGTGGGTGTGGTGTCGAAAAGCCAGTTGCCATCGGCCATTTCTATGGCTGGCATTTTAGCTATGCCGGTTTTTTTGCCCAGCATTTTCAGCGTGCTTATATTGCAATCCACACGAGCGTGGGGAATCTTTTTGTAGCGCAGGTAGGCTTCAAGTTTGCCACTGAAGTAGGATATATCAGACTTATAAAGAGTGTACTGGTCGCCCATTGTTTAATCGCCTTTACAATCAGAACGCATGGCTGCGGTCAAAGCTGCGGGCATGCTCTGGCACCTTACAGATGCGCTTCATTTTGATCGTGCCCAAGTTTGGGTAATCCCACTTGTAAATGCCGTCTTCTATATAGCGTTTTACCGCGGTAGGGCCGCCAAAAGCCTTGAAGTGCAGCTTGTTTTCTTCCCAGACCGTCGTTGCATGCGACGTTCGCATGCAAAACGTCCATGGGCCGATGTCCCTTGGCGAGACATCGAAGGACGATTTTGTCGATGTATGATCATGTATGACCCCCAAGGTGGTTACGACCACACGATCACCACACTGTTCAACGCGTTCAACATGGTCGGGCAATTTGGGGTCAACGCTTTGCCATAGGCCGCGAATATCCTGTGCAGCTTCCGGTAAGGGTTCAGTACAGCCGCGCAAAATAGGTTGTGGGTATTGTGTATAGCCGCAGCCCGGTGTGTAGGCCCGGGGGATATCATTAGCCATCAGCCCTGAACCGTCGAGCTCAGGCAGGTCACAATAGTTAAGTTCACTGCCGTCGCTTTCAAAAACCCAGGGCGGTGTGGTGTCGACCGGGCGCGGATAAAGCCATGCGGTGAGAAACAGCAACACCGGTATTGAGATCAGAACACTTATCGCAATGAGTATTTTTCGTAACATAATCTCGGGCCTTGGTAACCGCTATGAGTGTGTCAATTCACTACCGAGGTGCCGCCATCAACCGGAATGATCTGCCCGGTGATAAAGGCACCTGCCTGTGAAGCCAGCATAATGGCAACACCGGCAATATCGGAGGCTTCTCCCCAGCGACGCATTGGGATGGTTTGCAGCTCCTCTTCAAAGGCTTCCTGGTCGTTACTTAAAAACTCAGTCATTTTTGAATAGAAGCGGCCGGGGGCAATGGCATTGACGCGAATGTGATCATTGGCCAGTTCAGTTGAGAGTACACGAGTGAGCTGATGGATGGCTGCTTTAGAGACCGCGTAACTAAAGTTATCGACAGCGTTGCCTACCATGCCGGCAATGGAGCCAATATTGATAATGCTGGCGGTGTTATCAGCGCTGGCGTTCGCTTTTAGCAGTGGTGCCAGAGCTTGAATCAGAAAGAAAGGGCTCTTGGCATTAACATTCATCGTCTTATCCCAGCCTTGCTCCGGGAACTGACCAAAGGGCGCGCCCCAACCAGCGCCCGCATTGTTCACTAACACATCAATGTGTTGCTCATGGGACATTAACTCGGAAACAAGATTCTGCAAGCCTTCAGAGGTCGCGACATCGCCGGGGATCGCAATACATTCGCCGTATTGACCGAGTTCTTCTGCGGCGCTGATACAGGCATCGCGCTTGCGAGCAGTGATGTACACGCGCTTGGCTCCGGCTTCCAGAAAGCCTTGCGCCATGTAGGAACCCAATCCGCGGCTACCACCAGTGACAACACAGATTTTGTCCTGCATGGAAAATAATGTTTCGATCATCTTTTACTCCTGCTCCAGTTTATCGTCGCCTGTTGATGTTTCAGCTCATCGCTGTTTGAAAACCTATATAGTGCCTCGCCCTTATCAATCAGGACGAGGTAGCTCAGGTGTGATTATCCCGTGATTGACATCAACAAGAACTCGGCGACAAGCGCTGGCGTGTCCTCTCCTTCGATCTCGATAGAGACGCCAAATGTTGTCAGGAAACGGTTTTCGTCTTTTTGATTTACATTCAGGACTTCGCCCACCATGCGCACGCGCTTTCCAGACTTCACAGGGGCCAGAAAACGAACCTTGTCAAATCCGTAATTCATCCCCATGACCGTGTTTTCGGGTGTTACGCCGATTTCTTCTATTAACCCAGCCAGCAGCGACAGAGTGAGAAAGCCATGAGCAATCGTGCCACCAAAGGGTGTGTTTTTGGCTTTGGCTTCATCGACATGGATAAACTGATGATCTTCAGTACAGTCGGCAAATTCGTTAATGCGTTGTTGCGAGAGTTCTATCCAGCCACTTGGCTCCAGCTTCATGCCGACTGCGTTCATCATTTCATTCTTCGGTAAAGTTTTCATTGTTCATTTCCCTTTGCTGGATATGGGTAAAACTCGGCGAGCTTTACAAAGTGGCATTATGCGTGTCAGTATAATAAGCGGCACATATGATGTCAATATCTGTGGGTCTCAGAGATTTTACAGATGTCCATAGAAATTGAATGATAATTACCTGCAGGTAAGTAAGGAGCAACGATGATCGACTACAGAAAGGACGGAGAAATCCACCTTGTCACGATGAATAATGACCAGAACACGATTTGCCCCGACTGGCAGGCGCGAATGCTGGAAATTCTCGATACAGTGGAGGCGGATTGCGGCCAGGGCGCTGCACTTGTGCTCACAGGCAAGGGCAAGTTTTTCTGTAATGGGCTCAATCTTGAAGTGCTTATGCAATTGGGAGAGGGCGAGATGGCGACATTCTCCAGGCAGATGATGGAAATTCATCAGCGGTTGTTGGTATTGCCCTGTCCAACCGTGGCGGCGATGAATGGCCATGCTTTTGCCGCTGGTGCATTTATGGCTTTGTCCTGTGATTATCGCGTTATGCGTGAGGATCGCGGTTGGTTCAGTGTCTCTGAAGTGGATGTGGGCGTACCTGTTCCCCCTGCTATGATAGGCATATTGGAAGGCAAGCTGACACCCAATACAGCCAGGGACGCTTTGCTGACCGGCAAGCGTTACACCGCAGATGAGGCTATTGCGGCTGGCATTGCAGATGGCAAAGCGTCAGAGCAAGACTTACTCGCTCATTCGAATGCGCTCGCCAGCCAGCTGGCCACCAAAGAACCAGGTATTTTTAAAACACTGAAGCAGGGGTGGTTTGGTTCAATAGCTGATGCCCTGGTAGAAGGGAATTGACAGGCTTGTCGTCTCGATCGTCTCGATCGCCTCTGTCCCCACGCGCAATATAGGCGTTGACCATGCCTCTATATGTTATGCTGGTGTCCGGAGTATGAAGTCAGATATCGATAGGAAAAGTATAGTGTCCAGTGAAAAAGCAGTAGATGGACGGACTACACGCGGAGAGCGTAACCGACAAGCACTGTTGGATGCTGCCTATGATCTTATCGCGGAAGGGAATCTGGCACCATCTTCTCAGGAAATTGCGCAGCGGGCCGGCGTGGGTCTGCGAGGGATATTTCGTCATTTCGGGGACATGGAAGGCCTTCGTGCTGCTCTAGACGAGCGAACAACCTCACAAGGCGCAGCCCAATTTGCCTGCGGCAACCGCGCAGGCTCGTTCAGGGAGCGGCTTCTGCATGCCGTTGAGCAGCATGCCGTTGCGTATGAAGATCAGGGCAATTTTTTTCGTGCAATGCAGATCGACAGGTGGAATTCTGAGGTCTTGCGCAAGAGTTATGATCGGGATAATCATCGATTGCGGAAAGACCTTGAGGATTGGCTACCCGAGTTGAAGTCGCTATCACCTCATCGTCGTGAAGCAGTGGATTCTGCCGCTTCCTTTGAAACGTGGCAACGGCTCCGTGAGCACCAGCACCAGAGCGTCGAGGCCAGTATCGATATTGTCTACGATATGATTAAGGTGCTGATGACAGCGCCCTAGTTGAAACCGGGGCAGGATAGTTTGTATCTGTTACTGCCTGAGATTTACTGCTTTTACTCCCCTGTTAATGAAAGATGAAGTCGGTTCATGCCTTTGATCCAGCGATCGTAGTCAGCGGTTTTACGCTGCATATAGGTCTCCACCTCGGGGTGGGGCAAGATCAGGAAAGATTCTCGCTCCAAGCCCTCTATCACGATATCGGCCAATTCTTCAGGCTCCATCATGCCGTCACCTGCTGCCGCTTTCGTTGCGCTCGCGCCATCGGCTTCATCGTCTTGCACAGTCATGGCGGTTTTAACCGCCTGTGGGCAAAGCATTGACACTTTGATGCCCTGGTGCGCATAAGTGAGGGCCAGCCACTCACCAAAGCCAACTGCCGCGTGCTTGCTAACACCGTATGCCGCTCCACCGATTTGGTTGAGCAAGCCAGCGGCTGATGCCGTATTGAGAAAGTAGCCCCCACCGCGTTCTGTCATGCGCGGTACCAGATGGCGAGCGGCGTATACATGTGACATCACATTAATCTCCCAGCTCATCTGCCACTCCCGGTCGGGCGACTGTTCATTCAAGCCCATGCCAACGCCGGCATTGCTGCAGAACAGGTCGATGGGGCCGATGTTATTTTCTGTGTCTTCAATAACGTGCTTGATGTCTTCGTCGCGAGAAACATCGGCTGTCATGGCGATACAGCCATTATCTTTAGCGGTTTGCTGGGCGTTGGCTGCGTTAATGTCAACGGCTACCACCTGTCTGGCGCCTTCGCTTACAAACTTTTCCACCAGGGCTCGGCCTATGCCGCTGCCGGCACCGGTGACGACGGCAATCTTGTCTTTTACGTTCATTGTTTCTAATCCCTTTTCTCGTAGCTCGGTTGTTCGTCTTCGAAGCCTTAATGCTTCAAGAATGCTTCAAGACTTTACATAGTGGCACTATAAATGCCACAATACGTTTTGTCTATAGCAAGCACAGCTGATCGGCTCACCCGGCTCATTCAGATTTGTTGGGTTGGTTTAGCTCACCTTGCGAGAATTCATGTAGAGGATGCTGCGTCATGGCTCTTTCAATCTGGGTGACAACATTACTGGTTTATCTGGTCTTTCGACTCTGGTACGACGGGCTGCGCAAACCGCTGACGGCTGAAGAGGTTGAGGAATATACGCGGCTGTTTGAACAGCGTGCTGATGCTGAAGGCGTGGATTTGGCTGTTATGCGAAAGTTTCTGGAGGAGGATGACGGTAAGGAATTCATCATGATGAACCTGCTTCAATACAATCCCTCGCCGATGAAACACCCCGACACGGGGCAGGACGCGCGGGCTGAGTCGATACTGCAGGAATATTTCAGGCCATTTATGGGACAGGTTAAACGCCGCGCGGGGCACCCTGTGATTGCG
>Ga0164313_10004983_pt1 | contig 11771 bp, 10 predicted proteins | sample GuaBasSedimGuay4_FD_113735 | JGI IMG/M metagenome (GOLD analysis project Ga0164313, IMG submission 113735) | Subseafloor sediment microbial communities from Guaymas Basin, Gulf of California, Mexico - Guay4, Core 4569-4, 0-3 cm | ecosystem: Environmental > Aquatic > Marine > Hydrothermal vents... | reverse complement strand
TCGTTCGGATGGAGGTAGCCCGGGCCGCGGTTTACGCCGCGGGCGCCACCCTGGACGACCCTGTAGTGGGCAGCATCCCGCGCGCGGTAGCGGCCGCCGTGGTGACGGCCGGTGAAGCCGCTCACGAGAACTCCTGCGCCTGCATCCAGATCCACGGGGGCATGGGATACACCTGGGAGGTCCCGGCCCACTACTACATGAAGCGCAGCTGGGTACTAGGAACACAATTCGGTGATCGCGAGGAATACTGCGAAACCCTTTCGGAGATCATCGAACAGAGCCTCTAACCGGCACTCGGACACGGACGACCGGGAGCAAGAACGGCAAAACAAAGAACCGAGGAACAGCACATGGGAATTCTCGAAGGACGAGGGGCCGTGGTGACAGGCGGTGGGCGCGGGATCGGCCGAGGCCATTGTCTCCATCTGGCCGAGCAGGGCGCGGGCGTCGTGGTGAACGACATCGCCATGGACGAGGCCGCGAAGGTCGTCGCCGAGATCGTCGAGAAAGGCGGCAAGGCGGTGGCCAACGCCAGTGACATCGGCACCCGCGAAGGGGCCGCGGCGCTGGTCAGCCAATGCGTGGACGAATTCGGCGGGATCCACGCCGCGGTCAACAACGCGGGCAACGCCCGCGACCGCTCCTTCCTGAAGATGAGCGACGAAGAGTTTATGTCGGTCATCACCGTCCATCAGTACGGCACCTTCGCCGTCTCGCAAGAGGCAGCTCAGCGCATGCGCAGCCAAGGCAGCGGTGGTGCCATCGTCAACACGGTGTCAGCAGCCCACTTCGGAAATTTCGGTCAGACCAACTACGCAGCTGCCAAGGGGGCCATCGCCTCTATGACCTACACCATGGGCCTCGAACTCGCGCGATACGGGATTCGTGTCAACGCCATCAGCCCGACCGGGTCGACCCGCATGTCCGCCACCTACAAGGGCCCTGACGGAAAAGATGTGAAGCTCCCTTTCATCGACCCCACCCGCAACGGCGCATTCGTCGCTTTCCTGTGTAGCGACCACGCAAACTGGGTGACGGGACAAATCTTCGGCAGCGGTGGTGAGCGTGTGGTCATCCTGCGGCAGCCCACCTACGGCACCGGCATGTACATGAAGGACGGCTGGGGGGTCGACGACCTCGTCGCGCATTTCGATGGGCTCATGAAAAAGGAGATCGAGCCCATCGGCCTCATGAAGTCGCCCTACCCCTACTTCGACGGCATAAGGCCCCCGGAGCCGAAGTGAGAAGCAGCGCCTGCGAGAGACAGAGTTCATGATCGGCATCCAGAGCTACGGGGCCTACATCCCACCGACTCGCCTATCCTTCGCCAGCATGGCGGGGCGCCCCGCGGTCGAAGACGGCCCCGAGAAGGCCGTGGCCTGGAACGATGAAGACAGCGTAACCATGGCCGTTGCCGCCGCTCTCAACTGCCTGCGCGGCCTGGGGCGGGAGGAGATCGACGGTCTCTTCTTCGCATCGACCACCTACCCCTTCATGGAAAAGCAGGGCGCCTCGCTGATCGCCCGCGCCCTGGACCTCCCGCGCAGCCTGCGCACAGCGGATTACACGGGTTCCCTGCGCGCGGGGCTGAGTGCGCTGCGCGGTGCGCTGGACGCCGTGGCGGCCGGCAGCGCTCGCAAGGTTCTCGTAGTGGCGAGCGACTGCCGCATGGCGGCACCCCGTTCCGCCCTGGAGATGAACTTCGGTGATGGCGCCGCCGCCTTCCTGATCAGCGCGGACGGGGTGATCGCGTCGCTCGAGAGTAGCCACGCCATCGCGGAGGAGATCCTCGACTTCTGGCGCAGCGAAGGCGACCCCTACGTACACACCTGGGAAGATCGCTTCGTCATCCAGGAGGGGTACCTGCCGCAGATGGTCGAGGCGCTACAGGGACTGCTCCACGCTTCGGGAACCACCCTGACGGACTACGCGAAGGTCATGCTCTGCGCGCCCGACAAGCGCAGCCACGGTACGGCCGCGCGCGCGCTGAAGCTCGATCCCACTCGAATTCAAGACCCCCTTTTCGGAAAGCTGGGCAGCGCGGGTGCCGCCTTCGCCGGGCTCCAGTTGGCCGCGGCTCTCGAGAGCGCGGCGCCGGGAGACCGCCTTCTCCTGGCCAGCCACGGCGATGGCGCCGAGGCCGCCTCATTCGAGGTGGGCGCCGCCATCGCGAAGCTCCCGGCACGACGCGGCGTGAGCTGGCATCTCGCACGGCGGCGCGCCGTGCCCAGCTACGACCACTATCTGAAGGCGCGCGGCTTGCATCCCAGCGAGTGGACGAAGGGAAGCGACCCGGGCCTCTCCGCCACCATCCACTATCGCGAGCGCGACGCGGACCTGAGCTTCTGCGGTCAGCGCTGCAATGCTTGCGGCACCGTCCAGTTCCCGGCCCAGCGCGTATGTGATTCCTGCTTCGCGAAGGACGACTTCGCACGCCTGCGACTCTCCGACAAGGTCGGCAAGGTCGTCACCTATACCTTCGACTATTTCTTCCCCACTCCCGATCCACCGACGGTGGTGACCATCAGTGAGATCGAGGGGGCCCGCATCCATCTTCAATTGGTCGATTGCCCGCCCGAGCAGGTCGCCATCGACATGCCTATCGAGCCGACCTTCCGCCGCATCCACGACGTCGGAGGGCGCCCCAACTATTTCTGGAAGGGCATTCCCCTTCCCGAAGACGCGTGAGCGAGAGGAGCCCCATGCGCAAGGACGCCATTCGTGACAAGGTTTCTATCATCGGCGTCGGCTGCTGTCAGTTCGGCGAGAACTGGGATCAGTCCCCCTCGGACATGATCGTGGATGCCGCCTACGAAGCCTACGCCGACGCCGGGATCGAAAATCCCCAGGCGCAGATCGACGCGGTCTTCACCGGGTCCATCTACTCCAACAAGGGACCTCACGAGTGCAGCGATGCCCTGAAGCTCTTCAACAAGCCCGTCACCATGGTCTCCAATTACTGCGCCACAGGGACCGACGCCTTCCGCTGTGGCGTGATGGCGGTGGCCTGTGGCGCCTACGACACCGTGCTGGTGCTGGGTTACGACAAACCCAAGGATCGTGGTGTATCCGGCCCTTCCGTCATGATGGACGGAGTGCGCGATCTGCCGAAAACCCCGGCTGGCTGGTTCTCGCTCTGCGCGGCCACCTATTTCAAGAAATACGGGGCAAGCCGTGACGACCTCGCTCGCATCGCCATCAAGAACCACCACAACGGCACACTGGCGCCCCGCTCCTTCCTGAAACGCGAGATCACGCTGGAGGACTACAAGAAGGCTCGGCTCATCTCCTGGCCCTTCGGCGTCTACGACTGCGCAGCCCAGACCGACGGCGCAGCGGCCGCGATCATCACGCGCAGCGATCTCGCGAAGAACCTGCGCGACGATCACGTGCTAGTGAAGGCCGTGAGCGTGCAGGCCGGCCCCAACCCGCAGAGAGAGCCCGGCAACGACTTCCTCTCCTGGAAGCCAACGGCGTCGACAGCTGCCGAAGCCTACGCCCAGGCGGGCATCGCCGATCCGCGCGCGGAGATCGGCATAGCTCAGGTGCACGATTGTTTCTCCCTCACCGAGCTACTCAGCTACGAAGATCTCGGCTTCTGCGAAAAGGGCTCCGCCAAGGAGCACATCGCTTCGGGATACTTCGAACTGGACGGCGAGTTGCCCGTCAATACGGACGGCGGCCTCAAGAGTTTCGGGCATCCCACGGGCGCCACGGGCGTGCGTATGATCTACGAGAATGTTTTGCAGCTTCAGGGCCGTGCCGAGAAGCGGCAGATTGCAAACCCGAAGCTGGCACTCAGTCACAATATCGGGGGCCACCCTACCGCCTGCGGCGTGGCGATCATCGGCTTGCCCTGAGAGGAAGAATTGTGGACTTCGAAACCCTGCGTTACGAGACAGCGGACTCCATCGCGACTCTCACCTTGAATCGCCCCGAGCGCCACAATGCCTTCAATCTCGTGATGGCCGAAGAGCTGGCGCGCGCCTGGCAGGCGATCAAGGCCGACCCCGAGGTGGTGTGCGTCATCCTGACCGGCGCGGGCCCCAAGGCCTTTTGCACGGGGATGGACCTCGCGGATGTTGCGTCGGGAGACGCGGCGGAGACCGGCCGCGTTGCTCGCGAAGATGCACCCTGGTTCAAGCTGACCGCGATTCAAAACGAATGCTGGAAGCCCGTGATCACGGCGGTAAACGGGATGGTGGTCGGGGGTGGCCTCCATTTCATCGCCGATAGTGACCTCATCCTTTGCTCCGACACGGCATCCTTCTTCGATACGCACGTCAAGGTGGGCCTCGTCGCCGGGCTCGAGCCGGTCGGCCTCACGCGGCGTATTCCGCTGGAATCCGTGCTGCGTATGGCGTTGCTCGGGGGCAGTGAGCGCATGAGCGCCGAGCAGGCCCTCGCGCTGGGCCTCGTCGGCGAGGTCGTCCCGGCCGACCAATTGATGGACCGCGCACGCGAGCTGGCACTGAAGATCGCGCAGCACTCCCCCACCGCCCTGGCGCTCACGAAGCGCGTCATCTGGGAGGGCCTCGAAACGGGATTGGACGCAGCCATCGACAACGCTTGGAATCAAGTCAACGCTCACGCGGATCACCCGGACCTCGAGGAGGGCGCCAAGGCCTTCGTCGAGAAGCGGACGCCCCGCTGGAAACCTTACACCGGTTGATTCCAAGAGAGGCTGCAGGATGTACGCGAATATTCAACTGGATCGAAGCGACGGGATCGCCACCCTCACTCTGAATCGCCCGGAGAAGCTCAACGCCTACACCCAGGAGATGGGCGAGGAAATCACCCACGCATTTCGCGCGCTTCGCGGCGATGCAGATGTACGCGTGGTCATTCTCACGGGTGCCGGGCGTGGCTTCTGCGCGGGGGTCGACCTCGATCACCTGAAGGCGCATCAGGCGGCGGGCGCCGAAGCGAAGGGTCCAAAGCTCGGTGAGGAAGACTTCATCCGCGAGCTCCCCCTCGAGCTGATCGCTTACCCGAAGCCGGTGATCGCTGCTATCAACGGTGCCGCCATCGGCGTGGGCATCACCATGGCCTTGCCCTGCGACATCCGCATCGCGGCAGCGGGTGTCAAGTTGGGCTTCACCTTCGCAGCCCTCGGCATTCTGCCGGGCCTGGGCAGCACCCACCTCCTGCCGCGCCTCGTCGGCCCGGCCGTGGCTCGGGAGCTGGCGCTCAGCGCCCGGGTCTTCCTCGCCGAAGAAGCCGCGGCGATCGGATTGGTGAACAAGGTTGTCCCCGGCGATGCGCTGATGAATGAAGCACGCGCCATGGCGAGCGCGATGGCGGCCCATGACCCCGCGGTACTGGCTGCTGCCAAGCAAGTCCTCGACTTCGGCGCCGCCCACGACATGTCTGAGGCCATGCGAAACGAGCAGGAGCAAAGCGCAGCGCTCCGTGAGTTGAAGGCGGGCTGAGGCCGATGTCGCAGATGTCCTATGGCCGCGCGTTGGCACTGTGGGCCCAGCGCGATGGCGACGTTCCGGCGTTGGTCTTCGGAGAGTTCGGAGAGCAGGTGCTTTCGCGCGCCGAGCTGGATCGGATGTCGAATCGACTCGCCCGTGTCTATCGTGAAGCGGGCGTCACGCCGGGTCGGCTCGTGACGCTCTCGCTACCGAACGGCATCGAGTTCTTCGTCAGTTGCCTGGCCATCTGGAAGCTGGGGGCAACCCCGCAGCCGATCTCTGCCGCGCTGCCGGCCGTCGAGCGGGAAGCGATCGTGCAGCTCTCGGACCCGGCATTGATCGTCGGCGCGGATCCGTCCGAGTACCGCCAGCGGCTGGTGATCGAGTCGGACTTCAGAGCCGACCCCGACATCTCCGATGCACCGCTCGAGGAGATCGTGTCGAAGTGTGCGCGGGCGATCACGTCGGGTGGCAGCACCGGCCGGCCCAAGGTCATTGTCGACATACGCCCGGCGCTCTGCGATCCCGATGTGCCCGAGAATCGCATGCTGACTGCCGGAGTGACGCTCTGTCCGGGGCCGCTCTATCACGCGGGTCCTTTCATCACGGCGTGGCAGGCGATCCTCAGCGGCGGTCGAGCGGTCGTGTTGCCGCGATTCGACGCCGAGGCCTGCCTGCGGGCGATCGAGCGAGATCGCGTCGATTGGACACTTTTCGTACCGACGATGATGCAGCGCATCTGGCGCCTCCCCGAAGAGGTGCGCCAGCGCTACGACATTTCGTCGCTGCGCGTCGTGATGTGCAGCGGTGCGCCGAGCCCCATCTGGCTGAAGCGCGCCTGGATCGAGTGGATCGGCCCGGAGAAGATCTTCGAAGCCTACGGCGGTGCGGAGCGTATTGGGGGCACATCGATCACCGGCAGCGAATGGCTCGCCCACCCCGGCTCGGTCGGCAAGCCCTTGCCGGGACATCGGCTAAAGATCCTCACCGATGACAGCCGAGAGCAGCCTGCCGGGCAGGTGGGCGAGATCTTCATGCTGCCCGAGACGGGGCGAGGCTCGACCTACCGCTACATCGGTTCCCACGCGACCGCGAGCCCGGATGGCTGGGAGACGCTCGGAGATCTCGGCTATTTCGACTCGGAGGGCTACCTCTACCTGGTCGATCGCAAGTCCGACATGATCGTCAGCGGCGGCGCGAACGTCTACCCCGCCGAGGTCGAAGCCGCAATCGATGCGAACCCCGCGGTGCGCTCCAGCGCGGTGATCGGCCTGCCCGACGACGACCTCGGGCAGCGCGTCCACGCGATCGTCGACGCGCCGGAAGGCATCGCCGAAGAGGCGCTCCGTGAACACCTCGACGCCTGTCTCGTTCGCTACAAGATTCCGCGCAGCTTCGAGTTCGTCGCTGAACCGCTCCGCAACGACGCCGGTAAGGTGCGCCGCTCGGCGCTGCGAGAAGCGCGGCTGGGGCTGAAATGAACGCTCAGCAGGGGTCGCTCATTTCAGCTCCTGCCGTCCGCCGGCTTCGGGCTTGGCGAACACACGAGATCCTATGATGTATCGAGCTGGCGGGCCGCGCGGTGCGGCGGCTCGCCACAGTGATGAAGGAGCCAGCCGGTGCTGCAAGCGAAATCGCTCTGGGAGCTGATCGAGCGCCGCGCGCGAGCAACGCCGGGCGCTCTCTTCTCGCTGGATGAATTCGATCGCCGGCTGAGTTTCGCCGACTATCGCGGCGCCTGCCTCGCCGCGGCGGCCGGGCTCGCGGAGCGCGGAGTCGGTCCCGGCGATCCGGTGTCGTGGGCCCTGCCGTCGCGACACGAAGCACTCGTGCTGCTCGGAGCTCTGGCACGCCTGGGGGCCCGACAGAACCCGATCCTGCCGATCTATCGCGATCGTGAAATCGGCTTCATCACGCGACAATCCACTGCCCGGCTGCTGATCGTGCCATCGACCTTTCGGGGTTTCGATTACGCGAAGATGGCGAAGGCGATTGCGGCCGAACAGCCGCTCCTCGACTGGCTGATCGTCGACGACCGGCTGCCCGAAGGCGCAAACGATCGGTTGCCCGACCATGCAGAGGTAAGAGCTGCTGTAGGCGAAGATCCCGTGCGCTGGCTCTTCTATACATCGGGTACGACGTCGGATCCAAAGGGGGTCCTGCACACCGACGCCAGCCTATTGGCCTTCTCGGCCGGCATGGCTGAGTCGTTGGCGTTGGATGATGACGACCGCATTGCGATGGTCTTTCCGATCACCCACGTGGGCGGCGTGGGGTGGCTGATCGCCGGCTTGATGTCTGGCGCGGCGCAGATCTGCACATCGACCTTCACCGCGGACACGACGATCGAGCTGCTCGATCGCCACGGCGTTACACAGGCAACCGCGGGCACGGCGTTCCATCAGGTCTATCTGGCTGCGCAGCGGCAGGCGGGCGGACAGCAGTTATTTTCGAGTGTCCGCGCGTTTCCGGGGGGTGGCGCGCCGAAGCCACCCCAGCTCCACCGCGACATCAAGCAGGCGTTCGGCGGCGCCGGCATCGTTTCGGGCTATGGGCTGACCGAATGTCCGATCTGCACGATGAATCGCGTGAGCGACCCGGATGAAAAACTCGCACAGACGGAGGGCCGGGCGAACCCCTCCGGCACGACGGTCCAGATCGTAGACGCAGAGGGCCAGCTCTGCGCACCGGGCGAGCGGGGAGAGATCTACGTGAAGGGCCCGCAGCTCTGCCGCGGCTACCTCGACCCCGCCCTCAATCGGGCGGCCTTCGATAAAGAGGGCTTCTTCCGCACCGGCGACCTCGGCAGCCTGGATGCCGAGGGCTTCCTGACGGTCACCGGCCGCTCGAAGGATGTGATCATCCGCAAAGGGGAGAACATCAGTGCCGTGGAGGTCGAAGACGCGCTCTACGCCCATCCCGCCGTCGCCGAGGTCGCAGTCATCGGATTGCCGGATCCGAGTTCCGGTGAACGCTGCTGCGCAGTCGTCGTGCCGTCGGATTCCGCCGCGCCCCTGACCTTCGACGAGATGTCGCGCTTTCTGCGCGCCCGGTCGTTGATGCTCCAGAAGATCCCCGAACAGCTCGAGCTGATCGATGAGTTGCCGCGCAACGCGACCGGCAAGGTGCTCAAGTTCGAACTGAGGGAACGCTATTCGAAAGGCTGAAGAGCGGATGGGTGGCGGCATGGATTCCAGGGATCGAATGGCGTCGTGCCCGAGGCCGCGGACGCAATCGCACGGTACGGCACGGTATAGGCACGTACTTCGCCCGACAGCTGCAGGCCCACTGATCCCCCTGTATCGTGGGCGCCATGAAGTTCTCGATTCATCTGCCCACCGATCGGGTCGACGCGCCGGAGGAGTTTCTGTCCGCCGCTGCAATCGCCGAGATGGCGCGTGCAATCGAGGCGGCCGGGTTTTCCGCCTGCTACGTGACGGACCATCCGATCCCCTCGGATCTTTGGCTCGAAAGTGGCGGACACCATGCGGTGGATCCCTTCGTCGCGCTTTCGTTCGCCGCCGGGGCCACCACGCAGCTTCGCCTCCAGACCCACATTCTGGTGCTCCCCTATCGCAACCCGTTCCTCACCGCCAAAGCCATCGCCAGCCTGGATCTCCTCTCGGGCGGACGCGTGATCGCCGGCGTGGCCCCGGGCTACCTCGAGGCAGAGTTCGCGGCCCTCGGCGTGCAGTTCGACGAGCGCAACGCACTCTGCGACGAGTCGATCACCACCATGCGTCGCGTCTGGAGCGGTGAGCCTGTGACACTCGCCGGTCGACACTGGGCGGCGTCCGGCAACACGGCACTGCCGCGCCCACATCAGGCGGCCCCGCCCATCTGGGTGGGAGGCAACAGCCGGCGGGCCGTCCGTCGGGCGATCGAGTTGGGGGATGGCTGGCTTCCCTTTCCCGCGCCCTCGAGTGCGGCGGGTCGCATTCGCACGGCCCCCCTCGAAAGTCTCGACGATCTCGAACGAAAAATTGCCGAACTGCGTGAGCAAGCGGCGGCGGCGGGACGCACGCGTCCACTCGACATCTGCTTCGTCCCCTTCGAAATGGGGCTCAATGACCGAGTCGAAGGCCTCGATCCCGAGCGCGTGATCGAGAACACGCGTGGGCTCGAGCATCTCGGCGTCACGTGGCTGGCGATCGCGCTAGCCGCGCGGACCCGGACGGAGTACTGCGAGAGGGTCTCGAACTTTGGTGACCAGGTGCTCTCTCGACTCGACTGACGTCTGATCCGTCAGCGCTCGGTCTCGTCGCGCAGCAGTCCCGCCATGGCGAAATCCAGCAGATGATCCGCGTCGTCGGCCGATGTTTCGCTCTCCTCGACCAGCGTGCGCGATATCCAGCCCATGGCGAGGTCGTAGGACGTCAGCCCGAACGCCGGGCTCTCGCTTCCGGCCGTCGTGTGCGAGAGGGATAGAGCGATTGCGTTCCATGAGAGGTTCCCGAACAGGAGTCGGAGTTCAAAGGTCCCGACCGAAGACGAAGCTCTCGGACAGGAGCGGGTCGACGGCAGTGCCCCTCCGCCTGCGGAATTTGTCATCGCTCTCTATATTCGGACATGCTGCCCAAAAGGGGGTTTCAAACCCCTACACGCCCCGCCGCCGAAGGAGCCACCCCATGCGCTTCACCTACGTCGAGTCGATGACGGACCCGTCCTACTACGCACCGCTCGCGATCGCGGCGGAGGAGGCAGGCTACGACAGCTTCGCCGTCCCCGACAACCTCGGCTACGCGGGCAAGTCGGCTGCCGACTACCCCTACACCGAAGACGGCGACAATGCCTTCCTCGAAGACAAACCCTTCCTCGAGCCCTTCACTGTGATCCCCGCCCTCGGCGCCGTGACCGAACGCTTGCGCTTCACAACGCTGGTGCTCAAGCTGCCCGTGCGGGCTCCCTACCTCGTGGCGAAGCAGGCGGCCTCGATCGCCGTGCTGACCGGCAATCGGCTCGGCCTCGGCATCGGCCTCTCACCCTGGCCCGAGGACTTCGCCCTGACCCAAACCGAGATGCGGACGCGCGGCGCGCGGATGGAGGAGGCAATCGAGATCATCCGCGGCGTAACGACTGGCGAGTTCTTCGAGTACGAGGGCAGGCACTACTCGATTCCGCGTGTCAAGATGTGCCCCGTGCCCACCGCCCCGATCCCGCTGCTCTACGGCGGCCACTCCGAGGCGGCACTGCGCCGGACCGTTCGGCTCTGCGACGGATGGATGCATGCGGGCGGACCGCCGGAGGAACTCACCCACCTGCTGAATCGGATCGCCGAGCTCCGCAAGGAGTACAATCGCGAGCACGATCCGTTCGAGATCCACGCGATCAGCGCCGACGCCTACTCGGTGGACGGTATCCGAAGTCTCGAGGACGCCGGCGTCACCGACGCGATCGTCGGCTTCCGCGACGTCTACAGCGTGGTCGGGCGCGACTCCGAGCCGCTCGAGCAGAAGATCGACGCACTTCGCCAATACGCCGACACGGTGATCTCGAAGGTGTGCTAACGCGAACGGGGGACCTACGACTACCGAATCCAAGCGGTAATCTGCGAATCCGGAGACCGGGAACTATTCGCCGAACTGAATATCCCGCGATCGACGATTCGAAGTTGGATTCATCGCGGGGCGCGCGATGTCATCACTGGCGATCTCTGAAACACTCTTGGCTCTATCTTCATTCTCTAGACTCCATCGCCGCGTTTCGGCCGCCTCGTTGAGTTCTACGTTGAGGCCCACAATGAAGTCAGCAAGAAGCTTGCCAGCAAGCGCAAAACCGCTCGCGAGAATCGAATGAAGGAGAATCGAGCTGCGGCCCGCGGACTATGCGTTGGGGAGGCGAGCTCGGGGGCGTTGCTATTGCGACGGCCACGGCCCAGAATGTCATGACGCGCAGCTGGGCTGAGTTTTCGCACACTACCCTGAACGCGCACGGGTCACAGACTGATTCGGTGCGACGTGCCAGAGACCCGTTGCGGGCACGATTTTCAAACCAAAGGAGTCTCCGATGATCAAGCTCGCATTCACTCTTCATCGCCTGCCCGAGCTATCCCGTGAACAATTCCAGACCTACTGGTTCGAGACCCATGCCCCACTCGTCGCCGAGCACGCGAAGGCGCTCGGCATCAAGCGTTATGTCCAGCTGCATACCAGCGATACCGAAACCAATGAAGCGCTACGCGCTTCGAGGGGCGCTCCCGAACCCTTCGACGGCATCGCAGAACTCTGGTTCGAAAGTGAAGCCGCTCTCACAGCGGCAATGCAGACCCCCGAAGGCATTGCTGCAGGCAGCGCACTCCTCGAAGACGAACGCCGCTTCATCGACCTCGAAAAGTCTCCCATGTGGATCGCC
>Ga0164313_10004982_pt1 | contig 11771 bp, 9 predicted proteins | sample GuaBasSedimGuay4_FD_113735 | JGI IMG/M metagenome (GOLD analysis project Ga0164313, IMG submission 113735) | Subseafloor sediment microbial communities from Guaymas Basin, Gulf of California, Mexico - Guay4, Core 4569-4, 0-3 cm | ecosystem: Environmental > Aquatic > Marine > Hydrothermal vents >... | reverse complement strand
GATCTCTTTTACAAACGCCTCCTTAAGCTTCCATAGAACCTGCATGATCTGTTCTTCAGCTTTCGTAAGTTCTTTCATAGTCTTCTCTTTTTCATCACAAAGATATAACTAAATAATTAGTTATACAACTAAAATGTTAGTTAATTTTAGTAAATAAATAATTTTGCTTATGCTTAAGTACTGGTAAGCTATTGATATATAGCAGAATGGAGTCTTGTGTCTGCTATTTAAAATATTAATTATTTTTTCAAGGTGTTTTTCCAGGTTTATATTGTTGAGCTTGAATAATACTTGCAAACACTCAAGCTTCAACATTCAAACTTATAGTTTAATAATCACCGGGATTGTCCGAAGGATCACCTAAAACGTCTGATTGCTTTCTTAATTCCAATTCGCTTTCTAACATTGGGTTATCATACCAGATTTTCTTGCTTAGTTCAAAATCGTATAATGTAAGGATACGGATCATGAAATAGGATCTCCAGTAGTTTTCAATAGATGCTATATAATCCCGTTTTGCCGATTCCCTTTCTGAAAGTGAAATATTAAGATCTGTTATACTAATCTCTCCATTCTGAAATTTTTTAAGGGCAATTTTGTAGCCATTTCCGGCAACTTTATCTGCCTCATTGGCAGTAATGAGCTGATTTTCCAATAAGTTAAATTGTTCTACCTGTACAACCACTTCCCGTTCAAAATCAGAGCGGTCCTTCTCTACATCATAAAGGATCAGGTCCCTTCTTGATTCAGCCAGTTTTACTCCCGATTTTGACCTTCCCCAGTCGAGTATAGGAATGCTTAATGAAAGGCGCAGGGCTTGTTGTTTTTCAGGATTGTCATATATTCCTGGAATATTTTCGGCGCTATTTGAAAGGCCAAAACTACCCCGTATGGTAGCATTGATTCCAATGCTTCTTTTGGCCTGAACCAGGCCTCTGTCGGCATCAATAAGCCTTCTGACAAACTGAGGTGTTTCCTTTCTGTTTTCAAGTGCTTCGGAAAGTGCTTGCCCCGAATTTACTTCAAACAACGACATATTAAGCGGGATTTCTAATTTAATATCTAAATCCTGCTCCAGACCAATGTATGATTTTAATTCAAAATCTGCATTTTTTAAGTCCATCTCTGCTTTATTTAAAGCTTTTTGAGCATTTAAAACGGAAAGTTTAATTCTTGAAAAATCATTCTCTGATATATCTCCTAATTTTTGTTTAATGGTGGCGATTTTTAAATTATCACGACTGTTTTTAAGATTGCTTTCTGCCAGGCTGTAGTTGGTTTGAATTTTTAAATACCTGAAAAACCGGTAGGTAGCAGCGTAGGAAATTTCTTCAATTGATTCAATAAAGTTTTTTTGTGATTCTTCATAAACCAGTGGTTCCGTTTTACGGGCCCATTTTGCCCAGTTATAAGCAAAGATTGGTTGTGTAAAACCAATTGAAAAGGGGTTGCCTGAAAAGCTTGTGGTGTTGTTGTTAAAATCCTGGATCCCATATAAGCTCGTGGCAGCATAAACGTAGGTCCCTGTTTGGGGAATGTATTGTGAAAAAGCCAGGGTTGAAGTGGCTCTTAGCTGAGAAATTTGTTTAAACTCAATACTACCATCAGGTTGGGTAATTGGGGAATTTGTTTGACTATAGTTTGGCAGGTCCCCTGAGAGGGTCAATTGAGGCAGGAATCTAGTTTTGAAATTCCTCCAGCGCCAATAGTAATTGACATTACGGTTTTGAGCATATTTGACAGCAGATGATTGACTGATTGCCAGGTTAATAACATTATTTAAGCTTAGGGTAGCATTGGACTTATTTGTTTGAGAAAAAGATTGTCCCCAAAACAAATAAAATGACAATAATAAAAAAAAATAGTATCTTGAATTCCTCATGAACCACATATCGAAATATTATTGAATCTCAATTTCTTCAATATTCCTGAATAAAGGTATTTCAGAAATGATAATTTTATCCCCTTCCCTTGCCCCAGAAATGATTTCAATATATTCTGACCCCATTAAACCGGTAGTAATTTTCCTTCTTTTCGCAATATTCGATTTAATAAAATATACATCAATTTCTTCATCATTAATTAAGGCAGGCCCCGATTTTATTCTTAATATACTGTCCTTTTGGGCATTAACTACCATAAGCTCAAGGCTCATATTAGGTATTAGTTTGCTATGGTTATTTTGTTTAAGAAAAACATCAAACTCTATTTTGTTGTTTATAACCTCAGGGCTAATATTCCCTACCTGCCCATCAAGACGCTCATTGCCAATTATAACATAAATGGTTTTACCTGTTTCAATAATTCCTGCAAATTTATCTTCGATAGAACCTGCAATTTTATATGCTGACAAATCTGACATTCTCACCAATAGTTTATGATTGTTTACCCTTTCTCCTTTTTTTCCATGTACCTGAAGAATAATTCCTGCCGAAGGGGCACGGATTACCATCCTTTTTAATAAGTTTTCTTTTGAATCCAGTTCTTTTTGCTGAATTTTAATTTGTAATTTTAATCCTTCAAGGTCTGTGTTTAGTTGTTCCAGCCGGATCGAATTTTTTTCTAAAATATTTTCCAGGTCTTTCTCTGCAAGAACCAATTGTTGTTTTGTTTGCTCAACCTTTGCAGGAGAAATTCCACCAACCTCCAACAACTGCCCCTGATCAGCCAGTTCAGATTTTAGGGAAGTGATCTTTAGTTTTTTTACCTCAACATTATATTCAATATCTACCCGGATGCTCCGGGCATTTAATATGGTTTTTTGAAGGCTGTTTTCCTTCATTTGTAGCTGATCTTTTATACTTTCAATTTGGTTAAGAATCGGATCGGGATCTAATTTCATGATTGCTTCACCTGCTTCAACATGACTGCCTGGTTCACTGATAATTTCCTTTATAATGGATGCTTCAGGACTCAATAACAATACCTCACTGCCCGGCTGTACAACTCCCTGGGCAGGAACAAAATCGATAACGCTACCCCGGTTAACTATTGCTGTTTCAAATTCGCCGGTATGCAAAGCAGGTGTTATCGTGAACCTGTATGCCAAATAGGCCAAAACTGCAAGTACAATAATAATTAAAATAAAAATGGAGACTTTTTTACCTGACATAAGCTATTTTTTTTTGCTTTTAAACAATACTATAATTATTGTTAATCCAATCATTGTCCATCTGCTACTTAAAATATCAATCAATTACCGGGTAAAAGACTTTTTTATTAACAATGATAGCCTGGAATAGTGTTTCGGACAACAAAAGTACATTAAAAACACTTATTTCTTTAATAATTCCTTAGCTTTTTATAATTGGATTTAAACCGAATGAATTTTTGAATTTGCACATGTTTGTTAAATTTACAGTAATTTCTAAATAAAAAATGAGAAAATATGACTTCAGGACATAAAATTACCATGTTGGGTACTGGATTGATAGGTATGTTTTATACGATGACCCTTCATGATCAAAGAGGAAAAGACAGGGTCCATGCTGTTTATTCCAGAAACGGAGAAAAAGTAAAGAAATTTGCCAAAGACTGGAATATTCCGGGATATTATACTTCAATGGAAGAAGCAATTAACGATACTGAAACAGATACTGTTGTTATCGGCCTGCCAAACCACCTTCACAAACAGGCAGTTGAACTTTCTGTAAAAGCAGGGAAATCAATTTTATGCACAAAGCCACTGGCCAGAAATGCTATTGAAGCGAAAGAATTACTGGAGATAGTTGAAAATGCCGGTGTGTTCCATGCCTATTTGGAGGATCTTGCCTATACACCAAAAACATTAAAATCATTGGCATCGGTAAAAAGGGGTGATTTGGGAAGGATATTATGGGTAAGGTCCAGAGAAGCCCATAGTGGGCCCCATAGCGAGTGGTTTTGGGATGTTGAACAGGCTGGTGGTGGGGCAATTATTGACCTGGGTTGTCATTGTATTGAGATTGCACGGAATTTTATTGGTAAAAACATAAAGCCATTGGAAGTTATGTGTTTGACGGATACACAGGTACATCCTATTGAAGCCGAGGATAATGGAATTGGACTGGTAAAGTATGAAAACGGTGCGATTGGACAGTTTGAAGTAAGCTGGACTTTCAGGGGAGGAATGGATTTGCGTGATGAAGTATCCGGTACAGAAGGTTCAATTTGGCTGGATCATTTTTTAAGGACCGGTTATGAGATGTTTACAACGGGAAATAAAGGTGGGTATGTTGCTGAAAAAGCTGAATCCAATACCGGGTGGTTGTTCCCGGTAGGTGATGAGGTTCATGAACTTGGGTATGTAAGTATGTTTAATGATGTTTTTAATGCCATGGATAACGGAACTTTGCCCATGGAGTCATTTTATGATGGATATATTGTTAATGCTATTATGGATGCATGCTATCGTTCATCAAAAACAAAAAAATGGGAAACAGTTCAAATAGATGACTGGAGGGGTATTGATGAGGGTTCGGATAAGTCTGTGACCGAAAGTTTTGATGCCAATCATTTTCTGGTTAAAAAAGAGCTCATGCCAGACGGGCAGTTGAAGTTAATTCTCAAGGAAAAGGAAAGTGGAAAAATTCTAGAAAGAATTATTAAAACGGATCATCCAGGAAATGATTAGTTGGCGGGATGAAGAATTCCTGCCTGGCAATTCGTACAGGGAATATTAGAATAGTGGATTATTATAATAGTGTGTCAACGCTTATGAATTTAGTTTGGTTCATTTTGGATAATCAAAAAAAGTATAAAAACAAAACCCGGTAACTAACATAATTACCGGGTTTAAAATAAAGGAATAATTACTATTTATTCTGGCTCCTGATCAGGTTTAGTGCTGAGCCTGCTTTGAACCATTCAATCTGATTTTCATTATAGGTGTGGTTAACTTTGAAAGTCTCATCTGGACCATCTACATGATGAAGCACAATAGTCAGTTGTTTTCCAGGCTCAAATTTATCCAGTCCGGTAATGTCAATTGTATCATTTTCCTGGATTTTATTGTAATCTTCAGGTTTGTCAAAAGTTATGGCCAACATACCTTGTTTTTTTAGGTTTGTTTCATGGATCCTTGCAAAGGATTTTACCAGTACGGCCTTTACACCTAGGTGACGGGGCTCCATTGCTGCGTGTTCGCGGGAAGAACCTTCACCATAATTCTGGTCCCCCACAATAATAGTTGGGATTCCGGCCTCTTTATAAGCTCTTTGGGTAGCAGGAACTTCACCATACTCACCGGACAGTTGATTTTTAACTGTATTTGTTTCCTTATTGAAAGCATTTACCGCTCCAATCAGCATGTTGTTGGAGATATTATCCAGGTGTCCACGGTAGCGTAACCATGGTCCGGCCATTGAAATATGATCCGTGGTACATTTTCCAAACGCTTTAATGAGCAGTTTTGCCCCCTTAATATTTTTACCGTCCCATGGTTCAAAAGGGCTAAGTACCTGCAGGCGTTCGGAGTCAGGTGATATATTAATCTCTATTCCTGAGGCATCATCAGCCGGGGCCTGATAACCGGGGTCATCCACTTCAAAACCATTTGGGGGGAGTTCCCATCCTTTTGGTTCTTCAAGCATCACTTCCTCACCATTTTCATTCAGTAATTTATCTTTAAGAGGGTTAAATCCCAGGTCGCCGGCGATAGCAAGAGCTGTAACCATTTCAGGAGAAGCCACAAAGGCATAGGTGTTAGGGTTTCCATCAGCACGTTTAGCAAAGTTCCTGTTAAAAGAATGAACTATGGTATTTTTTTCTTTTTTCTCTGCACCTTCCCGGTCCCACATTCCTATACATGGTCCGCAGGCATTGGCAAATACTTTACCACCAATTTGCTTAAATATTTCGATAAAACCATCTCTCTCAATGGTGTACCTTACCTGTTCCGAACCCGGGGTGATGGTAAAACCGGCTTTTACACCCAGGTTTTTATCTTTTGCCTGTTTTGCAATGGAAGCAGCCCTTGAAATATCTTCGTATGATGAGTTTGTACATGAGCCAATAAGGCCTACCTCAACCTTAAGAGGCCAGCCGTTCTTTTTAGCTTCATCCTTCATCTTTGAAACCGGGGTTGCACGGTCGGGGGTAAATGGCCCGTTCAGGTAGGGTTCAAGTTCATCTAGATTGACTTCTATTACCTGGTCAAAATATTTTTCAGGTTCGGCATAAACTTCAGGGTCACCAGTTAAATTGCCAGAAACTTCATTGGCTGCATCTGCAACATCGTCTCTTCCTGTAGCACGCAGGTAGTTTTCTATTGATTTATCATAACCAAATGTTGATGTGGTGGCGCCAACTTCAGCACCCATATTGCAAATGGTTCCTTTACCAGTAGCAGAAAGCGATTCTGCACCTTCTCCAAAATACTCAATAATAGCACCGGTGCCTCCTTTAACTGTAAGAATACCTGCAACTTTTAGTATAATGTCCTTTGGAGCAGTCCATCCATTTAATTTTCCGATTAGCTTAATTCCAATAAGCTTTGGAAATTTAAGTTCCCATGGCATGTCGGCCATTACATCTACTGCATCAGCTCCGCCAACACCTATAGCTACCATTCCCAGGCCTCCGGCATTTACTGTATGGGAGTCAGTACCTATCATCATACCACCAGGGAAAGCATAGTTTTCGAATACCACCTGGTGAATAATTCCTGCGCCAGGCTTCCAGAAACCAATACCATATTTGTTGGTAACGGAGCCAAGGAATTCATATACTTCATGATTGGTTGTTTTGGCTACGCCCATGTCTGTTTCTGCCTGAACTTTTGCCTGAATAAGGTGGTCAGCATGTACGGTGGAAGGTACTGCCGCTTTTTTCTTTCCTGCCTGCATAAACTGAAGCAGGGCCATTTGAGCCGTTGCATCCTGCATGGCAACCCTGTCAGGTCTGAAGTCAACATAATCTGCACCTCTCGAATAAGCTTTTTCAGGAATGCCTGAGTCAAGATGTGAATATAAAATCTTTTCTGTAAGCGTAAGAGGTTTTCCTACTATTTTTCGTGCATCCGAAAGTCTATTATCCAGTCTGGCATATACTTCGCGAATCATTTTAATATCAAAAGCCATATGATTTTTTTATGAAGTTAATTTTGTACAAAAGTATAAAATTATTGATGATTTTTTCCTGTTGGCCTGGAAAAGGATTTTAATCATTGAAAAAGTATCTTTAAATATTCAATTTATTTCGTATTTTTAGGATGTTAAAATAATAGATAGTATTAAATTAATTGTAAGGATGAAGAAAAGCTTATTAATAGAAAATTTCAGGATTGCATTCAATGCGATCAGGTCTAGTAAACTGAGAACTATTCTTACTATATTTATTATTGCCATTGGGATTATGGCCCTGGTTGGGATACTTACAGCAATTGAGTCAATTAAAGCATCGATCACGGATCAGTTTACCCTGATGGGAGCGAATACTTTCACCATTGAAAGCCGTAGTATGAATATTCAGATGGGAGACAAGCATTACAGAAAGAAAAATCATACAAGGATTACCTATCAACAGGCTGTTAAATTTAAAGAAATGATAGATATCCCGGTTATAACTTCTATAAGTACATATGCCACGGGTATTGGTACATTGAAGTATGGATCAAAAAAATCGAATCCAAATATTCCTGTAATTGGTTCCGATGAGAATTACCTGCTTACTTCGGGTAATGAAATTGAAAAAGGGAGGAGCTTTTCAATCAGTGATATTAATGACAACAGGAATGTCACTATTATCGGGAGTGAACTGGTAGATGTGTTGTTTGAGAATTACCAGGATCCAATTGGAAAAATTATTCTTGTTGGGGGTGGGAAATACAGGGTGATAGGTGTGCTTAAATCAAAAGGGGCAAGTATTACAGGCCTGGATAAGATCTGTATTCTACCAATTACTACTGTTCGTTATCATTTTTCAAGGCCCAATATGCGATATTCTATTAATGTAATGCCTGATGATCAGAATGCATTTGAAATCGCAAAAAGTGAAGCAGAGGGTGTTTTTCGTATTGTCAGGGGGCTGTCGGCGAAAGATGAAAGTGACTTTAATATAACTTCCAGTGATAATCTGGTGGATATTTTACTTGAAAATATAAAGTTTGTGACAATTGCTGCTACATTAATTGGCTTGATAACGCTTTTTGGTGCTGCGGTAGGCCTGATGAATATTATGTTGGTTTCAGTAAAAGAAAGAACAAAAGAAATTGGCATTAGAAAAGCGATAGGTGCAAAGTCTTTGACCATTAAAAGGCAATTTTTGTATGAGGCCATTCTGATTGGCCAGATTGGGGGGCTTGTTGGGATCATTTTGGGTATTCTTGCAGGGAACTTAATTTCATTGCTTACCAAGACCTCTTTTATTGTACCATGGGATTGGATTTTTGCCGGTGTTATGGCTTGTTTTGCAGTAGGTTTGATATCCGGATATGTTCCGGCTGTTAAGGCTTCAAAACTGGATCCGATTATTGCTTTGCATTATGAGTAGCTTTATCGAATGCATTAATTATAATTGAATGATATAGAATAATTTTTATTTGAGAATAGCGCAATTATTAGTTTTTTCTTACAGAAATTAATTAAAATTATTTCTTTGTGGAACCAATATATGTTAAACCAACTCCTATTACCCCTGAAATTGATTTTAATTTTAGTACTGGTGTTTTAAAACTCAAGGGGAGGTCTATTCCTGAAAACCCAAAGGATTTTTTTACAAATATTTTAAATTGGTTACAGGAATACTATAGTTCTCCCTGTGAAGTTTCGGAATTATGGTTTGAAATGGAATATATAAATAGTGGTTCATCAAGATATATTCTTGAGATACTCAGAAGGATCAGGAAATATCAGGAAGAAGGAAAGAAAACGATAGTTAAATGGCATTACGAAGAGGAGGATGAATCTATTCTGGGTCTTGGAGAGTATTATCGGGATCTGATCGAAATGCCTATTGAATTTATTCGTATAATATAGAAGCCTGCCAGAATAAATATTAGAAGATAATAAAAAAAGACCCTGGTTTTCAGGGCCTTTTTATTGAAATATTATTTGTGATCTTTACAAAAACCAGATTAGAATAATTTTTCGACAAGATCAACAACGCGGGCAGAATATCCCCACTCGTTGTCATACCATGAAAGAACTTTCACTGTTTTTCCATTAACCACCATAGTAGAAAGTGCATCAAAAATTGATGAATGAGAGTTATGAATAATATCAACTGATACAATTGGATCTTCAGTGTATTCCAGTATTCCTTTCATTGGGCCTTCAGCTGCTTTTTTCATGGCTGCATTAATCTCCTCAACAGTAGCTTCTGTTTTCAGGTTTACAACCAGGTCAACTAATGAACCGGTAGGGGTAGGAACGCGAATAGCCATTCCATCCAGCTTGCCATTTAGTTCAGGTATAATTTTGCCAACTGCTTTTGCAGCACCTGTGGTTGTTGGTATTTGAGAAACAGCAGCAGATCTTGCCCTTCTAAGGTCAGAATGTGGCATATCCAAAATACTTTGGTCATTTGTATAGGAATGAATAGTGGTCATGAGACCATTTTCAACACCAAAAGAGTCATTTAAAACTTTTACAACAGGAGCCAGGCAATTTGTTGTACAGGATGCATTTGAAACACAAGTATCTTCTGCTCTTAAAGCATCATCATTAACGCCAAGGACAATCATATTATCAATTTCATCTTTCGAAGGAACTGTAAGGATTACTTTTTTTGCCCCATTTTTAAGGTGGTCGCCATAGCCACCTTTAGCACTTTCTTTTGCCCTGAATACACCAGTGGATTCAACTACCACATCTGGTGTTTCAGACCATGGAATATTTGCAGGACTTCTTTCTTCACTAACACCATAGGTTATTCCATTCACAATAATCCCCTGGTCGTTATAATCAACAGTTCCTTCAAATTTACCCTGGGTTGAATCATATTTCAACAGATGGGCAAGTGTTTTGTTATCTGTGAGGTCATTAATTCCTACAATTTCCATTTCAGGACGTTCTAATGCAAGTTTAAATACATTTCGTCCAATTCTACCGAAGCCATTTATGGCAACTTTAATTTTTGACATAATTTATACTATTATATTGGTTAAAAAAATCGCACAAAATTAGCTAATAATTCGCTTTTATCAAAGAAAATCTTCGAATTGTTAAGAATTTGTTAAAAAAATAACAGTAAAAGTGTATTATTCTTCAGGAATGATACGATAAGTATAAAATTGATTGATATAGTTCAATAACATGTAGTTATTAGAAGTTCCTTAATAAGAACCTGTGCCTTGTTTCTCCAGGTATTTTAATTTCTTTTCAGATTTAGGGTCAACTATTTTACCAAAACGGAAACTAATGTAGATGGCCGGGAATATTTGTCTGTTATCATCGGATGCCATGATAGGGATTTTTTTTATGTATGCATCCAGTGTAGCACCTATTTCAAGTGAACTAATAATGGGATCTGCCTTTCCAAACTCAAAATTAATCCCTCCCCTGGCAAACAGGCCGGGAGATAATTTTATTTCATTAAATCCCTTGAAAAAAGATGCCCGGCTAACAATATCCTGTGGTGAATGCAGCGTGGCGTTAAACTTCTCAGTAACAATAATATAGGTGTTATTAGGGCTTTGCTTATAAACCTGATAATAAACAGGTTTATAAAAACCTAAAGATAAGCCTCCGGAATATAAAAACCTTACAGCAACACCGCCTTTATCTAATTTCTTGAATTTTGTTCTTTGGAAACCAATTCCACCACGGAGATTAAAAAAGAAATTTTCTTTACCGAAAATAAAACTTCTGTTGCCGGGATAATATGGATTGCTTATGCGTATCTCTTTTGGGTGCCTGACGACATTAAACCCAACTTCATAAAGTCTCTGGTTAAAGAAATTAATCCGTTTGGCATACCTATAACTTGCTCCATAACCTGTTGAGCTAAGATTTCCTCCCCATGTTCTTTCGTTTCGGTAAAATAGCCTTTGCTGGTCATCTATCTCGCCCTGGGAAAAAATCTCAGTAACAATAATTAAGAAGAAAGTCAATAAGAAAATCACTTTCTTCATGATAAACAGAAAAAATAATTAAGCAGGTGAAGCTTACAGAACCTTCAGCATTTGATGCTTTGGGAGGAATGGAAAGATGTTTTACTACTAACCAAGTTTAGCTGGTTGTTCTACATCTGCCTGTCCATATGCAGGACAAACTTCATTATTACATGAAGCAAACCCTAATCCCAGTAAGAAACAAACCGCAGCGATGATGAATAACTTTTTCATATTATGTAAAATTAATAGCTCTATAATCGCCTTCTACCTTAAAAGCAAAGATATGCTATTTAAAATAAGAAAACAAAATACCAATTTGAAATTTTAATTTATTCTAATAATTCAACTGATATAAGTTGTTACGGAGTTGAAATAAAAAGGTTACTGATAGGGGGTATATCTTAATAAAAACGAAGGCGGTAACGAACCGCCTTTGTTTCTAATTTATGCATAACAGTAATCCTGATAAACGGGATCTGATATATATATTACTTATAACTCAGGCATCTGTCCAGGTAACCAGGGAGCTCCCAAAGCCTGCATTTCTTTTTGTAATGTTTCAATTTCACTACCTGCTTTTTCCAGTTTTTTAATGACGGGAGGTAATTCTTCTTTTAGAATCTGATATGTATCTTTTTCTGTTTTAGTAAGCGCTGAAGTGTTGCTATTATGAGTGTACATCAGGTAATTCAGCCTTCTGTTAAGGGGTTGTGGGCCGGGAGGGACTTCTTCCCAGCTT
>Ga0164313_10004981_pt1 | contig 11772 bp, 9 predicted proteins | sample GuaBasSedimGuay4_FD_113735 | JGI IMG/M metagenome (GOLD analysis project Ga0164313, IMG submission 113735) | Subseafloor sediment microbial communities from Guaymas Basin, Gulf of California, Mexico - Guay4, Core 4569-4, 0-3 cm | ecosystem: Environmental > Aquatic > Marine > Hydrothermal vents >... | reverse complement strand
CTTTGGGCTCATCTTTGGCCGCAGCCATGTCCACGCCCTGATCCTGGCCTTCGGTCTTCGTATTGCGGCCCTCTTCGATGGATTCGGCTACCACCCTGGTGAAAAGGGTGATGGCCCGGATCGCGTCATCGTTGCCGGGAATGGGAAAAGTGACGAGGGTGGGATCGCAGTTGGTGTCGACGATGCCGATGACCGGAATACCCAGCTTGTTGGCCTCGCGCACTGCGGTTTCTTCCTCGGCAGTGTCCACGATGAACACTGCGTCCGGAACGCCCTTCATCTTGCGGATGCCGCCCAGGTTGGTGTTGAGTTTCTCGAACTTACGGCTGTACTGGAGCTGTTCCTTCTTGGAGAAATTCTCCATGCGGCCGTCGTTCATCATGGCTTCGATTTCATCCAGCTGCTGGACGCTCTTGTAGATGGTCTGGTGATTGGTCAACATGCCGCCCAGCCAGCGCTCGGTCACATAGGGCATGCCGGCTTTTTCGGCCATCTCGCGGATGGCGACCTTGGCCTGTTTCTTGGTGCCGACAAAAAGGACGGTCCCGCCCTTGGCCCCGACGGTCTTGAGGAAGTTGCAGGCCTTGTTCAGGGCCCGCAGGGTCCTCTGCAAATCGATGATGTAGATGCCGCCCCGGGCAATGAAGATGTAGGGCTTCATCTTGGGATTCCACTTGCGGGTCTGGTGTCCGAAATGGACTCCCGCTTCCAACAGGTCTTTCAGACCGACGTTAGCCATGAGTTCCTCCAAAAAACAAAGGTTGAGCCTCCCCGGCCATCACAGGAGATGGAAAAACACCCCAGAGTAGATCGAGCCAGGTGCCACCTGTTCCGCCCCTCCGGCCGGGTGTGTGATTTACAGCCTGCTGCCCGCTGTTTCGCCGGCAGCATGACCGTTCGACGCCAAACGCTGGATCCGGTTGATCGGCCTAGCGTTTGGAGAACTGGAACCGCTTCCTGGCGCCCGGCTGACCGTACTTCTTGCGTTCCACCATGCGGGAATCGCGAGTAAGGTATCCATGCCTGCGCAGGGGTTTGCGGTAATCCTCGTTGGCGACAACGAGAGCCCGGGCCAGTCCGTGGCGCAAAGCGCCGGCCTGACCTGAAGTGCCCCCGCCCTTGACGGTGCACCAGATGTCGAATTCGCCTTCGACACCCAGACTGGTCAACGGCCTGAGGGCCTGTTGACGCACCGCTTCACCGAAATATTCCTCCACGGTCCGGTTGTTGACCTTGATCGAACCCGAGCCCTGGGTGAGCCAGACGCGGGCGACGGCGGTTTTCCGGCGTCCCGTGGCGTAATATCTTTCTTCCAACTTTTCTTCCTCCAAGCGAGCGCGGCCCCACGGCCGTCGCCCAGGTCATTCAGGTCATGCAGGAAATACTGCGGATCATGCAGTCCCTACAGTTCGATAATCTTCGGCTGCTGCGGTCCATGGGGATGCTCCCCGCCCGCGTACACTCTCAGGTTCGTCAGCTGCTTGCGCCCGAGGCGGGTCTTGGGCAACATGCCCTTGACGGCCCGCAGAATGACTTCCTCGGGGCGTTTTTCCATCAGCTTCTTCATCGTGGTCACCCGCTGGCCACCCATGTAACCGGTGTGGCTCAGGTAGACCTTCTGCTCGCGCTTCTGGCCGGTAATCTTAACCTTGGCGGCGTTCAGGACGATGACGTTGTCGCCCATGTCCAGATTCGCCGTGAAGGTGGGCTTGTGTTTGCCCCTCAGGAAAACAGCCACCTGGGTGGCAAGACGGCCCAGAACGACGTCCTCGGCATCCACAACCAGCCAGTCCTTGGCGATTTCATCCAACTTCATGCTGTACGTCTTCACGGATTTTCTCCTCGAAATGCCAGTCTCACGGGTTGATACCGTGGCAATCAAAACCGCCGAACATACACGCGCACCAGCGCGTCGGCCGGGTTCAGCGGTCGCGTAACCTTTTTTACTGCAATAAGAAACACCGAAATTCCACAGATTTTTCGGCTCATTCTCAACACTTGGCCAGGTCGGATAAATCGGGAAAACCCGCCCGTTGCAGGACGGGTAAACTAGCAAAGGGAAAGAACTTTGTCAAGGAAACCGGACCCTCAAAAAGGCTATTTTCCAGGCCCCGCGAGGTTTCAACGGCAACCCCTCACTTCGCCAGGACCGGATCCAGACTTTCGTTGAAGGGAGGGCGCAGCACACCGTGATCGGTGATGAAGGCCGTGATGAGCTCGGCCGGCGTAACATCGAAGGCCGGATTCCAGGCGGCAGCCGCCTCGGGGGTGACCCGGACCTCTGCCCAGCGGTGCACTTCGGCCGGATCGCGTTCCTCGATGACGATTTCCCCGCCTGTGGCGGTTTCCGCATCGAAAGTCGAGGCTGGGGCGGCAATATAGAAGGGCACATCATGACGAGCCGCCAGCACGGCCAAGGGATAGGTGCCGATCTTGTTGGCCGCATCCCCGTTGGCGGCGATGCGGTCCGCCCCGGTGATGACAGCATCTATCCGGCCCTGCCGCAGAACGGTCGCGGCTGCGGAATCACAGATCACCGTCACGTCGATGCCCTGATCAGCCAGTTCCCAGGCCGTCAACCTCGCCCCCTGCAACAGGGGGCGGGTTTCGTCGGCGAAGACCCTGATGGTCTTGCCTGCCTCTCGGGCACTGTAGATCACACCCACTGCCGTGCCGTAACCGCCGGTGGCCAGACCGCCGGCGTTGCAGTGCGTCAAGACCGTGGCGGAATCCGGAAGAAGCTGGGCCCCGGCTCGTCCGAGGGCGCGGCACATGGCCACATCCTCCTCCAGGATCCTGCGCGCTTCGGCCAGCAGGGCCGCTCCTATCTGCTCGGCACTTTTTCGGTCGGTAACCAGACTACGCGCCAGGGATCCCATTCGATCGAGTGCCCAGAAGAGGTTGACGGCCGTGGGCCGGGTGGCAGCCAGGAGCCGGCGATCGTTTTCCAGGCATTCCAGCATCCGTGTGGTGTCGCCCCCGTTGACGGCAGCCAGCCGCCAGGACATGGCCAAACCATGGGCAGCGGCCACACCGATGGCCGGCGCGCCGCGGACAGCCAGTTCGACGATGGCCCGGCACAGGGCAGGAATGTCACTGCACCTGCGCCAGACCAACCGGTCCGGCAGGACAGTCTGGTCGATCAGGACGACTTCACCTTCGTCCCAGGCCACGACCGGGAAAGGGAATGGCAACGAACTCATGCCAGCACTTCCTTCAACAACTCCCCCAGCCTGGCCAGGGGTAACCCCATTACATTGAAATAACAACCCTGGACGCCGCGAACCATCATCGCCCCGTAACCCTGGATGCCGTAGGCACCGGCCTTGTCCATGGGTTCCCCGGTGGCCACGTACTTTTCGATCGATGCCCGCCTCAGCCGAAGAAACTCGACCCCGGTCTGCTCATGGGCAAACACACCGGCCTGGCCGGCCGCTCCCCCTACCAGGGCAACCGCCGAGATGACCGTATGCCGCCGACCGGACAGGCGTGTCAACAGCCGAATCGCATCTTCAGTGTCGCAGGGTTTTTCCAGGATGTCCCCTTCAATGACGACCACGGTATCGGCACCCAGCACCAGACGTCCGGGCTTGTTTCCGGACACATCCCTGGCCTTGGCCTCTGCCAGGGCCACGGTGTAGGCGACCGGATCGGCGTGCACTTCGACCAGCGAGGCTGCCAGTTCCGACTCGACGTCCCCGGCCGGACAGACCTCGAAGGGAAGACCGGCCACGGTGAGCAGTTCGGCGCGGCGCGGGGAACGGGACGCCAGGACCAGCACCAGATCGTCGGGCCAGTCCAGGAAGGGGGACAGATGTTTCGGATCAGGCATCGGCCCCCGCTTTCGGTGTGGCTTCCCGATCGATGATCAGGGTGACCGGCCCCTCGTTGACCAGGGACACCTGCATCATCGCCCCGAATTCTCCCTCGGCCACGGTGGACCATTCCTGCCGCAGCAACCTGCCGAATTCCTCGTAAAGTTGCCGCGCCAAATCCGGCGGGGCCGAACCGATGAAACTCGGCCGCATTCCTTTGAGGCAGTTGCCGTACAGGGTGAACTGGGAGACAAGAAGAATGCCACCGCCCACTTCCTGCAGCGACAGGTTCATCTTTCCGGCGGGATCGTTGAAAATGCGTAGACGGGGCAGCTTGCGAGCCATCCAGGCCAATTCTACAGACGTGTCCAATGGCCCGAATGCCGCCAGGACAACCAGTCCCTTGGAAATACTGCCGACGGATTCCCCCGCGATCCGGACGGAGGCGGGCCCACTTCTCTGGACGACACAGCGCAAGGGTTCTCCTGTCGGTCAGCCCGGGCCGGAGCCCAGTTGGAAACGATCGATGGTCTGGACACCACGGATCTTGCCCAGGATCTTGAGGAGCTTTTCCAGATTGTTCAGGTTTCGAACTTCCACCACCAGGGTGACCTTGGCCAGATCGTCTTCGGCTCTGAACTCCCCGCTGGCGATGTTGGTGTTGGTATCGCTGATGGTATTGGAGATGTCCATCAACAGGTTTTTCCGGTCGTCGGCCTGAATGATGAGCTTGACCATGAAGGTCTGATCGGGTGCCGAATCCCAGGATACCTCGATCAGCCGTTCGGGCCCCAGGTTGGGATCGTTGAGGTTGGAACAGCCGGCCCGGTGGACCGACACCCCCCGCCCCCGCGTGATGATACCCACGATGCCGTCGCCGGGAATCGGCTGGCAACAGCGGGCGAAAGAGACCATCAGGTTATCCTCCCCCGCAACCCGCACACCCGAGGTCGAACGGCGCAGAATGGTTTCATAGATATCCTTGCCCTTGGAAATGATTTTTTCGGCCGCCGATTCCGGTACGGGGGTGACCCGGGCCACCACCTTCATGTGGGTGATGTCGCCCCGGCCCACGGCGGCCAGCATCTTGTCGAGTTCGGGATAGCCCATCTGCTGGGCCACGTCCAGCAGGTCGTCCACCTTGATCTTGAGGTGGGCCCGCTTCAGTTCCTTCTCGAGGATTTGCCCCCCCAGCTTGACGCTTTCCTGGAACTGGGTGGATTTGATCCAGCGCCGGATATGATGCTTGGCCCGGCTTGTCTTGACGACCTCCAGCCAGCTGGCGCTGGGGTTGGGCGTCTTGCTGGTGAGGATCTCCACCGTGTCGCCATTCTGAAGTTCACTCCGCAGGGTGACGATCCGGCCGTTGACCTTGGCCCCTATACAGCGGAATCCGACCTCGCTGTGGATTCGAAAGGCAAAGTCCAACGGAGTGGCGCCGCGGGGCAGCTGGAAAACATCCCCCCCTGGACTGAACACGAACACCTCGTCCCGAAAGAAGTCGACCTTGAGGGTCTCCATGAACTCCTGGGCATCGTCGACATCCTCTTCCCAGACCATGATCTGGCGCAGCCACTTGACCATCTCGGCCAGGTCCGCCTGGTCGGCCCCGCCGCCTTCCTTGTAACGCCAGTGCGCGGCGATACCCAGCTCCGACCGGTCGTGCATCTCCCCGGTGCGAATCTGCACCTCGATATTTTTCCCGCCGGGCACCCGGACCGTCGAGTGGATGCTCTGGTACATGTTGGCCTTGGGGGTCGCGATGTAGTCCTTGATGCGGTCGGTCAGGGGCGGGAACAGGCTGTGCAGGACTCCGAGGGCATGATAGCAGTCGGTCTTGGTGTCGACGATGATGCGCAGGGCCAGCAGGTCGTAGACACGGTCCAGACCTATCTCCTGGTCCTGCATCTTGCGATAGATGGAGAAGAAATGTTTGGGCCGACCGGAAATCTCGTGTTGGACGCCGGCGCTGGTCAGGGCCTCGTGCAGGGGAGTGACGATCTTTTCGATCAGCCGCTCCCTTTCGGTCCGGGTCTGGTTGATGCCCGCCTCGATCTCGAAGTAGCGCTCCGGCTGAAGGGTCTTGAAGGCCAGATCCTCCAGTTCCCACTTCATCTTGGCGATGCCGAACCGGTTGGCCAGGGGCGCGTAGACATCCATGGTTTCCTGAGCGATATCCTGTTGCCTGTCATCCTTGAGAAAACTGAGGGTCCGCATGTTATGCAGCCGATCGGCCAGCTTGATCAGAACCGTGCGCGGATCCTGGGCGATGGCCAATACCAGCTTGCGGTAGGTTTCCGCCTTGCGGGCCTCCTTGTTCACCGCCCGGATACCACTGATCTTGGTCACCCCGTCCACCATGTGGGCGACATCCTTGCCGAAGCGCTGGCGGATGTCCTCCATCTCGTAATCGGTGTCCTCGACCACGTCGTGCACCATGGCCGCTATCAGGGTATCCACGTCGAGCCGAAGGTCGGCCAGGATGCTGGCCACGGTCATGGCATGGGTGAAAAAAGGCTCGCCGCTCTTTCGTTTCTGGCCCTCGTGGGCTGACTTGGCGAACCGGTAACCGAACCAGAGTTTGTCCTCATCGGCCTGGGGATTGTAGATGCGGACCTTCTCCCACAAGCTCTCCATCATGGCTTTGAGGTCGACATCCACTGTCTGACCGCCGGGAGTCATTGTTTCACCGCGGGCCGGATATCGACCAGAAGTTGTTGCACGGGATCGTAGACGCCGTTGCGGGGCCGGAAGGTGCTGCGGCCTATCTGGAACAGGATATCCCACTGACGGTCCAGCAGGTCCCGGGGCTGGAAGCTGTTTGTCGCCAGCATCCGGCGCCAGGCGTCACCGCTGCCGAAGGAAACGAACTCGCGGCTCAGGGCCGGCGTGTCGTTGCCGTTGGCGCGGGCGGGACCGCGAAAAGCGAACCGCAGGTGGGCCCCGCCGCTCAGGTAGGTGGGAGGTTTCTGAAGACGCAGACCCTCACAGCGAAAGACGGGTTTGCGGTTGCCGGAACCGAAAGGTTCCAGGTGCTCGAACTCACTCACCAGCCGGGCGACCTCCCTGGAACCCATGCTGTCCAGGCTCAGGTCCAGGTCGTACCCCTCGGGCACCGGACCGCAGTCTGGTTCGGTCAAGAGTTCCTTGAGAAAGGCCGCGCGGAAGGCGTCGATGTCCCGGGACCGCAAGGTCATTCCGGCGGCCTGGGAATGTCCCCCGTGACGGGCCAGAAAGGAGGAACACCGGTCCAGGACCAGTTTCACATCCACGTTGGGCACACTGCGGGCAGAACCGCGGGCCTCGCCACCCTCCTCGGCGATCAGGATCACGGGCAACTGGTACTGCTCCACCAGCCGGGCGGCTCCGATCCCGATGATGCCCTTGTGCCAGGAGGAGGAAGCCAGCACCAGGCCGGGATCGCCCCGCTGCACGTACGGCAAGGCCATATCGATGGCCTCTCCCTTCAACAGGAGATCCTGCTCCTTGCGCCGGGTATTGGTCCGGTCAGCCTCTTCGGCCAGGGCGCGCGCGGTGTCCGGATCCCTGGTCAGCAAGAGCTCCAGGGCCGACATGACACGTCCGATGCGCCCACAGGCATTGATGCGGGGAGCCAGCTGGTAGGCGAAGTCCCCGGTGGTCACGGGAAAACCCCGGTCCAGTCCGCTGACCGCCAGCAAGGCAGCAAGCCCCGGCCTGATGTTCGAACGGTCGTTGAACCTCTCGAGGCCTTTCTTGACCAGGATCCGGTTTTCCCCGACCAGCGCCATCTGGTCAGCCACCAACCCCAGGGCCACCAGGTCCAGAACGCTCACCAGAAACTCGTCAGGCAGGCAGCCGGGATCCTTCATTTTGAGGGCCTGGGCGAACTTGAAGGCGACGGCGACCCCACACAGCTCGTTGTTGGGATAGGTGGCGCCGTCCCGGCGCGGATTGACCAGGGCCGTGGCTGGTGGCCGTTCGTCGAAGATGTGATGATCAAGGACGATGACATCCATGCCCAGATCCCGGGCCAGGGAGATCTCTTCCACTGCGGCCGCTCCGGTATCGACGGTGATCAACAGGGTCACGCCCCGGCCCGCCCACTCGCGAACCATGCGGCTGGCCACCCCGTAGCCATCGGTGGCGCGGTCAGGAATGAAGGCGGTTTCAGGCAGGACCTTGGATCCGTCAACGGCAAGGGCGGAGATCGTCTCGAACAGCAGGGCGCTGCCGGTGATCCCGTCCACGTCGAAATCCCCGTGGACGGCCACCCGCTCCCCGTCCCTGGCCGCCTGGAACATGCGCTCGACGGCGAGGTCCATTTCCATCAGCAGGAAAGGGTCGTGGAGGTGATCGAGGGAAGGATAGAAGTACTGTTCCAGATCAGGATTGTCCGTCACGCCACGGCCAGCCAGTACCTGCAGCAGACAATCGGACACCTGGAAATCGAGGGGGACCTTGGGACGGATCCTCGTCACGAGGTCTTCGGACACGATGGATGTCACACGCCAAGGCCGTCCGGACAGGATACCTGAATGGAGAGAACTGTCGACAGGTTGAGGCAATTCCTTCACGCCTTCCGCGCATTCCGGGCATTCCGGAAATTCCGGGGCCGGGGTTGTTCATCCGGATCAATTCCGGATCCTGCGGTTTGACGTGAGAAGCCGGTCGTAAGCCGAGTCCTGTTACCGAATGCTCCCCAGGGAACAACGGCGACAGTCATGTATCTCGGGACGCCGTTACCGACGTCCTCCAGCGACCTACCCGGGAGTATGGCGAGGCGGGCTACCTCATCCTCCGCTATTTGGTCTTGCTCCAGGTGGGGTTTACCCTGCCACTCCTGTCACCAGAAGCGCGGTGAGCTCTTACCTCACCATTTCACCCTTACCCCGTTCCGGACGAATCCGTTTCCGGATCAATCCGGCGGGGCGGTATTTTTTCTGTGGCACTTTCCGTGGGATCACTCCCCCTGGCCGTTAGCCAGCACCATGCCCTGTGGAGCTCGGACTTTCCTCGAACCTCCCGAATCAATGATTTGGAAGGCACGCGACTGCCTCCCCGACTTCTCACCCTGCCATGATAGATCGTTTCGACACCCATGTCACAGATAAAAAATCAGTCGGCGTCCAGAGCCCGGTTCGCCAGGGCGTCGGCGTGCCCGTTCAGGGCTCGCTTGATGTGCCGGACGCGGAACTCCTCCAGGCCCTTGCTCAGGAAGATGACCTGCTGATAAAGGGGGCGCAGGTCCGGGCTCTTGACCCGGTAGGTGCCGTGCAGTTGCCGGACGATGAGTTCACTATCCATGTTCAGATGCACCCGTTTGACCTGCCACCTCTGGCAGTGTTCCAGCGCCGCGACCACGGCACGGTACTCGGCCACGTTGTTGGTGGCGCGGCCGATGGTCTCGCAGTGTTCGGCAAGTGCCTCCCCGTCTTTCATCCTGAAAACAATTCCGATGGATGCCGGGCCGGGATTGCCGCGGCTCGCTCCATCGGTGAAAACCTCCAGGACCGGTTTGCCCCGGGCAGGCAAAGGGGATTGGGCCAGAGTCGCCGCGGCAGTCAATTCGGGCCACTCATGATTGCCCGGGTTTTTTTTGGCGGTCTCCTTGCGCTGCCTGGTTTTCCCCCCACTCCCCGCGGCAGGTTCTGTTTCCAGAAGCTGCGCCTGGTCATCGATGAGTTCCTTGCGCCAGATCGACAGACGGCGTCTCAACTCCCGGACCGAAAGTCCGCATTCGCGGGCCAGCGACCGCAGATCCCCGCTGCGTTCCAGTGTTTTCAGAAGTTCGGTGAGTGTTTCCGGTTTCCGTGTGGTCATCCTGGTTGTTTCCCTTGGGGTTGCGGTGACAGGAAGCAGATTCACTTCCAGGATCTATGAACGACAAACCGGGCGCAGGATGGACACTGGATAAGGGCCTTGCCCTGCTCGGCATCAATCCCCTGCTGGGCAGGGAACAGGCTGAAACACCCCCCACAGGCCCCTTCCTGGACACGGACCACGGCCTGGGGATACTGGGTCCGAAGACGGATCACGTGTCGGGCGATCCTGTCCGGCAACAGCCCGATGAGCCGGTCGATCTCGCTGACGATCTCCTGCTCGGCCGCCCGGGCCCTGAGGGATTCCTCGTCCATCCGGGCCAGTTCTTCGGAGCCGCGGTCTTCCTGGGTATCCCGCTCACCCTTGGCCTGGCCGGCCTGCCGGTCCCTTCGGCCGACATCGTCCATCAGTTCGATGGCCTTGGTCTCCAGGCGGTCCAGTTCCTTTTCCAGAGCCTTGATTTCGGCCTGACGGGCCTTGAACTGGCGACGGTCGGATATCCCGACCACCTGATCCCGCTTGTGTGCCAGCGCCGCCTCGATATCCTGCATGCGGGTCTCGGCTCCCCTCAGCGAGACGGCCGCATTCCGGCCCTTGGCCTCGGCCTGGGCGACATCGGTCTCGTATTCGGTCTGCAACTGGCGCAAATGCAGGTCGCGCCGCGAATGATGGACCAGGGTGGCCCTGGCATCGGCGAGCTCTTCTTCGAGCCCCGCCAGCTCCACCATCAGATTGAGCATCACCTCGGGATCCAACCGGATACCTCCCCTTGTGGCAGTGTGGATTCTACCATCAGGTTCCGGGTCATGCAATTGGCCAGGCACACGAATGCCCGGACACTGGGAAAAAAAGCGCTGGAGCGGCCAAACACGGTGGATGGTGGGCGATACTGGACTCGAACCAGTGACCTCTCGCGTGTGAGGCGAGCGCTCTAGCCAGCTGAGCTAATCGCCCATCCGTGTTCCATCGGGCGTCCTGAGGGGCCGTGGTGGGCCTACCTGGACTTGAACCAGGGACCGACCGGTTATGAGCCGGTTGCTCTAACCAACTGAGCTATAGGCCCAGGACCGGGAGGGCAAGATAATTGATCCCCCAGATCGGGTCAAACCATTTCCCCATATCCCTTGAGCTTACGGCTGCGGCTGGGATGGCGCAGCTTTCGCAGGGCCTTGGCCTCGATCTGCCGCACACGTTCGCGCGTCACCTTGAAGATCGTGCCCACTTCCTCCAGGGTCCGGGGCGTCCCGTCCCCCAGGCCGAAGCGCAGGCGAATGACCTTTTCCTCGCGGCGGGTCAAGGTACTCAGCACTCGCTGCATCTGATCCTTGAGCATGCTGTGGGCAGCCATGCGAGCTGGCGAAGGAGCGCTGTCGTCCTCTATGAAATCGCTCAGGTTGCTGTCTTCGTCCTCTCCGATGGGTCGGTCCAGGCTGACCGGTTCCATGGAGGCTTGCAGCACGCCCTGGACCTTCTCGAGGGGCATCTCCAGGAAGACCGCCACTTCCTCGGGTTTGGGATCCCTGCCCAGTTCCTGCAGCAGGTGTCGATTGGCCCGGTTGACCTTGTTGATGGCCTCGATCATGTGCACGGGCACGCGGATGGTGCGGGCCTGATCGGCGATGGCCCGGGTGATGGCCTGCCGGATCCACCAGGTGGCGTAGGTGGAGAACTTGTAGCCCTTGCGGTAATCGAATTTCTCCACGGCCCGCATCAGGCCGCTGTTGCCCTCCTGGATCAGATCCAGGAACTCCAGTCCACGGTTGGTATAACGTTTGGCGATGCTGATCACGAGCCTGACGTTGGCTTCGATCATCTCACGCTGCGCCGTATCAACCTGCTGCTTGCCCATCACGATCTCGGTGCCGATCCGGCCGAGCTGCTCGCTGGTCAGGCCGATTTCCCTCTCGATGTCCTGGGCCCGTTTGCGCAAGCTGCGCACGACCTGGTAGGCCTCCTCGAGGTTTTCCTTCCGGCCTTTTTTGATGCTCTTGCTCTTCAGCACGGTGCTCATGTCGCCAAAGGGCACCCCGACTTCCTCTTCCGCCAGGGAAACGCGCGCGTACAGATCACAGACCTTCCCGTGGACGAGCATGAGCTTGTTGGCCAGTTGCTCGATCTGCGCCGGTGCCAGATGAAGATCCATGAACACCTCGAG
>Ga0164313_10004980_pt1 | contig 11772 bp, 7 predicted proteins | sample GuaBasSedimGuay4_FD_113735 | JGI IMG/M metagenome (GOLD analysis project Ga0164313, IMG submission 113735) | Subseafloor sediment microbial communities from Guaymas Basin, Gulf of California, Mexico - Guay4, Core 4569-4, 0-3 cm | ecosystem: Environmental > Aquatic > Marine > Hydrothermal vents >... | reverse complement strand
TCAGCCCGGTCTCGCGACCGCGTGAGTCGGCGTCCTGAGCCTCCATCGCCCGCCAAATCACCGAAAAAGGCCGATCCCAGCCATAACTACCCCATTTTCAAGGATTCGCAAAGCGAATCCAGTGGGAGATTGTGCCGAAGAGATCCTCGGCGAAAACCCTGCCGGCGACCCCAATGCCTCCCTCGAGGATCTATTCGGTGCAAGCTCCTAGGGGGTCTGGTCTGACCTGCCATCAGATGAAGAGGTAGTAGACGAAGTGGAAGAAGAGCGGTGCGGTGTAGGTCAAGCTGTCGATGCGGTCGAGGATCCCGCCGTGGCCGGGCAGGAGGTTGCCTGAGTCTTTGACTCCGAGATCGCGTTTGAGGGCCGAAATGACAACATCGCCGATGAATCCGCCGAGTCCGATGATCACCCCAGCGCAGACAGCCCAGCCTCGGGTGAACGGTGTCAGGTATGGCGCCAGCACCACCGCGAGCACCACGGTGGTGCCGAGACCTCCGAGCAGGCCGCCGATGGTCTTGCCCGGGCTGACGGTGGGGATGACCTTTCGCCGGCCGATGGCCTTGCCCCAGAGGAACTGGGCGACATCGTTGAACTGGGTGAGGAAGACCAGATACAGGACCAACGCAGGGCCATCCCGTTGGGGTTGACCTCGGGTGAGAGCACCAGCAGGAAAGCCACGTGGCTGATGGAGAATACCGTCGTCATCAGACCCCAGTGGAGGGTTCCGGCGGCACGGAGGAAACCGTCTGTTGTGCCGATCAGCACCATCCGCATCGGCAGGAAGAGATACATGTAGACCGGGATCCAGATGATGAACATCCCGTACCACTCGAGACCGATCCAGAGGTATTGAACGGGGATGGCCGCATAGGCCCAGAGCAGGACCGAGCGATCGGCGCGGCGGGTGGGGATGAGCGACAGGTACTCCTTGAGGGCGAGGAAGCTGACGAAGGCGAAGAAGGTGAGCGAGACCCTGCGGTCCAGCACCATGGCGATGGTGAAGATCGCGACCATGATCCACCAGCTGCGAATTCTGGGTGGGACGTCGCCGAGGTCGAGATCGGGTCTGATCCTTCGGATGGTCCCCACGACAGCGGTGGCCACGACCAACAGGGCGAAGATGCCGACGAGACCCACGAGCAGATTGGGATGAAGACGTTCGATCAGCTCGTTCATCCTTCGATCTCTCTCACGGCGGCGCGAGCCCGGTTTCTGATGGTCGCTATTTCGGCAACGGCGATCATTGCCAGAGCGACGCTGAACCACTCACCGCCGGCCGGCCACAGTGCGGCGGCGATGGCGAGGCCTGAGATCCATAATGCGCGGTCGCTTTTGCCCATGGGACCATCGTATCGCCGCGAGGCGCCGATAGCGGCCGCGGTGATCCCGACGAGTTCGGTCAGCCCGGCCAGGACAACCACCATCAAGACCAACCATGGGTGGAAGCTGGGAACCAGGGCCAGCGGAAGATAGAGAGCGATATCCGCCGCGACATCTCCGGCCTCGTTGAGAATCGCGCCAAGCGGGGTCGCGAGATCGTGCTCGCGGGCCATCATGCCGTCGAGGGCGTTGAGCGCCATCCGCACAAGGAGCACCACTGGCAGGGCGAGGAGCGGCCATGGCGAACTCGGCCAACGGCAGATGGCTGCCCCGGCCGCCACCGACAAAAGAAAAGCGGCGACCGTCACCTGGTTCGGGGTGATCCCGGCGGCCACGAGACCACGGGCCAGTGGTCGGAGCAGCTTCTGGAATGCGGGTTTGGCGTCGTAGACCGAGGGCATCAGGGGCGCCTCCCTATGGCTGTTTCTGGTCCGAACGGGCTTTGAAGAGACTGAAGTGTTCGCTCCTGACGATGTCATAACCGCGAAGCCCGTTGAGGTAAGGCACCTCCCGGAGTCGTTGCGCCGAGCCGTCGTTGTGGATCAGGATGTAGTCGTATGGCAGAGGCTTCCGCTGCCGCGCATAGCGCGCGGTTTCGACGATGTGGCGTTGCGCGACGTGGGGAACCAACGTTTCACTTGCCAGGACTGCCGCCTCTTCCGGGATCTGCTCGACGAGCTTGCTGAGCTCCCGGTAGCGCTCGCGGTCGGAGTCGGAGTAGTCGAAATCGATGGTGTGGAAACCGCCCGTGAAGTGGTGTCGGGGCCAGATCATTCCGTAATGGAAACACGTGACGACCGCGAGCAGGATCGCCGCGGTGAGGGCGCGTCTGCGACCGCCCTCGGAGAACCGACGCACGGCCATGAGTGCACCGACGAATCCGAGGGCGAGAAGCGTGAGGGCGTACTGGAATCCAATCTGGTGGAGCGGTGGTCGGCTCGCGAGGAGGGTGGCTGCGAGGCCGTAGCTGATCAGGACCGTGCCTCGGGCCGTGAAGAAAGGCAGGAACGCCAAGGGGGCGAAGAGCTGGAACACGAAGAGGGCCTTGGGTTGGGTGAGAGTGAACTTCAGGGCGAAGATGGGGTTGAGGAGGAGCGTTGTGACGAGGCCCCGGGGACCCTCGCCGGAGGGAATGATATCGGAGTAGTACCAGGCGTAGGAGTGGTCGCCACCTGCGTAGTGGGGGATTAAGACGTGTTGCAGAACCACGTAGGCGATGGCGCCCACAGCCACGATTTGAAATCCCTGGCGGCGGTTTCCGCCCATCAGGGTGACGAGCCCGAGAAGGACGACAACGATCGACAGCTCCTCTTTCACCGACAACAGGAGCGCAATGGAGATCCAGAACGGCGCCCACCGCCGGCGCCACCAGAAGTAAACGGCGGTGAAGAGGAACAAAGGCGAGAAGGCGATGGGGTGGAAATCGTAGAAGTTGGCGCCCCCCACCGCAGGGTGGGTCAACCAGAGCAGAGCGATGATCAACGCCTGCGAGTTCTTTTTGAGGATGCTGCGGGCCAGGAGGAAGAGCGGCAACGCGGCCAGACCGAGGACCATCGCCTGAAGCACGAGGAGGGTTTCGGTGGCCGGCGCGAGGGCGTAGACCGGCGCCACCAACAGCAGGATCAACGAGGTGTGGACGCCCAGGTAGTGGCTGCCCATCAGCGACGAGTAGAGGATGTCGCCGTGCACGGTGTTCCAGATGGTGTTCTCCTGAATCCCGAGGTCGAAGGCGGCGGTTCCGAGGGACCAGTGGTTGTGGATGGTGTGGATCGACACGTAGAGTACGTAGACGGTGATGGCTGCGCCGAGCAGGAACCAGGGGGCGTACCGCTTCAGGGAAGGTGCGAATGACCACCGGATGTCCCGGTGCGGGAGCTCTGTTCGGAGGACACAGTACGCGCAGGAGGCGGTCGTGACGGCGTAGAGCAGGACCGGCGAGGCCGACCATACCTTGGTGTCGAACACATACCAGGTCAGCGGCAGCAGGGTCAGCGGCCAGAATCCAGCGACGAGCTCACCGAGGGTTGTCGGCCACCTCCGGCCTCGCTGCGCCCAACGGAGCCCGGCGGCCATGAGCACCGCCCAAGCCAAGGACCACAGGCCCAGGCTCTGAACCAGCTCAGATCTCAGCGGGGTGGTCAGCAGTGAGCCGCCGAGCATGGCCGCGAGCGGCGGCCGGTGGATCGCCACCATGACCGTGTAACCGACACACAGCGATAGAACTGCGGCGTGGGCGAAGACCGCCGGTCCCCCCAGTGGTCTCGGGCTCATTTGATGGTCTGTCTTTTCGGTCATCGCCTTCCAAGTGTAACGAAGAATTTACTTAGGCCTGCTTTGATGGCGCTGGGGGCACTCGAGTCACCCAGCGGCTCGGTCACCTGGTCGATCATCTATTGTCTCTCCGAAGTCCCGAGATCTGGGCCGGCCTCCGCTGTCCACCTTCACAATCATTGGTAGAGAAGCCACGCCGGTCCCCGAAAGAGTGCGGCGAGTTCGCCCTCCTGGGCTCGGACGCACTGCCTGGAAGCCAGAACCATCATCCCTCCAGTGTCCCAATTCGCGGTCCGCTACACTGTGCAGCCACGAGCCATGTTATCAACGCAAGGGCTTTGAGAATACGGAGGCTGAAGATGCCGCGACTGACCACTATCGACCTCGGATTTCAGGGATTCAGCAAGGTGATTGCGGCGTTTGCGGCGCCGACGGGAGACGGCCGATTCGTCCTCTTCGAGAGCGGACCGGCAAGCTCCGTCGAAGCTGTGGAGCGCGGGGTTGCCGATCTGGGTTTTGCGATTGACGACTTGGCGGCGATCTTCGCCACCCACGTTCATCTCGATCACTCGGGCGGGGCCGGGGTGCTGGCGCGGAAAACCGGGTGCACCGTGTACGCGCATCCGGCCGGGGTCGCCCATCTGATCGACCCCCACGCCAAGCTCCTGCCGAGCGCTGAACGACTGTATGGCGAGACGCTCGTGCCTCTTTGGGGGGAGACCGAAGGTGTGCCCTCACGGCAGCTGAAGGTCGTCGGCCACAGCGAGGAGATCACCATCGGCGAGCTCGAGGTCAAGGCGTGGCACACTCCAGGGCACGCGGTCCACCACGTCGCCTGGCAGGTGGAGGGCGATGTGGTGACCGGTGATGTCGGTGGTGTCCGCTTCCCGGGCGCTGGACACGTCGTACCACCCCTGCCGCCGCCGGACATCGATATCGAGGCCTGGCGGGAGAGCATCGTACTTCTGCGGTCACTCGAACCCGAACGACTCCTGCTGACCCACTTCGGTCCCTTCGAAGATCCGCAGCGTCATCTCGATGAACTCGATGAGCGGTTGCTGCGCTGGATGGCCATCGCCGAGAAGACCGTTGCGGACGGTGGAAGTCGCGATGATCTGGGCAACGCGCTGCTTGTTCTCGACGACGAGGAAATCGCCGCCGAGGCGCTCCCCGAGGAGACCATTGCACGCTACCGCCGCATCTGCCCCATCGTCGAGAACGCGGCGGGGCTTTTTCGCTACGCTAAAAAGCGGTCTGAATGATGGGTGCCACCCTTTAGCGGTGCCAGGAGAAACGTTGTTAACTTTCTTGGGTCTTGGCGCGGTTGTTTTTCGAGGGCTACGAGGGTGGGCGAGGGTGAAGGAAACAAAGTCAAGAAAGGTTCTCCTGGTGCAGTCCGGCGGTTGGTATGTCCCGCTCGAGAGCGCTCTCAATCTCGTCATGTTGTTCTTCTGGGGGGCGGCCCAGATGGCCTTGGCGCGATCGATGGCTTCGCCGGCCCCGAGCAGGAACACGGTGGCGTCGTCGTTTCTGGCGAGCGCATGCTCGGCTGAATCGAGCCATGCTTTCGCCTCGTTGCTGGGATAGTGCCAGACCTGTTTTCGAATCGCCGCCGCCGACAGGAAAGACACCCGAGCGGCCTCCAATATGGGCTCGACCGTATCGGAGCAGCCCAGTCCCTGGGATCTGGCCATGGAGTGCAGGGTCTGTCCCCGGGTATTGAGGGCGTTGGCGTAGGTCGGATTCCGTTCGAGGGCCGAATCCACGGCAGCGAGAGAACGCCGGTAAAAACCCTCTGCGGGTTCGCCGAGGGCAGTGGCCCGGTCACCCAAGCGCCGAAGCGTGATGGCCAGGTTGTTGTAGGCGTAAAGATAGTCCGGGTCGGAAGCCACCGTTCGCTCGAACGCATTCACCGCCAGTTGGAGGGCTTCGCCGGAATCCAGATTCGCGTCGTTCTGCCACCCCGCGAGCGCCAGATGGCTGTATCCGACGGTGTTCAGCGCTTTGCCGTAGTCGGGGTGCACCGCGAGCCCGTTATGGAGCACGGTGATTGCCTCGTTGAGCTCATCCGAGGGATCCTCGAGCAGGCTCGCCTTCCATCGTCCCTTTTCGGCCCACCCCAGAGCCTCGAGGTTAAAAGCCTCGCGAAGCGAGGGGTCGTTTTTAAACGCCCGGCCGGCGGAGACGATGACCTCGTCGGCCAGGGCGTTCGGGTCCTCGCCTCGGCCCATGGCGGCCTGCCCCAGGCGCCACGTGATCCGAGCCGAGAGCATCCGAGCCCGGTGGAGATCGGGATTGACCCGAAGGGCGTTGCGGCAGGCGTTGAGAGCCGAGGCCGAGCTTTCGTCGATGGGCCTGCCGTGGGCACGATCGAGCTCGACCTGCTCGGTCCACGCCTCGCAGAGGAGGAGGTGCGCCCCAGGGGCGCTCCGCGCCACCTCGACGGCCTCCTCGATGGCGATGATTGCGGATTCGAGGGCCTCCTGGGCGGCTTCGTACTTACCCTGCCAACGAAAATCGTAGGCGTTCTGCCGGCCGATCCGGCCGACGAGCTCGAGAGCGGGATAGCGACCTGGATCCGACCGCGCCGATGTGGACGCCGCCGTTTCTGCGTCCGAACGACGATCCTCGGCCAACGCCACGAGCGCACGAAAGAACTGGGAGTCCTTCTCGGAGGTCCCCCGCGCTCTGACGAGGGCGGCCTTGGCCGGGTCGCCGTACTTCCTTCGTGCCTCGTCGATGCCTCGCTCTCTTTTGATCTCGATGGTTTCGGTGAGTGCGGCCGTCGTCGCGTCTGCGTAGAGGCGGACCAGGGCCATGGCCCGAACGAACTCGGAGCGCGGGTCCGCCCGGCCGAAGACCTCCATCATGTCGACTCGTACGACCGCTTTCTTCGGGTCGTTCAGCGTCAGATCGAGGCGGCCCAGCGCCGTCAGAACACCGGATCGAAACGCAGGTTGGACCCGCTCGAGCTCTGCCGTGACTCGGAGCGCCACCGATCGGGCCGAGCGTATTGTTGGACCGATATCGTGGAGCGGCAGCAGTTTGGCGATCTCGAGCGCCGATCTCGCACCTTCGGCGTCAACGGTGAGCATCGTCGCCAACGCAGTCGATCGGCGCGCCTGGGTGCGGCTCCACAGTGTCCAGACCCCGCCGATCAACAGGACGACAAGGGCGATCGCCAGTCCCACCGTGAGTCGTGGGCTCCTGCGCGCGCTCATTTCAATCTCGCCGACGAGTCGTACGCCGAGCGGCGCCGGCCGGGCTTCGACGGGAACCCCGTTCAGATAGCGGTCCAGATCATCGGCCAGGGCGCGCGCCGATGGGTAGCGGAGGTTCCTGTCTTTTTCGAGACACCGGTTGACGATCAGGATGAGGTCGCGCGGGGTGTCGGGGTTGGCTTTCTTGAGCGGAATGACCCGGCCCTCGGCCTGTTCGACAATCAGATCGAGCTGGCTCGTTCCCTCGAACGGCAGCCGTCCGGAGAGAACCTGGTAGAGCACGACGCCCAGGCCATAGACATCGGTTCGTCGGTCCAAGCCGCTGGATTGACCACCGATCTGCTCCGGCGCCATGAAGCCGGGCGTTCCGAGCGCCTGACCGGTCATCGTCGGCCCGGGGACCGAGATTTCACGCGCCAAACCGAAGTCGACGACGACGGGGGAGAGTCGGCCATCCACTTCGCGGACGAGGATGTTCCCCGGTTTCACATCGCGGTGGATCAACCCGATGGAATGCGCGGCGTGGAGCGCTTGGGCGATCTCCATGACCAGTCGCACGCGCTCCTCGACGGACAGGGTCGGTGCGGCCTCATCGAGGGTGACGCCGTCGACCAGTTCCATGGCGATCCAGGGTCGACCGTCCTCGAGCCGTCCGGTGTCGAGCACCTTGGCCACCTGGGGATGGTCGACTTGTGATTGATTGTGGGCTTCGCGGAGCATACGCGCAACGAGATCCGGTTCGCTGGTGTGAAGGACCTTCAGTGCGACATCGAAACCGAGTTCGGGGTGGCGAACTCGGTAGACCTGGCCGGAGGAACCGCGGCCGATGGGTTGGGCTGTGCGAAAATCCACTGGCGACAGAATATCACCCATGTCGGTTGGCGTTGAACCGATGAAATGTCGAGATGTTTGGAGATCGATCGTGCCGTTTCGGCTCAAGATAGACCATGCGGGGACCATCCGCTACGAGAACCTGGATGCCGAGACCATCGTCGGTTCGGGGTCGGATGCCGAGCTTCGACTGGTTGATCCCGGTGTGTCTCGGCGTCACGCGGCACTGAGAGTCGACGGCGAGGAGGTCAAGATCGAAGATCTCGGCTCGCTCAACGGCACCGAGGTCGACGGCCGGCGGCTCCAGCCTCGAACACCGACCACCGCCCCGATCGGGTGCCGGATCAAATTCGGTCCGGTTCAGGCGCAGTTGGAGTCCGCTGAAGCATCCGATGCCGTCATCGCCATCGCGTTTGAACCACCGGCAGAGGAGGTCACCCGTGATGGCCGGGGATCCCCGACCGTCGGCGCCGGCGATCTTCACCGATTTCTCCTGCGCCGACTGCCCGAGGTGCTGACGCGGATCCGTCGGCGCCCCGGCTGGATGGTGATCGCCGGATTGGTGGGAGAGGCGGTCTTCGACGCTTTACCGGCGCTCGGTCTTCGTATTCTCGGAGAAGACGGCGGTTTGGCCTACCGTGCCGGAGATCCTGAAGCCGAGGGTTCGAGGGTGATCGTCGGTAGTCCGACGACGGTCGAAGCGGTGTTCCCCGAGCCCGAGCAGGCTCAGACCTTCCGCCCACTCCTCGAGGTCGCCGCCCACCTCGTCGCCCTTGACGAGAGCGATCCAATCGGCGTTGCACCGTCTCCCGATAGACCGGCTCTTTCCGATCCGCCGACCCTCAACCCCCGTCTGCGTCGGATCTACGAAGAGGCCGGTCGAGTGGCGCGCGGCAACATCAGCGTCCTCATCCTCGGCGAGTCGGGGACCGGCAAGGAGTTGTTGGCCCGGTATCTTCATGCGGCTTCGGGGCGCACCGGCGAGCTGGTCACTCTCAACGCGGCGGCCCTCCCTCATGACCTTCTCGAGGCGGAGCTCTTCGGGGTCGAAAAAGGCGTCGCGACCGGGGTTGACGCCCGCCCCGGCAAGTTCGAGGTGGCCGATGGGGGAACGCTCTTCCTTGATGAAATCGGCGACATGCAGCCGGCCATCCAGGCCAAGCTGCTGCGGGTTCTCGAGGGTGGAGAGCTCGTTCGCGTGGGTGCCCGAACGACGCGCCACGTCGATGTCCGGGTGGTGTCGGCGAGCAACCGCGACCTCGATCAACTGCGGAAGACCGGCGGATTCCGCGACGATCTTTACCACCGGATCGCCGACTGGCGGGTCGAGATGCCGGCTCTGCGGGAGCGCCGGGTCGACATCCCCAATCTCGCGGCGTTCTTCCTCTGGCGCCAGGCGCGGATCGAGGGTGTCCGGCCGGCCGGGCTGGCTGAGTCGGCGGTCGAGACCCTCGAGGCCTACCACTGGCCGGGCAACGTCCGGCAGCTCGAGCGGGAGATGGCCCGGGTCGCGCTCTTCCTCGACGACGGTCAGCTGCTCCAACGGGCACACTTGTCGGCCGAGATTCGAACAGGCGCCGCCGCTCCGCCTCTTGGAGAGACCCTCGAGCTCATTCTGGATCGTGCCGAGCGCGTGGCGATTCTCGCCGCCCTCGGAGAATCCGACTGGGACACCGCCGCTACCGCCGAGCGACTGGGGATCTCGCGGTCGACCCTCTACCGGCGAATGGAGAAACACGGGCTCGGTGAGGATCGCCGTGACCCTGACACGTCCGGTTCGATCAAGTAGAGTTCATTCGGGCTCGGTCAGGTCCCACCCCGTGGTGTCGCCCGAGTCAAAGCCGTCGAAGAAGAGTTCGAAGGCGTACTCGATGGCGCCGATGTCGCACCGAGAATCTCCGTCTTCGTCGCCGTCGACGGGGCGGACGACTCCGCGCTGATCCTCCGCCAGACAACCGCCCGCAGTCAGTCCGGCGTCGATCACGGGGCTGTTGCCCAAAGGGAGGTGGCCGTAGCTCGGTGGCGACCCGCCGACGTTGCCGAATGCCTTGAGACCGGCAGGTACGCCCGTGATGTTGCCCGTCGTGTCACCGGTGATCGTACATCCGAACAGTTCGGTGACGAGATTGTAGCCGTTGGAGTCGATCGAGCCCTCGCAGTCCGGTGGATTGTTCGCGCTACTTGTCTCGAAGTTGTCGCCGACGATCGTGTAGCCGGCCGTCACGAATCCAGCCGGCTCGATGAAAATCCCCCCCGCCGTGTTCCCCGCAATATTTTGAGCCACCGTGGCCCCCGTCAAAAAGAGAGAGCCGAAATCGACGAAGATCCCGGCCCCGCGCGAGCTCGTATTCGCGCCGATGGTCGAGTTCGTTACGATGGCCGTGCCTGCGGCGAGGTAAAGCCCACCGCCATCGAAGCGGGCCTGGTTCCGACCGACCGTCGAGTCGTTGAGGGTCAGCGTCTCTCCTCCTGAGAAGTAGATGCCACCGCCGAAGTCACTCGAGAAAGTCGCGCTATTGTCCACGACCACGACTCGCCAGAGATGGAGCTCGCCTCCGGAGACGTTGATGCCGCCGCCGCCGATTGGGCCCTCATCGTCCTCATTGCCCGAGATGAGGCTGTCGGTGATGGTCACGATTCCGTCGAGGACGTCGAGGCCCCCTCCGAGCCTGTTATTCAACAGTTCGACCCGAGTCAGGTTTGCGATCGCCGCCTCGATGCTCACCCCGCCCGATGCGCCGCCCACATTGTCCAGGAGAACCACATCCGTCAGGGTCAAGGTGTTGAAGCTGTCGGAGTATCGGATGCCTCCGACGGCACCAGAGTTGTGCCTGATCTCACTGCCGGTCACGGTCAGACTGCCGCCGGCCTGACCGATCCCACCGGCACCCACGCTGCCGCCTCCGCCGTTGTCGTAGATGGTCGAGTCTGTGATCGTCACGTCGTAGCTCCCGGTGACTTCAACGGCCTCGTAGGCGCAGTTGAAGATCTCGGTGCGGAGTATCAACACCTCCTGGTCCTCTCCCGGTCCCGGCGCGAGCAGGATCCCAGTGCCGGTGGCCCCCTCGGCAATCTCCTCGATCACGCTGTCCTCGATCTGAAGATAGGGCTGAGACGGTGGATCGGCATTGACGGAGGCCTGCACCTCGACCCCGACTTCCTCTGCGAACCTGATGAGCGTGTCATCGATTCGCAACTGGGTCTCGTCGACCAGGCGTACCCCGACGAAGGCGAGCTTGATCTCCAGGGTCTGAAGGGTCACCTTCCCGGCGCCGGTGCCCGCTATGATGTCGAAGTTGCTGACGTAGTTCGCGCCGTTGGCCGGAGAGAACACCGGGCGCGGGATCGACGCTCCCGCCAGGATCACATTCTGCCCATCCGTTGTGATCGTGAGGGTGTCGTCCAGGCGGTAGTTCCCCGCCGGTATGAGGATCGTGTCGTCACCGATCCCGCCGGGGCAGTCCATACCGGGGGGCGAGTCGGTGCGCGCTGCTTCGATGGCCTCGCGGACCGTGCACAGACCGTTGAAGACCATGTCGAGATCGTCGGTGGTTGTGTTGACCACAATGACCCCCGCAGCTGCGGGGAGAGAACATAGAACAATACCCAATATCAGGACGATGCGAGATTTCATGATCACGGGGGACCTCCGATGAGTTGGTTTCGATCTCGCTCTCGTCAGAGCGAAAACCGTGCCAATCTGATGGCGATCCGATAAGTTGAGGTTGATGAGTAAGTTGAGCGGAATGGAGAGCCGGGGTCAGAATCTCACGTCGTCAGGTCTGACGACGATATTCTCAATCCTGACGACTCAGGTCTCTCGATGTCATCCGGGAGGGCGGCTATCAAGAAGTCTCGAAGGTGGTTGCCGAGTTCGAATCTCTCACAGCGGTGTAGTCCACCTCGAACCACCGATTCAACCATGAGATGGTGCGATGACTCAATCTGTGTCCATCTGTGTGATCTGTTCGCAGCCCATAGGGCCGCGTGTCTAGCCGGTGAGAGTCCGGTCCCGGGAATTTGCTGTTTGCCCGGGTAGTGATATTCGACGCTTCTTTGAGGTGAC
>Ga0164313_10004979_pt1 | contig 11772 bp, 9 predicted proteins | sample GuaBasSedimGuay4_FD_113735 | JGI IMG/M metagenome (GOLD analysis project Ga0164313, IMG submission 113735) | Subseafloor sediment microbial communities from Guaymas Basin, Gulf of California, Mexico - Guay4, Core 4569-4, 0-3 cm | ecosystem: Environmental > Aquatic > Marine > Hydrothermal vents >... | reverse complement strand
TCGAGGATTCAAGGGTTCGAGTGACACGAAGTGAAGCATCAGCGCTCAATGCTTAAAAATTATAAAGAGTTAAACGTTTGGCAAAAATCGTATAAGCTTTGTTTGCATATATATAAAGTAACAAAACGTTTTCCAAAAGATGATATCTGGTGACTTGGATTATGTGGATAAAGAGGGTCTTCAGGAATTAAAAGAGGAGATCGGGGATGTTGAGAGAATGCTGAAAGCGATGATCAAATCCCTGGAAAACAAACGCTTGAATCCTTGAATCCTGGACCCCTGGGACCCTTCCTCCCAACTAATCGGGAGAAGAACCAAAAATTATAACCCAAAATAGACTGAAAACCTTGGCAATCGCTCAACTGAAACACAAAGTTGTTGACCAAAACTATCACATTGTGGTAGACAATGTCTGTACGATTTCCGGACACGGAATCGTACATTATATTATCCTGATGGAATAAAATCTTACAAGGTTCGAAAGGCCTTTTTTATCATGAAGAGTAAAAATTTAATCAGCAGTCTTATTCTGGTTGCGTTGGTTGTCATGGCGAGTTGCGGCAAAGACAGCGACGCGGTGGTAATAGATTTTGATAAAACAATCGCTGTAGACCGTCCGAAAAGTGATGTATCGCAGAATGTGTCACTGAATGTCGCTGTGGCGGCTATGATATCGCCAAAAGAGACTTTTTCCTACTACAAGGACCTGTTGGATTACATCGGTGCTAAAATGAATCGAAAGGTAAGACTGATTCAGCGCAAAACATATGGAGAAGTAAACGAGCTTTTTCAAAAAGGGCAAATCGACCTGGCCTTCATCTGTTCGGGGCCTTATGCCGTCGATAAAGAAACGTATGGATTTGAAGCTCTGGCAACCCCAATTGTTCGAGAAAAACCGTTTTATCAATCTTATCTGATTGTTAACAAGACCAGTACCTACCAAAATTTCATGGATCTTAAAGGCAAAGTGTTTGCTTTCACTGACCCTGATTCAAACACCGGCGCACTGGTACCGCGGTATTGGCTATCAAAAATGGGGCAAACACCCGAATCGTTTTTCGAAAGTTTTACGTATACCTATAGCCATGACAACTCTATTATGGCCGTTGCTCGTGCATTGGTCGATGGTGCCACGGTAGATGGGCATAAATGGGAATACTTTCAATCAAAAAACCCGATTTATTCTTCCAGAACCCGGGTATTAAAAAAATCTGAGCCTTTCGGCAGCCCCCCCCTGGTCGCCTCGATCGCTTTATCTACTCAAAACAAAGAACAAATTCGGCAGTTTGTCTATACCATGCATCTTGATCCGGAAGGAAAGAAAATTCTTGATAAATTGATGATCGATCGATTCGTTCCTTCCGAAGAAGAGTGGTACGAACCTATCCGTCAGATGAAATACACACTGATGCAATCAGGGAACCCGGCACATGCAACCCAGTAGTTTCAAAAGCAAATTACTTGTCGCCGTTTTTACACTGGTTACGAGTTCCAGCATTTTTGTTTCACTGCTCGTTGCACAAAGATACAGCAATAGCCTTCATCAGAGGGCCACAGCAGAGGCTGAGAATATCGCTCATGCGATAGCGCTGGAGGCTACCGATAAAATTTTAACCAATGACCTGGTTACACTTCAAAAAACGCTGGACTATCACCTTCGGAGCAACCCTACTCTCGGTTACCTGTTTATTATCGGTAATAACAAAGTATTGGCCCATTCATTTACCAAGGGTGTACCAGTAGATCTTATTTCTGCCAATTCAATAAACAAAGAAGGTCTAATCTCCATTAAGAAGATTATTTCGACAAAGAGTGAAAGGTTTGTCGATATAGCCTGGCCGATTTTCAGCGGGAAAGCAGGGATTCTGAGAGTCGGGCTTGCGGAAAAACCGTATATTCAACAAGTTAACCGTCTTTGGATAGAGATCGCCCTCTTAACATTGGGAATTCTATCCATTGCGCTCATTACCAGTCTAATCTTTATTAAAAAAGTCACAAGACCTTTGACGGTTTTGGCGGAAACCGCTGAAAAAATTGACGAAGGCCACCTGGACCAGAAGGTTGATATCCCTGTTTACAGTGAAATGGGCATACTTGCCCAATCTTTTAACAACATGCTGTTACGAATCAAGGATTACACCCAGCGCCTGGAAGAAAAGAACTTGCAATTGGATCGTGCTCATAAACAGACCCATGCTTCTTTTAGGATTTCACAGGAAATCAGCTCGCTTTCCAATCTCAATGAAGTTTGTGTGTATTTAATCAATAGACTTCGGCAGATCGTTACCTGCAAAACCATAATTGTTTCAGTTTTTGACTATAATAACGATAAATTATATATATACTCAGATAACGGGGCGATGATTTTGAGCGGTGAACCGGCCCGCAGTGCCTATAGATTTTTTAAGGATAAAGATCAGATGGTATTTGTTCCAAAAAATCTCATCAATGATAATTATTATCCGGACGCCTTTCAATCATGCCACCAGGCCGTTGTTTTTCCACTTAGGCATGAAGGCAAAACCATGGGCGCCATGTCAATTGCCTGCCCTGGTGATTGTGCATGCGTGACCAAAGAGCTGGATGTTGTCCAAATGATATTAACCCAGTCCTCCGGCGCAATCAGACGTGCGGTTTCCCATGAAGAGGAACTCCGTGAATTGAAATCCCGTATCGACCAATCTTCAGGATTCAGCGGACTCATCGGGAAAGCCCCACAAATGCAGATCACTTATAAATTGATTGAAGATGTAGCCCCTACGGATGCAACCGTATTGATTCAAGGTGAAAGTGGTACCGGGAAGGAACTAGTAGCGCGTGCCATCCATAGCAACAGCTTGCGCAGCAACAAACCGTTTGTCGTTATTAACTGCTCTGCTTATCCGACCACACTTCTTGAAAGTGAGCTGTTTGGGCACGAGAAAGGCGCTTTTACAGGAGCCATTCGTCAGAGAACCGGACGATTCGAACAGGCCAATGGTGGGACGGTATTCCTGGACGAAATCGGAGAAATCTCTCCAACGGCCCAAATAAAATTGCTGCGTATACTGCAAAGCCAAAAGTTTGAACGCGTAGGAGGTGAAGCCACACTAACAGTAGACACCAGAATTCTCGCAGCAACAAATAAGGATCTGTTACATGAAGTAAAAGAAGGTAATTTCCGTGAAGATCTCTTTTACCGCTTAAATGTAATACCCATCCAGGTTCCGCTCTTAAGTGACAGACGCAATGACATTCCTTTGCTGGCGCGATACTTTCTGAAAAGGTTTTCAGAAGGTCAAAATAAATCCGTTCAGAACTTCAGGTCGGAAGCTATGCGGAAGCTTCTTGAATACAGCTGGCCGGGTAATGTTAGAGAGCTTGAAAACAGCATCGAGCATGCCATCGTTCTTGCAAAAGGTGAGTACGTTGAAGTATCGGACTTACCTGCTCAGGTTCAACAAGCAAAGCCAATGGTTTTGAAAAATTCAATTGGATCCAAACGCTCGTTGATGGAAAATGAAAAATATCTGCTCAGGGAAATGCTGGATGAATGCAACTGGAACAAAAAAGTAACTGCCGCCAAACTTGGAATCAGCCGCAGTACACTTTATGAAAAACTCAAAAAATATCATATCATCAAGCCAACGATTCACTGAACTCGCATAGGCAATTCATTTCATGTGCAGGATATATAATTCGCCTAAGACGTGCCCGAATTTCATACACACATATCTGCCTGATAAACAAAGGGATTTTTCCGTCAAGATTATTGTGTCCGAATTTTGGACATAAACTATGAACTTTTCTAAGGTAATCACTGCTTAACCATGAAAGACCACTTTCAAAACAGTTAGGTTCAGGCCTTTTTTGGAATCATAATAATTTAAAGTGGTTATTTCATACCTGCCCGTCCTTTATCTTCCTTAAATAGCATAAAATCAAAAGTAAACCACAATGTGGCACCCAACTTGCTAAATTACTACCATGACCAGTCTTCTGAATTGATTACTCCGGATGGGGACATGCCGTAATGATGAAAAAAGGAATCATCTTGTTGGATGCCGATAGAGATAGCGGTCGTAGATTAAGCGAGATGCTTACGTCCCACGACTATCCGGTCACGATAGTGCGATCAGTATCCTCTCTTGAGAAAATCATTGAATCAAACCAGTATATTGCGGTACTTTTCGATATCGATTCGGTTCCGGTCGACAACCGTACCATTCGCGCTCTGGCGCTCAAATACCCCGGTCTCTGCTTTCTGTGTACCTCCAAAGATCGCTTTCACCCCGAGCTGAAAGACGCCATCTGCTACCACATATACGCTTGCGTGAATAAACCGATTGATCCGGATGAGCTGTTATTCTGGATCAAGAGTGTTTACGAAGAAGAAAACGTTCCTGACACCTAATTATATGGTTTTCGGACTTTATTTTAAAACCAAAAGATACCCGTATCCCTTTCAATAATAACCCAGGGGAGGAAACATGAAAAAGAAAGAAAACAGAAACCAATCGTTTATGAACGGGCTTCTTGACAATTTTGTCATGACAAGAAGATCCTTCATGAAGAAGACCACCGCGGCAACCGGCACCGCCATTGCACTTGGCGGCTTAAAACCTTCGCTTCGGGCGCTGGCAGCCACAGGCGAGGTTTCAGCTGGTAAAATGGGAGAGTGGAAGGCCTCAACCTGCCAGGGGTGTACTTCCTGGTGTTCCAAGCAGGTGTATGTCATCGACGGCCGAGCGGTGAAAGTCAGGGGAAATCCCAATTCAAAGGTCAACGTTGGTGAAGGGTGTCCTCGTTCCCATTTAGGTCTGCAGCAGGTGTATGATCCCGATCGCATCAAAACCCCCATGAAACGGACCAATTCCAAAAAGGGCCGCAACGAGGATCCAAAGTATGTTCCTATTTCCTGGGACGAGGCGCTCAACACCATCGCCGACAAGATTATGGAACTGCGGAAAAATAAGGAGACTCATAAGTATATGCTCATGCGCGGTCGTTATTCTTATATGAGGGATGTACTCTATGATCGTATGACAAAGATCATCGGTTCGCCTAACAATATTTCCCACAGCGCCATCTGCGCCGAGGCTGAAAAGTTCGGGCCTTACTATACCGAAGGCTATTGGGGATACCGGCAATACGATGTTGTCAATTCACGTTATGTCCTCATCTGGGGCGCCGATCCCCTGGCGGCCAACCGGCAGGTGTCCTATTACTCCAGTGTCTGGGGCGATGCGATCGGCAACGCCACAGTCGCCGTTGTGGAACCGAGGCTGTCGGCCACGGCGGCCAAGGCCGATGAGTGGCTTCCGGTAAAGCCCGGCCAAGATGGTGCCATAGCAGCAGCTATCGCACATGTCATTCTAACCCGGGGTCTCTGGTATCGCGACTTTGTGGGCGACTTCATCGACGGTCAAAACCGATTTGTAGTCGGTCAAGTAGTTAGCGAGGATGATTTTGAAGAAAAATACACCCATGGTTTAGTCAAATGGTGGAACCTTGAATTGAAAGATAAAACCGTGGCTTGGGCAGCCGAACGCAGCGGCTTGCCCGTGGATCAGATTCAACGTGTTGCCGTAGAGTATGCCAGGGCCGCCCCGAACTGCATATCCTGGGTCGGGGGGGGGCCGGTGATGCAGGTGCGCGGCGGATACGCCAGCATGATCTGCCACGCCCTAAACGGTCTGACCGGAGGTGTTGATAATGTTGGTGGAACCCAACAAGCAAACAAGGAATACACAGGCAAGTTTCCGAAACCCGATGATTTCATAGACGATATCGCCAAAAAAGGCAAAAAACATGGAAAAATCGACCATCGGGGCAGGTTAGAATTTCCTGCGCTTACCAAAGGAAAATCAGGCGGGGGTGTGGTCACCAACAATGCGGCCGAGGGCATTTTGAACGCGGACCCCAATGAGATCAAGGTGGCCATCGCTTACATGAACAATTTTACTTTTTCATGCGGGCAGCCGGAACGCTGGGAGCGGGCTTTGTCAAAGATTCCATTCCTCGTTCACATCACAACCAATGCTTCCGAGTTCTCTTGGTTTTGCGACATTTTGCTGCCTGACACCCATCACATGTTTGAAAAATGGGGTTATGTAAAGTCCCATGCCAACGGGCATCGCCACGTGACCCTCATGCAGCCGTTGCTCAAGCCGGTCTGGGACTTCAAGATCGATGAAACCGAAATCCCCTGGCTGATCGCCGAAAAGCTGGCAGAGCGGGGCTTTGACAACTTGCTGCGTCATTACAAGACATATAAGGACCCGGAAACAGGCAAGGCGCCGACCAGTGAGAAAGAATTTGCGCTGTATGCCCTAAAATATGTCACCCAGAACCTCTGGGATCCGTCCAAGTACAAAGGCGGCGATAAAATCAATGGATGGGAGGAATTTCTGAAAATCGGTGTATGGAACTCCGACCCCTACCCCTATCGCAAGAAATGGGGCAACATGAAAACCAAGACCAAAAAATTTGAATTTTACAGCGAAACGCTGAAAACTGCACTGACAAAACATGCTGAAAAACACAATACGACGGTCGATCATGTTCTGGAGGTCTGCCAGTACCAGGCCCGTGGTGAAAAGGCTTTTGTGCCCCATTACGAAGAACCCATGATTGCAGGAGACCAGAAGGCCTACCCGTTTATCTTTGTCGATCATAAATCCCGGTTGAACCGGGAGGGCCGTACACCCAACTGCACCTGGTATTATGAATTCAAGGATCTCGATCCGGGGGATGAAATCTGGCAGGATGTGGCCAAAATCAATCCGCTTGATGCTGGAAATCTGGGCATCAAAACCGGTGATGAGATCAAGATTACTTCCGAAACCGGCAGCCTGATTTGTAAGGCCAAACTGTGGGAGGGAGTACGTCCCAGTACTGTTGCGAAATGCTACGGTCAGGGGCATTGGGCCTACGGTGCCATCGCCGCAAAGGAATTTGGGAAAACCCCCAGGGGCGGCAGCAACAATGACGTCATACCCGCGGTTTACGATCGTCTGAGTGGCAGTACTGTTCGCCATGCCGGTACACGCGTCAAAATCGAAAAAATTTAGGAGGTAACTCATGCCAAGATATGCAATGGTAATCGATCTACAACGCTGCGTCGGATGTGGCGCTTGCAGTATCGCCTGCAGAAACGAAAACAACGTGCCCGATGGCATCTACTGGTCCAATAAAATTACGGAGACCGTGGGTAAGTTTCCTAATGTCCGGCACCATTATATTCCTACCCTATGCAACCACTGCGAATATGCCCCCTGTGTAAGGGGTTGCCCGACCAAAGCCATGCACAAGCTGGAAAACGGCATCACCATGCACAACCCAAAGAAGTGTATCGGCTGCAAGTACTGTGAATTCAACTGCCCTTATGGAGTGATCTATTTTAATTGGCAGGAGCCACACCAGTTCTGGAAGAATGACAATGCTCTGCTTAAAGGCGGCACATCTTCACCACGCCAAGAAGTCGAAAAGGTAGATGCAAAGAAAACACCATACGAAAACCCGGAAAGGGGTGAAACCTTGCCTGCCAACAGACCCAAGGGTGTCGTGGAAAAGTGCACTTTTTGTGATCACAGAGTGAAAAGGGGGTTGTTGCCACGTTGCGCTGAAGCATGTCCGGCAAACGCCAGGGTATTCGGCGACATCAAGGATCCCCAAAGCGATGTGTCTAAACTGCTCGGCAAATTCCGCCCATTCAGGTTGCGGGAACAGATTGGTACCAACCCCCATATATTTTACATTCGGAGTTTCAATCCGGCCCAGTACAGCCAGACCAAAGGAGGTGTTTAAATGAGTGCTAACAATAGGCTTTACGGAACCTGGATGGCGATCCTCGGCATTGTCGTCCTGATTGGACTTTACACCACTTATAAGCTGTTTACTGTCGGTCACGTATTGTTCAACACCGATGATGTGATCATATGGTCACTGCCGTTGGGTATATATATATATCTGGCGCTTATCAGTTCCGGCCTGACGATTCTTTCTGCATTCCCGCTGGTTCTTGGCATACGCAAATATGAACCATTTGCCAAACGATTGGTATTTTTATCCATTGCGACACTATGTGGTGCTTTCGTATCCATTGGACTGGAGCTGGGCAATGTTTTTCACATAATTTATATCATACTGTCGCCTAACTTATCATCTCCCATCTGGTGGATGGGCGCCATCTACAGCACGGAACTGGTAATTTTGATCGTCAAGTTCGGTTTGATGCACAAAGGTGAGTGGCACAGCGGATTCAGCAAGTTTCTGGCCACGGCTTCATTCATTCTGGCCCTGGTGGCACCGCTGATGATCGGGTCGGTATTCGGCATCACTGAATCCCGAGTAACTTACTTTGGACCTGTCATGTCTATTTACTGTTTGCTGATGGCATTTATGAGTGGAACCGCATTATTCCTTTTCTACAGCCTGATTGTGAACAAACTGACCGGAAACGGCGCTCCATCTGAATTGTATGATGGGTTTGCCTTAATCTTCACGTACGCAACAGCTATCGTCGTCGGTTTTACACTACTGAAGTTTGCCATCGAATCAGCAACCGTGGTGCCTGAGTTTCTCGTATATCGCCAATTTGAACACGCCTTTGGTGCTATCCGGGGATTTCATACTGAGGTGCTTTTGGGGTTATATCTGCCCTTTGTTTTACTGTTGTTTCCTTCTATTCGCAAAAGTGCCGGCGGCAAAATAGTTTCATCGGTGCTGATTCTGATGGGGACGCTGTTCATGAACATGGAAATTCTGCTGGCCGGCCAGAGCCGTCCGGTGGGTCCCAAAGCGGAGCAGTATCCTGAGTTTATCAATTATTTTCCAAGCATCTGGGAGTTTATGGTTTTTTTGTTTTCCCTATCCATTATGCTGGTGCTGTACACGCTGGGTGAACGATTTCTGAAACTGACCGAAGTACCTGAGTAAAATAAATGCAGCCGGCTCACTAACGGGTCGGCTGCCATGTTCATATTTAAATGAATAAGGAAGAGAATGAAAACACAAGACTTTTTTGACCATGAAAATCTAAGATCGAAAGTTTATCGTCTTTTAGCCAACGGATTTTACCTGCCTGTAGAAAATCTTTTTGAAAATATGACAGAGTTGGCAATGTGTATGGAACAGGTCGGTTGTGAGGTTGGTAAGGGTATGCGTCAAATCGAATCGGGTACTGAGCAATTTTACGAACCTGAAATCTTGGAAGTCGACTATGCGAGGCTTTTTGTGGGTCCTTTTAGTCTACTGGCGGCACCATATGGGTCTGTGTATCTAGAGGGTCAACGGCTGTTGATGGGCAATTCTACAGCAGATGTCCAAAAAAGATACCAAAAGGCCGGTTTGAGTATCGCTCCTGACTTTAAAGACGCGCCTGATCATATTGCTGCGGAGCTCGAATTCATGCATTTTCTTATCTTTAAAGAAATTGAGGTCACAAGAAAGGAAGATATCAACGGCTTCACCCTCTTTCTGAATAACCAGCAATCTTTTTTGGAACAGCATCTGTGTGCCTGGATATCTGAATTTGCCGATAATGTCGTAAATAATGCTCAAACCTCTTTTTATCAAAATCTGGCCAGGGCAACCGAGGTCTTTGTTAAATATGATTACCTTATGGTTTCTTCGATATTGAGTTCCTGGCAGCCTGATGTTGAAAAACCTGTGGAACTATATCGCTTAAATACAGCCTAACCCGGTTAATTGTTAAAGATCGCATCACCTTCCGGCTTTTACAGGTGAATTATTTTATCTCTTGTTAGTTAATATTAATATCAAGAGTCTTTGGAGAGTAATCATGCAGGATTTTGAAACGTTGTTGACAGGATCTTCTGAAGCACATGGGCACTTGTGTCCAGGGCAGGTCGTGGGAGTCCGCATGGCCATGCTCGGCTGCCGGCTTATCGGTCTGAATGAACCCACCAGTCATAAACAGATTAAAAAACTCATCGTCTATGTGGAAATGGATCGCTGCACTGCCGATGCAGTTGCCTACGCAACCGGCGTCAAGCTCGGACGCCGCTCATTGAAATTTATGGACTATGGCATCATGGCGGCCACCTTTGTCAATCTTGAAACAGGCAAAGCCTTTCGGGTCCTATCCACGGAAGAATCCCGCGATCTTGCCGAAGTCTACGCGCCGGAAATACAGGGTAAACATGCCCGCCAGTTGGAAGCCTATAAGCGCATGCCGGACAGTGCGCTGTTCCGGGTACAGAAAGTTGATGCCAGGGTGAAAGACAAGGATATGCCGGGTCCGACACGTTATAAAACCACATGCCAGCTGTGTGGCCAGGTTATTCGGGATGGTCGTGAAATTATCAGGGACAATAAGGTTCTTTGCAAGCCTTGCACTCGAGAAAGCTATTTCAAACATGCCCGTGAAATAGCTTGGCCGGAAATGGATTGGACCCCTTCGAAGGTTACGGATATGCAGGCAACCCATATAGAATGCGACAGCGGGAATCTGCTGCACATTCATTGAAAATATGCATTGTTGCTTCATCACTAAAGGAGAGACGCCATGCTGAAAAAAATAAAAATTGAAAACGCCGTGGGAACCCAACTGGCCCATGACATTACGGAAATTCGGCCTGGCGAGTTCAAAGGGCCGGCATTCAGAAAAGGCCATACGGTGTGTGATGACGATATCTGTCGACTTCAAAAGCTGGGCAAGAATAATTTGTACCTCATTGATCTAGCTGATGATGAGATTCATGAAAACCAAGCAGCTGGAATTCTGGCAAATTCGCTTGCCGGTGAAGGCGTTGTGTGGGAAGACAATGCCAAGGAAGGTAAAATCGGCCTTCATGCCGCCCATGACGGCCTGCTTAAGGTGGAAACCTCTTCATTGGCAGCAATGAACATGGTCAACGAAGTCATGTGCGCGACACTTCACAGTGGCACGTTGGTAAAAAAGGGAGCCCTTGTGGGAGCCACTCGTGCCATTCCTCTTGTGATGAAAAGGGCGCCAGTCGAACGAGCCGCGGCAATTGCTGCCCAAAACAATGGAACGTTGAAGGTAATGACCTTAAGAAAGGCAAGTGCCGGACTCGTGATAACGGGCAACGAGGTCTATCATGGTTTGATCGAAGATCGATTCGCACCGGTTCTTTCAGAAAAAATCAGATTGTTGGGGTCTGAGGTGAAAGGCATCGCGTTTGCGCCCGATAACGAAGAAAAAATTAACAGTGCAATTCAAGCGCACCTGGACAATGGCTGCGACCTGCTTCTTCTCAGTGGTGGCATGAGTGTTGATCCGGATGATGTCACCCGAATGGCCATCCGCAGGGCTGGAGCCAAGGAGATCCAATACGGTGCAGCTGTGCTGCCGGGTGCCATGTTTCTTACAGCTTATATCGGGAATATTCCGTTGTTAGGTGTACCGGCCTGTGGTCTGTATCACAGAACAACCGTGCTAGATCTAATCCTACCACGTCTTCTTGCCGGTGAAAAAATCGGAAAAAAAGAGTTGGCTTTTATGGGACATGGCGGACTTTGCAAAGATTGTAAGGAATGTGTCTATCCCCATTGCCCATTCGGCAAGGGTTTGTAACCAACATGTACATTAAAATCGTCTGTGTATTTTCCGGGATAGCGCTGTGTTGGAATACTTTGCAAATAATGGGACAAGGGGTCTACCCGTGGGGCTCCATTTCAAGACGCTGAAAAAGCTGTAAAGCGATGCTGCGGGAAGCACGATGAGTTGATGTGACAGGGTAAAAACGATCTTTACTGACCAGTGCCTTCAATCCACCCTTGAGATGATAGGTGCGAAAGTTTCTG